>Ga0126371_10004397_pt1 | contig 12431 bp, 10 predicted proteins | sample PanSoiMetaPlot_4_FD_110145 | JGI IMG/M metagenome (GOLD analysis project Ga0126371, IMG submission 110145) | Tropical forest soil microbial communities from Panama - MetaG Plot_4 | ecosystem: Environmental > Terrestrial > Soil > Tropical forest > Bulk soil | place: Panama | collected 2016-02-17
ACGGGACGCACGCTGTCCTCGACCCAGTCGTGGACGACCGCGACGATGTCGCGCTCGTCCGGGTCGAGGTCGGCGATCTCTGGTGCTGCCATCGTGCTGCCTCTCGTCAGGAGCGGGCGCTGGGGGACCGCAGGGGTCCGCCCGTTACAGCTGGAGACGGTGGGTGTAACTTATGTGGCCGATCAAATCCTCCCAGCCCGGACGGCACGGCGAAGCCCTGGAGCTACGGCGACGGGGGGGCGTTATGGAAGTCGGGTGTGTAAAGCCGCTGACCAGCCTGCCCGGCTAGCCGTGCTATTTCCCGCGGACAAGACAATGTTGTTAAATCCAGGGAACGGGCCTGGAAACGCCATTGTGGCGGGAGGGAGACACCATGAACGACGGGCGGGGAGCGGGTGGTCGCGGTCACCGGTGCCATGCCCACCGACCCTGAGCGGTCCCGGCGGACGGGTGATCTGGTCACGGCGGCCGCGCGCGGCGACGACGCCGCGTGGAAGGCGCTGGTGGAACAGTTCAGCGGGCTGATCTGGTCGGTGACGCGGGCCTACCGGCTCGCCTCGGCGGACGCGGCCGACGTCTTCCAGGTCACCTGGCTGCGGCTGGCCGAGCATATCGGCCGTCTTGAGCACCCCGAGCATGTCGGAGCCTGGCTGGCCACCACGGCGCGCCGCGAGGCCCTGCGGGCATCGCGGGCCAGCGCGAGGGTCGTCCTCACCGACGACGACGCCGTCTTCGACGCCCGGGAGGCGGGAGGGGAGACGCCCGAGCAGGCGGTGCTCCGCTCGGAGCGTGCCGATCAGCTCTGGCGCGCGTTCCGCACGCTGCCCGCGCGCTGTCAGATGCTGCTCCGCCTGCTGATGGCGACCCCGCCGCCGAGTTACACGGAGGTCGCCGCCGCGCTCGACCGGCCGGTGGGCAGCATCGGGCCTACCCGGGCGCGCTGCCTGCGGCTGCTTCGCGAAAAACTCGCTTGACAAAGGCCGGATGACGTATCTATGGGCGTCCGGCGTCCTCATCAGTTATGAGCGGCAGGACAGGAGACGAGACGTGCACGACGGGCCCGACGACACGAGGCTCGAGGAGGAGCTCCGTGAGCTTGCCGCCCGGCTGGAGCCGGTCCCCGACCGGCTGGTGCAGTCGGCCCTCGACGCCTATGCCTGGCGCACGATCGACGCCGAGCTGGCCGAGCTGGCCTTCGACTCGCTGGCCGACCAGGACGCGGCGGCGCTGGTCCGCGGGCAGCAGCAGGAGCGGCTGCTCTCGTTCCGGGCAGCCGGTCTGACGATCGAGGTAGAGGTCACCGCCGCCGGGCCGGCGCGGCGGCTGATCGGCCAGCTGGTGCCGCCGCGGCGTGCCGAGGTGGAGATACGTCACCGGGACGAGGTGGTAACCGTCGCGACGGACGAGTTCGGCCGTTTTACCGCGGACCGGATTCCCTCAGGGCCGGTCAGCTTGCGCCTCGGCCCGACCCCCGGGGAGGGCCGGTCCGCGGTCGTGACCGAGTGGATCCCGATCTGAGGGCGGCCGGCAGCGAGCAGGCGGGGCGCACCGGGGGCGCCCCGCGGGCGAGCCAGACAGCTCGGCGAGGCGCGCTAATTGGGGCTGTAGGGCACGTGCCGGAACTCCGGCGCAGGCGCCGAGGTGAGCGAGCGCAGCATCGCGTTCTCCCGGGACAGCAGCGCACGCTCCGTGGTCAGCCGTTGCAGTGCGTCCGGCTGGGCGAGCAGGGCCTGCTTGTCGCCGAGGTTGGCGATCATCGACGCGGCGACGAGATACGACAGCTGGACCGGCTCGTCGGGCAGGTCCAGCGTACTTACCTGGGTTGCACCCCGCTCGGCCAGCGCGTCGAGGTAGGCGCGGAAGCCGCTCTGCACCTCGTGCACCGCCTGCTGCGCGGCCTCGACGTCGCCGGTGTCCTCGGGCAGGTAGTCCACCTGGCCGCGCAGGTACGGCTCGGAGCGGTCGATCTCGCCCAGCCGGAACCGCTGAGTGCCGACGGTGATGAGGTAGAAACGGCCGTCCTCCTGCTCGATCACCTGGCGCACCGTCGCGGTGCAGCCGATGTCATACAGCGCCGAGACGCCGTCCGCGCCTGTCTCCCGGCCCTCGCGGATCGCGATCACCCCGAAGCGCCGCGGCTCCGGCTCGGCCAGCAGGTCATGGACGAGCTTCCGGTACCTCGCCTCGAAGATGTGCATCGGCAGCAGCAGGCCAGGATAGAGCACGCTGCCGAGCGGGAATAGCGGCAGCATCCGGGTCATGCTTAGACACTATGCGGTCACCTCGCGCTGGTCGGCCGCCCGGACCGTTGTATTGAATGGCACCCCAGGGTGCAGCCGGAACCAAACGGAGGGCTGAGCACATCATGAGCGAGTACCTGGACTATCGCGGGTACGGGGCGACCGAGACCCGCGACCGCACCCACACCCTGTTCGGTCAGACGATGGGCTATGTCGCGGTCACGGCCGGCTTCTTCGCGCTCGGTGCCTACCTTGGGCGCAACCTGGGCCACGGCTGGGCGATCGTGGGCTTCATCGCCGCCTTCGTGTGCCTGATCAGCATGAACTTCACCGTGCGGCGGTCGGGGACGGTGACCGCGGGCCTGCTCTTCGCGGTCGGCGTGCTGCTCGGCGTGGCGGTCTCGCCGACGATCGTCTACTACGCGACCACGAACCCGCAGGTCGTGTGGCAGGCCGGCGGCGCAGCGGCGCTGTTCGTGGCGGGCTTCGGGGCGGCGGGTTACGCGACCCGGCGGGACCTGTCCGGGGTCGCCCGGGTGTCCTTCATCGCGCTCATCGCGCTCATCGTGTTCGGAATCGTGCTGATCTTCGTCCGCATCCCGCACGGCTCGCTGGTCTACTCGGTGCTGGGGCTGGTGATCTTCGCGGGGCTGACCATGTTCGACTTTCAGCGGCTGCGCCGCTCCAAGGACCTCACCTCGGCGCCGCTGATCGCCGCGTCGATCTTTCTCGATCTGCTGAACGTGTTCCTGTTCTTCCTGCGGATCTTCTCGCGGTCCGACTGATACTGAGCAGCGGTCCGGCCGTGGCGGTGTCCCCGATTCGCCTACGACCGGCGGGTGGGGTAGCCCTTGGGGTATGGAGAACTCCGGTCACCCGCCAGCCACCCGGCCCGATGCGGCCCCGCAGGCGCTGCCGGGAGAGGTTGCCGAACTGGTCGGCGAGCTGAGCGAGACCACGGCGCCGTCCCGCCGCCGCAGGCTCACCGCGGCGATCTCCCGGCTCGCGCGCCGCAGCAGGCGGGCCGGCTGGCACAGCATGCAGTCCGGCGGCCGCTGGCTGACGTCCCAGGTGCTCGCGATGGCTCCCCGGCTGCCCGTCCGGGACCAGCGGACGCTCCACGCTCAGTTTCCCGGCCTGAACTCCGAGGAACTCGCCGACGCGCTGATCCTCGGCGCGGCCCGCGCGGCGTCGGCCGTGGGCGCGGCGGCGGGCATGGCCATGGTGCTTCCGCTGCCCGCGGCCCCGGTCGAGGTCGCGGTGGAGACCCTGGCCCTGGTCGGCATCGAGATCAAGCTGGTGGCTGAGCTGCACGAGGTCTACGGCATGCGTGCCCCAGGGTCGGCGCCCGAGCGCATGCTCGCCTACGTCGCGGCCTGGGCTCACCGCCGTGGCGTGGCGCTGGGCCCGGCCGGGGTCGTGCTGGTGGTGGGCTCCCCGCTGCGCAAGCGCCTCCAGCGCCGGCTGATCGCGCGCGCCGGGCGCAGCGCGCTGTCGCTCGGGCCGCTGTTCTCCGGAGCGGCCGCTGGCGCGCTGCTCAACCGGCACGAGACCCGCCGCCTGGGCGCCGACGTGCGCGACGATCTCCGGCGGCGCTCCCCCCAGATGATCCGCTGACCCCGCCTGAGACCCGCTGACCCCCCGACGGGGATGTACGGGAGGGCTTAGGACTGCTCGAGAACGGCTCGGCGGGGTTCTGGGCGACACGGGGCCGGTCACCGGGTGGCCGAGCGCCGACCGCGTGCCAGCTGCGAAGCGGATGAGCCAGATGTGACGAATGTGTCGCCTCACGGCTAAGCATGGCTGACGAAAGTACTGTTAGGCATGCTATAACGTGCCTTCCGGTACTTTCGTCAGGCGTGGGGCGGACCGGGAGGCCGTGGACCCGGCAACTGCGTCACACTGGCCTCACCCACGGTCTTGGAGCACCGCGCACAGCCGGGTCACGGCGGTGGTGAACGCGTGGGCGGGCGGGGTGCCGTACCCGACGACTAGCGCCTCGGGATAGGTGACGGTGGCCGGGCAGTACTCACGCATGCCCTCGAGCGCCAGGCCGCGCCGGGCGGCCGCGGCCACGACGTCGGCCTCCCGCATCCCGGGCGCGAGCCGGAGAACAGCGTGCAGGCCCGCCGCGATCCCGCTGATCTGCGGCCGCGACATGCTGCGCCCGAGCGCTGCGACCAGCCGGTCGCGCCGGCGGCGGTAGAGCAGCCGGGAACGCCGGATGTGCCGGTCGTACTCGCCGGACGTGATCAGTTCGGCGAGCGTGAGCTCGTCCAGGCTGCTGCCGTGCCGGTCGGTCAGTGACTTCGCGGAGAGGACGTCGGGGAGCAGGCGCGGCGGCACCACGATCCAGGCCAGCCGGACCGCCGGGGCCAGCGTCTTGCTGGCCGTGCCGGCGTAGATGACGTGCTCGGGCGCCAGGGCCTGCACCGCGCCGATCGCGCGCCGGTCGTAGCGGAACTCCCCATCGTAATCGTCCTCGATCACGACCCCGCCCGCGCGCCTGGCCCACTGGACGGCCTGCGCGCGGCGGCGCGGCGCGAGCGGCATGCCTAGCGGGAACTGGTGCGACGGCGTCAGGAGCACCGCCGCGGAGGCGCCCGAGATCTGGTCGATGACCGCGCCGTCGTCATCCACGGGGATCGGCCGGGGCGACAGGCCGCTTGCCTCGATGACGTCCCGGTGATGCTGGTGGCCGTAGGCCTCCACCGAGACGGCCGCGGCGCCCCGGGACGCCAGAACCCGGCACAGCAGCGACAGCGCCTGCGTGAACCCCGAGCAGATCACGATCTGGTCCGCCGGCGCCCACGCTCCGCGGGCCCGCGCGAGGTAAGCCGCCAGGGCCCTGCGCAGCTCCGGCCGGCCCCGGGGGTCGGCGTAGCCGAACGCGTCGGAGGGCGCGGCCGAGATCGCTCGCCGGGCGGCGGCCAGCCACGCGGCGCGCGGGAACGCGCTCACGTCGGGCTGGCCAGGCCGGAGGCTGTAGCGCGGTTCCGCCGACGGCGCCCCGGCCGGCGCGGCCGGGGCGCTCCGGGCCGCCGCATCCTCGGCGACGCGCGTTCCCGAGCCCTGCCGCGCCGTCAGCCACCCCTCGGCGACGAGCTGGTCGTAGGCGTCGGCGACCGTGTTGCGCGCTATGCCGAGGTCGGCGGCCAGCGTACGCGTGGCGGGCAGCCGCATCCCCCCGGACAGCCGGCCGGTCTGCACGCCCTCCCGCAACGCGGCCTCCAGCGCCGCCCGCACTCGCGGGCCGGCCAGCTCGATGTGCAGGTCCAGGCCGGCCGGGGACGTCGCGGACGCGGCGGTTGCATCCGCTTGCCTCCGGGACGCCGCGCCCCTCGGCTCGCTCATGCTGCGTCCGGGCCCTGTGCGGGAGCAGAATTGGCCCAGAAACTCTCCATGTAAGTGGACCATATACCTGGGCCTAATGCTGGCTAGCCTGGGGGCATGACGACACCAGACACCGCGAACGCCGCGGTCACGATCCCGGTCCGGCTCGACTTCGACTCCCATGCCGCCGCGTTCGCCAAGGCCATGGGCCACCTGGATCACACGGCCACCAAGGAGCTTGACCGCGTCGACTTCGACGCGAAGCTGCGCGAACTGGTCCGCATCCGCGCCTCCCAGATCAACGGGTGCGCCTACTGCATCGACATGCACACCAAGGACGCTCGGGCCGCCGGCGAGAGCGAGCAGCGGCTCCACGGGCTGGCGGCGTGGCGCGAGACCCCCTACTTCACCGCCAGGGAGCGAGCGGCGCTGGCCTTCACCGAGGTGGTGACGCTGCTCGCGGGCGAGCACGTTCCCACCGCCGACTATGAGGCCGTCGCCGGGCAGTTCGCGCCCGATGAGGTCGCCGCGCTGCTCAGCCTCATCGTGACCATTAACGCCTGGAACACCATCGCGGTCACGACCCGGGCCTGGGAGCCCGGTTCCTACCAGCCGTGAGCCGCGCGGGCGGCCCGGAGCACACGGGAAAATCGGTAACGCGACTCCGGACAGGAACACTAGCGTGTGCCCAATGACGACCCCGGACGCTGACCCCGCCGCCCGCTTCCTCGCGCTGCACCGCCCGGGCAGGCCGCTGCTGCTGCCGAACCCGTGGGATATCGGCTCCGCCCGCCTGCTCGCCAGCCTCGAGTTCGAAGCCCTGGCCACCACGAGCAGCGGCTACGCGGCCACCCTGGGCCGCCCAGACGGGTCGGTGACCCGCGACGAGGCCATCGGGCACGCGGCGGCGATCGTGACGGCCACGCCGCTCCCGGTGTCGGCGGACCTGGAGAACGGGTTCGCCGACGACCCCGAGGGCGTGGCCGCCACCGTGGCCGCCGCCATCGGCGCCGGCCTCGCGGGCTGCTCGATCGAGGACTTCACCCGCCGCCAGGACGACCCGATATACGACCGAGAACAGGCGACCGAGCGAATAGCCGCCGCGGCTGAGGCCGCCCACGCCGGTCCGCGGCGGCTGGTGCTCACCGCGCGCGCCGAGAACTACCTGCACGGCCGGGACGACCTGGCCGATACGATCGCCCGCCTGCAGCGGTACGCCGAGGCGGGCGCCGACGTGCTCTACGCCCCGGGGCTGACCCGCGCTTCCGACATCAGGGACGTGGTATCCGCCGTCGACCGGCCGGTCAACGTGCTCGCGATGGCGGGCGCGCCCACGGTCAACGAGCTGGCCGGCCTCGGCGTCGCCCGGGTCTCCGTCGGCGGCGCGTTCGCCTACGCCGCGCTGGGCGCGGTCATCGAGGCGGCCCGCGAGCTGCGAACTGCCGGCACCTACGGCTACCTGAGCAGCGCGCGGATCGGGCGGCAGGTCAGCGGCACCGTGTTCCCGGCCTGAGCGGCGCCTGCCGCGATCAGTCCGGGTGACGGCGCCCGTGCCCTTCGCGGCCCCGAACTGTCGTTGGTCGAATGTAGATTCGACCCAGCGATGGCGTGGCATCTGACTCGCCAGTGTGTTCTAATACTGGCATGCCTCGTCCGCCTGCGCTTCTGGGTCCGATCTTCCCCTACGGATCCCGCCCGTCCGGTTGCCGGGTGGGCGTGGCCGTTCGGTGGGAGGCGGGGCGCGGACTCAGCTGGCCGCTCTGGTCCGCGCCGAACACAGGAAGGATGGCCCCCGCGGTCACGGCAAAGCACACGCCGTGACGCGGGGCCGCCGGATACGCCCAGCAGGCGCCGCACGGTAGAGGTGAGAAAGTGAGAGCGCACTCCGATTACAACGTCCGCACGGGGGACCACCGCGTGCATGATCGGCGCCGCTGGGACCCCGACGACGCCGACCGCGAACCCGTCCCCGACGACATCCCTTATGACAGCCTGGCACACCCCTACGGTCGGCTCGCGCATCCGCAGGGCCGCCCCGGCGACGGCTCGCAGGGCCACGGGCACGCGCACCACGCGCGCACGCGGGAGTTCGTCAGCCACGGCCGCCGCACTGCCTACCGCCAAGGCCTGTCGCGCTGGCAGATCACGGTCCTCGCGGCCGTCATCCTCGCCTTGCTCATCACCGTCCTCGCGCTGGTCGCGTCACGCGGCGGCCCGGGCTGGCCGCCCAGCGTGGCCACGGTGCAGGCCGAGGCCGACCGGGCCTGCCAGAATCCCGACGTCGCGTCCGAGCCCGCTCAGGTCAACTTCGCCTGCGCGAAGCCGACGCGGCAGATCCTGTGGATCTTCGCGCTGATGATGAGCGGCAACACCCCGAACTTCGCCGATGCCACGACCGGCCGCATGGGCCTGGAGCCGATCACGCCCACCCAGGGCGGCGAGATCGCCTGGTCGCTGAACCTGCACCACCCCTACAACCCGACCGACCCGATCGACAGCCTGGCCGTGGCGGCGCGAGCCATCAACAACATCATCGGCGGGGCGACCCTGACCAGCGGCAACGGCACGCCGGTCGTGCAGGCTGGGCTCGAGAGCAGCGCGGCCAACTGCGTCCGGTATACCGGATCGCCGTCGCTCGACTCACGGCAGGGCTTCCCGAGCCTGTGCGCCAGGCCCGTGGCCATGCCGGCCGGCGAGGCCGCGCTGGTCGCCGACGTGTACCTGAAGTGGTTCGTCGGCGCGGGTCCCCAGGCCGCGCAGGACGCAGCCGTCCTGTTCGAGAACGCGAACAATCCCGGCGATCCGCAGGTCCAGTCGATCCTGACGAAGCTCACCAGTTCCAGGCCGGCAGCCTAGCCCGGGCCCTCGTCACCGAGTCTGGCCCGGCGCCGCAGCCCCATGCCCATCGGAAGTGAGGTGAGCTTATGAGTCCCACGGCAAAGCCCTTGTGGCAGCAGGTCACTGCGCTCGTAAGCCTCAGCACGGGCGGGGCGATCACCGGACTCTCGTTCGTCCCCGGAGCAGTAGCCGATCTCACCACGCCAACGAGCATGCCGATCCGCTTGATGGCGCTGGAGAAGTCCGTCAAGCCCGCGGCGCCGGACGACGCGACATTGCGGTCGGCGATCGTCAACGTCGCCAATTACTACCTCCGGATGGCCCAGGGCAAGACGCCGGCCGAGATGGAGCAGATCATCTGGCAGCAGGACAGCCTGGACGGCGTCGATCACGGTGCATCGTGCGCCGCATTCGCGAGCCTGACGCTCGAACTGGGTGCCCAGGTGGTCGGCCAGCAGAGCTGGGTGACCGGCGGCACCTCGTATCCGTGGCCGCTGCACAACTGGGCCGACGTCCGGGTCGAGCCCAACCCGTCGTCGCTGGGAATCACCTCGATCCTGCAGGACGCGCAGGCCAACCATCGCTGGCATCCGCTGGGCGACGGCTACGAGGCGATGCCCGGCGACTGGGTGCTGTTTGACGGCCACGTCGAGGTGGTCACGAACTACGCCGACGGGACGTTGTCCACCATTGGCGGCGATTCAGGGCCCAACCTCTCGGTCAACGCCCACCAGTACGCGGGCCCGCTCGGCGCCCAGGGCGTCGTCGGGTTCGTCAACAACGGCGGCCTTACCGTCACAACGAGCCGCACGCCCAAGGCTCCCGGACAGGTGACCGCGGGCGATCAGCGGCCGAACCAGGCGACCCCCGATGCGGCCGACCCGGGCCTGGCCGCCATTCCTGGCACATCACGGGCCCGGGCACCTCAGCCGGCCACGGCGCAGCCGGTCGGCGGCGCGGCGATCCCGGCCACTCAGGCTACCCGCGCCCGCTCGCAGACGCGCCCGGCAACCCCCGCGCCGTCTCAGACGCGCCCGGCCACCGAGCCGGGCCCAGGCGGCGACACGGGGCCGCCGGAGCAGCCCGAGCCCGGGCGAGAGCCCCGCGCCGGGGACAGCCAGCCGCCGGCCCAGGCACGCCCCGGCACGGACGCCGCCACGGACGTGCCCGGCACCGGCCCGATGTGGCCGCCCGCCGCGTCGCGTCCGGCCGGGCCGGGCTCGGCCGCGATCCCCGGACTGCCCACCGCGGGGCACGAACGGTCGTCCCGCCCGGGCTGGGCCCGCCTGACCCCGCACCGCCGACCGCACCGGTCGCCCGCCGCCCCGGCTCAGCCGCCGGCCTCACCCGCGTCGCCCGAAGCCGCGCAGCCGCCGGCCTCCGCTCAGCCGACGACGGCGTCGCCGGCCGCCGCCACCCCGCAGCAGCAGTTCATCGACATGGTGATGCCGGGGGCGGTAACCGCGCAGCGTAAGTACGGCGTACCCGCCGCGGTCACGATCGCCCAGGCCATCGAGGAGTCAGGCTGGGGCCAGAGCGACCTGGCCGCCCGAGATCACAATCTGTTCGGGATCAAGGGCACCGGCCCGGCCGGCAGCGACATGCTGCCGACGCAGGAGTTCGAGAACGGCCAGATGGTCAACCGCACCGCGATCTTCCGCGTGTACCACGACTTCGCAGAGAGCATTGACGATCACGGGAGGCTGCTGGCCACCAGCGGGTACTACCGGCAGGCCATGGCCGACCGCCAGGACCCGGACAAGTTCGCGGCCTCGCTCACGGGCATCTACGCCACCGATCCCGCCTACGGCGCGAAGCTCATCCGGATCATGCAGCAATACGACCTGTACCGCTACGGCGCGGCGCGGCCGGCCGCGCCACCCGGCGGGCCGACCGCCGGCGGGGCGTCCATTCCCGGGCTGCTGCGTCCGGCGGCTCCCGCTGCGTCCTCCCGCCCGGCGCACCCCGGCCACCCTGCCCGCCATCACGTCCGGCCGGGGGGCACCCCGCGCCCGTCCGGACCGACCCCCGGCCCGCGACCGTCCCGGCCGACGCCGACGCCGCGCCCGTCCGGGTCCACGGCTACGCCTCAGCCGTCTTGGCCGCTTCCCTCGCCACTCCCCTCGCAGCCAGCTCCGGCGCCCGCGCCGTCCGCGCGCACGCCCACGCCCGAGTCAATCCAGCCGACACCAACGCCGACGCAGACACCGTCGCCGGCGCAGACACCGGCGCCGACGCAGTCAGCGCCGCCCACGCCGCCGTCGCGCAGCGTTCCCCCCGCTCCAGCCACGCAGCCTGCTCCGTCTCGACCCGGCACGAAACCCATCCAGGCTCAGCTCGTCTCCGACCTTCGCGTGCCGCGGGCGTCTGGCCGCCCGGCGCGAACCGCGGCCGCGCGCGTCGGCCCGCCTGTAAGCGGCCACTATCACCATCACCTTCCGCTCCCCGTCAGGAACGCCTTCCTCGCCAGCGCCCGCGGACCCATCCTGGCGGCCAAGCCGCTCTACCGGGACGTGGCCAGCCACAGCGGGCTGCGCTGGGAGCTGCTGGCCGCGTGCGACTGGATGCAATGCAAGGCCCGGCCGCGCTATTCGCCCGTCCACGGCGAGAAGCTGGGCACGCTCAATCCCGACGGGACGGTTTACCACACGAAGTCCGAGGCACTGGAACAGGTGGCCGAGGACCTGATCGACCTCGCCGGGGCCGTTTATCAGATCGACGTGACGGCAGAGGCCATGCTTTCCGTTCGCGACCTGGCGAATGTCTTCGCGGCGTTTCGCTGGGGCGGCCTGCTCAAGCTGCACCGCACGTCGGCCATGGAGTTCCCATACTCCGTGGCCGGCCTGACCGACCAGCACATCAGCATGCGCTGGCCGAATATTGACGACCAGAATACGCCGGATAAGCCGGGCGGGCGGTTCCACCAGCCTTTCGGGGCCGTGGCGGTCATGCTGAGCCTCAATTACCCGGCCATCGCCTAGCCAGCCGCAGGCGAACAATAGAGAGAAGGTTGACCACGTGGTGCGTATGCTGCTCTTTCTGTTGGGCATGCTGACCGCGGACGGCCCGGCGCGGCGAAACGGATCCCGGTATCGCGCGAGCGGCCCGTTCGGAAGGCTCGCGCCCTATCCCGCGGACACGGATCCGCAGCGGCCGGGCCTCGACGCGGGCGCGCGAGGCCAGACCCGGCCGCTGCCGCCGTCGCGCCCGCGCGCGGCGGGCGGCCACCCCCGGCAACGGGACAGGCAGGGAGCGCTGCGGGCTCATCCGGGCGGGAGGCGAGGCGACGGGGGCGCGTCGCGTGCTCACCCGGCTGACGGGCGGGCCGACCCGGCCGGACCGCGACGCGATTCCGGCGCTCGGCGCGGCGAGCCGGACACCTGGCCTGGCGGTCCGGACGCGTGGTATCCGGGCCCGGATGCATCGCGCGGTGACCCGGTCGCGTGGCGTGACGAGCCGTATCTGTGGCGCGGTGAGCCTGATGTAGGGCGCCGCGAGCCCGACGAGCACGCTGACGAGCGCAACGGTTGGCGGCGTGACCCGAGCGGGTGGCGGCGCGACCCGGGCCCGCGCCGCCCCCGCATCCCGCGGTGGGTCAGGTGGTCGGCGGTCGTGGTCGTGATCGGCCTGATCTTCCGCCGCGTGATCGCCGCCGTCGTTCTCATGGCGCTGTCCGGCGTCCTGCACCTGGTCGGCATCAGCGTTCACCTGCCGCATATCAAGCTCGCCTGGCCGTGGCAGACCGTCACCGCTGGCGTCACGACCAACACCGATCTGGGCCCGTGGGTGCTGCAGAAGATCGAGGGAATCTCCCGGCCCGCGCTCGGCGAGGCGAACTTCACCTTCGCGTTCACCCACAAGGTGTCGAAGAACATAGGTTTCTGGCCGTGCTGGTATGCCGCCACGTTCTACGCCGTGGCGCGCGCGTCCGCGACCGTCGACCTGAATCCGGGCCCGGCCTGGTGGGCGCCGGCCACCGGGCACTACCGGCTCCAGGTGCTCAGCCGCCCGGGCCCTGGC
>Ga0126371_10004398_pt1 | contig 12430 bp, 9 predicted proteins | sample PanSoiMetaPlot_4_FD_110145 | JGI IMG/M metagenome (GOLD analysis project Ga0126371, IMG submission 110145) | Tropical forest soil microbial communities from Panama - MetaG Plot_4 | ecosystem: Environmental > Terrestrial > Soil > Tropical forest > Bulk soil | place: Panama | collected 2016-02-17
CCGCGCTAGCAGGTTAGCTTGCGAGCAAGGGCATATGGAAATCTGTCTTTCACACCTGTTCGATTTCAATCTCGCGTGCCTCGCTCATCGGTACATCTATACTGAAAGTCCCGTTCACCGTGACACGACGCGAAGATTTTCCATGCGAGAGCCTATAGTTCCCCGCGGGTAATCCGTCGATCGAGACACTGGCCTTCTTTGCCAGACCGGAGGGATCCGAGAGCTCGAGTGAGAGTTTTGGCTTTCCTCGGCTGAGTACCGCTCTCTTGATTTGCCCCGGCATCACCTCGACATCGATTGCGGCCTCGACGAAGCGCAGCCGCTTTTGCAGGCCGTCTTTTGGAACGACACTCAGGTCGCGGTCTGTGGCTTCGACTTTGCAGCCAAAGCCGATCTCACCGAATGTAGGGTCCTTCACGACATACGATTTGGAAGACTTCAAGAATCCCCATAGCCCAGAGCCGCTTTCGAATGTTCTCGGCGGTTCGTGATCATAAACGCCCGGAGTGCAGATGAAAAAGTTGTAGCCCATTCCGTCGGGAAGAACATTCGCCATCACGCTCATGACGCCCGCGTATCCCTTGATCAGTGCGTCTTGATCTCCGTGGTCTTCGTAAGCCTTCAGGAGAGCAAGGCCATTCAATGACGCGTTGTACCAGCAGCAGACATCTCTGCGCTTGTCGTTGCCGTATCGGAACCACACCGGCTGATTGCCGCCACGCAGGGCCTTGAGGACCTGGATCGTCTTTTCATTTTTTGCCTGATTTCCGAAATAGCGGGTAAAGAAATAAACCTGCTCATGCGCGGTCTGATCGATCACAAGTTCTGAACTGTAAGGATAAGGATCGCGCAGGAATTCGTCATTGCATTCCGACATCTGCCGTCGCAGATTGTCGTATTCTTCGTTCCAACCCTCTTTCTGAATGTCATGCAGAATATGGATGGCATTCGAGCCCTCCATCAGGCCGACATGGCGCCAGGGTCCGGTCGCGAACCACTTCATGCAGGTGCGGTATGACATACGCAAATACTCATCGGGAGTCTTGCGTGTCAGCAGCCCGTAGTTCTTACCAATGCGGTAGAGAGCGTGATAAATATTGGCCGGATGGACATAGTTGTAGGAGCGGAATGTGGCCTCGGAGCGCTCCTTCGTCCATGCACCCCATCCGTTCGAGGGATAGCGGACTTTCCAATAGAGCGAAGCGCGGACCTCATAGGTCTCCGGATTCTGGATGTACTTGAACAGACAATCAGCGACGTAGGTCTCAAGCGTCTCAACCTCTTTTTTGGACGGGAGGTAGACATTCTTCTCCGCCAAAAAAAGTGGCTCGGAGAAACCCGATTCGTCGCTGCCACCGACCTCCCAGACCTCATCAGAGTCGAGAAAGATGCTACCGATGCGGTAGTCAAAGGGAACGAAGCCGTGATGCCGATGATAGGGATCCTGCGGATTGTCGTAGAACTGGCGGTCCACGACGAAACTGCCGCGCGCATTGAGCAGTCCCTGGATATCGTCAATGCAATAGAAGTGAAGGTTCGTCCAGCGGTTGTCGCCGTAGTTCAGCTTGAGGCTCTTCTGGCCTCTGCCCTTGAAAGATAGCGTGAGCAGAACGTTGTCGCCGTTCCTCTTCTTTTCCTTGATCTTGATATTGTCCGAGAGCAGGTCGATGCGATCGATCTCCGGCTTGGTCTTCACCTCCACGAGGACGTCGGTATCTTCCTGAACCACCATCGACGGCAGAACGCGGATTCCAAGATTCCCCGCTGCGTACAACTCGTCACGAATCGCCTCGTAGCTGGGTATGAGCGCAAAGCGAACCTGGAATTTCCTCCTTTCGCCGGGCTGCAAAATCAGAGAAGTGTGGCCATTGACCCATGGCTTCGACGTCCATCGGCGTAGATTTTTTGTCGCCCAGGAATGAATGGCAAGAATGTCCGGGCCTTGTTCCCCGAGGACGTGTGCCGCAAATGGGGAATCCGGTTCTTTGTAAACGCACTCGAAGCTCGTGTCCATCGTGGGGTGAACCAGCAGAAAAGGCGCATCGCCTAGCGGCCGTTGCAGCAAGACGTAGGAACTGTGGCCCGCGATGAAGGAATGGGCCAGAATCTTCTGCTCGTGGATCAGCTTCTGGCGCAGGGGTGTTTTGCCAAAGTCAACGTTGTTTATCGTACTCAGCTTGGTTTCCGAGCCGTGTTGAATGTAGAGTTCCTCATAGTCGTCATTCACCATGAGCGGCAATCCGAGGTCGCCGATTTCCAGAGTTTTGCCAGTGGTGTTTTCGATCTCAAGGTCCCAGAGCAGCGAGCTCCCTGGGCCCGCCATGTAATTCATGGTCAGAGAGTAGCTGCGGATTCCCTGGTCATTTGAGGACACGCCCTCATAGCTGACGTTCACGGCGCTGTCGCCAAAGCGGACGCGCCGTGTATCGCTTGACTTGCCCGTCAACTCCCGTCTCCATCTGCCCGACATACGAAACACGTCGTTTTGACCGAGGCGGGCGCGCTGCCCCCAATCGTCGCTGGAAAGCTCCCAGACCGTCGACACGACATCGCCAGTCCAGCGGGAATCGGAGGGATCGACTCCCGGAGTATTGATCTCGTTCCCGATGTAGTTGGTCTGCAGGGGATCGTTCTTTCGCGTAATGCTTGAAATCGAGCCATAACGCCGGTCGAACTGCACTACCATCTCTCCTGCTTCTACGACGGTGGTGTAGTCCTCATGCTGTTTGAGCAGTTCCACCGAGGATTGTGCGAGCTGCGGATCTGGCTTCGGCTCCTGCGTGGAACTCTGCGCACGTGCCGCGAGCAGCCCCGAGCCGGGACCTGTCAACAACGCTCCAGCGGCACCCGCGACGCCGACGTTTTTCAGCATGTCCCGTCTCGATATCCTGTTGCCCATTCCGCCCCCCTAATTTGTCAGACCGCTTTGCATCGGCTGTCAGGCGATGAACTGAGGTTCACCGCGCATAAAAATATACAATATCCAAACGGGTATCCGAGGCAGGACTGGTGGGCCAAACTCGACATCATCTCGAACCAGTTCGACGACTGAGCTCCCGACCTCAACTGAATCTTTGCGAGAACAGCGCGAACAGGCCTACTAAAACCCCGGCGGTTTCTCCTCGGCAACGCCAAAGATTCTCTCTAGCGCGAGGCCGGCGCTACCCAACGTCCCCTCATCGAACAGCTGCCCGATCAGTGTCACGCCGTGCGGCACCCGTCGCGGGGGCGAAAACTTCGGCAACGGATTCTTCGGATCCGGCGCCCAATCGCTCCGCGCCTCCGACACTTCCAGAAAACCGGCCCGCACGGTTAACGATGGATGCCCAGTGGCGTTGGTGATCACGAGCATCTCGTCGCGCAACGAAGGCACCAGCAGGAGATCGACCTCCGAGCAGACGCGTGCCATCTCCTGTGCGACCTTGCGTCGGAATCGGTCTGCCTGTACAAGGTCCACGGCTGATAAGAAGCGCGACTGCCGAAGAACATTTGGCCAGAAATCAGGGGTCTGAACTCTGAGGTCGCTGAGGCGTCCGGTGAGGGTCAGCTCTTCGAACGATGCCCCCGATTCCGCGAAAAGGATAATGTTGAGCGTATGGTAAGGCCAGTCGGGGATCGAGACTTCCACGAGCTTCATCCCTGCTTGTTGCACCGCCTTGAGTGCCGCACGATCGACCTCAGTGGCAGATTTGTCTTGCATCCAAGCCGGAAAGTAGCCGACGCGCAGGCCCTTGACGCTCGCGTTGGCATCGAAGTCCAGACGGCTGGGCACACTCCCCATGTCGCCGGCATCGTGACCGGAGATTGCCTGTAGCACCAGCATTGCGTCTTCGACCGAGCGCGTCATGGGCCCGAGCTTGTCCAACGTCCAGCACAGCGTCATGGCGCCCGTGCGAGGCACGCGCCCGAAAGTCGGTCGCAGTCCGGTTACGCCACATCGCATTGCCGGACTGATGATGCTGCCTCCAGTTTCGCTGCCGATCGAGAATCCGACCAGTCCTGCCGCAGTCGCAGCACCCGGCCCTGCACTCGATCCCGAAGAACCTTCTTCCAGCAACCACGGATTCACGGTCTGGCCGCCGAACCAGATGTCGTTCGACGCCAGTGCACCCAGGCTGAGTTTTGCGACCAGCACAGCTCCGGCTTCATCGAGCCGCTTGACCACTGCCGCGTCTTCCTTCGGCACGCGGTCGCGATATGGCTCGGCGCCGTAGGTCGTCGGAATGCCGGCAGTATCGAGCAGGTCTTTAGCTCCCCACGGGACGCCGTGCAGCGGGCCGCGATATCTTCCCGCTGCGATCTCCTCGTCCGCCCGCTTCGCCTGCGCCATTGCACGATCGGCGGTCAAGGTGATCACGCATCGCAACTTGGGATCGAACTGCTGCAAGCGCCGAAGGTAAATTTGCGTGAGCCGCGTCGAGGTGAGGCTGCGTTGCTCGATCCACCTGGAGAGTTTGGTTACCGGTGCGTAGGCAATATCTGCGTCGCTCGTGGGTAGAGGTCCCGGGTCGGAGGTGCTTCGGATGAAGCGATCGCGTACCTCGATTGTCTTTACGCCCGGCAGCATCGGATTCCACTTCGTCGCGGGAGCAAGCGTGTCCTCCAGTTCCACTTTTCGCGGTCCGGTCCGGCGCTCATAGAGGTGGGCCATGCCGCGTCGCCAAGTCGAGGCCGCAACCTCGACTTCGCTGTCCGCCATATTGAATTGCACCAGCTTCTCCGCTTCTTTTAAGGTTGTGGGCGAAATCTCTGGACCTACCAGAGGGCGGGTGCCGGTGGTCGGAGGTGCACCAGGAGTCGTGGGCTGGGGCCCGGGTGCCTGCGCGTAATTGTTACGCCCCACAGCGGCACCAATGAAGCCAGAGGATATGACACTCAAGAATTGTCTTCGCGATTTCTGCATAGCTCCTCCGCGCGGCATTATAGCCACTCGAAATCGCGACCGAGGGTTCTGACAGTTATCGAGAGATGGGCAGGGAAGTCTGATCGGTTCCCGGGTTGGATGAATACTTGCTCAATGAAACTCGAGGCAGCTAATCGAGCCCTCCTACCGCTGCTCTTTCACGGCCTTTAGCGGTAGAACGTTCTGATTCAAGCAGAAGAAGTTGCCGGGATCATATTGCGTTTTGACCGCGACCATCCGCTCCCATCGTTGGTGATAGGCTTCGTGGACGCGGTCCTGCTCGTCGCCACTCATGAAATTTACGTAGACGCCGGGTTTCATGGCTGGCCGCAGCTTTTGGAAGAGCGAGCGAATCCAGGAAGTATGTAACTCATCGGCAGAGGCATCCGTCCAATTCGCCAGCAGATTCGTGATAAATGGGGCGGTGCGGTCGCCAAAGGCAGTTTCATCGGCAGCAACCTGTGAAGCCGCGCCACCGAGGTAAGCTAATTCGATCTGCGTTTCAGGGGAGGGAATCGTAGCGAACGCTTCGAGAAAGTTGTCAATCGTGGCATTGTCGACATACTGAAAATAGCCCGACTTCGTGTAGTAACGGCGTCCATGCGGAAAGTCGGAATCTGCCATGGTTTGCAAGTGCAAGTACGACACGGTCTGGCTGCGCACAGAATCAGGATGGCACCGGGAGAAGCCGGACTTAAAGTATTTTTGAGCATCTTCAGGCGCACCGGTCCATACCAACGAACTGCCGGCCACGGGCCGCCCGCGTAACTCCGCCGGGACTCTCTCCTTGTGTGGAGCCAGGTGAAGGTCAACATTCCATTTCAGGTCGAACGGAGCATCGGCCATAAAGTCCCGCCAGCACTCAAGCAGTTCACGTATTTTCGCCTCGGGAGTCAGGCCTTCCGCGAGCACAACGGATTTCAGCGGGTGAAGTTTTAGTTCGAACTCCGTCACCACTCCAAAGTTGCCACCACCCCCACGCAGGGCCCAGAAGAGATCCATGTTTTCTCGTGCATCGGCACGCACGACGGACCCGTCCGCTGTGACGAGAGTAAAAGCTATGACGTTGTCGCAGGACAAGCCGAACCGGCGCGTGAGCCAGCCTGTGCCGCCACCAAGGATCAGTCCCGAAGCGCCTGTGTGGGAGACAACTCCTGAGGGAAAAACAAGTCCTGCCTTTTGCGTCGCGGCATCAATCGATTCCAATAGACAGCCCCCGGCAACCCGGGCGCGACGGGCATCTGGATCGATCGTGACCTCACGCATTCTCGACAGGTCAATTACCAAACCACCATCGCAAGTGCTGAATCCTGCGAGACTGTGGCCTCCGCAGCGGACGGCCGTAACGATGTGCGTATCGGTGGCGGCTCTGATTGCGGCTCGGACATCGCTTACATCGCCGCAGCGTGCGATGAGACCTGGCGTCTGGGCGACCATTCCATTCCAAATCGTCCGCGCTTCCTCGTAGCCGGAATCACTGGGTCGCAAAAGGTCGCCGTTGAATTGCTTTCGAAGAGACGAGTAGACCTCCTGGCATGCCCGACTCTGTTCATGATCGCGCTGCTGGCGTTTAGTCTGGCTTCGCATGAGATTTGGCAAAGAAAACTATTCTGGGATCGTGCTATCCCGGTCGCGAAAATAAAGAAGAGTGATGAGTCCCAGGAAAATCAAAAACGCAGGGACCGACCATCGCAGCCCGTCTACGAAGAAAGTTGTGATCGAAATTGCAATCAGCAACACAATGCCGGCCAGGGTAAAAACAGGATGCCACCGGAGGCGCATCGGCAAACTTGAAAGCCGTTCCGGAGCAACAGCTTTGCGAAAACGGAGATGGCTATTGAGAATCACCAGCCACACGAAGAACATTCCGGCGACTGCCGTGCCGTAAAGCGTCAGAAAAGCGTTCTTCGGGGCGAAAACGGCCAGCAGAATTGCGGCGACGATTCCCGCGGTGGAAACCAGTAAGGCGCGATGCGGCACACCGTTGTGGCTGACTTTGCCCATCCAATCAGGTCCGTAACCTTCGCGGCCAAGCGAGAACAGCATGCGGGTAGACAGATAAAGGTTAGTGTTGACGCTTGAGAGTGCTGCCGTGAGTACGACGAAATTCATGATTGCGGCTGCGAAGGGCACATGTGCGGCAGAGAATGCGGTGACAAACGGACTGCCGGAAAGACCCGATGAAGTTGTGCTCTGATCCCATGGAACCATGGAAACCATAATCGCAACCGCCAGCACATAAAAGAGGATGAGCCGCCAAACGATGTTTCGCATAGCCCGAGGTATGGTGACTTCGGGCCGTTCAGCCTCTCCTGCAGTCACGGCGATGACTTCCACTCCCATGTAACTGGTGATGGTGATGGTGAGCGAAAGCCAGACTCCTTTCCACCCTGCGGGAAGGAATCCTCCGTGGTGTGTCAAGTTGGCCCAGGCGGTGACGCCGTGAGATCCGCGGTTGAAAATCAAAACGATTCCGACCGCGATGAAGACTATGATCGCTGTCACTTTGATCATCGCAAACCAATATTCAAACTCACCGAGACGATTGACCTGCATCGCATTGAGCGCCACCAATACGGCAGAAACCAGTACCACCCAGATCCACTGCGGAACGTTGGGAAACCAAAACGAAATGTATATACCAGCGGCTGTGACTTCGGCACCGATTGCGATGATCTGCGCAACACCGTAAGTCGCACGGACGGAGAATCCCGCCCAGGGGTTGAGATACTTCTCTGCGTACACGCCAAACGCGCCCGCGACCGGGTGCACGACCGCCATCTCCGCCAGCGCATAAGACATGATTAATGCAATTCCGGCTCCCACAAGGTAAGAAAGAATCACAGCCGGGCCGGCCAATCGAATCGTGACGCCGCTTCCGAGAAACAAGCCGACGCCGATCGCTCCGCCGATGGCCATCATCGTGAGCTGTCTTTGGCTGAGTCGGCGATGCAGGCCTTCGACCTCAGGTGGAGAAGTCTCTGATGGTGGGGCGGTCACTGTCCCGGAACGCTGGTGGTCAGTCATATCTGGCAACAGTGGCAGGGGCAACGGCCAAAAGATGCAGGTTCTTCTTCAGAACTTCCGCGACAACATTGACGTCATCGATAGTGTTGTAGACGTGAAACGAGATCCTCAGACCGTCGAAACGGTTGGATGCAACGATGCCGTTTTGCGACAGCGTTTGCAGCAGCAGTGCTGAATCGAGGCTCTCCAGCACCACGAGCGGGCCCACACTCTCGGCAGGCGTTTTCGTGGAAATACCCAGCTCGCGAGTGCGACTCAAGAGCGCTTGTGCAAGTTTTCCGACGTGACCGGCCACCTGTTCCATCCCGATTTCTTCGAGCATCTGGAAGCCGCGAATTGCCCCATACACATTGGGGACTGAGGGAGAACCCGATTCAAATCTTCGCGCCGTCGGGGATAGTTCAAAGTGCTTCGGGTTATACGCAAACGGATCCGCCTGCCCAAACCACCCCGTAACGGAAGGCGTCAACGATGGAATGAGTTCTCTGCGAACATACAGGAATGCGAGGCCCGGAGGGCCAAGGAGATACTTGAGAGTTCCGGTCACATAAAAATCGAGATTCATTGCTTCTACGTCAACCCGGCGGGTTCCGCAGTCCTGGTAATCGTCGAGCATAACGAGAGCGCCGGCACTGTGCGCCATTTGGGTGACGGTGTTGACGTCGGTTCGAAATCCGTTCTTGAAGCAGACGTGGGTGAGGGGCACGATCAGCGTGTTGCGGTCAATCAGCTCTTCGTAAGCGGCCACGGAAATGAAATTGCCTTGGGCTTTCGCGAATTGCACCTCGGCGCCACGCATCCGTTGCCCGAGCCAGACTTGGCCCATAGTGGGGAACTCGAATTCACCCATGACAACCTTGCGGCGCTCGCGAAAATTCAATGCGCTGGCGATTCCGTTGATACCCGCTGAAACACTGGTGACGATGGCAACCTCGTCAGGGCTGGCGTGGATGAATTCGGCAAATGCGGTTCGGGCCGCCTCATAGCGCTCGACCCAGGTTTCCCACGGAGAACCTTGCTCATGCCAGCTCGCTAAGAATTCGTTGAAGCCGCTCTCGACGGCATCCGACAGCGCGCCCTGCGAGCAGGTATTGAGATAAATCCTGGACTGGAAAATTTTGAAGCGGGAGCGAATCTCGCGTATTTGGTGGTCGGTCAGCATGAGCGTGTAATGTCGGTCAGGACATTGCCGAACTCGTGTACTTCAGCCCGCGTATTGTAATGGACGAGGGAAGCACGGACCGCGCCGCTGTCTTGTGACAGCCCGAGGCGCTTCATCAGGCGAGGTGCGTACATGTGGCCGTCGCGCACGCCGACACCTCTACGGGCAAACTCTTCAGTGACCCTTGCGGGTGGGATCTTAGGCAGGTTGAAACAGAGGGTGGGCACACGCTGGTCGATCATTTTTGCGTTCGAGATGCCATACACTGTAGCCCCGCAACGATGCAGCACATCTAGCATTTCGAGTGAGAGTTCCTGTTCGTAAGCTCGGATTGCCGTCAGTGCCCTCTGCAGGGTAGCCCGCCGTGAAATTGCCTCGCTGTCCGTGTTCAGTGCGTTCCCCAGTTCCTCCAGATAGCGTACTGCGGCATCCATGCCCGCGACATTCTCGTAGATAAATGTGCCAGCCTCGATCTTTCCGGGCGGTTCGTCGGGGATGAAATCTTCGCGGAACGTTGGGAGAGCTTGCAGCAAGTGCAAACGGCCCCAAAGAAATCCCATATGAGGAGCGAATATCTTGTAGCCCGAACAGACGAGATAGTCGCAATCAAATGCCTGTACGTCGATCAGTCCATGCGGTCCATAGTGGACGGCATCAATAAAGATTTCCGCGCCGGCCTCATGTACGACCCTTGCGGCGGCAGCAACGTTCACGATCGAGCCGATGGCATTCGACGTGAGAGTGCAGGCGACGAGGCGTGTTCTTGAGGAAACTAGCGGAACAAGATCGTCGACATGCAGAAGGCCATCTTCCCGCATTTTCCACCATAGGAATCTCGCGCCGTTTCGCTCCAACGCCAGCCAGGTGGCGACATTGGCTTCGTGGTCCATGTCCGTGACCACGATTTCAGTTCGTGCACCGAGCGTTTGCCCGATGGCCAGGCTCACCAGACGAATGAATGAAGTGGCGTTCATGCCGAAGGCGATTTCGTTGGGATCGCGAGCGTTTACGAGATCTGCCACACTCTGCCTTGCCCGTGAAATGGTCGCGTCCACTTCACGGCTCTGTCCATAACGTCCTCCGCGCTGGACATTGCACTCGACCAAATGGTGGTTCACGGCGTCGAGAACGACTTGTGGGACCTGCGCACCTGCGGCGTTGTCAAAGAAGATAAATTTCGGAGCCCGGTTCAGGGCTGGAAAGACGGCACGAATGTCTGCAATGGGAAAGCCGGCTGACTGTGACGCCGCTGGTTCGAAATTGAGAGTACCCTTGGCCTGCAAGACCTGCTCCTTGTGGGTTTGAACAGGCGGCATCTTCCGCCGTGGGCTAGAATAGCTGTTTTCGTTTGCCACGTAAAAGCCGGTGCGTCGCCTGGTCAAACCTGCGAAACGTCATACCGGTGGAAGCGAGCCATGCCAGTATCTCTTGCCAGTTCTAAAGTCATCTTCAACGCTCTGAAGCAGTGTGACGTCCGATTGCTGTCGGCCTTGCCAGAAACCTGGCTGGTGCACCTCATCCGCATGGCGGACGACGATCCGGAAACGATTCTGGTTCGTCTTGCGAAGGAGGAAGAGGGGGTGGGTATCTCTGCGGGAGCGCACTTCGCCGGCGTCAAGTCAGCGATGCTCATGCAGAACCATGGTTTTCTGGGGTCGATCAATGGAATCGTCTCTTTCGCGCACCTGTACAAGATTCCCCTTTTGATGCTCATCAGCTACCGCGGCAGTTTTGGCGAACGTGACCCCTGGCAGACGCAGGGGGGCAACGTTACCGAAGCGTTGTTGCGTGCGATGTGCATCCCTTACTCGTTTCTCGATGAGGTCGAGAGCGTAGAGAAGCGCATCCGGCAGGCGCAAACACTGGCCGAAAGCAGCTTGCAACCGGTCGCTCTGTTGCTAACGCGCGACCTGATGTGGGAGGAGTGATGCTACGCCTCGAGTATCTACGAGCGGTTTATTCGGGACTGGAAAAATGCCTCGTCGTCACAATCATGGGAGCAACTGCGGCCGAGTTGCACTCGCTTGGTCACCGTCCAAATTTCTTTTACCTGCAACATGCGATGGGTCTAGCCTCTTCGACTGGATTGGGTTTGGCGTTATCTCTGCCGAATCAAAAGATAGTTGTCTTTGATGGTGACGGTTCTCTTCTGATGAATCTCGGCAGCCTGAGCACGATGGCTCGCTATCGGCCCAGAAACTTGGTCCATGTTGTATTCGACAATGAGAGCTTGTTGTCCGTCGGCGGCTTTCCAACCGCGACAAGTACAGGCACGGATTTGGAAGGAATTGCTCGTGCGGCGGGGATCCCGGCGGTGCTCACGGTACGCACAGTTGAGGATTTCAGTAGCGCGGTGAAAAATGCTTTGGACGGAAGCCAACTTACTACCATAGTCGCTAAGGTCGAGCCGACTGGCCCAGCCGGCTACGTTACCGATCTCTCCTTGGTGGAAAATCGCTTCCAGTTCCGCAGATATATCCAGTCGCTAAAGCGGTCGTGATCCAGGGTGCGCGTCTGACAACGGAAGCGAGCTTACTCACCACGCAAATCAATCGGTAAGGAGCACGAAATGTCTCAGGTCTTGTCTCAGCTGCTTGAAGAACTCGCGAGTGGTCGCCTGCGGGTAGTGGACCTTACCCAACCTTTGAGTCCGCAGACACCGCTGCTGCCGCTGCCTCCGCAGTTCAACAACACACCTGCATTTAAGATCTGGGAACTATCTCATTACGATGAGCGCGGCCCCGCGTGGTATTGGAACGGATTTGAGACCGGTGAGCACACAGGCACTCATTTCGACGCGCCCATACACTGGGTGTCTGGAAAGGATCTTGCCGACAATTCTGTCGACCGCATACCACCCAGAAAATTTGTTGGACCAGCCTGTGTTATCGACATTAGCGCGGACGCATCCAGTAATCCGGACTATCTGGTGACTCCGGACCGAATCCTGCAGTGGGAACAGCAGCACGGCCGCATCCCGGCGGGTGCGTGGGCCCTCTTGCGCACAGACTGGTCGAAGCGGAACCCCAAGGACTACATCAACGCTAAGGAAAATGGTCCACATACGCCGGGATTAGCCAAGGAAAGCTCGGCTTTGCTGGCTCAAGAGCGAGATGTGCTCGGTGTCGGGGGCGAAACCGTTGGGACCGATGCCGGCCAGGCGTTCGCGTTCGATCCGCCATTTCCGAACCACTACCTCATGCACGGAACCGGTAAGTTTGGTTTAGCGAGTCTTTGCAACCTGGACAGCTTCCCGCGACCGGAGCCGTCGTCATCGCCGCGCCATTGAAGATCGTGGGCGGTTCCGGCAGTCCTCTGCGAGTCATTGCTGTGACACC
>Ga0126371_10004399_pt1 | contig 12429 bp, 10 predicted proteins | sample PanSoiMetaPlot_4_FD_110145 | JGI IMG/M metagenome (GOLD analysis project Ga0126371, IMG submission 110145) | Tropical forest soil microbial communities from Panama - MetaG Plot_4 | ecosystem: Environmental > Terrestrial > Soil > Tropical forest > Bulk soil | place: Panama | collected 2016-02-17
CGCATCTTTCCCGGCCTGACGGTGCAGGAAAACATCCTGCTCGGCGGCTCGAACCGCCGCGCCGGCCGCGCGGAGCATGAGGCGGACGCGGAGCGCATGTTTGCGATTTTTCCCGACATCAAGCCGTTTGCGCACGCGCTCGCCTGGACGCTGTCGGGCGGGCAGGCGCAGATGGTCGCGATCGCGCGCGGGCTGATGGCGCAGCCGAAAGTGCTGCTGCTCGACGAGCCGTCGCTCGGGCTCGCGCCGCAGATCGTGCAACAGGTCTACAGGACGATCGCCGACATCCGGAAGAACGGCACGACGGTGCTTCTGGTCGAGCAGAACGCCCACATGGCGCTCGGCGTCGCCGATCGCGGCTACGTGCTGGAGACCGGCGCCCTGGTGGCGCAGGGCCGCCCCGACGCGCTGTGGGCCAACGCGGAGATTCAGGCTGCCTATCTGGGCGGACGGCGCCGCGTGTAGGATAGGCGGCCTGACATGGGGCGACGGCCCGCGCGCGAAGACGACAAGCGATGAGCGAAGCCCAGGCCGATTGCGAAGTTCTTATGAAATCCGTGGTCGGGTTCGCCGAGCGGATGCTCACAACGCATGGCGGGTTCATACCGTTCGGTGGCGCGATGCGACCGGATGGACAGATTGTTCCCGTGGCGGGCCACGATGCGAGCGAGCGCCCGCAATCGAGTGACATCATCGCGCTGATGAAGAAGGGGCTCGTGGCGTCCGCGCAGAAGGGCGAATACAAGGCGACAGCGGTCGTCTGCGACGTGAGGGTCGACGTGCCATCGACCGGTGAAAAATCCGACGCGATCGCCGTATCGCTGAACCATCGAGACAATTATTCGATCGTCGTCTTCTTCCCGTACAGGATCGACAACGGAAAGCTGATCCCCGGCGCCGCCTTCGCGCGAAATGGCGAGGCCGATATCTTTCGGCCGTCGTAGGATCTGGAAATCAAGTTTCGTTCGCCCGATTGATCAAGCGCAATCGGCTCGATGCGGCCGCCCGAAGATGCGTGCGAGGACCTCGCGGAAGCGATCCGGCGATCCAGGCGGCCTATCTGGGCGGCCGCAAGGGCAGCTGAGCTACAGCCCGCGCAAGATCGGATTCGTCGCGGCAAACTCGGGCGTGTGGATGATCGCGTCGAACACCTGCTGCCGGCTGTCGATCCCGCGCTCCAGGGCCGTGACGTAGCGCTCCGATTCGTCGCGCGTCGGAAGCCGGAACAGCAGAAGGCCGTAAAGGAACGCGACGAAATCCGAGTTGCTCATGCTCGCGACCGCGAACCGGGTTTGGAACTCGGTCGACATGAAGCCCGCATCCAGGACGAACTGAAGCGTGATGCTGTGGTTGGCGAGCGCCGCCGCGTAGCCTTGCAGGCCTCCTGGATCCGCGGCTCGCGCCAGCACCAGGCAGTAGTCGTAGGCGACCTCGTTCACCGGATTTGCCGGCGCCGCACCCAGCGTGTTGAGATCGCAGGTATTCCGCCAAAAAACTGCGCCCGCGGGGAGGAGCACCACGGCCTTGCTCAAAATCTGCGCCGGTGACGCGAAAGCTTTTGGGCTGAAGTAGAAGTCCACCAGATGGCTCAGCGCCAGCGGCGATGTTTCCGGCAACACATGCGTCGGATAGGGATTCCAGGTCTGGAAAATGACGTGAGCGGGCTGCGCGTTGCCGGAGTGATTGTAGGCCTGAATGTGCTCCTCTGCGGCCGCCATCCAGCTGGCGTCGGACACCGCATTGTCCGTTCCGTCAAAAATCATTCCGAACGGGATGTTTTCGCGCGCGAGCAGCGCCTGCAGCTCGGGGATGAAGCGGTTGAGCGGCACAGACCAATCCGCATCGTCGTGGAAGTACGCGAGGGGAAATCCCGCCGCTTGCCGGAAGCCGTCGATCCACGCCTTGTTATCGGCAAGCCATCGGTCGGCACCGGCGGCGGCGATGACGGAATTGAGCGGCTCGATGTCGCCGATCCGCACGTCGGGAAAGACGCTCTTGAATGCGAGCGCCGTCGCCCCGGCCTGCTGCGCCAGCAACGCAATGGGCGACTGGCAGGTACCGGGGTCCTGGCTGTAGTGTCCGAAGTAGAGCGGCTCGTCCATGGACACGTAGGCGAGATTGCCGCCGAGCGATTTTATCTTCAGTGCGGCCCGTATGGCGTCACTGGGACCGGCGCTATAGCCCTCGACATTCTGTCCGCATTGCGCGGTGGCCGTGAGCGGCCCGTATTCCAGGCCCAGGGCGAGATGGTGTTGATTGAGATAGGCGAAGATCGTCGACATCGCCGAGTCCGGCCCGAAGTCCACGAGCTGGGGGTAGATCTTGACGATGCGAATGTGGCTGCGCGCCCGCGCCCAGGGGCTGTCGGCAGTGAATACATTCATGTAGTCGAGCTGAACGAGGGGCTTCACCCCGCCGGCGCCATCCGTCACGTACGCGTAGAGCGGCGCGAACCAATAGAGCTGGTCGCGGCGCCGCTGCGTATCGTCGCGATCTCGCCCGTCGCTATCGCGGTTATCGTCGGCGTCACGCCGCTGCTCGGCAAGCTGCGCGTATCGCAGATCAGCGGTGCGCGCCCGATCGTGCGCGGCCTCGTCCATGCGCGGTGGCGGCGCCGGCGCGAGCTTCGTCGCATCTTGCGCGTCGGCCGGCGACGCCGTCGCAAGCGCGATTGCGATGGCTCCCGCCAGCGGCCAAAGGCGACAGATTGCGATCGATGTGCGCATGGTCATCCTCCCCGGCCGTGATTTCGCCGAGCCGCTCGCGCACGGGTGCTGGAACATAATGCCTGCGTGCCGCGAAGGAGACATGACAATTGCGCGGCACACACATGCGTCTGCTTCGCCGCGAGACCACGAGCAAAATCGCGTCGGCCAAATAATACCCGGGACAGGAGAATGAAGTTCCAAACAATAATCGGAAAAAGGTAAGAGCGCCTTTCGCATCACACCGATAAAAAAATCGCATTGGAGATTGCAGCGGAACCGTCACAAACTTTCGAAGAAGTGATTTGCCGGCCTCAGGGACCCCGTGCTTTGTCAATTTTGGCGGGAGTTTCGCCGCGCAGCCTGCTTGCATTCACGGTCATCGCGTTACCCGGATCCGGGACGGAAAGCGCCCGCCGTTCAGCAATCCAGCGTGCGTTCATGAAGAAACCTGAGGAGGATGTCATGGGTCACAAGATGTCTGCTTGCCTGGCGCTGGCCGCGCCCGCGCTCATGCTGCTCGGTGCCAGCGCCAGTGCGCAGGAATTCTCCGCCAAATTTTCCGGATTCGAGGAGGTCGGCGCACTCAACGCCGAGACAGGTGCGATCCTGTCCAACGCGAAGGCGACGCTCGATCTTCGCCTCGATCGCCAAGCCCGCACCGTGACGTACAAGTTGACCTATTCCGGCTTCGGCAACACCGTCACCCAGTCGCATATCCACTTCGGCAAACGGCATGTGCCGGGCGGCGTCATGGTGTTCCTATGCACCAATCTCGGCAACGGCTCGGCCGGAACGCCGGCCTGCCCGAACCCCACCGGAGGAGCGGCCGCAACCGTCAGCGGCATGATCGCCCCCGCGGACGTACGTGCGATTCCCGGGCAGAACGTGACGGCGGGCGATTTCGACGCGCTTGAGGATGCGCTCAATTCGGATACGGCCTACGGGAATATCCATACGACGGCGTTTCCTGCCGGCGAGATCCGCGGGCAGGTTCGCCGCGTCGACGACGACGACGACCATAAGGGCCATTAAGGCGAGCGGCGGGGCGCCGCGAGCCAAGTTCGCCCGCGACGTTGTTCTGGCTGCCGCGCGCGTTAATGCGGCCGCCTGAGAAGCCGCGTGACGACGTCGCGGAAGAGGCCGGGATCGGCATGGCGCGATCGGCGAACGGTCGCGTCGGAGTCCGCGGAATCATCGGGCACAATGGTCGCGCGCGCAGTGTCACCGCCATGCGCGGGTTTGACGAAGGTCAGACGGCTCTCGACGTCACCGCAGCGAGAACACATGAATGTATGATGCTCGAATCCGGCGACCGGCAGGGTGTCGTCCGGGGTCGCCATCACCAAGGTCATCTCGGCGTAGCACATCAAACAACGCATCGCGCGTCACCGACAAAACACGTGTGACATGCACGTTCACATGCGCATCATGCGCCGTGAGTATAGCAGATATCGCGACCGGTCCGCGGTTTCATTGTGTGGAGAGATCGCGTCGCGCGGCTGGCGCAGCATGTTAGCGCGCAGCCGCGGAAGGAAAATTGTGGAGAAGGATGACGGTTTGCATGTCCGGGTGATCTGGCTCCGCCATGAAGGAGTACAGCCGGACGAAGGGAGTCTCCTTTGTCAGCAGCAACCGACGCCAAGGTAGCCGAATGCCTGGACATGGCGATCAAAGCACGCCTGCGGGCGAACGCCGCACTGTCGCGCGGAGATCAGGGTTTTTGGCAAGTGATGGAAGAGCGTTGGATCCGCATTGCACAAACCTATCGCGAAACCGAACGGCTGAGCCGCGAATTCCGCCGCGGCGCGCAAACCGGCGGCCATTAGGGGCAGCGCACCGACGGCGCGGGGGTTCGGCGACCAGCTGATGCGGGATCAGGGCTGCGGCACCGGCATTGGCGGCCGCATCGGCGGTGGGTCTATCGCGGGCTGCGGCTGCGATGGAATCGGCGGTGCCGCTTGCGGAGGAGGTGGGACGAGCGGGCCCACCGTCGAGACCTGCGGGGCGGCTGGCGGCGCCAGCGGTGGCGACATCATTGCCGACGGCGGCATCGCGGGCGGCGGTGCCGTCGGCCTGTGCGCCGGCGCCGCGATTGGCGACGCGGAGGGGGTCGATACCCTGCGCGGCACGCGCTTCTCCGGCGGCGGCTTGTCCGCCTGCAATTTATCCGCCTGCAGCTTGTCCGTCCGCAGCTTGGCGATCTCGCCTTTCAACTGTTCTTGGCCGGCAGCGAGTTGCTCGACGGTCTGGCGCATGGCGGCAAGCTCGCGCGTCATCGTCTCGATCTGCCGACGGTCGGCAGATGCCGTGGCGGACTCGCTCGGCGTGACGGTGGCCGGCGCAGGCTGCGCGGCGGGAGCGGCTGGTGCGGCGACCGGCGGCGCGGGCGCCGCGACCACCGGAGGAGGCGGTGCCGCCGGCGCTGCGGCAGGTGAGGATGGCAGGCTCACGGGCGTCGCATGCGTTGGCGCTCGCGCCGTGATCCAGCCGAGCTGCGGGGCCCAGGCCGCGACCATCTCGCGGGCGACGTCGCCATAGGAGCGCCAGGCCAGCATGACGGCAGCGCCGATGCAAACGGCGATCAGGAGACGCGCGCCGCCGGCCGCGCGCGTGCGGGGCGGCTCGCTCGGCAATGGGTCGCGGAAATCGGCCGGGCGAAGCGTCGCGTCCGGCGGCGGCGCGACGCGCGGCGCGGCGGAATCTTCGGATCGCTGCCCACGGTTTTGCAGACCGGGGGAGTCGCTCGCGGCTTGGTGCGCAAGCTTCGCCAGCGCTTCTTCAACTCCGGTGAAGCGCTCCTTCGCCACGGTCGCGGCGAGATCGCCGTCGCGGCGCGGATCCGCCTGCGTCGAACTTAGTTTCGAAGCCATTGGCATCGAAAACCTGCTCCAATGTCACGTTGACACCCAGCACCCCTCTCCTGCATCGCGAGCACCTCACTCGGGATTGACCAAACAAAGGCGAGACGGGGGAGAGGTTGAGGCATTGGGATCGGTCGACACGCGAAGGAACTTTTTGATCTGCGGTCGACTACAATAATACTGATACCGGTGCCCTTATCCGGCTGCGTGGCGAAAAAACCACGGGGGCGACAATCGCCGGCATGCAGCATTAAAGGTCCATTTAGGTCTGCGCTCGATCATCAGAGAGGCCAGCAGGGATGAATGGCATTGGCCGACCGACCGGGCTGCGACGAGCTGGATGCGAGACCGGCGCGCGCCGAGTTATCGGCGGACGGCGAGCCCGCCGAGTGTCGCGTCGCCGCAACGGTGGATTTCGAGCTCGAGGCGGAGCTGTTCGAGCTCGTGAATCAGGCGGTTCGGCCGCGAGCGGCGGTCACGCCCTTGCCCGAGATCAGGATCGATCAAAGCGAGCGCGTGCCCGTCACGGGCGCCTCGGGCAACCGCGGCGTCTTTCTGGCGAGCATTTTTGGCGCATCAGCGGCATCGCTCAGCCTGGCGTGGGTTGTCATCGGCGGCCTGGCATCGCCGTTCGACTGGTCGTCGATCGGAAAATTGGGCGCACACCGCGCTGCCGATCGGGATGTCGCGTCGCCGACAGTCGCGTCGCCGGCACTTCCGGCGCAGAGCGCCGGCGCATCGGCTCCCGTCGCGGAAGCGAAGGCGGATCGTCAGCAGCTCGATCGTCTGGTCGCCCGCGAGACCGATCAGCGGGCGCCACCGCCGGCCCATCGACCGGCGCCACAGCCGGCGCATCAACCGCCGCCTGCGAAATCACCGGACAACCCGGATCTGTTTTCATCGACACAGATGACCCGCTGGAAGTCGTCGCTGGCTGCCACCGCGCCGGTGCCGCCGGCGAACGGCCATGCGACGATCGCGCAGCCGCGGCCCGCGCAACCGCGCCCGGCCGCCGTCGCGAAGCCCGAGCCGGAGCCGCGCATCACGGCGCCCGTCCCGGAGACGCGGCCGACCACCATCGAGGGCTGGACCTTGCGCGAGATCGTCAACGGAACGGCGGTCCTGGAGGGGCCCGGCGGAAGCGTCAGGGTCGGGCGCGGCGATACGGTGCCGGGCGCCGGCAAGGTCCTCGCGATCTTTCGCTGGGGCAACCGCTCGATGGTCGCGACCAGCAGGGGCCTGATCTCGACGCCGTAACGCTTTCGCTCTGCTGTCATTGCGAGCGCCGCGAAGCAATTTCCGCCACTGGCGCATGAACCAGCGACGAGAGATTGTCTCGCTGCGCTCGCAACGACGGCGCTTCGAGTCACGGCCCTTGTCGCAGCCGCGCTAGAAGCGTCACGCCCGCATAGCCATCAGCGGGCTCCATGCCGACTTTTTCCTGATACGCCTTGGCGGCGCGCATGGTGTCGAGGCCGGCGCGCCCGTCGCTGCCCTGGGTGTCATAGCCGAGGGCGGTGAGGCGGCGCTGGATCTCCTGAACCTCGGCGAGCGCCGGCAGGCGCTCGCCGCCCGGAAAACCTTGCACGAAGGGGCCGGCGCCGGCAATGCGATCGGCGAGGTGGCACACCGCGAGCGCATAGGAGAAGGCCGGGTTGTAGGCCATCACGGCGGAGAAATTCTGTCCGACCAGGAAGGCCGGGCCGCCGTCGACCGGGACGCGCAGCTGCGCCTTGTCGTCGGGCCGCTCGAACGGCTGATCATCGGCGCGCTTCACGCCGGCGTCGCGCCACTTCGCGTAGCTGCGCGCGGCGCGGCCCCCTTTGAGACCCGTCGGCGCGCGCACCTCGTGGCCCCAGGCGGCGCCACGCTGATATTTTCCGCGCTCGACGAGAAAGCGCGCGGTGCCGGCGAACGAGTCGTCGGGCTTACCGAAAGGCGAGACGCGGCCGTCGTGGTCGTAGTCGACGCCCATGTGCAACCACACCTCGGGCATCCACTGGGTGTGGCCCATGGCGCCGGCCCATGAGCCGATCATCTCCTTTGGCGTCGCCCAGCCGCGCTCGACGATCAGGAGCGCGTTGATGAGCTCCGCCTCCCAATAAGCACGCCGGCGCGGCTCCTCATAGGCAAGCGTCGCGAGCGCCGGGAGCGCGGGGCGCATGTATTTGGGATTGTCGATGACGTCGCCGTAACTCGACTCGATGCCCCACAGCGCCAGCATGACGTGGCGGTCGACGCCATAGTCGCGCTCGATGCGGGAGAGCAGGGCGGCATGATCCTTCGCGCGCTCCTTGCCGGTGATGATGCGCCAGTCGGAGGCGCGGCGGTTGATGTATTGCCAGAGCAGCTCCTTGAATTCGTCCTGATTGTGGATGAGCGCGAGCACGCGAGTGTCGGGCTTGAGTCCGTTCATGGCGCGCGCATAGGTCTGCTCGGAGACGCCGCGCGCGACCGCGCGCGCGCGAAACGCCGCGACCCATTGTTCGAACGAGCGCGCGGCGGCGGGCGTCGCGGCGAGCGCGAATGGCGCCGCGGCGAGCGCGGCAAGGAGGTCGCGGCGAGTCACGGTGCGGATCGGCATTCGCAGGAATGAAATCCCCGATCGCGGCGATTGGCAACCAGCATAAGCGAGGCGAAAGGCGCGCCGAGAAGCCGGGATTGTCGGAAACAATTGGCGACAACGCGCGCATCACCTCCCCACGAATCGTTTCGTAACATGTGCGTGTGCGTGCGCGGCTGAAAGTCGCGACCTCATCGCGGTACTCGTTGCCTCTCACCACGCCGACTCGGTGCGATGGCACCCAATGTGTGAAATCACGCACATACCGAACTTGTGGATAAGCGGCGTTCTCAATGTTTCGGCCGCGGAAGCGCCGCGGTTGACCGTCATCGTCCTCCTCGCGCGAATGTTCGAGACAAGGACATCGTGGGACTCAAACGCAAGGATGCAACGACAGGAGACGCCACCATGCGTGGCGAAATGAAATTTACGTGATTGATTTGTGCCTCCGCGCGGTGCGGCGGCAGCGGCGCGGCCACCAACGTCGCTTCATCGAGGAGATCCCCCCGACGCGAATGGCCGGTGCGTCGCGCAATCGGAGCGCTTGCTCGTTGGACTCGGGTCGCTTCGCGTGCGCGGTCGCGCGGGGATGACAGGCGCGATGTGGGTCGTCGCGATTGTCATCCCCCACCGCATCTTTTGGGACATTGGGCTTTTTCGCCTGAAGTCCGACTTTTTTGGTCAATGAATTGCTGCATCCGCTCTATTGGGCGCAGATTATCTGCTGGTATCGACTTAGGGTGCGCTGCCCGCAACGATGGCGCAGCTGCAACTCATCGACTTTAAGCGTTTATCCGAGATAACCGCCGCCGCCCTCGACCGATCGGCGACAATCGCGAAAGGCGCGGCCGCAGGCGTGAGCGCGTGACGCGATTGTTTCAGCCGGCGTTCAACGCGGCATAGAGCGCGCGTTCGAAGCGGCCGTAGAGGCGCAGCGCGCGTGTGTCGGCGAACGGCAGCACCTGTGTCATGAACACGGCCGCGACGCGCTTGCCGGGATCGATCCAGTAATAAGTATTGAAAAGGCCGCCCCAGGTCAGGCTGCCGGAGCCGCGTCCGTCCGCAACCGCTTGCGTGGTGATCATGTGGCCGAAACCCCATTTGCAGGCGATCCCGGGGAAAAGATCGACGTCATTGGAGAGCGCGGGCGCCGTCGTCTTCAGGATGTGGACGTCGACGCGGCCGATCTCGTTCTCGCCCATCAGTGCGACCGTTGCGGGGCGCAGGATGGGCGCGCCGCCGCGCATCAGCGCGCGCAGCAACGCGAGATAATCCGGCGCCGTCGAATAGATGCCGCCGCCGCCCGAAAAGGTGTGCCGCACGGGCTTCGGCTCCATCGGCTGGGCGGCGAGCGATCCGTCGGGCGCGCGCCGATGCGCGCTCGCCTCGCGCGCGCGCTGCGCGGCCGAGACGAGGAAGCCCGTATCGGTCATCCCCAGAGGATCGAGAATGTGCTTGCGAAAGTAGTCGTCGAGCGCCTCGCCGCTCACCGCCTCGACGATGCGGCCGACCCAATCGATGCTCATGCCGTATTGCCAGCGCTCGCCGGGATCGAACATCAGCGGGGTGGGCGGCGCCTCGCTGCGTTGGGCCGCCGGCAGCTTCTCGATTGCCTCGGGATAGCGCAGCGCCTTGGCGTCCCACAGCCGATACGCAAAGCCGGACGTATGGGTGAGCAGGTGGCGCAGCGTGATCGGGCGCCTGGCGGGACGCAGCTGCGGCCGTCCGCTCGCGTCGAATCCGTCGAGCACTTTCGGCGCGCCGAGGGCGGGATCGATGTCGGGGACCGGCGCATCGAGCTCGAGCTTCCTCTGCTCGACGAGCCGCAATGCCGCGACCGAGGTGATCAGCTTGACCATGGAGGCGATGCGAAACACCGTATCGCGCGTCATGGCGGGTCCGTCGGGCAGGCGGCGCTTGCCGAACGCGCCCTCGTAGACGACGCCCTCATCGGTGGCCGCCATGGCGACGACCCCGGGGATCTCTCCGGCGCTTGTCGCGGCGCGCAGCACGGCGTCGATCGCGGACAAAGTCCTCGCCGCCGGCGCATCGCGCCCGCAGGCCGCGCGGCTCCATGGGCCGGCGAGCGCCAGCGTCGTGCTCGCCTTCACGAAATCGCGACGGCTCGGATGACGGATCATGCGCGGCTCCACACTGATCTCGGGCTTGCCCGAGATCAGCATCGATCATGCGCAAGTCGGGCCGGCCCGACTTGCGACCGCATTACATGCGGCCATCATCGCTCGCGCAAGCGGACCCGCAGGAGGGCCTGGTGGGGCGCGGACATTGACCGCCTTGCGTTACGTGCGTGAGCGGCGGTGGGCGGCCGCATGCGCGCGGTGACCGTCGCGCAGGCTGCGCGCCGTGGCGCAGCCGTGAGGGTGGTGCCGCGCGGCGCAATCGGGCGCGCCCGCCGCGGCGGGTTCGCCGGCGCGCAGAATCGCCTGGCGGATCGCCGCGAGCGTGATCGGCGCGCCGGCCTCCTCGCTGGCGTCGCTCACGGCATTCGCCGCGCTTGCGACGAGGTCGGGCCGCTCGAGGCCACGTGCGCCGATCAGCCGCTCGTAGGATGCGACCAGCGTCATGTAGGGGTTGACGAACACCCAGCCGGCGCGCGTGGGCACCTGGATGTCGAAATGCAGGTGATAGGACGTGCCGTTCTCGTGGCCGTCGAAATTGCCGATCTGGCCGATCACCTCGCCGGCACGGACGATCCGGCCGCTGATGATGCCGGCGGCGTCGAGCAGTTTGGGCCGCATATGCAGATAGCGCAAGCGCAGGTGCTCGGCCGACGCATTGACGACGAGATAGACCGCCTCCTGTCCGGGCTCGCGCATGATCATGCCGTCGCGCGCCGCGACCACGTCGCTCCTGTGCGGCGTGCAGCGGTTGGCGCCCGGGCTGGTACGGCTGCACGGCGCCGCCAGGATGTCCTCGCCCTGATGGCCCATGCCGGACGGACATTGGCCGACGCGGAACGCGCGGCGTTCGCAGAAATTGTCGTGCCACGGATAGCTCCGGGTGCCGTCGGCGACGCGGCGCGCGAAACGCTGCGTGTTGACGAAGGCCGGGCTCTCGGCGAGGGGAAAGCGAATGGCGGAATAGACCGTATGGTCGGCGCGGCCGCCCTCGCCGTGAAACCCGGCGCCGGGGGCGAGCCGGCCGGGCGCGTCATAAGTGAAGGTCAGCGAGGGCGCGGCCGGCCGCTCGGGTGCGGGCGGCGCGAGCGCGCGGCCCGGAAGCGGCGGCGCGCCGCCGGCGATGCGCAACGACTCGATGAAGCGCAACATCACGCGATCGGCGTCGCGGCACGCCATGCGACGATAGCGCGCCGATGGTCCGTCGAAGCAGGCAAGCGTGACCACGTAGGGCACGCCGAAGCGCATGAACGTGTAGCGGACATGGTCCTCGGTCAACACCCGGCGGATGCCGGGGAAATCCGCCGCCAGCGCCGGCACGTCCCGGCCCGGGCCCGGCGCGGGCGGATCGAGCTCATAGGTCAGCAGAGAGCCGGAGATCGCAACGGCGACGTCGCGCTCGAAACGGATATTGGCGAGGTCCGCGATGGCGGCAAGCTTGAAGCGATAGGTCGCGTCGTAGCCCGCGGGGCCGGGCGCGAAGAATGCGGGCGGCCCGAATCCGAACGAATAGGCGGCGGGATCGCGCGCGGGCGCGCCGGACGCGCGGTCGTGCAGAAAGGCGTCGACGTCGAAGGGCAGCAGAACCGGGACGGCGGTCGTCGCGATGCCGGAATAGCGCTCGCCAGTCGCCGCGTTGAGGCGGCGGACCGCGGCGGCGGCGGGCGACGCATCGGCGGAGTGCACCGTCTGCAACGCGGCGATCTCGCCCAGCGCGGCGGCAGCGCCGTCCCAGTCGACCGCGGCGCGCGTGACGCGCGGCGACTGCATTTCCCCAGCCATGGCCGAAACGACGAGGCAGACGACGCCGCAAAGCTCGGCGATCGACCCGATGCGCAGCATTCCCCAGCCCCTGGTGCCCAGCCTTTGGGAGCACCTGTCACCTTAAAGGAGCGTGATCGCGCGGTCCATGCGCACCGCACGGGCGTTCACAACAACAGCGCCGGCGCGCCGTCGCAGACATTTGCGGCAGCCGAAGCGTGCGCCGGCTCTATTTCTTGGTCGCGCGCGCTGGCGGCGGCGGTGGCGGCGGCGTCGGCACGCGGGTCCAGGTCTGGGTTTGGCAGAAGATCAACAGGCAGCCGGTGACCGCGAGCGCGTCCGGGCCGCGCGCGACGATGGAGCCGTTGTAGGTCTGGCCGTCCTCGGCATTGTAGAAC
>Ga0126371_10004401_pt1 | contig 12426 bp, 10 predicted proteins | sample PanSoiMetaPlot_4_FD_110145 | JGI IMG/M metagenome (GOLD analysis project Ga0126371, IMG submission 110145) | Tropical forest soil microbial communities from Panama - MetaG Plot_4 | ecosystem: Environmental > Terrestrial > Soil > Tropical forest > Bulk soil | place: Panama | collected 2016-02-17
AAGCGTTCGAGGATACGCAAGAGGCCCCAGATTGCGACAAAGGCGGAAAGGCTCGCGACGACGAGGCCGACGATAAGGACCATCCACCCATGCGTATCGAGGCCCGCGTGTCGCAATTCGGCCAGTTCCTTCAATCCCGCGAGCGCGATTGCCGGCAGCCCGAGCAGAAACGAGAAACGAGCCGCATCGTCGCGCTTGAAACCGAGAAAGAGCGCTGCCGTCAATGTCGACCCCGAGCGCGAAACTCCAGGGATCAGCGCGCCGACCTGCGCGATGCCGACAATAAGGCAGTCGAGGAGGCCCACTCGCTCGAACGGCCTTCGGTGCCGGGCGACAACTTCAGCGATTCCGAGAAGTAGCGCCATTGCGATGCACGCGATACCGACTACCTCGAGCCCCCGCAGAGGCGAGCTGCAGGTGTTGAGGAGCTTTGCAAGGGCGAGCCCCGCGATACCGATCGGGATCGTCCCGATCACGATCCCGACGGCGAGCCGGAAGAAGCGGTCGTAAAAATCTCGCCGAACGATCGCCGCCAAAGACCCGAAGACAAGGTCCCTAACGTCCGCGGAGAAGTAGCAGATCACTGCAGCGAGCGCCGCGAGCTGCATCGCCGCGGAGAATGCCGACCCCGGGTCGGGCCATCCTAGAAGCGCCGGCAGGATACGCATATGCGCCGTGGACGAGATCGGCATCAATTCCGTAATGCCCTGCACGACACCTAGCACCGCCACCTTCGCGTAGCCAAGCGCGACGAATCCCGTGTCTATGCCATTGGTGCAGCCGCTTGCCATGGGTCCGTCTAAATCTCGAGGGGCGTGCAGAGGGCTGGTCTGTGCGCCGCCAACGGTCGGGTCAGACGAGCGCTCGTCGAGGCCGCGGTGTTTCTATCAGCTCGGCGAAGGTGGTCAACATCTGCTTTCGAGAGGGCTTGACTGGTTTGTTGCCTAGTTCTGTGCCCCCGGGATAGGGTCGAACGCACCTTTTCTGGGAGGGGGAACGTCATGACAAAATCTATCGCGCACGGGGCGATCGTCGGTCTTGTTCTCAGCCTCGTAGCCTGCACCACCCCGCAACAACAGGTCGCGCAGAAGGAAGACCTTCTTGCCGCTGCGGGATTTCAGGTCAGAGTAGCTGATTCGCCTCAGCGAATCGCAGCAATGAAGCGGCAGCCGCCTAACAAATTTATTGAGCGCGTCAGGAACGGTGTCCCGACCTACCAATACGCGGATCCGCTCGTGTGTCGATGCGTCTATTTCGGCACGCAGCAGAACTGGGACGTGTACCGCCAAGAGGTGTTTCAGCAGCAACTCGCAAACGAGGCGCAAATGACGGCGATTATGAACGAGGAGGCGTGGGATTGGGGCCCCTGGGGTTGGCCCTACCCTTGAGCGCGGGATTCACCTACTTTCCTCGCCGCCGCCCACTTTGACGTCTGGGGAGATTCCAGCCGCCGCTTGTCGACGCCGCGCGGCATTGCAGTTTATCGACGGAAACCTCCATTCCGCCTCCTGTGCCCGACGCGGCATCCCGGCGTAGCCAGGATTGAGCATCGCCTGAAAAACGCGCAACGCGGTCGGCCAGCGCGATTTGATAAAGGCCGTGACGGCGACGATATCGCGGTCGTCGAGAACCTCCCGGAAGGCCGGCATGAACGAAACCTCGTCAACCGGGGTTTCGGCAAACCTGCCGTATTTGACAATATGCAAGAGGTCCTCGTCCGGATGCTGCCAGGTGTGACCGCTCACGTCATGGGCCGGGGCACGTCTGCCGGCATATTCGTCTTTCAGCTGCCACAAGGGCTGTCCCTGTAGATTGCGGCCGTGGCAGGACGCGCAGTGGCCCCTGTAGATGCTCTTTCCACGCATCACGGTTGCAGCGTTGTCGGCATCGGCGAAATGCGAGTTCCCCGCTTTCAGGATTTGCTCGATGCATGGTCCCACAGCTACAGGAATGCCAAGGCCCGCAGCTACGAGGAGGGCAAGGATCGCGCGCCGCATGACGCCGATGCCTCTTTCGTCGTCGACTATCGTGGGAGGACGCGAATGATCGCCATCATCCCTCCGTCCTCGTGCTCGAGAATGTGACAGTGGTAGACGAAATCTCCGACGTCCATTCCTCGGAAATCGAGACGGACCTTGACGCTGGGGTAGGGGCCGGTTCCGCTCCAATACGGCACGTCGATCGTATCAACGTATTGTCGCTTATCGGCGGGGACCGGAGCTCCATCCCGCTCCAGCAACAGGAAATGGAGCTGATGCATGTGGAACTCGTGGTTCTCTTGGCTGCGGTTCTCGATCGTCCAGTCCTCTACGGCGCCTTGCTTGGTAATGAGCGCCGGGGGGTTGCTGGGATCGAATAGAGTCGGCGTTGCACCATCGACTGTGATGAAGAAATTCGTCTCACTGTCCGGGTCGGACGGGTCGGCTGGCTCCTCAGAGAAATAAAGCGTGCGTCTCGCCGTCACCTCTGCGGTGGCGAGCCCTTCGTGTGGCTGCGAATAAGCAGGCTCCGATCGTCTGGGGATAAGGCGCAGTTCGGGTGCTGAGTCTGTCGTTGCGATGCGGGCGAGCGGGCGCTGCGGGTCGCTGTCACCATCCGGACCGGTGTCAATGGCGAGCGTCAGCAATGTCGCATTTTCTACAGTCGCCGGCGGTCCGGTTACGATGAACTCCGCGCGTGCGGCCGGCGCGAGCAGAACATCGGTTTGGGTGACCTCCCTGCCACGCCGGGTGCCGTCCTGAGACCCGGTGGGTACCCCGTCGAGCGCCACGATCCGCAACGGCTGGGGCACGCCGTCGTACTGCAAATGCAAGTCCAGGATCGCGTCGGCGGAGGCGTTTGCGACGCGCCAGAGCTCCTCCTCGCCTGGTTTCATCGGAATCACAGCCGGGGTAAAATCAGGGTAGGTTATTGGGACGTAGTTGAGTGAGACGTCCCATGACGGCACATCGCCGCCGGGCAGCGGGCCGTTCGGAATGGTCTGGTCACGAATGAAGAGTACCCGCTCCCGCAGGCCAGCCACACTCGGCTGCAGATTTTCGATGCCTTCGACGATAATCGCTCCCGATGCGCCGCCCTGCACTGCCGCTTCGGAAAGTCCGTGGACATGCGGATGATACCAATACAACCCCGGCGGCTCGTTTGTCGGAAACCGCACCTTGTATTTGAATGTCTCGCCAGAGTTGATGAGTGTGTGGATTACTTCGTCGGCGTGACACCGCGGCGAGGTGTTGGTACCATGGAAATGCACATTGACCGACGTGATCGTCATCGTCACGTCGCCGCAGCGGTTCGAGGCATTCGCAATCACCTCGGTCGGGGATCCTGACGGCGGTTGCGGGTTTCTGTTCGTGACAGTGAGGTTCAGTGTGTCGCCCGGCCATACATGCAATGTCGGTGATTGCAGACCCTCTGGTGTCACAAAACAGAAGAGCGTGCGGCCGGCACTATCCACGCTCGTGTAATATTCGAATGATACATCGAGAACGCCATCCTGGCTGAACAGGTCGTGCGGCTGCACAACGGCTGTGCCCGCATCAGGCCGTGGGCAAGGATTGTGATCATGAGCGAGGGTGGGCATGGACGCGAACGGGCACGTGAGCAGCGCTGCGGCCAGCGCGCCGACAAGTTTCCGCATTTGACGCTTCTCGTTGCTACCGGATCAAGGCTTAGATGATAATAATAATCGCTCGCAAGCGTCAACGGAAAAATTGATCAGCTTTGTTTTGTGAAACCTTTCGCGCGCATGCAATTGTTGAGGATCTGGTCGGCATAGCCGGAGGCCTGCTGACGCATCGTTTGAGCTTCGAGTCCGGCGGTTCCACCCAGCTGCCAGTTTCGACCGAGTGTCGCGTTGATGTCCGCGTTAATCCCCTGTTCGTTGGCAAGCGTGGCGCTCGCTTGCGCATTGCAATCACTCAGCTCGCGGGCGATCGTCTGATCATCGGCGCCGGCCTTAACCCATTCAATCGTTGTGGGCTGCCCGGTGCACACGCTCAGCCACAGGCATCCGAATGCAACGATGGCCGTCGGAAAGCGAGAGCGATTCTTAGGACCGTTCATTGGGGACCTCCGAGTTCGAGTCGCCGCTGAACCAGCCGTGCCAGGATAACTCGCTTTTCGGCTGCATTGGCGTCGTACCAGTTGGCAATCTCCGTAGTCGTCCGCAGACAGCCGCGGCAACGACCGGTCGATAGATCGAGAAGGCAAACCCCGACACAAGGGGACGCAAGTGCGGCGTCAGCGGTCATGAGCCCTTGGCCGGTTCGAGGAGGTCGCCAAGCTTCGTCTTCAACAGGTTCGCCTTGTATGCGGGGATCGCGTAAGTCCAGTGCGAGACCTTGTCGTCGATCTTTTTCGCTTCGGCTTCGGACGACCCGGTGCCGGTCGCCGAGATCGCGATCCAACTGGTCTTGTCGCGCTCGATCAGCCGAACATTTATGGTCAACCCGTCGAACGTCGTGAACGACGCGGCCACTATGTCTTTATCGCCTATCGGCAGTTCAGCGGCTGGCTTGACATCGTCAAGTTCGAGCGTTTCGAGCACCGTAGCGGGGCCGCTCGTCGTCGTGTCGCTTTTGAATTTGACGTCGGCCGGCGCGTCCTCGACGGCAAATTTGCCGTCTGGCGCGCCGCGGGCGATGACCAGTTTTGCGCCGTCCGCCTGAGTCAGACTCACCTTTGCGATATTCTTCTCGGCGATATCGAGGATTTGTCGGTCGAGCCAGCTCGACGGGGCGCCGGATGGATCGAGCGACCCGCGCGCGAGCCATGCCAGTGCATCGCCGGGCCTCCGGACATAAACTCCGTCATTGCCCGCGCCTAACCGGTCGTAGCGGCGCTTGCCGATAATCGTTTCTGCGATCGCCGTGCCGGATTTGTCTTTGACCGTCAGCAACGCCGATTTGCCCTTGCCGGGGTCCTCGAGGTCGAGGCGCGGATAGAGGTCGGCTCTCTGCGTCTTCGGCTCGACCAACATCAAATCCGCCAGCGCCAGCACCATCTGGCTGATCTTGGCAGAGTTTGCCGGGTATTTGCCTTTCTCCTCGACAAGCCAACTGTTGCCATCGCGAAGAAAGGTCATCGTTGCGCCGTCGCGGGTCACGGCGACCGACCGGACCTCACCGAGTTTTTCAGCAAGCGCGGGGAACGCCACCTCACTGCGCGCCGCGCGGCTTAGGCCGCGATCTCCCGAGGCGAGTGACGCAATCGCCGCAGCGACGAGAACGACTGTCGCCGAAGCAAGAAGAATCAGCGATCTTTTCTGCATTTTCAACCGATTAAAGAAAGACCCGTCGCACGATGCCCCTCACTCTCCCGCGGAGCCTGTCCTCGGGCCGCGCTTCGCGCGGACCCGTGGGCAGGTCCTCCCTCTCACCCTCCCGCTCGCGGCGAGAGGGTAGGGGTGAGGGGCTCTCCCGGGTTATGGTCAAGGCTTCCTCGGCCCATCACACCTCCGCCGTACGGCGGCTGCGCCGGCGCAGCCGCAGTGCGCCAAGCACAATGGCGACGACGGCGACGACGATCGGAATCAGCGCAATGTCGAGAAATTCGAGGCCGGCCTTCAGCTGTCCAATGTCGCTGCGCAACGCGGCTTGCACGTCGCGTAGCTGGCGGCGCGTCTGCACGATGTCGGCGCGGAATTCTTCAATCGCCTTTGTCTGCTCGGGAGAAAGGGAACTGGGCGTGTTTGCCTGGTCCTTGCCGGTGAGGTTTGAGAGCTTTGCCTGAGTTTCTTTGAGCTTTGTCTGTAAAGCCTGTTCTTCGGCGCTGTAACGCGCCTCAGCCGCACTCTGGATCCGCTCGACGACGGTAAACGGGCGGGCCGACGTGCCGCGGCTGCGCAAACCGACAAGATCGTCGCCGCCGGCCAGCACCTCGATCGCGTTCGCGACAAAATCGCCGTTATTCGCGGTCGGGACCAAAACCCGTCGGCCAAAGAACTCTTCCTTCTGCAGCCAGAACTTATCGTCGAGGATGTCCGTATCCGCGACGGCGACGATGTCGATCGGCTGCGCGGATTGCTTCAACGCCCCCGGCTGCGACGCTGAGGATGTCTCAGCGGGCTTAGTAGATTCGCCGGTCTCTCCCTCCTTGGCGTCTGGCTTTGCCGGTTCGGGCGGCTTCGGCGGACCGTCGGGGAAGGCGCTGTCCGCCGTGCCGGTGACATGGGCGGCCAGGATGTAGCGTTTATTGTCTGATTTGAAGCCGGCAAGAAGTCCTGCGACATCAGGCAATCCCGCCAGCTTCTCGGCCGGGATCTTGGTCGAGTCGAGCGAGGTCGTGATTAGCGGCTCGATCGTTGCCTTACTGCCGGCAACCGGTTCGATGATCCCGGACGATGCCATCATGATGTGGCTCAGATCGGCCGTGATCATGTCGTTGCGATTGATGTTGTCGGTCTTCAGGTTGAGCCAGGCGATGTAGTCGAGCGGTCGCGTCCCGCCTCGCGAGCCTGGCACGCTAACCCGCACCGCGTCGCGGCGATCGCCCACCACGACATTGACCGGCACCTCGAACCCCCAGGATTTGAACAGCCGTTCGAGATTGCTGGCGCTCGGCGCGCCGGGCGGACTGGCTTGGCTCGGATGCGAGGCTTGCAGCTCGGAATAGGGATCGACAAAGATCAGCGCCTTGCCGCCCTTCAAGACGAACTGGTCGATCGCATAGAGCGTCTTGTCCGACAGATTCTGCGGGTGTGCCAGCATCAGCACATCGACGTCGGGCGGGATCGAGTCGATGTTGGCGGCGAGCGGCTTCACCGTATCGAGCTGCTGGAGTTGTTCCATCACGGCCATCGGCTCGCTCGGGCGGCCGCGCATCATCGCCATCATGTCGCCCTCGAGCGGCAACGGGCTGATCAGTCCAACGACCGTCTTCTTCGGGAAAGCGAGGCTATGTATGAGTTTTGTCAGATCGTATTCGAGAAATCGCTCCCGGTCCGGCTGGAAGAACGCGATGACCTGCTGATCATCGGTCGAGTTCGTGGCGGCGAGACCGAAATAGACTTGTTCGCCTCCCGCATCGAGCGGCACGCCCTGAAGCCCGAAGGCCACCGCCCGGTCTTCGACGTCCGAGAAGGGCAGGGGGTTGTAGACTTCGAGGCGAAGCTTGCCATGCGCTGCCGCGACATACTGATCCAGCAGCTCGCGCACCCGCTGCGCATAAACCCCGTAAGAAGGGACCTCATCGCCGAGCCGCGCCGAGTCGTAGAAACGTAGCGTGATCGGCTCGTCGACTTTAGAGAGCGTCGTCAGCGTGCCGCGCGACAGCGTGTAGAGGCGTTCTCGCGTGAGATCGAGCCGCCAGGTGAAGAACCGGGCTGCGATAATGTTAACCGAGACCAGCATGAGCGCAATGCACGCGAGCGCAGCCGTTGCGACGGCGCGACGCGAGGCGAAAAATCCGCGGACGCGATCAGGCAGCGCCATTTTTCACTCCGCCTTCTCAATGTCGATCAGGATCGCGTTCGCGGCAAGGAACGCGATCATCGTCGATAGGAAATAGACGAGATCGCGAGCATCGATGACACCGCGAGTGATCGCGCTGAAGTGACCGAGGAAGCTGACCTGAGTTATGCCGCGAATAAGCCATTCGGGCGCCCAAGGTTGGAACACGCCGAGCACGATCGGCGACCCGGCTACAGTGAAGACGAAAACCAGCGCCGCGGTGACGACAAAGGCGATGACTTGGTTCTTTGTCATTGCCGATACGCAGCCGCCAACCGCCAACATCGCGCCAGCCATCAGCCAGCTTGCGATATAACTCGCAAGGATCACACCGTTATCGGGACGTCCGAGAAAGTTGACAGTGATCCAGAACGGGAAAGTCAGGGCGAGCGCAATACCGGCAAAGCACCAAGCGGCGAGGAATTTTCCGACCACCGCTTCGGTCATACGGATCGGCAAAGTCAAGAACAGCTCGATCGTTCCGCTGCGGCGCTCTTCGGCCCACAGCCGCATCGACAAAGCCGGGATCAAGACGATGTAGAGCCACGGATGAAATGTGAAGAACGGTTGCAGGTCGGCTTGACCGCGTTCGAAGAAATTTCCGACAAAGAATGTCAGCACGCCGGCCATTACGAGAAAAATAACAATAAAGACGTAAGCGAGCGGTGTAGCGAAATAGCCGGCGAGCTCTCGGCGGAAGATCGTCAGAACGTTGCGCATCGCAATTCAGGCCGCGGCAGGCACGGGGACCGACGTGAGAGGAGCGCTAGTGATCTCCCGGAAGACATCGTCGAGGCGTCCCCGTTCGACCTGCAGACAGGTGATCATCCAGCCGCGGTTGCGCGCGAGATCGGCAATTTCGCCGACGACCGGGCGTCCGTCGCGCGGAAGCACGATGAGCCCTTCACCTGCGGCATCCTTGACCGGCTCGACGCCCGCCACGCCTGGCAGCACTGTAAGCTCGGCTCTTATATTCGCATCCGCACCGCCGGCGATGCCAAGGCGGACTGCATTGTGGTGGCGCGAGCGCTGCGCGAGCTCGACGGGAGTCCCGTCGGCGAGGAGGCGGCCGTGCGCGATAATGACCGCCCGGCTGCAGACCGCCTCGACCTCCTCGAGCAGATGTGTCGAAATGATGATCGCCTTTTGCGGCCGCAGCGCCATGATGATCTTGCGCATTTCGTATTTCTGGTTGGGATCGAGCCCATCCGTCGGTTCGTCGAGGATCACCACATCGGGATCGTGCAGCAGCGCCTGCGCGACACCAACCCGCCGCTTGTAACCCTTTGACAAGGTCTCGATGGGCTGGTGCATGACGTCGGCAATTCTGATCATCTCGACGACCCGGCCAATGCGCCGCATCGCTTCACTTCCTGAGAAACCGCGGATATGAGCAATGAAATCGAGGAAATCGGCGGGGGTCATGTCCGGATAGGCCGGCGCGCCCTCGGGAAGATAACCGATGTGTTTTTTTGCCGCGATCGGGTGCGTTGTTATGTCATGGCCGCAGATGACGGCCGTCCCGGCGGTGGGCGCCAGAAACCCCGTGATCATCTTCATTGTTGTCGACTTGCCCGCGCCATTGGGCCCGAGAAAGCCCAGCACCTCGCCTTGTGGCACCGCGAAAGAGATATCGTCGACCGCGACCAGCGGCCCAAAAGATTTGACGAGATGTCGGATCTCCAACATACCGCGCGCCCTCCAATGGTGACCCGTTTCTGCCGTCTCGCGGGGCGCCCCGATAAAGAAATCAGAAGGCCGTGACAAGAGGCTTCGTGTTCCAGCATTGCTATTGGCGGGCGCGTTGATGATCGGGCAACTGCGGCTTTTTTCGGGTTTGGTGATGCTCGCCTATGTGACGATGCATCTCCTCAATCATGCGGTGGGCCTGGTCTCGTTGAATGCGGCGGAAGACGTGTTGTGGTACGTCTTCCGGATCTGGTCGAATCGACCGGCGCAGACGCTGCTCTACGGCAGCTTCCTCATCCACTACGCTCTCGCCTTGTGGGCATTGTGGCAGCGGCGGAGTCTGCGGCTGCGCGGCGCCGAGCTCGCCCAGCTCGTGCTGGGCTTCGCGATCCCGATCCTGCTCGCTCGCCACGTCGTCGGCACGCGAATCTCCGACAATTTCTTTCACACCGACGTTGGCTACTACAATTTCCTCCTGTGGATTTATTTCGTCCGGTTGCCCGGCGAAGGCTACTGGCAGATGCTCGCTCTTATCGTCGCGTGGGGTCACGCGATGCTTGGTCTTCACTTCTGGCTCCGGGTCAAGCCCTGGTATTCGCGGCTGCAATCGGCCGCGCTCGTCTTCGCCGTGCTCGTCCCCGTCCTGTCGCTCCTCGGTATGATCGAAGCCGGACGTGAGGTTGTCGCTCTCTCCGCCGATCCCAACTGGACCCGCGAGGCCCTCGCGCGACTGCCGTCACCGGAAGCGCAGCGCGCGCTTGCACGAATTGCTAAGGCTCTCAGCTGGTTTTTCGCGGGTACGGTCGCGGCAATGTTGCTGGCGCGCGCGGTGCGACGTCTGTGGCGCCGGCGCCATGGCCTGGTGCGGATTGGCTATCCCGATGGCCGCGTCGTCGAGGTGACCCCCGGTACCACCGTGCTCGAGGCGAGCCGATTGGCCGGGATTCCGCACGCCTCGGTCTGCGGCGGCCGTGGCCGGTGTTCGACCTGCCGGGTTCGTGTTCGAGGCGAGGCCCGCAGTATCGATCCACCCGGCCAAGACGAGTCGCGCGTGCTCAATCGCATCGGAGCTACGCCCAACATTCGCCTTGCCTGTCAATTGCGGCCGCGCGGCACGGTCGAGGTGACTCCGCTGCTGCCGCCTTTTGCCGCTGCCGCCGATGGGCGGCGTCGTGTCGATGTGGCGCAGGGCAGCGAGCGCGAGATCGCGATCTTGTTCGCTGATATCCGTGGTTTTACCGCTATGTCTGAAGGCCGGCTTCCCTATGATGTCGTCTTTGTCCTCAACCGCTATTTCGCGACGATGGGGCGCGCGATCGAAGCAGCCGGCGGAAGGGTCGACAAGTTCCTCGGCGATGGCGTGATGGCGCTCTTCGGTATCGATAGCAGTGCGCAGGCGGGTTGCTGGGAGGCGCTCGCGGCGGCGCGGCTGATGTCGGAACGGCTCGGCGAACTCAATCGGTCGCTGCAGGGGGAGCTTGACCGCCCGCTGCGCATCGGCATCGGGATCCATTGCGGGCCTGTGATCGTTGGCGAGATGGGCTATGGCAGCGCCGCCGCTATTACCGCAATCGGCGACGCGGTCAACACGGCGAGCAGGCTTGAGGATCTGACAAAGACCTACGGGTGCGAGTTCGTCGTTTCGGAGGAGACGGTGTCACGCGCCGGTCTCGATCTCTCGGGGTTTCCGCAGTATGAGATCGAGATTCGCGGCAAGCGGGAAATGCTGGCAATCCGAACCCTCAATCGGGCCGCGGATCTCCCGGTTGCCGGCGCCACGCTGATTCGCCAACATCGCGCGGCGGCTAAAACGCTGGATGTCGCCGCACTGCCGGCGGGTACGCCGCCGGGCTCGTAAAGGACCGCGCTCTGATCAAAACTCGCCGATCGCCTGGACAACCGCGTCCGGTGCCTCGCGCGGCAGAAAGTGGCCAGCCACCGGTATGATGCGGCTCTTGAACGGGCCGCTGAAATGCCGCCTGGCGCTTCCCGTCCGATCCGGTGGAGAAACACCGTCGCATTCGCCCTCTAACGAGACCGTCGGCACGGTAATCGGCGGCTGCTGCGCGAGTTGCGCCTCAATCGCGTCGAGCGCCGGGTCACCCGGCGCGTTGCTGTAGCGGTGGCGGTAGGATTGGATTACGACATCGACGAAGTCGGGATTGTCGAACGAGGCCGCGGTGCTCTCGTAGGTCGCTTCGTCGAAGCGGTAATTAGGCGACCACAGCTCCCACAGAAGGCGACACAGCGAGCTGCGGTTCGCAATCAGTCCGGCACGCCCGCGTTCGGTGTGGAAATACCATTGGTACCAGCGACGGTATTCGGTCGCTGGTGGCGCCGGCTCTGCGGCATTCGCGATGTTCTGGATATTGTAGCCGCCCATCGTCACTAGACCGGTGGCACGCTCGGGCCACAACGCCGCGACGATGCAGGCGGCGCGTCCACCCCAATCATATCCCGCCAGCACCGCTCGTTCGAGCCCGAGCGCGTTCATGAAGTCGAGGAGGTCGTGGCCGAGTGCTGCCTGCTGCCCCGAGCGCGGCGTTTCTGCCGCGAGAAACCGCGTCGGTCCATAACCCCGTAAATAGGGAACGAGCACCCACCGGCCCATTGTCGCCAATGGCGGCACGACACCGTCGTAAGCGTGCACGTCATCGGGGAAGCCGTGCAGCAGGACGACAGGTCTCCCGCTAGTCGGCCCATGCTCCTCATAGGCGATGTTGAGCGTCGATGTGCGGACGGTTCTCATCGTGTCACAATCCGGAGCCTGGTGAGACCATCGGCACCATCCCGCGTGACATGGTCCCGCAACTATCGACGAGCGAACTCGTGAGCGTCTCGACCTCAACCGATTTGGTCATGTCGACCCCTATGGCATGCATGCCGGCGGCAGGATCGCAATCCGCGTCCGACGTGGCAAGAGCACGGGTCGGCCGCCCTGCATCTCGGCTCGATCAGATCTCCGTTCGAACCATGAAACCATCTGCAGTATCAACAGTAGCGGGTCCACCTCCGCGGCTGGGGTATCGGGTGTTTGTATCAGCGTCGAGGCCTTTGCTACCTGCGTCCGCGGGTAAAAAATCACGCAAGTGTGAGCTGGTTCACATATAGTTACATAGGAGCGGAAGACTGTTACCGCATCCTGCTACAAGCGGACGGGTGTCGTGTCAGAGGAGGCGAGAGGGCGCGTCAGGCGCCGGCTTGCGGCCATTTTAGTAGTCGGCTTGAGCCGGCTGTTTCCCGGCGACGAGAAAGACCGCTTCGCCAGCCTGAGAGCCTTTCTGACCGA
>Ga0126371_10004402_pt1 | contig 12423 bp, 8 predicted proteins | sample PanSoiMetaPlot_4_FD_110145 | JGI IMG/M metagenome (GOLD analysis project Ga0126371, IMG submission 110145) | Tropical forest soil microbial communities from Panama - MetaG Plot_4 | ecosystem: Environmental > Terrestrial > Soil > Tropical forest > Bulk soil | place: Panama | collected 2016-02-17
CCCAACACCGGCTTTTCCGATTCCAGCATTCGGTGCATCTTCGAAGATCTTCCCCCGATCGTCGGTTACACCGCCACCGCTCGCGTTCGCACCGCCGACCCGCCCATGGAAGGCGGCGGCTACGTTTACGATCGCACCGATTGGTGGAAAGAAATTCTCGCGGTGCCTGCGCCACGCATCGTCGTCATCCAGGACGTTGACTCTCACCCCGGTCTGGGCGCCTTCGTCGGCGAGGTCCACGCGAACGTTTTGCAAGCACTCGACTGTGTAGGTGTCGTCACGAATGGGGCAGTCCGCGACTTGAATGTAATTGAAGGTTCGGGCTTCCAGATGTTCGCTGGCAACGTTTCCGTATCACACGCCTATGCCCACATATTTGATTTCGGCGGACCGGTTGACGTGGCCCGCATGCAGTTTCGCCCCGGCGATCTGCTTCATGCCGATCGTCACGGCGTTCTCTCCATCCCGGCGGAAATTGCCGATCGAATTCCGCCCGTGGCCACAGAAATCAAAGAGCGTCGCCATCGGATCGTCGACACCTGCCGCTGCTCGGGTTTTTCGATTGAGAAACTCGGCGAGTGCTTCCAGAGGGAAATTGATGAACATCAATCAAAACACCGTACTTAAGTTCCGCGAAAACGATGGAGCCTCAAATATGAAAACTGCCGTAACAAACTCCCCGGCCCAGGTTTTCGGTGCCCGCACTTGCTGTGCGCTGCTTTTTCTTGTCCCCGCGCTCGTCGCTGGCTGCGGCTCGAGCGGCAAGACCAAAGCTGACCCGGCCGGCGCTCTCAACGTCGCTGCCGTCAAAGTCACGCGCCAGAATCTTTCCAACGACCTCGAAATCGCCTCCGAATTTCTCCCCTATCAGGAAATCGACGTTTACGCCAAAGTCTCCGGCTACATCCAAAAGCTCTGCGTCGATTGGGGAACGCATGTCAAGCAGGGCCAGCTCCTCGCCGTCCTCGAAATTCCTGAGCTCCAGCAGCAACTCACGCAGGACGAAGCCGCTCTTCGTCGCAGCCAGCAAGATCAGGAACGCGCGCGCGAAGAGCTCGGCCGCGCGCAGTCGGCGTACGACGTCGCGCATATCACCTACAAGCGCCTTGCCGACGTCCAGAAAACTCGCCCCGAGCTCGTCGCCCAGCAGGACATCGACGTTGCGCAGGGCAAAGACCTCGAAGCCAGCTCGGGCGTTTCCGCCGCAAGAGCCGCACTATCCGCCGCCGAACAGGCTTCCATCGCTTCCAAAGCCGCGCTCGACAAGGACAAAGCTATGTTCGGATACGCGCGCATGACCGCCCCGTTCGACGGCGTAGTCACAAAAATCTACGCCTACACCGGCGCTCTGCTTCCCGCCGGCACTTCCTCCGCGAAGTCCGAATCCGCACTTTGCCAGCTCTCGCAGAACAATCTTCTCCGTCTCGTGATTCCGGTTCCGGAAAGAGCCGTGCCCGAAATTCACGACGGCCAAACGCTCGAAGTCGACGTCTCAGGCCTCAAAAAAACTTTCTCAGGAAAAATCGCGCGTTCTTCGGGCCAAATCGATCCCACCACGCGCACCATGCACACCGAAGTAACCGTCCCGAATCCCACGTACGAGTTAGTACCCGGAATGTACGCCAGCGTCCGAATCCCTCTGCATGCTGTCACAAATGTCTTGACCGTTCCAATGCAAGCCATCCAGTTCACCGGCACAGGCCAAGGTGTAGCTCTCATCGTGAATACTCAGAAACGCCTGGAAAAACGGGAAGTGAAGCTCGGCCTCCAGACCGCCGCTGAAGTGGAAATTCTTTCCGGGTTGAGCGAAGGCGAAACAGTCGTGTTCGGCGAACAAAACCAGTTCAGGGAAGGCGAGTCGGTGTCCCCGAAGCTCGTCGAAGTTCCGAGGGTGGAGTAACGTGCCGACCTTCGCGATTCGCCATCCCTACTTCACCATCGTCGTCTGCCTTTTCATTTGCGTTCTGGGGATCACCAGCCTCGCGCAAGTGCCAGTGGACATGTTTCCTCCTATCAATATTCCCGTCGTCCTTGTCGCCACCTTCTACAACGGAATGCCTCCGGAACAGATCGAAGCCGACATCACCGATACCTTCGAGCGCTTCTTCACTCTTGGCAGCGGCATCGATCACATGGAATCCCGCTCGATGACCGGCGTGAGTTTGATCAAAATCTATTTTCAGCCCGGCACCGACGCGAACGCCGACGTCACCAATATCTCCAATCTCGCCATGGCCGACCTTCGCCGCCTCCCCGAAGGCACGCTCCCGCCGGTCGTCATGAAGGTGGACGCGTCGAGTCTCCCCGTCTGCCTGCTCACCGTGGATGGCCAGGGACTCAACGAAACTCAGCTCCACGATTACCTCCAATTTCAAATTCGCAACCAGATCGCGGGCGTTCCCGGCGCCACCGTGCCGCCGCCCTACGGCGGAAAATATCGCCAGATCATGGTCTATGTCGATCCGCTGAAGCTTCAGGCCCATGAGCTCAGCCCCATGGACGTGGTTCGCGCGATGAACGAATCGAACTTGATTCTTCCCGCCGGCGACGTACGCTTGGGCCCGCTCGATTACAACATCTACACAAACGCGCAAGTCGCCAATGCCGAAGCTCTCAACCGCGTGCCTTTGAAGACCGAAGGCCAGAAATCCGTTTTTCTATCCGATGTGGGCAATGCCGTCGACGGTTCCTACCAGCAATACAACATCGTCCGCGTTAACGGCCAGAAATCTGTCTACGCGCCAATTCTCAAACAGGGCGGCGACACCAACACGATCGCCGTCGTCAACGGCATCAAGAAAGCCATCCTCACTCTTCGCGATATTCCCGCCCAGCTCCACACCCACGTGGTCTTTGACCAATCCGTTTTCGTTAAGCAGGCTATTTCCACCGTCCTCCGCGAAGGCGGAATCGGCCTTTTTCTCACCGCCGTCATGATTCTTCTATTCTTAGGCAGCATGCGAGCCACGTCCGCAGTCTTCCTCTCGATTCCGCTCTCCGTGATGATGGCGTTTTTCATCCTCCACCTCGCCGATAAGACCATCAACGCTATGGTCCTCAGCGGTCTCGCCCTCGCTTTCTCGCGTTTGATCGACGACTCCGTGGTCGTAATCGAAAATATCTACCGCCACATCGAACTCGGCGAAGATCCCAAAGTGGCTGCGGTGAAAGGTGCGAATGAAGTGGCGCTCGCGGTTCTGGCCATCATGCTCGTCGCAGTCGTTGTCTTCTTTCCGGTCACGCTGCTTTTCGGCGTCAGCAAGTATCTGTTCTCAGCCTTGGCACTGGCCGTCGTTCTCGCGCTGGCTGCCTCTTACTTTGACGCGATCACGGTGGTTCCACTCTTCTGCGCGTATTTCTTAAAGCCTGCCCATGCGCACGGAGAGGAATCCAAAAAATCTTGGGGCGCGCGATTCCACGCAGGTTTCAACGCCAAATTTGAAAAAATGCTCAACGTTTACGAAAGCTATGTGGACAAGACTCTCGACCGCCCCCGCGAAGCCTTGCTGATCTTTACGGGGATGTTCCTGCTCAGCTTCCTTCTCATTCCACTAATCGGAGTTTCGTTTTTCCCCCGCTCGGATGCCGGGCAGTTTGTCATCAACGTGAAAGCTCCCACCGGCACCCGCATCGAAGTCACCAACGACTACATCAAGCAGGTTGAAGAAATCGTGCGCCAGGTGGTAAAACCCGAAGACCTCAATACCGTCGTCTCCAATATCGGCGTCATGCCCGACCTTTCCGCGCTCTTCACTCCCAATGCCGGAATGCACTCTGCCTTTGTGCAAGTCGGCCTGAAAGAAGATCACAGCACCAGTAGTTTCGTATACATGAACGAAGTGCGCCGTCGAATCGCGGCCCAGCTTCCTCAACTCCGCACCTATTTTCAATCGGGAGGTTTAGTCGACGCAGTTTTGAATCAAGGCATGCCCGCGCCTATCGACGTGCAAGTGAGCGGCATGGACCTAAAAACCAATGACAAGATCGCGCAGGATCTCGCCCGCCAGATCAGAGCAGCGAAGGGCGTATCCGATGTCTATATCCCGCAGGATATGGATTACCCCGCGCTCCAAGTCAACGTGAACCGCGACCGCGCCGCGGAGCTGGGCCTCACTCCTAAAGAAGTGATCGACAATCTCATCACCGCGCTCACTTCCGATGTGATGATCGCTCCCAGCTATTGGGTCGATCCCAAGAACGGAAACAATTATTTCGTCACCGTGCAGTACCCGGAAAATCAGGTCAAGTCCATCCAGGACCTCAAAGCCATGCCCTTGCGCGCGCCGAATCTAAAACTCCCCACCTACCTGAATCAGGTGGCGGATGTAATCCCGATTCTCACTCCCACCGAAGTGGACCACTATCAATTGCAACGCACGATTGACGTCTACGTCGCGCCCACGGGAGAGGATATCGGTAGACCGCAGCGCGAAATCTCGCAAATCATCGCTCGCACGCAATTGCCGCCCAACACTCGCGTGAACATTCGCGGCCTCGTCCTCACCATGCAATCTTCGTTCAAAAGTTTTGGCCTTGGCCTTTTCCTCGCTGTCTTGCTCGTCTATCTCATCCTCGTCGCGCAGTTCTCTTCATTTCTCGATCCATTTCTGATCGTTCTCGCCGTCCCCACAGGACTCATCGGCGTTGTTCTCACCCTGGCCTTTACGGGAACCACTCTCAACATCCAGTCGCTCATGGGCATCGTGATGCTGCAGGGCATGGTGGTGTCCAACAGCATTTTGATCGTGGATTTTGCCAACGTGCTGCGCAGCGAAGGGCACAATCTGCGAGATGCCGTAGTTCACGCCTGCCGCATCCGCCTTCGCCCGATCCTGATGACGTCGCTCGCCACGGTCGTGGGCCTCCTGCCCATGGCCTTCAAACTCGAAATCGGCAGCGAAGCCTATGCCCCTCTCGCCCGAGTCATCATCGGCGGCCTGCTCACTTCCATCGTCCTCACCATCTTCGTCGTGCCCGCCGCGTACTTGATCATGTACCGGAGGCGCGAGCGCGCAACCGCCGCGGCACTGCCGCAGGAGGCGTAATGAACAGATTCCTGCACCTCCTCGCTGTTTTGATGCTTCCCATTGCAGCCATTCAAACGGTCTCAGCACAGTCCGAGGCGATGCACATCACGCCGGGTCAGCCAGCCTCGCAAACTTCTTCTCCGCCGCAGGCCTCAGAACCGCTCACGCTGCAGGACGCCGAAAAAATCGCGCTCCAAAATCATCCCCGCGTGCAAGCCGCCGGTTATCTCGCTCAAGCCGCGCAAGCGCACGTGGGAGAAGCAAAGTCCGCATATTACCCGCTGGCCTTCGGAAGCGTTACAGGCGCGTATGCCGAAAACAACAGCCGCATCGCCGCCGGCGGCTTGAACAATCCCACCGTGTTCAATCGCTTCGCCTACGGCTTCACCGTCAGCCAGCTCGTCACCGATTTCGGTCGCACGCACGATCTCGTCAAAAGTTCGAAATATGCAGCACAGTCAGCCGAAGCGAATGTCACACTTTCTCGCGCCGATGTCCTTCTCGCGGCGGATGAAGCCTTCTACGGAGTTTTGAGAGCGCAAGCCGTTCTACAGGTCGCCCAGGAAACCGTCAAAGCCCGCCAGCTCGTTTCCGACCAGATCACCACCCTCGAAAAAAACAAGCTCAAGTCCGGGCTCGACGTCAGCTTCGCCAATGTGGATCTTTCGCAGGCCCAGCTCCTGCAGATTCAGGCCCAGAATGATCTAGACGCATCACTCGCCGATCTCTCCGCGGCGCTGGGATACTCCGAGCAGCATGCTTTTACGCTTGCCGATCCGCTGCCAGGCACTCCGCAGCCGCCCCCGGCTGATTTTCCCGGCGTCCTTCAGGCTGCCATTCAAAACCGCCCCGAGCTCATCGGGCAGCGCTTCGAACTTCAGTCCGAGCAAAGCTACGCGAAAGCCGAACGCGATCTCTGGTTTCCCACGCTCAGCGCCGTCGGCACCGCGGGCCTGGTTCCATTTCGGCAGGACAATTTAATTTCGCCGCGTTACGCGGCCGGCGGCTTCAACCTCAACATTCCCATCTTCAACGGCCATCTCTTCGGCTCGTTGCGCTCGGAAGCCGAAGCGCGCGCCGGCGCCCAGCAGCAATTCGTCCGCGACCTTCAAAATAGCATCACGCGCGACGTGCGCACCTCCTGGCTCAACGCCAATTCCGCCTTCCAGCGCCTCTCCGTCACCGAGCAATTCCTCGCGGAAGCCCGCCAAGCCTATGATCTCGCGCAGGCCCGCTACAAACTCGGCTTAAGCTCCATCATCGAACTCAGCCAAGCGCAACTCAACCAAACCCAGGCAGAAATCGCCGAAGCCAGCGCGAAATACGATTACCAGGTACAAACCTCGCTGTTGAACTACCAGATGGGCGTCTTGCATTGATGCCTTTCAGTAGCACAGGCATTCTTGCCTGTGCCCCAGTACGAACGGGCACCCTACGCTCTAGACAAGCAAAAGGCTAGAGAAAGCGCTCTTCGGCTGTATCAGACCTGCGGGAAGTAGAGTTGCCCTCGCGGCGTCCCCATCGGCAGGTTTCGCATTGAACCTGAAACTGCTCGACGAGCGGCAATTCTCCGCCGACATGGTGTGTGTTCAATTGCCACACCGCAAGCCTAGGCTCGTTCGACTCGTGTCCATCGCACACCCTCGATCGCCCCTCGTGCAAATACAATTTCTATGACAAAGTATTCAGCGATGGCTGAATCGGACTCCTCATCACTCTCGCAACGAGTCGCTTTCACTTACCCGGGTTTTGCGCTTTTTCTGTTCGCTCGCTGGTTCGTCGTGGCATGCCTTGAGATGCAATCCGTCGCCGTGGCCTGGCAGGTCTATTCGATTACGCACCGCGCGCTCGACTTGGGACTCATCGGCCTGGCTCAGTTCCTGCCCGGAATTTGCCTGTTTCTCGTTTCCGGCCACGCCGTGGACCGCTTCAGGCGCCGCTCCATCCTGTTCCTTTGCTACGCCGGATTTACTGTCTGCGCCGCTCTTCTATTCTGGATCACGGTCCACGGTGTCGGTTCGATTCGCTGGATTTATGCCGTCATCACGCTGCTCGGCGTCGTTCGCGCCTTTAACTTTCCTGCCACGCGCGCCATCATCCCTGAAATGGTGCCCGAAGAACATCTACCCAACGCAATGGCTTGGTCCGCAACAACCTTTACAAGCGCGACGATCCTCGGTCCTTCGATTGGCGGTGTGATTTATGCGGTGTCGAAGGGCCCCACTGCGGTGTATGGCACAGCCATCGCGCTTTCGGCCTTGGCCACCTGCTCGCTCCTCCGTGTGAATCCGGCATCGAAGCCGCGTGCGCGCGAGCCCATCAGCATGAAGACGATAATGGCGGGACTGCATTACGTCTGGAACAAGAAAATTATTTTGGGCTCGATCTCGCTCGATCTCTTTGCGGTTCTCTTGGGCGGCGCCGTGGCATTACTTCCCGCCTATGCGCTTGATATTCTCAAGACGGGACCATGGGGGCTTGGGCTTCTGCGTTGTGCGCCGGGGATTGGTGCGGCGGCGATGGGGATCTTTCTGGCTTACCGGCCGCTTCGGAAGAAGGTGGGGGTTATCCTGTTCGTTTGCGTTGCGGCGTTTGGCGCGTTCACCATTCTCTTTGGGCTCTCGCGCAGCATCTACCTTTCAATGGCGGCGCTCATATTTGTCGGGGCCAGCGACACGGTGAGCGTCGTTATTCGCGCCGTGCTCATCCAGGTCGCTACGCCCGACGAGATGCGTGGTCGCGTCAACGCCGTTGATATGGTCTTCATCGGTGCGTCCAATCAACTCGGCGAAGCCGAATCCGGTTTGACGGGCCAGTTGCTGGGAGTGGTTCCTGCCGTCGTCTTGGGCGGAGTGGGCGCTATCCTCGTTGCTGTCCTTTGGGCCTGGCGCTTTCCCGAGTTGCGCCGCACCGACGCTCTCACCAGCGAGGAAAACCCGGCATGAAGCCAATGGTCGGTAGCAGCAGGCCAATTGTAACGATTAGACCCGAATTTCTAATCGTAACACCGCGATTCGAAATGCGCGTATCTTATGTACAATCAGCGACTTGCGAATTTCTAATCGTAACAAAACGCCTATTTTTCCCTTAGGCGGTTGGCTTGACTGGAACCGGCTGCATGGCGTAGAAATCGTCGCGAAATCGCCCACTGTAGGAATCGAGCAGTTCGCCAATCCGCTCGGCTCCCGGCGCGCTCAGCACAAACCCCGCGTGATGATGTTTGGGCACCCGGTACACAATCTCCGGATCGTTGTACGCCGAAGTGTCCGGCGTTTCCTGGCGCGCGAGTGAAATAATTACGCCGGCGTAGCCGTTGCGCTTCTTCGGCAGCGCGTAAGCCTTTTTCCCCGCTCCCATTTCGAGATGAGCCCATTCGCGCCACAGATTGATTCCTGTGGCAGCTTCGATCTCGTTCGAGATGTATGCTCCGCCGACGCGCGCGGCCACTTCGATAAAATAAATTTTGCCGCCGTCGTGCGCGCGGAGAAATTCTGCGTGCGCCACGCCGCGCACGAGTCCCAGTGCCGAAATCAGCTTCCGGTTGATTTTCAGCAGCGATTTCGAGAGCGCCGATGTACGCGGCAATGTGCGGCTGGTGAACACGCCGCCTCCGTGCGACACATCGAGCGGCGGACTCCCGTACGCATGCGCCTCGGCGAACACAACTTTGCGCTCCGAGACGATACTGTCCACGTGAAATACATCTCCGGGCACGAATTGCTCGAGCAGAAAAAATGATTGCTGGTCGCCCAGCTGGTCGAGCCACGGCCAGAGTTCGGCTTCCTGGTTAATTTTCTTCATCCCGATTCCAGCGGCTTGCGAGCGCGGCTTCAGCAACCAGGGCGGTTTCACGCGCGCCATGAAATTCCGCAGATCGTCATAATTCAACACGTGCGCGAATTCGGGCACCGCGACTCCTTCTTCTTTCGCTCGTCCGCGCATGGCAAGCTTGTCGCGGAAATAGCGCATCGTCGTCAGGCCCATTCCCGGCAGGCGCAGGTGCTCGCGCAGCGCCGCGACGTTTTCCATGTCGAATTCATCGAGCGCGACGATGCGGTCAATCGGGCGCGAGCGCGCCATGAAGCTCACCGCATTGATCAGGCTTTGCAGCGGAAGCTCTTCGGGAATGTAGAACGCTTCGGTGATTGCCTCGCGCGGCCAGTCCCCATCGCGAAGCTTTTCCACCGTCAGCAGAAACACGTCCCACCCTTTGCGCTTGCAGGTGCGCATGAACTCCTGCCCCTTCTCATAGGAGCTGACGCACAGAATTGTTGGTGGGCGTTCCTTGGGCACGTGACTCCTAGAATCCTTTGAGCGCGCACCAGAGTTTTGGTGCACGCCGTTTTGCTGCGCGCCGCGAAAAACTGGATTATACGTCGGCCTACCGGGCAGGGAAGAGAAATCGCAGGAACGGATCGACGCGCAGCGCCCAAGCTGCTTCGTCGTGCTTGCCGCCCTGGATTTCGCTGTAGCGCAAGTCGCGGCTTTCCTGCCATCCGCGACGGACCAGGGCGTCGCGCAGCCTGCGCATATCGTCAATTTCGTGCGCGCTTTCCTGCGTTCCGGCATCGAGCCATACGCGCGGCCTCGGGTCAACACGCGCGCGCGTGACGTAGTTCACAATCCAGCGCTGATTCCACCACACCGAAGGCGATAGCGCAGCGATCCTGCCGAATATCTGGCGGTATTTCAGGCCGAGATAGATCGTCAGCAATCCGCCGAGCGACGAGCCGCCGATTCCGGTGTTCGCTGCGCCCGGATCGGTTCTAAATTGCGATTCAATGAACGGCTTAATCTCGCGCGTGAGCATCCGCCCGTAACGGTCCGCTCCGCCTCCACCCAGCCTGCGATCCTTTGATGGCGTGTATTCGCGCAGGCGCCGCTTGCCGGTGTTGTAGATCCCCACAATTATGAGAGGCTGGATCGCGACTTCCGCAATCAGCCGATCCGCCGTTTCGCCCACGCGCCAGTAGACGCCTTGAATGAATGACGTGGCGGGATCAAAGAGATTCTGCCCGTCCTGCATATAGAGCACGGGAAAGCGTAAATCCGTGCGCCGCTCGTAAATGCCCGGCACATAGACGATGACGGTGCGCTCGCCGGGAAGATAACGCGATCGGTAATTTTCGAATTTTCGCAGCTGGCCGGGACCGGACGCAGCAGCTTCACTGGCTTGCATTAAGGATGACAATCGAAAGTGGCTCCGCATTGCGCGGCACCGCACATAAATCGTGCCGCAGGCTGCAATAGAATAGCAGAGAAGAAATATCCGGCGAAGCGCGCCGAAGCATTACGTCCCGGCGGGCGGTATGCCGGTCCACACGTGCTGCACGATTTTCCAGCTGCCGTCGGGCTGGCGCTTGTAGATAACCACATAGCTGCCCTTGGAGGCGATCTTGGCGCCGGTGGCGAGGTTGGTCAGCGATTCTTCGAAGTCGCCGCTGTCGTAGGCAAGGTCGCCGGAGGCCTCGAGGTTCCGGCTGTGGAGGGTGAGGTCGCTGGTGAATGAGGACATGATGTTCTGGAAAAGAGAACGGAGAGCGGCAGAGCCCACGATGCGGTCGCCATTGGGCTGCAGGAAGGCGGCGTCCGGCGCGTAAGATTTCAGGATAGGTTCCAGCCGTTTGGCGTGCAGGTCCTGGACCCACTCTTCACGAATTCTTGCGAGGTTAACGAGAGCATCATCCTGCGAGGCGCGGGCGGGAAAACCGCAAAACTGCGCCGCTGCCACGGCGGCGACTGCCAGGAACGCGATAACTCCGCGACGAATGCAAGAGCACATCGACAACCGGGCGGGTTGCGTGGAACAGACGTTCATGGCGGCTCCTGCGATCGAAGAGTGGTCTCCATTTCCCATGCGGGGCGATAGTATCATTCGGCCCTTCGAACGGAGTTGCACAAAAAATGTGGGATAATACCGCGCGCTTTTCGAACGTCTCGGATCCCTGATCCCAAGTGTGCAGGAGCAAAATGAAAAGGGAATATCATCGCTGGTATTCGCATCGCCTCGGTCTCGAAATGGGAGTACTGGTTTACGGTCACTGGGGATCTCCGCTGCTCGGATTTCCGACGAGCGCGGGCGACGAGTTCGAACTGGAAGGGCAGGGGCTGATCGGCGCCCTCGCGCCCTTGATTGATGGGGGCCGGGTAAAATTCTTCAGCATCAACTCGGTGAATTGGGCCGGCTTTTACGACAAAGGCGCGCATCCGTTTCACCGCAGCTACGTGGAAGCGCAATTCGACGCGTACATTCGGGAAGAAGTGGTCCCTTTCGTGCGCGACAATTGCCAGTCCGGAGACATTGCCATCTCGACGATGGGCGCCTCGTTCGGCGCTTATCATGCGGCGAACACGCTGTTCAAGCATCCGGACGTGATCCGGCGATGCTTTGCGCTTTCGGGCGTGTACGACATCAAGAATTTCATGGACGGGATGTACGACGACAACACCTATTTCAATAACCCGGTGGATTACCTGTCGAATGCGAACGATCACCAGGTGTGGCAATTGAACCAGTGCGACATTCACATCGCAACGGGCAGTGGGCCGTGGGAGAACAGCGGGCCGTCGTACCGGCTTTCGCGCATCCTTGCGAATAGGGGAATCAATCATCATCTGGACGATTGGGGGCCGCAGGGTGGGCATGATTGGCCGTATTGGAAGCATCAGATGTGGGAGTACATCACGCAGCTGTTCTAGGGGCAGTGATGAGTGACGAGTGATGAGTGACTTGTGACTCGTGACTTGTGAATTGTGGCCGGACATGAAGTGATTTTGGACAGAGGCGTACAGACAAGAGTGTCTGTGCCACTGGGAAGCGATCGAGTAGGCCGCGCGTTGCTGACGCGGTAAGGGAGCCAAAGCTGCGGAAATCGTGTTGGTGCAGGCGTGGGGCGGCTTGAGCCGTTGGTACTTGTGGCACAGGCAGAAATGCCTGTGCTACTTAGGCGAGGCCGAATTTTTCTAGCATGTAGCGGCCGTTGGCGATGACTTGCTCGTCGTCGATCCAGACGTTGCAGTGGCGGGCCAGGACGTCGACGTGCGTTGTGGAACTCCACTTGGCATGGGTTTGGCTGCCGTAGGGATCGCCGAAGGCGAGATGGACGCCCGGAAGCTTTTCATCTTGCAGTAGCACTCCGATCATGTCTGACAGGCTGAGGTTTGTGCCGAAGGCGAGTTCGCCGACTCGGTCGCTATTTTCGTCTGTGTGGCAGTAATCCCAGAATTCCTTCTCCAAATCCTTTCGCGAGCAGGTGGCTTTGGCGAGACGGCCGTTGCGAATTTCGAGCACGAGCGGAGTTTTCTGCAGATCGCCGTATTTGCCGCAGAAGTGGTCGCCGGCGGTGCCGTCGCAGACGAACGTCCCATCTACCTTTGCGGGCGTGGTGAATACTTC
>Ga0126371_10004403_pt1 | contig 12423 bp, 12 predicted proteins | sample PanSoiMetaPlot_4_FD_110145 | JGI IMG/M metagenome (GOLD analysis project Ga0126371, IMG submission 110145) | Tropical forest soil microbial communities from Panama - MetaG Plot_4 | ecosystem: Environmental > Terrestrial > Soil > Tropical forest > Bulk soil | place: Panama | collected 2016-02-17
GTTTCACGATCTATTCCTTCTTCTCTACCTCAAGAACAACCAGCTTCAGCGGTGTCGAAGGGCTGGGCTTCTTCTTCCCCGACTTCTTGTAGAGCTGCCCCCGCAAAGTGACTTCGGCCGGCGAACCGGCTAGCGACTGCAGGCCCTTCGACAGTTCATTCGGAACCAGCGCATACGTCCGGTTTGGCGCAGCCTGCACGGCAAGCTCGCCCGAAGCGTCTTTCACGATCTTGCCGCGCGCAGTCATGTCCAGTTCGGCGACACTCACCCCGCTGTCGTAGGTCGCCTTCAGAAGCTGGGCCGGATCGATCTGCCCATCCTGCTTCGGCGTGACCTCGACCTTTCCATCAATCAAGCTGACATCGACGCTTTGAACGCCAGACTGGCGTCCGAGGTGTTGTTTCACCCCGTAGGCTCAAAAGTTTCAAGTCATGCCTTCGACCCGCATCTCGATGTGCTTGATTTGCGCCGCGACGGGCGCGACAAACATGCAGCCGAGCAGTAGCACCAGCGCAAAGTTCTGCTTTCGCATCCTTCCTCCTTTCTCACAGATGAAGACGGAATTGCTGGGTGATTCCAAAACTGATGTGGCGTCGCACCGGCATGAACAGCGCTCCCGTGGAGTGCGCCACATCCCAGTCCACGCCGAGCCACACGTGCATGCCCGGACGCAGGCCCACGTAGGTGGTTGCTCCAAGTTGCAAGACGTCACCGCCGCTCCCGCTTTGCGTGACACCGCCGATGCGATCGTCCTGCGAGTGCAGCCACGTCAGGGCCGGGCCGATGAACCACTCGCGCGCCACATTCTTCGATTCGTACGGGCGATACGACAGCCAGAAGCGCGATTCCAGGTCGTCGCCGAGCCGTGTCTCCTGCGTTCCCTGCGAGCGAATGACGGCATGAAAGTCCTCGTCCGCCACCAGCCGCCGCAGGTTGAATAAGCCGGTGTAGGTCCAATACGCGGCCACAAAAAAATCGGTTGATCCTGAGCCGGGCTGTAGGGTGGCGGGCAGCAGGTTTCCGTTCGCGTCTTTCAAGTCGGTGCGCCCGGTTGGAATTTTAGGACCGGCCATCACCGATGCCTGGGTGGTCCCCCGCGCGGAGTCTCTCCGGTAGAAGCGGTACTTCACCAGCACCATGGCATCGCCCAGCCCGGTTCCGCCAACTGTCGGCCTGTTCACCATGGCGAACTGATTGGTGACGATCGGCACCAGCACGGTCAAATCAAAATTCGGGTAGAAACCCCAGGTGAAGTTAAAGTCTCCTTCATGTGCAAAGGTCGGCCGCGCGGTCGCCGGAATGGTGCTCGACTGCGGAAGCAGGCCGCGGGTGGTGAACACTGAGTTATAGGAAAGGAGCCCGCCCACGGGGAACAAAGGCGGCGCAGTTTCGGGCGCTGCTCCCTGCCCGTGGGCCATCGGCGCCAGCAGCAGCGCCAATGCCCACCACCATGCCCACCTCCCGCAGTTGCTGCGGGAAGTTGATCGTACTTTCACGATTCCTCCTCCAGTGGAGATTCAGAGAACGCGCGGGCACGCGCAAGCGTGCATACGGAGGCCGCGCCGGTGGAGCGACGGGCGTCTCGCCCGTCGGGCCGACGAAGGCCGATCGCTCCAAGCTGGAGTTCGGATTAAATGCGGAGAGGAAGTACGTCCGGTGAGCGCAGAGGCGGGTCATGCGAGCGCTCAGCGATCATGCAGATTGACGATATGCCCCTTCCAGGATCAACCCACGGCTGAACCGGACCCAGTGCAACTGGGGCCGGCGATATGCCTTGTGCCGACGACGGCTGCCCGAGAACCGCGCGCATCGACGGCATGGTCTTGCAGCAACCCTGCCCGCGATGGCCATGGGAAGCGCACTGCATGGAATTGCAGCACTGCATTGCCTGCTCGGGCGTAGTCATGCCGGCACAGTCCAACCCATACGCCGCCAGGGCGACGGTGAGCACAGCCAGTACCGCGGCTCGCGAGAGCGCCATCGCCTTTCAGCCTAGAAGCGCAGGCCCGCCTCCGTCAAGACACGCCAACCACCCGGTGAATGGAGCGGCGGGCGTCCTCGCCCGCCCACCTCGAACTCTTCATTCACCACAGAGACACAGAGTCACAGACAAAATTTCAATGATTTCTTTGTCCGTGCAGGCGCAGGCACCCTCGCCTGCGCGGCCGATCGCCAGCTTGGTCGTTTTCTGCCCTGGTTCCCTCTGTGTCTCTGTGACTCGGTGGTGAAGCCGCCTTTGCCCCCGTCACACCTCTCCAGTGACCCCGATCACAGACACACGTTCAGCTCCCACGCTCCAATCATCCCGGGAGATTCCCGTGTCCGACGCTACCTTCGCCGCCATGCGGCAGAGCATTATCGACGGCGCGCCTGAGACTGCCGCCGAACTCGCGCAGCAGTCCCTTCTTGCCGGCCTGCTGCCGCTCGACTCGGTCAACCTTGGTTACGTTCCCGGCATGCACTGCGTCGGCGAGGAGTTCGCGCAGCGCCGCATGTTCCTTCCCGACATGATGGCCTCGGCCGAAGCCATGCGCGCCGCCATGTCGGTGCTCGATCCCGAACTGCGCAGGCTCGGCACCGAACGCCCGCGTGCCGGAGTGGTCGTGCTCGGCACCGTCAAGGGCGACATCCACGAGATCGGCAAGTGCCTGGTCGGCACATTGCTCACCGCCCACGGCTTCGAAGTGTACGACCTTGGCGTGGACGTCTCCGGCGAGAAATTCGCCGCCGCCATCCGCGAGCGCAATGCCGACCTGATTGGGATGTCCTCCCTGCTCACCACCACCATGAAGCAGCAGCGCACCATCGTGGAAGTTCTGGAGAAAGAAGGCCTGCGCTCGCGGGTGAAGATCATGGTGGGCGGCGCTCCGGTTACACGCCAGTGGGCCCAGGAGATCGGCGCCGATGGCTACGGCAAAGATGCGGCGACTTCCGTGGCGCTCGCCCACAGCCTGATGGAAGACGCGAGCCGTCTCGCGTCTATGGAGAACCGATGAGACCTCGCCTTGAATTGCTCGATCGCCCGTTGCTGGAGCGAATCGTCGCCGAGGCCCTGCAACTCATCGAGCAGCCCGGGGCGCGCGTCTCGCCGCATGTAGTTGAACTCTTGCGCGATGCAGGAGTACAGGTGGAAAACGGCGTTGCACATTTCCCCGAGGCATTGGCGCGCAAGGCGCTCGCCGGTGTTCCCCACGAGTTTTATCTCTATTCGCGCGATGGCCAGCCCGCCGTGCACTACGGCGGCGAGGATGTTCATTTCGATCCCGGCTCCTCCTGCCTGAACATCCTCGACTCGGAGACGCAGCAACCGCGCCCCGCGCAAGCGGCGGATCTGGTGCGCATGGTCCAGCTTGCCGAGATGCTTCCTGAATTCGCGGCGCAGTCGACCGCCATGGTCTGCAATGACGTTCCCCAGGACGCGGGCGACTGGTACCGCCTGTTTCTGGTTCTCTACTACTCGTCAAAGCCGGTGGTCACGGGAGCGTTTTCCGGACCGAGCCTGCGAGCCATGCTCGACCTGCTCGCTCTCGAAAGCGGCGGCGCCGAGGCGCTCCGTCAAAAGCCCCGTGCCGTTTTCGATGTCTGTCCCTCGCCGCCGCTCAACTGGTCCGACTTCGCTTCGCAGAATCTCGTGGGTCTGGCTCGCGCCGGCGTTCCTGCCGAGATCGTCTCCATGCCGCTTGCCGGAGCCACCGCCCCGGTCACGCTCATCGGCTCGGTTGTGCAGCACGCCGCCGAATGCATCAGCGGCGTCGTGATCCATCAACTCGCGTGCCCGGGCGCGCCCATCGTCTGGGGCGGGGCGCCCGCCATCTTCGATATGCGCACCGGTGTCACCTCGATGGGCTCGATCGAAACCGCCATGCTCGACCTCGCCTGCGCACAGGTCGGCAAGTATCTCGGCCTGCCGACCCACGGCTATCTCGTCAACAGCGATGGCAAGTATCTGGATGCCCAGGCCGGCATGGAGAGCGGCACCTCGGCAGTGCTGGGTGCGCTCGGCGGCATCAACATGATTTCCGGCGCCGGCATGCTCGACTTCGTCGCCTGCCACAGCCTGGAAAAGCTGGTGGTCGATGCCGAGGCCATTGCCTCCGCAAAGCGCCTGATCGCCGGCATCGAGCCGCGCAGCGACTCGCTCGCCACCGCCATGTTTGCCAAGACCGGCCTCTCCGGCGACTTCCTCAAGTTGCAAGAAACTCGCGCGCTCTTCCGGAAAGAGCAGCACTTCCCTTCGGCGGTTATTGACCGCGGCGGGCCCAGCTTCTCTGATGGCTCTGGTAGCGCCGAAGCTCCCGACCTTTTCGCCCGAGCCCACACTCGGGTTGAAGAACTGGTCGCCGCATACCAGCGCCCCACGCTCGACCCCGACCGCGAACAAGCTCTGGTCGCGTTCGCCGAACGCGAGGGTGCCAAGGCTGGCCTCAACTCCCTGCCCGGAATCGCCAAGGTATTAGCCTGAACTCAACTTGACCCGCTCGCTGCAGTTGAACCCGGAGCCGTGACCAACCCAAGCCCACGTGAGGGCACCCGCCTCCACGTGGTCCCCGGCTCGAACGAGTTCTTGATCCTCTCAATTCTCACTCTGAGAGCTGAAGGCTGAGAGCTGACAGCTAACCTGAATTCTTCCTCCCTCCGTGTCTCGCTGGGAAAAAAGCTGTAAACTGCAAGGTTTTCTCTCATAGCCCGATTCCATTCCGGAGCTTGCCCGTGAAACGATCGTTCGCTCTCTTTGTCCTGTTCTTCACCCTTCCTGCTCTCAGCCAGACTCGCAAGCCGCTCACCCTCGAAAGCATCTTCGCCGAGGGCGGCATCACCGGACGCGCTCCCGAAACCATGCAGTGGAGCCCCGACGGCAAGCGCCTCACTTACGTGCAGCGCGACGACTCCGGCGAGCACGGTGAACTCTGGTATGTCGATGCCGCCACCGGCGAGAAGAAGGTGCTGGTCAACGAGTCCAAGCTCTCGAACCTCGCCCCCGACGCTACCAAGATCAAGAACGAGCGCGAGAAGGAGCGGGTGCTCCGCTATCACGTCGGCGCCTATCTCTGGTCGCCGGACTCGAAGCGAATGCTGTTCGATTCGAACGGCCAGCTCTGGCTCTACAGCGTCGACAACGGCACCGCGGTGCAGTTCACCTCTTCCCCCGATCCCACCCAGGATCCCAAGTTCTCGCCCGACGGGAACCACATCGCCTACGTGCTGAAGCACAATCTCTATGTGCAGCCGATCAGTGAAGGCGGCCCCCGCCAGCTCACCAAAGACACCGACGAGAACATCCTGAATGGAGAAGTCGATTGGGTGTACGCGGAAGAGTTGAGCGTGCGCAGCAACTACTTCTGGTCGCCGAACAGCGAGGAGATCGTCTTCCTGCAAATGAACGAAAAGCTGGTGCCGACCTATCCCATTACCGACTGGATGCCCACGCACCCCAAAGTCGATCAGGAGAAATACCCGAAGGCGGGCGATCCGAATCCGGTTGTGCGGCTCGGCGTCGTCAACGCGAAGAATGGCAAGGTAAAGTGGCTGACCCTCACCAAGGACACCGACAACTACGTGCCGCGGTTTGGTTGGGTGCGCGATGGCATCGCGTGGGCCCAGGTGCTCAACCGCGCCCAGGACACCCTGGACCTCTACTTCATCGACACCAAGACCGGCCACTCCCACAAGATGCTGACCGAGTCCATGCCCAATGCCTGGGTGAACGTGAACGACGACTTCCACCTGCTGAACACCGGCGACCGCTTCATCTGGTCGAGTTGGCGCGATGGGCACACGCACCTCTACCTGTACAGCTTCGAAAAGAGCGACCCGCTCTCCGCCGATGCGCATCTCGACCGCCAACTCGAAAAGGGCGACTACGAGGTGCTGGGCGTTGAAGGGATCGACGAGAACGCGGTCTACTTCACCGCCAACGAAGGCGACTACCGCCAGCAGCAGGTTTATGCGGTGAATTTCGACGGCAGCAATTTCCATAAGCTGAGCGATGGAGCCGGCGTGCACGTTGCCAACTTCGCCGATGACGCCAAGCACTGGGTCGATCGCTACTCGACTTCTACTGCTGCGCCGCACGAGTCGCTCTGCACCACCGGCGGCCCCTGCACTTCCGTCTGGGAGTCTCGCAGTGTGGCTGACTACGACCTCGCTCCGGAGAAATATCTCGAGTTCAAAGCAGACGACGGCACCACGCTGTATGGGCAGCTCCTACTGCCGGCGAATACTTCGGGCAAAATTCCTCTGATCGTTCACCTCTACGGCGGCCCGGCTGGTCAGCTGGTGCGCGACGACTGGGGCGGGTCGACCGCGCTCTTCCATCAGATCCTGCTGCAAAAGGGATTCGCCATCTTCACCGTCGACAATCGCGGATCACCCAACCGCGGTTTGAAGTTCAGCACCGCGATCCGGCACGAATTTGGCGCGGTCGAATTGAAGGACCAGCTGGCCGCGCTGAATCAGCTGCTGGCGCAGTATCCGCAGCTTGATCGCGAGCGCGTGGGCATCTGGGGCTGGTCGAATGGCGGATCGATGACGCTCTATGCACTTACCCACTCCGACGTCTTCAAGGCCGGCATCTCGGTCGCGCCCGTGACCGATTGGCACAACTACGACTCGATCTACACCGAGCGCTACATGGGCCTGCCCAAAGAGGACGAGAAGGCGTACGAAGACTCGAGCCTGCCCAAGGTCGCGGGGCACCTGCATGGCTCGCTTCTGCTGGTGCATGGCACGAGCGACGACAACGTGCATTTCCAGAACAGCATTCAGATGATCGACGCTCTGATCAAGGCGGGCAAGCAGTTCCGCTTCATGGCCTACCCCAACAAGACGCATGGCATCGCGGGTACGGCCGCGCGCACCCACCTGTTCACGATGATGGAAGAGTTCTGGGAGCACGAACTGAAGTAGGGTTGCGGCGCGAGCGGGGCAAGCCCCGTCTCTACAGGAGGGGAATGGGTGCGAAACTCAATCTTGGGAATTTTGAGTTGAGTGTCTTCTCGGATGGAACATATCCGCTCGATGGCGGAGCGTTTTTTGGGGTCGTACCCAAGGTGATGTGGTCGCGCAAGGTGCAGGCCGATGCGCAGAATTTTGTGCGGGCGGGATTGAATTCGCTGCTTATCCGTACGGGCAAGCAGAATGTGCTGGTCGAGACTGGGATCGGGAGCAAGCTACCGGAGAAGATGGTGAAGGTTTACGGGCAGCCGGCGAAGCTACTCGAGAACCTGGCGGGGGGCGGCGTGGCACCCGAGGATATCGACATCGTGATCAACACGCACCTGCACTTCGATCACTGCGGATGGAATACGGTGCGACGTGGCGACAAAATTGTAGCCACGTTTCCGCGGGCGAAGTACTTCGCGCCTCGGGGCGAGGTGGAGCACGGGCACAAGCAACTCGAGCGCGATGCCATCAGCTATATCAGCGAGAACTATGATCCGCTGGTGGAGAGCGGGCAGATGGAGTTGGTGGAAGGGGATCGGGAAATCGTGCCGGGAATTTCGGTGCGCGGGTTTCCCGGGCATACGAAGTACATGCAGGCGGTGGTGGTTGAGAGCGGGGGAAAGACGGCGTGCTACATCTCAGATTTGATTCCCACCAGCGCACACATCGATCTGACCTGGGTGATGTCGTTCGATTTGTATCCGCTCGAGACGATTGCCAGCCGCAAGCGGTATTACGAGCGGGCGCTGCCGGAGCGCTGGCTGACGGTGTTCACGCATGACGATGCGGTGCCATGGGCTTATGTGGAGCGGGAGGGGAACAAGCTGCGGGCGGTGGCGACGTGAAGCGGCGCGTTGCGACAAAAGGCAAAATCTTGAACCGCAAAGAGCGCTAAGGATTCGCGGAGGACGCGGAGACAGTCGTTGGTTGCTCGTTGGCAAAGGCGCCGGATTGCTTAGCGGGCTTCAGCTTTCGCGGGCAAGAGTGCCCGCGCCGCACGGGGCGAGGCGGGCTTCGAAAAAATCTTCTACTCGCGCCAGGATCTCGGGTGCGTTTTTCGATTCGTAAATCTCCTTGCGCAGGTGGGCGCCGCCCGGGACGCCGTGGGTAAACCAGGAGGCGAATTGCTTCATCTTGCCTTCGGCGTCGCGGAAGCCCTCCTCGATCAGCATGCGGAAGTAGGTGCGGATCATGGAGTAGCGGTCGGCTTCGGTGGGGGAATCGTAGGGACGGACGTCAGCGCCGTCGTTGGTGGTTGGTGGTTGGTCGTTGGCGGAATCCGGACCGTCCTGTCCAACTGGGCGGACGGGGACGTCCGCCGCTCCACCGGCTCGCCGTAGCCACTCGTTGTATTGCTCGATCTGGCGGAAGATCCAGGGGTTGGCGGGGGCGGTGCGGCCGATCATGACCGCGTCGCAGCCGGTTTGGGCGACCATGGCACAGGCGTCTTCGGGCGAGCGGATGTCTCCGTTGCCGATGACCGGAATCTTCACTGCCTGCTTGATGGCTGCGATCCACTCCCAGCGGGCGTTGCCGCTATAGCCTTGTTCGCGGGTGCGGGCGTGCAGGGCAACCGCGGCCAGGCCGCAGTCTTCGGCCATCTTCGCGAGTTCCACACAGATTATCTCTTCGTCGTTCCAGCCAGTGCGGAACTTCACCGTAAATGGAATGCTCACGGCCTTGCGGACCGATTCGAAAATTTCGCGGATGAGCGGGAGATCGCGCAGCAAGCCGGAGCCGCCGTTGCACTTCACGACTTTCTTAGCGGGGCAGCCGAGGTTCAGGTCCACGAGGTCGAAGCCAAGGTCCTCGACCATGCGGGCGGCGTCGGCCATAACCTGCGGATTGCTGCCGAAAAGCTGGGCGGAGATGGGATGCTCATCCTCGTAGAAGTGCAGGTAGCGCTTGGCCTTCTGATCCTTGGCGCGAAGCACGCCGTCGGCCGAGGTGAACTCGGTCATGATGAGGCCGCAACCGCCCAGGTTCCGGATGAAGCGGCGGAAGACCGTGTCGGTGACGCCGGCCATCGGGGCAAGAACCGTGGCCGGGGCGATCGGGACCGGCCCGATCATCAGGCGCACTGGGACGGGCAACTGGGCGGCCAAAGGCGGGGTTGCCGGTTCCGGGTTTTCCCAGCGCTTGCGCACAATCGGTATTTTACCTGCGTTTGGAAGGGCCCCCAAAAGCTCTTAACCGCCAAGAGCGCGAAGGGAGCTAAGGACGCGGCGAGCACCGGGAGCGATGGGTTGCCGGACTCACGTAGCGGCATACGCCTTGCCTGCCTCAGCAAGGCGACATTGGCTTTTCCGGGCCAGCATGATGTGCCAGAATCGCATCAGAGAATACGGAGGCCAGCCGTGAGTGACACTCCGAAAGTACCGGCGCTTACGGGCAGCGATCCCCGCCGGTGGATTGCGGCCATTGTGGGCGGCGTGGTGCTGGGCGAAGCGCTGTGGACGCTGCTGCAACTGCTGATCCGCGACTGGGCCCTGCCGGCGCTGATGAACGCGTTCGGCCAAGGGCCTACGCAGAATCAGAATGCCTTCCTGCCCCAGCCCTTGTTCGTCGCCTTCATCGAGGCTTGCCTGGCCGGGATCTTCCTGGTCCTGCTGATGGCGTGGGCGGGGCGGGGGGCGCGCAGGGTGCGCGTGATCGTGGACTCGCGTGCGACCAGCCCGGCTCCGACAATGACACCCCAGGGTGCGCTCGGCCGGGCGGCAGCCGACTATGCGCCGACGGTGCCAGCCCCTGTGCCGCAGGCCGCGAGCGTTTCCGCAGCGGCAGCGACTCCGGTCGTAGTGGCAACCGTTCCACAGCCAGCGATGCCCATGGACGTCGCGCCAGTCGTGAGCGCGGCACGGGTCGAGCTGCCCGTGGAGCCGATGCGTGGGCCGGCGACACCCCAGGCGGCGGCAGAGACGGCTGAGTGGAAAGTTGCGACGGAGAGCGCGAGCGTGCCTGTCGCGGCGCCGGTTCCGGCCGCCACCCAAGCGGCGCCGCCCAAACCTGCGCCCGCTCCCGTCCCAGCCAAGGGGAAAAGCAAGAAGCCGAAGACGGTGTACTACAACAGTGTGGGAGAGCCCATCGAGTCCGACGACTAGCGCTGGCCTCGGATTTACGCGGATTTTACGCGGATTTTTTGGGGATTCTGAAGCGTCGCTGCCGGGGAATCGCCGTCACTCCCCGCCTTCTGCAAAGAGCGCACACTGAAGGATGGGGCACTCGCCTAAAAACTACAACGAGGATCGTCGTGCAGACGATCCTCTGGAAATTCCTGAAAAAAGTTTAGTTCTTGGCGGCGCCGGTCTTGGCGTCGCTTTTCGCGTACTTGCGGCGGAAACGCTCCACGCGGCCGGCAGTATCGAGCAGTTTCTGCTTGCCGGTAAAGAACGGGTGGCACTGCGAGCAGATTTCTACGTGGATGTCGCCCTTGTGGGTCGAACGAGTAGTGAAATGATTGCCGCACGCGCACTGCACGCGTACTTCGTTGTAAACGGGATGAATCGCTGCCTTCATGTTCGGATCTACCTCAATGCGAATCTTTTGATTGTACAGGAGGGGGAAAGGATTCGGCAACGGGGAAGCGATTGATAGCAAAGGTGGTTGTGCCGCCCGATGATTACAACTATCCGGCATAAGCCACGCTAAGAACGGAATCCCACGATTTTTTGCAGAGGACGGGCGAGGACGCCCGTCTCTCCATCACCCGGACGAACGGCAAGGGCGGCTCGTGTCGATCCTCTCGAAAATTCATGCTTGACAACCGGGTTTATTAGGACAATAGTGACAGTGTCATGACTGACCTAGTGCTGCTGGCGACCCTGCTCGACGGACCCAAGCACGGTTACCAGCTCAAGAAGCAGGCGGGGATGATCTTTGGCCAGCGGGCCATTCACAACAATCTGGTGTATCCGCTTTTGCGGCGGTTCACTGCGTCGGGCTGGGTCACCCGCAAGACCGTACCGGGGGAGCGGGGGCAGAAGCGGCATCAGTATGCAATTACGAAAGCGGGAACCGAGGCGTTGGTCGACCGGCTTAGCGATTTTCCGGAAGACGCGGCGTATTCCCACGATGGCTTCCGGTTGCGGGTGGCGCTGTTTTCATTGCTGGCCGAAGAGGCGCGGGCTCGCATCCTGAACGCACGCGAAGCCGCGGTGCGGGATGTCGACAGCCGCATGGAAGCCATGGAGGGAACTGCGGAAATTGATCTTTATCCGCGTGAGGTTCTGCAATTTACGCGCGAGCAACTGGCGCGGGAGTTGGCCTGGATTCACCGCCTGCAAAAGATTCAGCCGAAAAAAGAGAGGAAACCTGTATGAAAGCGCAGTGGGGACTGATGATCGCGCTGGCCGCGTCGAGCCTAGTGCTGGCGCAATCGCAGGGGATGGCAATAAACGAAGCGGCAGACCATGCGCCGCATCACGGCGGCATGGACATGGGAATGCACGAGCACGCCACGGGAGTTCCCGTCTCTTATGCCGAGTTGAAGGATACAGTGGCCGAGTTGGAGACGGCACGACGGGCGACCGACAAGTATCACGATGTTCGGGTGGCCGAGGCGGACGGGTACCGGGCGATCGGGCCCGACGTGCCAGGAATGGGGATTCACTATGTGCTGCAGCATGGGGAGCGGGGCTTCGCGGTGGACCGACCGCCGATTCTGCTTTATGAAAAAGACGCGAATGTTCCCGGCGGCATGGCGCTGGTGGGGGTGAGCTACCTGCTGGTGGCTGCCGAAGGCGAAGATGGTCAGCCAGTGAATGCGCCGTTTCCCAAGGCGCTGGCGAAGTGGCATCGGCACGAGAACATCTGCGTACTGCCCGACCGGAGCACGCCCAAGGACCTGACGGCAGAACAGTGCACCGCGCGCGGCGGACACTTTACGGCCGAGACGCAGTGGATGGTGCATGCCTGGATCTGGAACGATTCTCCGCTGGGCGTGTTCAGCCCGATGAATCCCACGGTGCAGTGAGCAGGAGGAAGGTATGAACCGGATTCTTTCGCTCCAGATCCTGCACTGGCTATGGCTGGTCTGGATCCTGTACTGGATCGGGAGCGCATTTCGGGTGCGGCGCACCGTGCGCCGGGAACCGATCGGGCAACGGATGGGCACGATTGCCATCATGCTGGCGGTCGCCGTGCTGCTGGGCTTTGTGGGCTGGCAGCTGGGCATTCTGGATCGGCGCTTCGTAGCCGACGGCGAGGCGGTGCGTTGGGCGGGACTCGCCGTGACCGTAGCCGGGCTGGCAATCACGGTGTGGGCGCGGATCCACCTGGGGCAATTCTGGAGCGCGCGGGTGGGCCTGAAAGAGGACCATCAACTGATCCAATCCGGCCCGTACGCATGGGTACGGCATCCGATCTACACCGGGATTCTGCTGGCGATGGCGGGGACGGCCGTGGCGGTCGGCATGTGGCGGGCGCTGCTGGCGGTTGCGTTGGCGTGGTTCGCGCTCATGCTGAAGTCGAGACGGGAAGAAA
>Ga0126371_10004404_pt1 | contig 12422 bp, 9 predicted proteins | sample PanSoiMetaPlot_4_FD_110145 | JGI IMG/M metagenome (GOLD analysis project Ga0126371, IMG submission 110145) | Tropical forest soil microbial communities from Panama - MetaG Plot_4 | ecosystem: Environmental > Terrestrial > Soil > Tropical forest > Bulk soil | place: Panama | collected 2016-02-17
CCATGCCGAAGGACGATTCGCGCTGCCGGATGGCCCGCAGCCCGGCGGTGATTTCTCCATCCTCGAGCACCCGGAACCCGCATCTGACGTAGTAGGGCGCGTTCCATGGCACGTCGGCGAACGTCGTTAGGGTGAGCGCCGGGACTCCGGCGGCGGCCGCCTGCTCAGCGGCGTGATCAAGCAGGGCGCGGCCCAGCCCCTGTCGGGCGCTGCCTGGATCGACCGATACCTGCTCGACGTGCACGCAGCCGTCGACCATGTCGGTGATGACAAACCCCGCGGGCCGGTCATCTGCGCCGGTTATTACCCACAGGCGGCCTTCATCCCGGCAAACCGCGAGCACCTCTGGGTGCCATAGCATCCCGCAAACCTCAGGCCTGCCGACCTCGTCGAACATCTGCCCCGCTGTCCGGTCGATCTCCTGGACCGCGGAAAGCTCAGCCACCCGGCAAAGGCGAACACCCATGTTTTCAGTATCGCTGCGCAGAGCCCGCCATCGGACACCGCGCACAACCCGCTGAGCAAGCAGGCTCAGTGACTCAGCTTGGCGTGCCAGCGAGTCCCGTGCCGATGACCACCGTGTGCCCGGCCGACATCTCCAGCTGCTGCAGCAGCCGGAGCTGTACTAGGGAAGGGTTGTCCGCGGCCAGGCGGGCCGCGTTGGCCAGGCTTCGCAATGCAGCCGTCTCGCCGCGGGCGCGCTCGAGTGCGGCAAGTCCCTGCGCGCGTGCGACGAGCACCTGGGCCTGCGCTTTCTTGAGCTCGCCCGGCAAGATGACGTCCTTGATCTCGAGCTGCTCGACGGCAAGCCCGAACTGGTCAACCCCGCGCACTGCCTCGGCCAGCCGCGAGCCGAGTTCCGCTCGGCCGGCCAGCAGGGCATCGAGCGGCGTGCTGGCGAACACCTCCCGCAGGGCGACCTGGATCGCGAGGTAGCCCTTGCCTCGCGTCCTGTGCGGCGGTCACATAGGCGACCGGGTCGGTCACCTTCGCCTGGCCGGCGACGGTGACTTTCACGGTCGCGCCGTCCGCCGTGGGCACCTCCTGGGTTGGCAGGGTCAGGATCCAGGGCCGCATGTCGACGGCGCGCAGGGTGAAGCCCGCGCCCCACCGCCGGTGGCGGCCGGGCGCCAGCGTGGTGACCAGCTGTCCGTACCGGAACAGCAGGCCCTGCTCCCACTCGCTCAGGATCACCCAGCGGCCAGGGCGCAGCGCAACACCGGCTGGCCCCGCTGCGTGGAGGACGCCGAGCATGCCCGGCACCTGATATGCCTGGCGCCGTCGCGTGATCATCATCTGCTGCCTCGATCTGGCGCGACGGTCCGCGGGCGACCCGTCAGACGGCGGGGGCCCGGAGCCCGCAAGACCGCCTGCCGGTGGCGCCGCCCGAGGCCCGCCGCTGGTGGGAATCGAACCCTGGTTAACAGCCAATGCGGCGGACGCACCCGCAGAACCTGGTCCGGCACGCCGCACCAGGCTGCTCGTCCCGCCGCGGCGACGAGGCTACATCACCCTTATTGCGAGTGTCATCCGATTTGCCGCCCAGGACCTACCGGGCCGCTGGGGAGACAAGCAAACTGTTCGAGATTGCGCGGCGCCTGCGTGCTTACGCGGAGCCGGCTGGCGGTGTCTCACCGGCCAGGTGCTCTGCCAGCCGCTCGACTGCGGTTCGCAGCCGCCGGAAATAGGCGGCGCGACTCAGCAGCAATTTGCCTGCCGCCTCCTCATGACTGCGCAACGGCTCCAGGTAGCCAGCAACCAGCACGCTGCGCAGCAGCTTCTCGGACTCGCTGTCGCCGAACGCCTCGTCCGCGGCCCGCCAAACTATCCGCTGCACTGACTCGGCCCGTTCCTGGATTGTTGAGCCCTGGGCCAGCGGACTGCGAGCCAGCTCGCGCGGCACCCGGAAATTCTTGAGGATCTCGCGCACCGCGTCCGGGTCTGTCGCGGGTGGCTGCGCCAGTTCAGGCGCCGGCAAGCCGAGCTCGGCGTAGACCTGCGCCCGGATGAACGTGAACACGCCGCCCGGGCCATAGTCGAGCCGGTGGCATTGCACGGCGGCATCCCCGACCTGGACGTCAAGCTCGGCCAGATGCGTGGCGCCGAGAGCTCCGGCGAACTCGAGTGCACCGGGCAGTGCGGGGTCGATCGGGAGGTAAGCGAACCTCGGACTGGCAGCGCCACAGCGCAGCATCCCAGCAATGCCGAGCATCGCCTGCACCTGTCCCTGGGTGAAGTCGACAGCCGCCTGCCACAGCACCGACTCTCCGGCTGCGGCGTTCCTGCGGGCATGGGCCAGCCAAGGCCCGGCGATGGGGTCGTCGTCGGCGAACGCGGGCGCGGTCGCCAGGCTCATGCTCACGAGGAACCCGCTGATGTGATCCGACAGGTCCCTGGCGACAGCGACCCGGTCGGGTGCCTCGGTGAAGTATCTGCGGGTGAGCTGCCACCATTCGCGGTCGTGGCTGTGGGTGAGGCTCTCGATGCGATCAGCGTCGCCAGCGCGAACCGAGTCGATCCGGAAGCTGGCATTGCCGTCCCAGCCGAAGCCCCATCGCAACAACGGGTTCTCGACCAGGTGCGCTATGTCGATCATCATCGTCAGGTCGCCCGCCATGCCGCGGGAGTACAGGTAGTCAGCGATGCGCCGCCTCGTATCGCGCTCCGGTTCGGGGTTGCGGAGCCTGAGGTCGGCAAGTAGCGCTTTGCGCGCGAGATCGTGCAGGGCGATGCCGGTGCCCAGTTCTTCCGTGATGGTCAGCTCGGACAACTGGCGGTAGCTCAGCTCCGCGTCCTCGGCTGGGAGAACGGCGCGCAGGAGTTCGGGCGTGGTCGTCCTGGCAATGATGGCGATGCCGAGTGCGGACGGCCGGACTTCCTGTAGTTCAGTCTCCACCAGCCGGTTGAGCAGCGAGCGCAAGATGTCGGGCCGGTCCGGAGCGGTGGCCGCGTTCCAGTCGGAGTCGGCGATCGCGGCGTCAGCGGCCAGTGCCAGCGCCAGCGGCGATCCCGCAGCCCAGTCGACGATCGCGGAGACGCGGTCATCGGTGAGACCCCGAGCGGCTAGCAGGCGCCGCGCTTCCTGCGGTCCCAGCCCGCCGAGGTCCAGGCGCGCGGTCAGCCCTTCCCAGCCGCCGGTGAACCAGCCAGGATCGGGGGCACCGCGCCCGGCGATCACGACGATCGCCTTGTCAGGCAACTTGGGCAATACCTCATGCCGGAGCTGGGAGTCGAGCGCGGTCATCCGCTCATACGAGTCAAGCAGTACCAGCAGCCTGTCGTGCTTGCATGCCTCGCGCAGTGCCGTTTCTAGTGCCCCCGGTGCGGGTCCGAGCTCGCGTCCGTCGATGGCCACGACACTGATGCCGCGATCTCGCGCATGCCTGGCGGCCTCACGGAGCAGGGCACTCTTGCCAATCCCGCCGGGGCCGCAGATATGCACGACGCTAGCGGGAGGGTCGTCGGAATCCAGGCACTGGTCAAGGAAGGCGATCTCGGTACCCCGGCCGGTGAAACGCACCCGGTCCCGGTCCTCGAGCCTGGCGGCAAGCGTGCGGCGGGGGATGTCTACGGTCAACTGCTCCATCCCTGCTCGCGAGGCCGTGAAAGGTCCGCGGCAATCGGTCTCCGGAGGTACCCGCAGGGCAGGAAGGCGGACCAGCGACACGGTCAGGGTACCAAAACGAGACTTCGCTGATACTGCTTCGCGGTAGCCCTGCCGGCGGCAGGTCCGGATGTCCGGGTGCGTCCGCCGGAATCTCATACCGTGGACCCGTGGAATTCAGCCCGGAACTCCGGCCCGCGGTCATCGCCGGCGACGTCACCGTCTCGGTCCGGCTCTGGCAGCGGCCGAGGGTTCGCGCAGGTGGTCGTTACAAGGTCGGCCCGGCAACGATCGAGGTGGACCTGATCGAGCTGGTGCCGTTCAGGCTTCCCGGTCGAGCCGGCCCACACCCTGAATCTTTCGTGACCTCGCGAGACCGTTACGCGGCTTTTGCGGTCAACAAAGAATCAGGGTGTCGCGTATACCGTCCGAAGTCGCGGATTACTGCTCCGACAGGATCGCTTCGAGCTCGGCGAGCGGGTCCCGGACGACCGGGCCGGTCGTCCTGACTACAGCCCGCCGGATCGTGCCAGGAAACCCGAACGGCGCGGTGTAACCAGTCCCGATGGCAGGTCCCCACTCGTAGCCGCAGGTCAGGCCCACTCCGGTGCCGCTGAAGCTGGACGGGGTGAACCGCGGAATCTCCCCCCTCCCGACCTCACGCCCGTCACAGAGCAGCACGCCGGTGCCGCCAAGCCCGGTATCTTTGCTGAACTCGTACTCAACCCGGTGGTCGCCAACTGTGATGATCTCGCCCGCCTCGATGACGTGCCGCTCCTTCCCGTACAGGTTGTGCACGTAGCGGACGCAACCGCCGAGGATGTGCAGCGACCAGCCGCCTAGCGCCGAGCCGAGCGCCAGCAGGACTCCATCGCTGCCATCGGCGCCAGCCGGGATCGTGAGATCGACTGTGATCAGATGCGACCGGTTCCTGACGTTCACCGCGACCGCTTCAGGCACTGGCGCCCCGCCTTGGTGATAGCAGAACTCCTCGCGCGGCTCGCGACGGTCCGGCTTGGGGTGCACCAGTGCCCAGAGCACCCGGTTGTCGAGCGGCAGAACCTGGTTGCTCCGGGCCTCCTCCCACCACAGCTCGATCAGCTCAGCCAGGAGGCCGGGATTCTCCAGTGCCAGATCTCGCGTCTCGGACAAGTCCTCCGCCACGTGATACAGCTCCCAGACGTCGTCCTCGAACGGCGCGTTCGGGTTCTGGTCGTCGTACAGCGGCCCGACCGGGTGGAACGTGACCGCCTTCCAGCCGCGGTGGTAGATCGCCCGCGAGCCGAACATCTCGAAGTACTGGGTCTCGTGCCGGCCGGGCGCTGATTCGGCGCCCGGCGGCAGCAGGTAGGCGAAGCTGACGCCGTCGACCGGCGTTTGCGCGATGCCGTCGATCTCGGCGGGAACCGGGACCCTGGCAAGCTCGGTCAGCGTCGGCAGCACGTCGATGGCGTGCGCGAACTGGTGCCTCACAGCGCCGCTCGCGAGCAGGCCGAACTCTGCCCCGCGTGGCCAGGAGATGATGCACGGGTCGGCAACACCGCCCTCGTGCACCTCGCGCTTCCACCGCCGGAACGGCGTGTTTCCGGCCATCGTCCAGCCCCACGGATAGTTGTTGTGCGTCAGCGGGCCGCCGATCTCGTCCAGCCGGGCGAACATCTCGTCGGTCCCCGCGGGGTCGATGTTCACCAGCCGGACGTCGTTGATGGAGCCCTCTGCGCCGCCCTCGGCACTGGCACCGTTGTCCGAGACGACGCAGACGACGGTGTTGGCGAGCTCACCGCGTTGCCGCAAAAATTCCAGTATCCGGCCGATCTGCTCGTCGGCATGCGACAGGAACCCGGCGAAGCACTCCATGAACCGGGCCGCGACTGCCTGCTCGCGGGCGCCGAGCGAGTCCCACGGCGGCACCCATGGCGGCCGCGGCGACAGCGCGGTGCCGGCCGGTAGCAGGCCCGTCGCCAGCTGCCGCGCGAAGACCTGCTCGCGCCAGGCGTCCCAGCCCAGGTCGAAGCGGCCGCGATAGCGCTCGAGCCAGCGGCGCGGCGGCTGGTGCGGTGAGTGGCACGCGCCGGTCGCGAAGTACAGGAAGAACGGCTTGGCTGCGTCGACCGCGCGCAGGTCACCAAGGAAGTCGATCGCGCGGTCGGCGAGGTCCTCGGTGAGGTGGTAGCCGTCCTGGACCGATTTGGGCGGGCGCGCCGCGTGATTGTCGTGGTACAGGGCGGGAACGAGCTGGTGCGTCTCTCCGCCGTGGAACCCGTACCAGCGGTCGAAGCCCCGTGCTAGCGGCCAGCTAGCGCGGGATGCCGCCATGTGGGTCTCGTCTTCTGGCGACAAGTGCCATTTACCGATGGCGTAGCTGGCATAGCCGGTCGCGCGCAGGATCTCAGGCAGGTAGCCGTTCTCGCGCGGTGGCTTGCCCCAGTAGCCGGGATAGCCGATAGCCAGGTCAGCGATTCGGCCCATGCCGCTGCGGTGATGGTTGCGGCCGGTCAGCAAGCAGGCGCGAGTTGGCGAGCACAGCGCGGTGGTGTGGAAATTCGCCAGCCGGACCCCCGATTCGGCGAGCCCGTCAAGCACAGGCGTCTCGATGTCCGAGCCGTGGCAGCCGAGCTGGGCGTAGCCGACATCGTCAAGGACGACAAGCAGAATGTTCGGCGAGCCTGCCGGGGGAGCGGGTTCGGCAGGCCACCACGGCTCGCTGTCCCGCCACGTGCTGCCGATGCGGCCGCCGAATTGTGCTGTCACTCCCCAGCCTTTCTGATACTGGCGCCGTTCCGATACTGGCGCCGTTCCGGCGCTGCCGCTCATTGGATCGTTTGCGCCTATTGCATGCTGGCGACAGTAACGGCTCATGCTGGCGTGCCGCGATCGGTAGCGTTGGCTCGTGGCGGGCGAACTAGCAGCTCCCGGCGCGGGGCGGCGGCCCTGGCAGGCGGTAGTCCGCTACCTGGTCGGCGCGGCTGTCGGGGCCGGAGTCGTGGTGCTGCTGTTGCCGAAGCGGAGCGATCTCCTCGCGGCCTGGCATCAGCTCGGCACTGGTGATCTGGGCTGGGTGGCCGCGGCCGTCGGGGCCGAGGGGCTGTCGCTGCTGACGTTCGCCTGGCTGCAGCAGCGGGTACTCCGGCTGAGCGGTGCCATGGTGCCGCTGCCGGGCTTGTTCGCGCTGTCGCTCGCTAACGATGCGATCGCGAACACGGTGCCAGGCGAGCCGGCGGTGTCCAGCGCTTACCGGTACCGCTATTACCGGCGGTGCGGAGCTAGCGCAGCGAGCGCGGGCTGGACGATCTTCACGATCCTGATCGCGCAGGCCATCGGCATGTCACTGATGCTGCTGCTCGGCGTGATGGTGGCCCTTGCGGGCAGCAGAAGCCCGGCGGGCGCTGGCGTTACCGTTGCCGGTCTCGTGATCGTTGCCGGGGCTCTCGCCATCCTGATCCGCCGCGACCTTGTGCTACGGCTGGCTGCTGCCCTGATGCGGTTGCTCCGTCTGGTCACCGGCTACCCGCGCGCAAACATCGGGTCCCGCATCGACGGGACCCTGGAGCGGATGGGCGAGATCCCGCTGAGCAGCCGGTCAACGGCGGGGATAGTAGCCATCGCGACCGCCGCCTGGTGTTCTGATCTGCTCTGCCTGCTCTGCGGCTTCCGTGCGGTGCATGCCGCGATTCCATGGCAAGGGGTGCTGCTGGCTTACGGGGTGGCTCAGGTAGCAGGCTCGTTCCCGCTCGTCCCCGGCGGCCTTGGCATCGTGGAGGGGAGCCTTGCCGTCGTGCTCGCCGCGTACGGGGCCGGGCGGGTCGGGGCCGTGTCGGCGGCACTTGCTTTCCGCCTGGTGAACTTCTGGCTGGCGATTGCGGTCGGCTGGGTCACTGCCGCCGTGCTGACCCGCACCATGATCCGGGAGACTGCTGCACGTCAGAGCAGTAATCAGTCCCCCGGATCATGAGAATCGGCGCGGTTTAGCAGCCGTCGTATGGTGCCCAGTTCGACTCGCCGCCGGCGGCAAGGGCGTTGGCGAAAACCTGGTTCTGCTCCGCAACGGTGGCGTGGCCAAAGTCGGCCGCGCTGCCGCCATATTCGACCCAGGTCGATTCGCTGAACTGGTAGAGCCCGTAGTGGCCAGTTGCGTTCATGATCTGCGGGTTGCCGCCGGACTCGCGCGCGACCACGCAAGCGCCAAACGCGCCGCCTGGCGTGGCGGTGGAGGCTGTCGCCGTGCTGGAACCCGTGGTCGGCCCGGAGGTCGCCTGCGCGGGAGCGCTCGGGGCAGGGGCCGGGGCCTTCGGCAGCGAAGGTCGAAGGGACGTCGGCGCGTGCGGTGTACTGGCGGGTTTCGCCGGGACTTTCAGCACCTGGCCGGCGTAGATGTCATCCGCCCAGTGGACATGCCGGTGGTTCCGCCAGTACAACGCGGTCCAGTCAGCCCGGTCGTGGTACAGCCGCATGGCGATGGAAGACAACGAATCGCCGGGGCGGACCTTATAGGTTGCCGGGAGCGAGTCCGCTGATCCGCGCGCCCCAGCGGTTGCTGTCGTCTGGGCGGTCTGCCCCGTGGACGTTGCGGCGGGCGCAGAGGTCGCCATCGGCGTAGAGGTTGCGGCCTGCTGGGTCACGGCGTCCAGCACTGCAGTGTGTGCCGGGGCCGCGCCAGCTACCGGGGCGGCCTGCGGGGACAAACAAATAGCCGCGGCGAGGGTGGGCGCAGCGGCGGCGGTTGCTCCTTGCGGGAGCTGGATGCGGGGCGGTTTGCGATGGCGGCCCAAAGGGCTCCTTTCCGCGAAGGTCGCGCTCATCGGGGACACGTGCGAGATCTCGAACGACGACATCTCGCGGGCTCCTCCCGAAAGCGCCGGTCCTCAGCAGGCTATGGAGGCTCGGGAGGCACCTCAGCAGAACGGGCGAAAATAGGTCAGATGCGCTACCAGGGTGTTACAGTACGCAGCCGGACCGCCCGCTGAGCAGCGACTCTTCATGCAGTTTCAGCAACTCTCCATGCGACTTCAGCAACTCTTCAATAGGCGAGTCGCGATTCAGGGCTACTCGCGCTCGGCAGGACATCTTGTGACGTTCCGCACCACTAGGGCGCGTGACGTCGAAACATTCGCGAAACCGGTGAAATCCGGCTGAAACTTCCGCGTCGTTACCGTACCGTAAGCATCTCGAAGCATGACAGAAAGGTAACGCGCGTATGAATAGGCTTTTTCGCCCTCGGGTCTTCCTAGCCGCTACCGGCGTCGTCGCGGCCATCGCCGCCACCGCTGGCTGGTCGGCGCAGGACAGCACGGCGTCCTCTCCCGCTGGCGCCCCCCATACCGCCTCACTCACCGCTGCGCAGGTAAACAGCGCCCCGACGACAACTCGGTCGACTCGTCCCGTCTGTGTGAAGAGCGGGCCCAGGGGGCACTGTCAGTTCGGCCGTTACGCCGGAATCACCGGGGCTAGCTCGCACCCTTACGTCGACCAGAACGTGTGGAGCCCCATCTCCGGCTGGCATCAGACCCTGCACGCGACTAGCCCTGGCAACTGGTATGTGGCTGCGAGCATGCCCTCCGGCAACACCGGAGTGGTGTCGTACCCCAACACCGGGTTCTTCTACAACAAGGCCCTGTCCAGGTTCCGGTCGATCATCTCCTCGTTCAGCGTCAAGATCCCCAGGAGGGCCGGGACAAACGCTGAGGCCTCCTACGACATCTGGTTCAAAAACTCCCCGATCGACGAGGTGATGATCCAGAACGACTACTCGCCAGGGCGGGGCCCGAGCTGCGGGACCTGGACAGCTCGCAGGGTCCGGTTCGGCGGCAGCCGAGGAGTCCCGGTGCACCGCTGGGACCTGTGCGTCAACGGGTCCACGGCCTACTGGGAGACCGCAACCGGCAACATGCCGACCGGCAAGATCAACGCGCTGGCCATGCTGAAGTGGCTGGTCAAGCACGGGAAGGTGCCAGCCCGAGCCGGGCTTACCGGGTTCAGCTACGGGTTCGAGATATCCAGCACCGGGGGAGCCCGCGAGGACTTCCGGCTCAACTCGTTCTCGGCGCACGCATCGAGCCGCTGATCGCCGTCCCGCCCGGCGGTGAGCAACCGCCGGGCGGGCGGTCCGCGGAGTAATTGCCTGCGCGCGCGGGCTAGAGAATCCGGGCCGGCGCCGCTCCGCAGCCGCGATCGGAGGCCAGCCGCGCCATAGCCAGTGTCATCTGGCCAGTCGTCGGGGCGGGCGGCAGGCTGGCGCCATCGGTGTACTGGAACGCGTCGAGAATGAGCCCAACGAACCGTCGCCAGGCATCTGGCGCGTCCGTGCCCGTGACGTGCGCTACCGCCGCGTTGGCGATCAGCACAAGCAGAAGATCCTCGGCCGCGAAGTCAGGTCGCAGCCGCCCCGCGGCCTTGGCGCGCCCGACGAGTTCGGCAACATGACTGTGCGCCTTGGCCCGTAGCCGCTCTACCTCCTCGCTGGCCGGCAGGGTCATGGAGAGCAAGTCGCTGAGTCCCCGGTCGTTCGCCTGCAGCTCGCATATCCGGCGAACCAGAGCAGCGAACCCGTCCCACGGGTCTGATTCGGCAAGCGCCTCGCTGGCAGCCTTCTCGAACTGGGTGATCTTCTCGATCAATGCCGCAGCAACGAGCCGCTCGCGGGTCGGGAACCGGCGGTACAGAGTGGCGATGCCGACGTCGGCTCGCCGCGCGATCTCTTCGAGTGGCGCCTGCAGCCCTTGCTCGGCGAAGACCTGCCGGGCGGCGGTAAGGATTGCCACCCTGTTCCGTGTCGCGTCGGCCCGCAGTCCGCGCGCCGACCGCGGCACTTTCGGCTCGGGCTGGGAGAGGCCTCGTTTCGCGGCGGCCTCCGCCGGCACCGGAGCCGGCAGCGGCTGGTCCACTGCCTGGCGCACCGCCGTCACCGTTGCCGCGCTCGCCGGACGTGCGTCCGCCGCATCGGCTTCGGCATCGGCGCTGAACTGGGCAGACAGCCGCATGTCTTCATGCTAGGTGACCCTTCTTTCCGGGGCCACGATCGGTGACGGCCGCCCCTCAAAAGCCCGGCCTCAGTAGTCGAGCAGTGTCCGCATCGCCGCGGTTACCTTCGCGACAGTCGGGATCACCTCGTCCTCCAGCGCGTCGGCGAACGGGAGCGGCACGCAGGCGGCGGCAACGCGGCGGACCGGTGCGTCAAGGAACTCAAAGCCCTCGTCGGCAACGATGGACGCGATAGTGCCGCCCCAGCCGCCCTGGTAAGGGTTCTCCTCCACGATCAGCAGCCGCGACGTGCGCCGGAGGGAGGCCAGCACGGTTGCCATGTCCAGCGGGATCAGGCAGCGCAGGTCGATAACCTCCGCGGCGACGCCGGAGCCGGCTAGTTCGTCGGCAGCGGCTAGCGCGAGCGGCACTGTCGAGGCCAGCGCCACCACCGTGATATCGGTACCAGGCCGGACGGTCGCGGCCTGGCCGAGCGGCACGACGTGATCGGGCGGCGGCGCCTCACCGCGGCTCGCAAACAGGCCCTTGTGCTCGAAGAACACCACCGGGTCGTCGCTCCGGACCGCGGCCGCGAGCAGGCCGACGACATCGGCCGGGGTGGCCGGAGCGACAACCTTCAGACCGGGAACGGCCGCGGCCCAGTTCTCGGTGGCCTGAGAGTGCTGCGCTCCGAAGCCGAGCCCGCCACCGTTGGCCGTCCTGATGACCAGCGGCACGGTGACTTGGCCGCCGGTCATGTACCGCATCTTGGGTATCTCGTTGGCCAGGTAGTCCCAGCAGCAGGCGAGGAAGTCGGAGAACATGATCTCGGCCACCGGCCGGATCCCGGTCATCGCGGCGCCCATCGCCATGCCGACGATGGCCTGCTCCGAGATCGGCGTGTCACGCACCCGGTCGGACCCGAACTCGGCCAGCAGACCCACGGTCGTCTTGAAAACACCGCCCGCCGCGCCGATGTCCTCGCCCAGGCAGACCACGGCCGGGTCCCGGCGCATCTCCCTGGCCAGGCCCTCGGCAACCGCGTCTCGATAGGTAATCAGGTCCGCCACTGATGCCCTCCGTCTGCCCATACGTCGGTGAATGCCTGCGCCGGGTCTGCCCCGTCAGCGGCCTTCGCTTCGGCGACCGCGTCGGCTACCGTCTTGGCGGCACGGTCGGCCGCCATGGTGATCTCGCTGGAGGCGACGTCAAGCTCGGTGAGCCGGCCGACGGCGACATCGAGCGGATCGCGGGCCAGCCACTGCTCGACCTCCTCGGCGGGCCGGTACGCCGCCGGGTCGGTGCGGCTGTGGCCGAAGTGCCGGTAAGTCCGCGCTTCCAGCACGGTCGGGCCGCCGCCCGCCCTGGCCCGGTCCGCGGCCCGCCCGACGGCATCCGCCACCACGACGACGTCGTTACCGTCGATCACCTCAGCCGGCAGCCGGTAACCTGCCGCGCGGTCAGCCGCCGGGTGCTCGGCCGCTGTGACCGAGCCGATCGGCGTGTACTCCATGTAGAGGTTGTTCTCGCAGATGAACAGCACCGGCAGCGACCAGACGGAGGCCAGGTTGAGCGCCTCGTGGAAGGCGCCGATGTTGGTCGCGCCGTCGCCGAAGAAAGCTACTGCGACCTGGCTGGTGCCGCGCAGCCGCGCCGACCAGGCGGCACCGGCGGCCAACGGCAAGTGAGCTCCGACGATGGCGTACGAGCCGAGCATGCCGGCCGAGGCCTTGGTCAGGTGCATCGACCCGCCTTTTGCCTTGCACACGCCGGTTGCTTTGCTCATCAGCTCGGCCAGGCACTCGGCCGGACTCGCGCCCCTGGCCATGGCGTGATGATGACCCCGGTAGGTGGCGAAAAC
>Ga0126371_10004405_pt1 | contig 12422 bp, 1 predicted proteins | sample PanSoiMetaPlot_4_FD_110145 | JGI IMG/M metagenome (GOLD analysis project Ga0126371, IMG submission 110145) | Tropical forest soil microbial communities from Panama - MetaG Plot_4 | ecosystem: Environmental > Terrestrial > Soil > Tropical forest > Bulk soil | place: Panama | collected 2016-02-17
CATCGAGCCAGGAGAGCGCCGCTCCCGCAATCGGCGCCGTCTCCCGGGCGGCGGTCGACTCCTCCGCCGCACTCGTGCTGCTCGTCGTCGTGCCTGCCGCCGCCGCCGAGGCGCCGGATAAGCTCGCGCCCAGGCTCGAGACATCCGCCGGCACGCCGGTCGCGCTGCCGCCGAAGTTGATGTTGCTCGCGCCGAGCACGTGCGCGGCGGCGATGTTGATGTTGCCGGAAGCGCCGATGCCCGCGTCCCCGGCGTTGACCGTGCCCACCGGGGCATCGAGATCCACGTCGCCGGGCGGCACGCTGGGATTCGTCTGAATGGTGCGGATGCCGGAGCCGGCGGCGAGCGAGGCGCCGAAATTCAAAGTGACCTGGCCGGTCTTGTCGATCGTGATCTGGGGCGGCGGCACCGAGAGCGAGGACTTCGAGCCGTTGCCGGCGTCGATGCTCTCGAGCGTCGACCAGATGAGGACGTTTCCCCCGCCGAGCGTGAAGATGCGCGAGGTATTCACGTTGACGTCGTTGAGCGCGTAGATGTCGATGTTGCCGGCGCCCTCCGTGACGATGCCGAGCTGCGAGGCGGGCTTCACCGGAATCCCGGGCGGCGGGTTGGCGAGGCCGACGTCGATTTTGCCGCCGGGGACCAGGATCGAGATGTTGCCGCCGTCGTCGGTGTAGATCTGGCTGGACGAGAGCGTGAGGCTGCCGGCGTACGGGGACGTGGGGTCGGCGCCCGAGGCCGGCGGCCGGCTGTCGGGAAACAAGGCATCGATCGCGGCGTAGCCTTCCGTGAACCCGACGCCCGTGCCGGAGTTGGCGGCACGGCCGGAAAGCAGCAACTCATTGAAGAAGACCTGATCGACGAGCGCCGACTGCTGCGCCGTGGTGAGGCCCGCGAAGTCGGTGCGCGCCTGGGCGTAGGTGAGTCCCGAGGCGCCGTTCAGGGACTCGACGTAACCGATGAGCTGCGCCTGATAGGCGCTCGAGGGTGCGATGACCGAGTCGACGAAGCCGCCGAGGTCCGCTCCCTGGCTGCCGTAACCGACCATAAGATTGATGTCCGCCCCGGCCGGCGGGAGATTGCCGTTGCGGATGTTGCCGACCGTGACGACGCCCTGTCCGAAACCGAAGTTGATGTTGCGTCCGGCGAGCATGTCGAGGCTTCCCGGCCCGCCGAGCACCACGCCCGCGCCTCCGGCGGAAGAAGTCAGGTAGTCGCGGCCGGCGGCGATGAGGGTCACATCGTCGGGCGAGACGTTCTGCCCCTGGAAGCTCAGGTTCACGATGTCGCGCCCGGCGGCGATCTGCGCCGCTTTCGGGAGCTCGACACTGAGTCCGACGACGTCCTCACCGGCGGTGATGAGCGCAGGATTCGGATCTCCGGTGTGCACGACCCCCGAAAACGGCACCAGCAGGAGATTCAACCCCGGACTGGCGACGGTCGGGAGCGTGCCGGGGAGGTTGTCCGCCATCTCGATCGAGGTGTTGAGGGCAACGTTCAGATCGTGCGCGGCAAAGAGCGTCAGCTGGCCCTCGCTCGCGGGCGTCAGCACCGCCTGGGTGGCACCGACCACGCGGATGTCGCCCTGCAGGGACTGGAGGTCCACGGTCGGCGGCATGACCGAGAAATTGCTGGTGGCCGGGAGAGTACCGACGAGCACGCCGAGCGGGGTATTGAGAGAAGTCGAGGACACCCGAAGGAGCGCGTTGCCCGTGGTCGTCGAGAGCGTCACGCTCGAATCGGGCCCGTAGGTCATGAAGCCGTTGCTCTGGAGGTTTGCGTCGGTCGCGACCTCGCTCGCCACTTGGGGCACGAGGGTCGGATCGTAGATCGCATCGACTTGCAGCCCGTCCCGCACCCACACCGAGACCTGGGAGTCGCCGAGCGCGATCGCCGCCCCCACCGGGGTCGGCGTCGCCGTGCCGTGCCAGGTGCGGCTCGTCCCCAGGGCGCCGTCGGCCGTCAGCACTCCGGCGCCGTCCGCGACGTAGATCTGCGGGCTATCGATATCACCCCCCGCGTGCACGGCGAGTCCGCCCCCGGCGCCGTAGCGCGTCGACTGGGCGTTGAGGCTGTTGGCTGCGGCCGCGAAGCTGTCGGCGACGGCGGCCGAGAGATCGGTGATGTTGCCGCCCGCGCTCACCCGTACGTCGCCGCCGGCGAGCGAGCCGACGTCCCAGTCGAAGGAGCCGTAGTCGAACCCGTACTGGGCGGGCTTCACCCCACTCCCCTGGCGCAACTGCCAGCCCGTGACGCCGAAGTCCCCGCCATCCGAATTCGGATCGGTGACGCCGACCGGCGCGCCGACGACATTCCCGCCCGCCGCGAGGCGCACGCTGCCGCCGTCGACGCCGAAGTTCATGAGGATGGTGCCGTTCACGTAGGGGGCCGGCCCCTTCGAATTCGCGGGCGCGAGGCCTCCGGTGTAGACCGCGCCCGCTCCTCCGGTGCCGGCCGCGAAGACGATGTTGCCGGCGGCCGCCAGGTTGATGTCCCCCGTGCCGGTGCGCACGACCGAGGGTCCGAGCCCATCGTTCGTGTCGTCGTTGGGGTCCGGCGAACCCAGGATCGTCAGGCTCGCGTTCGAGCCGCGAAGCGTCGCGAGCGGGTTGGCGCTGGCGACGTCGGCGCCCGCGACGATGTTGAATGACGCGGACGGGGCGGAGCTCAGGGCCAGAAGGCCCGTGTTGGGATCGGCGACGAAGCCATCCGAGATCTGGCCACCGACGGCGACCGATCCGGCGGCGCGCACGCCGACGTTGATCACCTGGCCCGCCCCACCCTGCGCCACGGGCAGGCTATAGCTCGTGAGATCGATGCCCGGGAGCGTCAGGGTCGCATCGGAGGCGTTGGCATCTACGAGCTGGACCCCGGCCTCGACGAGGACCGGCGTCGATCCCAGGTTCGCCGCCGAAGCCGTCACGAGGCGCTGCGTGATACCGGGAGTCGCCGCAGTGAGGAACGTGGACGCAGCCTGCACGTCGGTCGGCAGGTCGTTCGCGACCGTCGAGCTCTGAGTGGGAAAATAGAGCACGGGCTCGATGATCACCTGCCCCGCGTGCGTCAGGTCCGCTCCGAGCCCGTTGATGCCGCTGCCGGGAAGATTGATTGCGACGTCGGTGGGACTCGAAGTCGGAGACGCCGACGCGCGCAACAGCAGCTGCCCCATGCCCGCAGAGCCCGAGGTGGTGATGACGCTGGTGGGATAGAGCGCGATCGCGCCCGCGTTCAGCTCGACCTCACCGCCCAGGCCTGCGCTGCCTGCGCCGTCGGCATGGAGCGCCGCGCCGGGATCGATCTGCACAAGCTTGCCGGCGTTCAGGTCGATCAGGCCGCGCAGCGCCGCCGAAGGCGCGCTCAAGACTCCCGCGACCTCGACGCTGCCGGTGTCGGCCGTCAGCGTGATCGAATTCGCAGTCAGGTTCCCCGCGAACGGCAACCCTTGCGCGCCCGTGTCGCTCGCGGCAAGCAGAGCGAGGTCGCCCTGGTGTACGCGCACATCGACGGCGTCACTGAAGCCGCCGCTCATGAGGGTCGAGGCGAGCGGCGTCAGACCTCCGGCGAGCTGGCCGGCATCGAGGCTGAAATCCCCGCCCGTCCCGCCGCTGCCGGCTTTGCCCGCGAGCGCACCGGAGAGCGTCGCCGTACCGCCGGCAAAGATGCCGAGCCTGCCTGCGGGCGCCAACTGCTCGCCGGAGACACTCAGCATCGAGCCCGAGTCCAGCGTGACGTTGCCGGTGGCGGCGAGCGCAATCGTCCCGCCCGGCGCCGGTGCGCTCTGGTCGACCGCCTGGAGCAGCGTCCCGGCGGTCGTGATGACGCTCCCGGTCCCGAGATGGATGTCGCCCGCGGTGGCGGTGAGCGTCACCACGCCCGCCGGGGCTGCGATGATCCCCTCGTCCTCGATACTGCTCCCCTGAAGTGCGAGCGCACCGCCGACGAGCGCCGGCGCCGGCGCGCCCGCCGCCGCAGTGGGCGTACCGACGTGGAGCGTCCCGCCCGCCGTCAATGAGGTCTGAGCGCCCGCTCCGGGGGTCAACAGGGTGGCATCGACCGTGAGGTTGCCGGCGGTCGCGAGACCGCCGACGCTTGCAGGAGCGCTGGTGAGGGGCCCGGCGATCTCGACGTTGGTGTTCGCAAAACCGTTGAGAGCGACGGGATTCATCTCGATGCTGAGCGCGTTGCCGACGAGCGTCAGCGAGCCACCGCCGGCTACGGGTGTGGGCGTGGTCGCAGTCGCTCCGCCGAGCGAGAGGCTCACACCCCCGAACGTGGCGGACACGCCAGCCGGGTCGTTGATCGAATTCGCAGTCAGCGTGAGGGCGGTCAGTGTCGGGCTCCCGGTCGCAGACACGCCGAGCGTGACCGGCGCCAGGAGGTCGATGCTGCTCGCGCTCGCGAGACGGAGTGAACCGGCCGTCTCGAGAGACTGAAGGAGAGTTGCGTCGATGTTGAGCGCATCGGGATGCGCACCCGTGCTGCCCGCAAAAGCGATGCTGCCGGAGCCGAGCGCCCAGGCCGCGCCCTTGCCGTTGAGCGTACCCGCGGCGACGACGCTCCCCGGCGCATCGAGGACGAGCGCACCGCCCGTGGCGAGAGTCGAGCCCGCATCGAGCGTGACGGCAGCGCTCCCGGCCGCGCCGGACCGTGTGACGAGCGGTAGCGCGACATCCGACACCGCGAGGAACGCCGCCCCCGGATCGCTCAGCGCGAGCGGGGAAGGGGGCGGCGCGCCCGCGAGTGCCGTACCGCTCTTCCCGGAGGTCGATGCGAGCGTGGCGCCGCCCTGCACTTCGATGCCGTCGTGCGCCACGAGGAAGATCTGGTCGGCCGATAGATTGACGCCGGAATCCACCGTCACGTGGTCGGCCGCGACGGTGGCCGCGCTGCCCCCCTGCGAGGTGCTGCCGCCGAGGGTGATCTCGCTCGCGTTCCAGCCCTGAAGCACCGTGCTGGACAAGCCGAGTGAGCCCGGCGCCTGGGCCGTGCCGTCGACCGAGAGCTCGAGGTCGGGCGCGCTCACGTTGATGTCCGCCCCCCGCCCGCCGCTCGCCGCCGCCGTCTGCACGCTCCCCGCGAGCGTGAGCGCATTGGCGACGCTCGCGTTGTTGGCGGCGACGACCGTGAGATTCAGCGTTCCGGCATCGGCCGGCACCGCGGCGGGACCCGTGCCCGTGAGTGCGGCCGCCGCCGGGAAGTAGGCGGACGCCTGGCTGATGGTGTAGGCCGCGAGCTGCTGTCCGTAGCCGCTCGGGTAGATCGCGAAGCCCTCATACAGAGTGGAACCGGCGGCCGAGCTCGAGCCGAAGGAGCTAAGGTACCCCGCGACCACCGGCGTACCGTCCCCGAGCGCTCCGATCTGACCCGCGCTCGGGCTCCTGTAGGACGGCTCGATCTGAATGAGCTGCGCGCCCGGCAACAGGGCGTCTCTCGCCGGCAGAAGCGCGTAGTAGCCCGCCGCGATCCCGGCGCCGCCCGAGAGATAGACCATCTGCGCGTTGCCGAGACTGCCGCTGTCCTGCGGGTCGTGTGGGGCCGGGACGCCCGGTTGCGAGGGGAGGATCGCGTAGAGCCCCGGGACGTTGCCGGAATTCCCCGAGCCCGCAAGGCGATCGAAACTGCCCCCCGTGCCCGGTACCCACTCGTAGGCGTACACATCGCCGCCGCCGGAAAGGTTCACCGTCGCCTGCGACTGAACGGTGAGGCTCGGGGCCGTGAGACTCACACCCTTGGCCGGAGTGCCCGAGATCGTCGTCGTGACGCCCGAGCCTGCGATCGCGGACACCACCGCCGTGAGTCCACTCTCATTCGGAAGCGGATCGCGATAGACCCATTGCGCTCCGTCGGCCTGCGTCTGGCCGAAGGGCACGTTGAGTCCCGCACCGCTCACCGAGAGCAGGCTCCCGCTCGAGAGCTGCAGGGACTCGTTCGCACTGAGGGAGATCTGGCCGAAGGGAGCGAAGACACTGCCGCCCACCTCGATGCGATCGGCCGCCACACTGAGCGCGCCGTCCGCCGAGAGCGGCGCGCTCGAGGACAGAGTCTTCTGTCCGCTGATCGCCGGGTCGATGCTGACACTGCTCGCGCCCGACACGCCCACGGCCCCGATCGAGAAACTGGTGAACGTGTCCGGGTAGACGCGCTGGGCGTCCAGCGTCACGGCGCCCGCGGCTGTGAGCGAGCCCAGCTCGGGACCCGTCTGCGAGGCGGGATTGGTCCCCTGAAGCTGGATGTCCCCCGAGCTCGAGAGCGTCAGCTGGTGCGTCTGGTCGACGGTGACATTGCCGACCAGCGTCACGAGCTGACCGTCCACCGAGAGCGTGCCGGTGCCGAGCTGCGGCGCCGGCTGTGAGGCGGCGCTGGTGGAGCGGATGAAGGGGCTGCCGATCTCGACGACGGGCGCGCTTGCGCTCGCCGCAAGTCCGGTGACGGCGATGGTCTGTGCCTCGAGCGAGAGCGAGCGTGCGAGCGACAGGGGCTCGCTGGTTGCGAATACGATCTCCCCCGGCACGAAACCGCCGACGTTCAAGGTCAGCGCATCGATCCCGGTACCGTTGAGGATCTGCTCGAGGCCGATGGTCGCCTGCCCCGGAGCGGGCGCCGGCGCGCCCGCCGCGTTGCTCACGAGCTCGATCTCCATCGGCCCGCCGCTCGTCGGCTGGCCGGCGGGGGTCGCCCCGCTGAATTGCACCAGGTCGAGCTCGAGCGAGCCGCCGTTTGCGGCGAATGTGCCCCCGGTCCCGGCGGCGCCGTTCAAGCTCCCGAGAAGCGTGAGCGAGTCGGCCGCCCCCACCTGGAGCGACCCGCCCGGAGTCGCGACGACCTCGCGGGTGTAGGTTCCCTTGATCGGATCGAGGACGTCGACCGGGGCGCTCGTTCCGGCGAAAGAGATCTGCGCACCCGAGTCGACGGACACGCTCCCACGGTCCGCGAGCAGGCTGACGCTCCCGCCGTTGCCTACGGTGCCCAGCAGGAGTCCCGCAGTGTTGGGCGTGTAGAGTGCACCGCCCGCGCTCACGTCGATTGCGGCCTGCGGCCCGATCGTGATGCCGAGACCGCGAATAAACCCCGGGTCGAGCTCGAGAATCCCCTGATCGAATTCGGACGGCGCCAGGAGCTTCACGGAGAAGCTGCCCGAGGGCGCCAGAACGCTGCCGCCGAAGAAGATGTTGCCGGCGCCCGTGATGCTGACCGCGGCGCCCCGGTCGGCCACGATCGCCGCCCCCGGTGCAACGTCGATGCTGCCGTAATTCGCAGAGCTCAGCGTGAAATCGTCCGCGAGGCGCAGCGCGTTGAGCGACAGATTCGCGGTCGGCCGCTCGTAGAGCGGGAGCAGCGCCGGCTGCGAGAAGCCGAGCACCTCGCCGCCCGAGGCGTGCGTCGTGGCCGAAGGATCGAGCTGCAGAGTCCGGGTCTGAAGGAGATACGGGCCGCTCGCGGCGGACGAGGGCTCCACCGTGAGAGTGTCGGTGACGCTGCCGGAGACGGCGGGTCCCGTGGCGGTGAGCGTGATGTTGGAGAAGCCCTCCTGCGACAGGAGCGGTGAGTACACCTGAAACGCGCCCCCCGGAGCCGTCAGGTCATCGACCCGCTGCGCCGTCGTCCAGCTGGTCCCGGCGCCCGGCGCGAGGTCGATGCGGGGGGCATCGAGCGTGAAGCTGCCGCCACTCGCGGTGCCGACGCCGAAGGCGGTGACCGAGGTGTTGGCGCCGACCTGGATCGCCCCACCGGGCGCGGGACTCGCGTCGAGCGTGATCGAGCCCCCCTGGCCATAAACGGTTTTTCCGGTGCCCGGCTGCCAGGCGCCACCGTTCGCCTGCAGCGTCACGCCGTTCCCGAGCACCAGCTCGCCCGGGAATGTCGTGAGCTGCAGGGCGATGGCGCCGCCGTTCTGAAGCGTCGGAGCGGCGCCCACGCCTCCCGCAGCGAAACTGTCGTTGGTCCACTGCCCGCTCACGTCGAGCGTCACACCGTCGCCGAGGGCGACGCCGAGACGCGGCGCGGAAGGCGGCGAAGTGAGCGTCGCGAAGCTCGACTGCCCGACCGTCGGCTCACTCTGGAAGACGAGGCTGCCACCGAGGGAGGTGATGCTGGAATCGATGTCGACGCGCGCCGCCTGGACCTGGAGCGTCGTCCCCGGCGGCAGCTGCAGCGGCTGTCCCTGCGGCAGCTGGAACGTCGTATTCGACTCGAGCTGGATGTGGTTGAAGCCGTCGGAGGTGAGATAGGAGGCGGGCAGCTGGAGCGTCTGCACCGGCAGTGCCGAGGTATCGCCCACCACAACCGGCGCCGGCGTGCTCACGACTTCGATCGATGGGGCGAGGTAGTCGAACTGCAGCGGGTTTGCGCTGTTGCCGGGGGCCCCGATGGTCAGCGTGCCGCCGGGGAGACCCGAGCCCGTCGCCGTGCGCTGGTAGGGACCGCTGACCGAGTTCGCCGCGAGGTTCCCCTGGAGTACGAGGCTCGGCGCGACGAACTGGACCGAACCCGCCGCCGCGCCCTGCACGTAGCCCGGCTGGTAAGTACTCAAACCCGGCGTCGGAATCACGTCCTTCACGCCCCAGCTGTTGAAGGTCTGGGTGAAGGTTGGATTGACGACACCGGTATAGGTCATGAGCGGACTCGCGCTCCCGATGTCGACGAGCTGGCCGTTGGCGCCCACGAGCTTGGTCGTCTGCACGTTGCCGCCGAGGTACGTGGTCTGCCCGCCCGATACGTTGATCGAGGCACCGGGTGAGAACACGATGTCGCCGCCGGACCTCAAGCTCACCGTACCGCCGGTCTCGGTGCGCTGCGCGATGTTCTCGCCGACCGCGGCGATCGCCGAGGCGAGATCGGCGATCGGGCTCCCCTTGCCGCCGTCGGCCCGTATGTCGATGGTGACCGTGTCGCCGCGCAGCGCGCCGTTGCGCTGCGTCGGATCATTCGCGAACTCATTCGAGCGCAGCTGCACCTGGATGAGGTTCGCATCCACCGGGAGCGTCGCATCGCTGCCCGAGAGATCGATGTTGGTACCCGCATCGATGCGCAGGCTCGCCGACGGATCATCGCCGGTCCTCACGCCCGAAGCAGGGTCGCTGCTCGCCGTGACGTTGAGCGTGCCGCCGGGCGCGCGGATGGTCCCGCCCTGCATGAAGACTTTCTGCGCGCTCATCGTCACGGTCGACGGGAGCTGCGTCTGCAGTGCCACCGCGGTCGCGGTGTCGGTGAGCTCCGGCAGGATCTCGATGTCGCTGTCGGGGCCCAGGGCGATCTGCCCGCCCTGAGTGGCCCCGGCGATCTGCCCGGCGCTGATGCTGGGCGCCGTGCCGGCCGTCAGCGTGACCGAGCCGTTGGCCGCGACGCTCGTCGTCGCCGACAGCCGGCCGTCCTGATTGATCATGAGACCGGCGAGCGTGACGTTGCCCCGTGGCGTCGAGATGTCCCCGGTCGACTCGTTCACGACGCTCGACAGGAGCCTGGCCGCCGAGCTCCCCGCATCGACCTGCACCACGAGTCCGCGCAGCGAGTTGTCGCCGCTCGCCTGGAGGAAGACGCTCTGCCCGCCCGCGAGGATGACCTGGCCGTCGGGTGCGGTGAGCGCGCCGGCATTGTCGACGCTGCCACCCGCCAGCAGCAGCCGGCCGCCATCCGTGGCGGTGAGCCGGGCGCCGGAAGAGACCGTGACGGTGCCGGTGTTCGGCAGCGCCTGGGCGCCCGGCGCCGACTGCGAGAAGTTGGTGTAGCTGCCGGTGAAGGGCTGCAGCGCCGGTGCGCCGTTGGCGACCGGGGAGAGAATCCCGTTGGCGAAGGTGCTGTCGGTGATGTTGAGCGAGGAGGCGATGAGACCCGCCACGTTGACGCTCGCCGTGGGCCCGAACAGGAACCCGTTGGCATTGATCAGGTAGATCTGGCCGTTCGCGCTCAGGCTCCCGAATATCTGGCTCGGGTTGCCGTCGTAGATGCGGTTCAGCGCGACCGAACTCTTCGACGGCTGGATGAAGGTGACCGCGCCATCGGCGCCGATGTTGAAGCTCGCCCAGTTGAGCGTGGCGCTGTTAGTCGTCTGGTTCACCGCCAGGTTCTTGCCGGCGAAGGCGGCGGAGGCGGCGCCCGAGGTGACGAAGCTCGGGTTCGTGCCGCAGGTCCCGGGTTGGCACGGCACCGGCAGCTGCCCCGGAGGCGGCGCGGCCTGCGTGCTCGTCGAGTACGGCGCCGCGAGTGCGCCGAAGAGAATGTGCCGGATCGCCCGCCGGAGTTCGTGCATCGCGCCACCCGTAAAACCGGGGGCTCATGCTATGACACGAATGTGACGGGGGCGTGGCGTGGCGGGTGCGCGGTTGTCGCCGCAGAGCGTCAGCGAATCAGAAGCTGCCGCGCACCAGGAACAGCACGCGCGAATCGCCGGCGCGCGTCACGCTCGCGGTGTCGATGACGCGGGCCCACGAAAGCGCGCCCGTGAGCCTGCTGCCGGGCAGGAGGTCGAGGCCGCCGCCGTAGCTGCGCAACTCGACGACCGAGAGCTGTCCGGGGAGCGCCTCGAGCACCCTGCCCCGGCCGACGTCGTAGAAGACGTACAGGTCGCCGAGCGTGCGATCGCCGTGCTTCAAGGCGGGGGAGATCAGCTGCGCGGTCCCCTTGATGCCGCTATCGACGAGCTCCTCGGCCTCGAGGTAGCCGCGCACGCCGTCGATCCCGGCGAGCGACAAATCCTCGTTCGCGATCAGCGGCTCGGCGGCGCCCTGGCCGGCGGCCCGTAGCTTCAGGCCAAAGCCCGCCGGCAGCGTCCAGAGCGTCGCGAGATCGGCGTGGACGTCGAAGTAGTTGGCGCGGCCCTGGAAGCGATCGTTCGCGAACTGGGTCTCGCTGCCGACCAGGTGGCGCGCGCCGGCGTTGGCGCCCAGGGTGAGGGTCGTCGTAACCAGGCTGGTGTGCGCGGCGAGCGCGTAGCCGGCCTCGAAATTGAGGTAGGTGATCGGCGTCGTGAGTGCGGTGGTGGCGTTCTGGTTGATGGTGTTGTTGAAGTGCTTGTAGTCGAGCCCGAAGCTCACCGACTGCAGCGTCGCGCCGGTCTCGGGGATCGCGTAGGCGAGCCTGGCGCTCACGACCTCGCCGATGCCGAGCACACCGAAGGTCCCGGCGATCGGGACGTTGCTGTTGGAATTGATATAGCTGAACGAGGGCTGCAGGCCCGCGACCGGATGAAAAGCGTAGTTGAGCGCCAGTACCCGCACCTGGGAGAAGTCCTGGGGCGAGAACTGGTACTGGAATGCGAGGCTGTCGAGCCGGCCGAACATGTCGTCGTAGGAGAGGCTCGCGACCCCACGCAGCTCGTGGGTGTCGAGCGTCGCCTGGTTGTTGAGTTCCAGGCTCCCATGGAGCGGCAGCTTGTCATCGACCGTGAGCGCCAGATCGACGGTCCCCGGGGTGGCGCCGGCCTTCAGCACCGGGACCACCTGGCGATCCGGGGTCTCGCGGTTCACCGTGCCGAGCTGCTCCTGGAGCTTCGAGAGCTGCAGCACCTGCCCGGGGGCAGACGCCGGGAGCTGCGCGATCACGTCGCGTTCGGGGAAATAGCGCGCGCCGCCGATGGTGCGCTTTTCCAGCGTGCCCTCGGTCACGTGCAGACGCACGATCCCATCGCGCACGGTCTGCGGCGGGATGTCGACGAAGGCGGTGCCGTAGCCCTTCTGGTGGTAGAGGTCCTCGAGCGCCTTGCGGGCGCCCTCGACGTCCTTGAGCGTCTTGGTCGTGCCGAGCAGGGGATAGAGGGCGCGCTCGATGTCGCGCACCGGGAGCACGCTGTTGCCGAGCACCCGATACTCGAGCACGTCGAAGCTCTCGCCGGGGGCACGCTCGCCCGCGGCCGGCGGCGCCTGCGCGCCCGAGCGCTCCGCCCAGGGCACCGTGAGCGCGAGGAGTGCGATCATGGCCACCGAGCGGCACCTGCCGGTCGCGGGTCGTCTCATTCGGTCAGCTTAAAACAAAACTGGCCCCCCGGGCGGGGGGCCAGTTCAGGTCACTGCTTACTGAGCGCTGCTTCGACGAGTTCTCAGGGGACGACCGTGGCGTCGTCCACCGGGTTATGGCAGGTCGTGCCGCCCCGGCTCCACGGGTTGATGTAGACCGTCGCGGTGCCACCACCCGAGGGCACGATTCCCGAGGACGTCGGGTTCAGGTGCACCGTGGTGTTGAAATTACCGCCGTTGGCGGCGGCGACGTTCGGGATCGCGTTGATGTCCGCGAGCGCCGCCGTGGTCGCCTGGTTCTGCAGTCCCGCGATGATGTTATTGATCGCCTTGCTGTCCGCCCCGGTGGTAGCGGAGTTATTGATGTAGGCCGCCTCCACCCAGAATGGATAGGTACCGAGGGCTGCATTCAGGTTGCTCGGCACGACGCCGTTCAGCGTGACCATCGTCAGGTTGGTCGCGGGGTTGTTGTCG
>Ga0126371_10004406_pt1 | contig 12422 bp, 10 predicted proteins | sample PanSoiMetaPlot_4_FD_110145 | JGI IMG/M metagenome (GOLD analysis project Ga0126371, IMG submission 110145) | Tropical forest soil microbial communities from Panama - MetaG Plot_4 | ecosystem: Environmental > Terrestrial > Soil > Tropical forest > Bulk soil | place: Panama | collected 2016-02-17
CAGGCACGTCCGCCGGGGCGGGCGGTACCGGTCCCTTGCGGGTCGGCGTGACCATCAGCCGCGCCCGGCCAATCCCGGCCGCACGCCTGGCCGCCTGGGTGCCCACGGCCGTCGCATGGCCGATCAGCTCGTCCAGGGTGCCGTCTCCGGCTATGCCGCCGGTCACGAGGACATCGGCGGGCAGCGCAGCGATGTCCGGAAAGAAGCGTGCTGCTCGCGGGCTGTACACCGGACGGTTTCCCGCCATATTGAGCAGCGAGGTCGGCGCGGTCCAGCCGGCCGCGGTGACCAGCAGGTCGCAGCTGATCCGGCTGCCGTCGGCGACCTGGACCGAGCGCACGCCGTTCCGCCCGCTGGCGGCGATGACGTCACCGCCGAGCCGGGCGTCCTCCACCCGGGCCACTTCCACGCCGGCCCGCTTCAAGTCGGACACGGCGGCGTCCCCGTCCGCGTTGGCGGACAGGACGACCGCGCGTTCCCCAGGCTTGACCGCGTACAGGTTGATGAGCCGCCGTACCGCGGTGGACAGCATCACCCCGGGCAGGTCATTGCCCGCGAACACGTACGGTCGCTCGATCAGGCCCGGGGCGGCCACGAGCGCCTTGGCCCGCGCCCTGACCAGGCGCTCAGCCTCCGCGCCGCCGGCCGCGCCCCGGCGTTCCAGCACCGCGACCCAGTTGCCGTCGTACCGGCCCAGCACGACCGCGTCGGTCAGCACCTCGATGCGGGACTCGGCGGACACCTGACCGCACAGGTCGGCCAGTGCGGCCAGATCCGCGTCCGTGCCCCAGCGCAAGGACCCGCCCAGCTGATGCTCCTCCTCGGCCAGCAGGACCGACGCGCCCGCCCGCGCGGCGGCCACGGCCGCGGCCATCCCGGCCGGCCCGCCGCCGGCGATGAGCACGTCGGGATGGGCGTGACGTTTTACGGGCCGGGCCGGCGACGTGTCGGGTGACACCCGTCCGCCGTGCACGAACTTCCTGAGCACGCCCTCGTAGGCCGGCCAGAGGAAGCGCGGTCGCATGAACGTCTTGTAGTAGAAGCCGGCGGACAGGACCCGGCCGCCGAACCGGTTCACCGCCTTGACGTCGAAGCGCAGCGAAGGCCAGGTGTCCTGCGACGTAACCGCCATGCCGCCGGACACCAGCCGGTGCGCGCCGCGGACGTTCGGCTCGTCCCCCACCTGGACCATGCAGCCGGGATCATGGAAGGAGGCGGTGAGCACGCCTCGGGGGCGGTGGTATTTCATGCTCCGGGAGAACACCCGTTCGCCGGCGGCGGCCAGCGCGGACACGATCGTGTCCCCCGCGTAGCCCTCCGCCGGCCGCCCGTTCCACGTAAAGTGCACCGTGCGGCTGCGGTCAATCACCTCGCCAGGCTGCGGCGGCAGGCGCAGGGAGGCCGGCTGCGCCCTCACCGGAGGCTCTGCCCGGCGGGAGCCGGCCGCGTCTGGTTGGTATCGGTATGCCGCTCCACCTGGACGAATTTCCGGCAGCCCATCCGGTGGTACCAGCTCTCCACGACCCACCCCCGGGTGTTGGCCCTCAGGTACAGGTAGCCACGCCACTCGACCGGGGTAGCGGTGCGCGGGTCGGGGCGGGGCGGGGTCTCCCCGACATGGCTGAACTCGGAGGCGTCACGCGGCCCGCACCAGGGGCACGGCAGGAGGATCATCGGAACCTTTCCGGGTTAGTGGCCCACGGCGGCCGCGCCCTTTTCGCCCACGAGCCCGCCGGCCGCGAACCTTTCCAGGCCGAAGGCGGCGATGATCCCGGGCGGCTGACCTGAGGCGACGCATTCGGCCATCGCCTCTCCCGATACCGGGCCGGCCTTGAACCCGTAGGTGCCCCAGCCCACATCGACGAGGAAGCCCGCCACGGCCGTAGGGCCCATGATCGGCGAGAAGTCGGGTGTCATGTCGCACAGCCCGGCCCATTGCCGGAGCAGCCGGACCTTGGACAGGGGCGGCATGAGCTCCAGCACGTGACCGGCGAGACCTTCGATGAATTCCAGCGATCCCCGCATCGAGTACGACGTGAACGGGTCGACGCTGGCGCCGAAGACGAGCTCGCCCCGGTCGGTCTGGCTGATGTAGACGTGCAGCGTACCGGACACGATCACGGTGGAAAGAAACGGCTTCACCGGTTCGGTGACGGCCGCCTGCAGCGGGTAGGTCGTGACGGGCAGCCTGACGCCTGCCATGTCAGCGATCAGCGTGGACCATCCGGCGGTGGCGTTGAGCACGGTGCGCGTGGCGATGTCGCCCTGGGCCGTTCTGACTCCGCGGACCCGGCCGTTGGCCACGTCGATCCCGGTGACCTCCGTGTTCTGGTGAATGTGGACCCCTCGCGCGGAAGCGCCGCGGGCATACCCCCAGACGACCGCGTCGTGCCGGATGATCCCTCCCGGCGGGTGGTAGAGCGCGCCTAGGATCGGGTACCTGGCCTCCTGGCTGACATCGAGGAACGGGGCCAGCTTCTTGATCTCATCCGGACCGATGACCTCGGAATCGACGCCTTCGGCCTTGTTCACCTCGGCGCGCCACCGCATCGTCCGCAGTGAGGCGTCGCTGTGCGCCAGGGTGAGGTGACCCCGCTGCGAGAACATCACGTTATAGTCCAGGTCCGTCGCGAGATGCTGGTAGAGCCGCACCGACCGGTCGTAGAACCGGACCCCCTCGGGGGTCAGGTAGTTCGATCGCAAGATCGCCGTGTTGCGGCCCGAGCCGCCTGACCCGATGTACCCCTTGTCCAGCACCGCCACGTCGGTGATCCCGTGGTTGGCCGCCAGGTAGTAGGCGGCGGCCAGGCCGTGTACCCCGCCGCCCACGATCACCACGTCATAACGGCTCTTCATCGGGTGTGACCGCCAGGCCGGCGGCCATTCGCGCCGGATCAGCCCCCGGTACAGCAGGGCCGCCGCCGAGTACCTGGCCGGATAGCCGGGGCGGCCACGACCGCGCCGGCGGCCGTTCGTGTTTACCGGCACGGTTCATCGCCTCCCCGGTCGCCGGCGGTGGCGAGTCTGGGCACGTCCTGCAGCAGCTGGATGGTGTATGGATCCTGGGGGCGCTCCAGGATCTGCTCGACCGGGCCCGACTCGACCATCGCCCCGTCGCGCAGCACGATCACCGACTGGGCGATGCTCCGCACCAGCGCGAGGTTGTGCGTGATGAAAACCATCGCCAGATGGTGCTCCCGCTGCAGCCGCCGCAGCAGTTCCACGATGACGGCTTGCACGGACACGTCGAGCGCGGAGGTTACTTCGTCGCAGACCAGCAGTTCCGGCTCGACGACGAGGGCGCGGGCGATCGCGACACGCTGCCGTTCCCCGCCCGACAGCTGGTCGGGGTACCGGGACAGGAAGTCGGGGCCGAGTGACACGTCCTGCAGCACCTGGCCCGCCCTCTCAACCCGCTCGCGGAAGGGCAGGCCGGTGAATCGCTCCAGCGGCTGGGCCACGATCTGACTCACCGTCTTGCGCGGATTGAGCGAGGTGTACGGGTTCTGGAATACGTACTGGATTCCCTTGAGCTGGTCCCTGGATCGCCGCTGCACGCCCCGCGGCAGCGACACGCCCCCGAACGTCATGTCCCCGGTCCAGCTGGCGTGCAGGCCCACGATGCACCGGGCGAGCGTCGTCTTGCCCGAGCCGGACTCGCCGACGACCGCGACACATGACTCGGCGGGCACATCGAAGCCGATGCCGGACAGCACAGGCGGGCCGCCGTAGCCGGCGGCCAGGGCGCGCAGCGACAGGCCCGCTGCCGGGGCCCCGGCGGCCGGGCTGGTCACGACTGCTGCCCGCTGCGTCGCGGCGTCGGCCTGGATGTCCTCGGCCCGCAGGCACCGCACGGCTCGGCCGTCGATGAGCACCGGCTCGGGCGCGTGCGACCGGCAGGCATCCAGGACGTATCCGCACCGCGACGCGAACGAGCAGCCGCGGCCACGGCGCCCCGGCCTGGGCGGCTGGCCCTCGATGCCGGTCAGCACCTCGGCGCGGTCCACCGACGGCACGGCGCCGAGCAGGCCTCGGGTGTAGGGGTGAAGCGGGTAAGGGAACACCTTGGTGGTGGCGCCGATCTCGGCAATCCGCCCGGCGTACATGACCGCCACCTGAGCCACCAGGCCGCCCACCACCGCGAGATCGTGACTCACATAGACCGCCGCGACGCCGTACGAGCGGCACAGGCTGCGTACGGTGTCCAGGACATGGCGCTGGGTGGATACGTCCAGGCCCGTGGTCGGCTCGTCGAGCACGATGAGCGACGGCCTGCAGCAGAAGGCCATGGCCAGGGCGACGCGCTGCTGCTGGCCGCCGGAAAGCTGATGCGGATAGCGGCGCAGCATTGCTGGCGAGGCATCGAGGCTGACCTCGCCCAGGACTTCCTGCACGCGCCCGGCGATGTCGTCCACCGTCCCGGGATGCACCCGCAGCGCCTCGGTCAGTTGCGCCCCGACGCGGCGGGTAGGGTTCAGCGCCGCCGCCGGATCCTGGGGGACATAAGCGACCCTGGCCCCGCGGACCGCCCGCAGATCGCCTGGGCTGAGCCGCAGCAGATCTCGGCCGTCGAGGCGCACCTGGCCACCGGTGATCGACAGGCCCCGGCGGGCGTGGCCGAGCAGGGCCAACGCGACCGTTGTCTTACCCGAGCCAGACTCGCCTACCAGCCCGAGCACCTCGCCGGACGGCACGGCAAAGGAGATCTCGCTGACCACGTCAGGCCCGGATTCGCCGAGCCGGATCGCCAGGTCTTGTACATCGAGCCTGACCGTGTCGCAGCGCGCGGACGGCTCGTCGGCCGTCTCGGCCAGGGGGGGCTGATCGCTGGTCACTTCACCTCCTGCAGGCCCAGGTCGTCGAGAAGTGCCACTTCCTCGGGCTGCCGGTCGACGCCGATCGTCACGCGGGCGACCGCGTCGGTGAAGGTGTTCGTGCCGATGGTGAGCAGCGCGATCAGCAGCGCAGGGACGATCACCGCCCAGGGATTGAGCGTGAGCCCGATCCGGTTCTCGTTGATCATCGATCCCCAGTTCGCCGCGGGCGGCTGCTGCCCGAAGCCCAGGAACGCCAGCCCCGCCATGATCACGATGGAGTACGTCAGACGCAATCCCGTCTCCACCATGAGCGGGGAGATGAGGTTGGGCAAGATCTCGGTGCGCATGACCTTCGTCGGCCGCATTCCCTGCAGCTCTACCGCTTTGACATAATCCCGCTCCGAGATCTCGAGCGTCGCCGACCTGAGGACCCTGGCGACCTGAGGCGCGTGCGACAGGCCCACGGCGAGCACGATCAGCCACAGCTTGGGGCCGATCACGCTGACCAGCAGGAGTGCGAATACCAGCTGCGGGAACGCGAGGATCACATCGACGGTCCTCATGATGAGGCTGTCGCTCCAGCCGCGTAGGTATGCCGCCGATATCCCGGCGGTGGCGCCGACGATGATCCCCAGCGCAGTCGCGGCTGCCGCCATCAGGAGCAACACCCATCCCCCGGCCAGGACCCTGGACAGCACGTCCCGGCCCAGGAAGTCGCTGCCGAGCGGGAACTGCCCGGAAGGCTTGGCGAACGGGACCGTGAGCAGGGCCGTGGGAGACTGCGGCGCGACAGCGGGGCCGATGGCGGCGAGCACCGTAACCGACAGCGCCAGGGCGAGCCCTACGGCCCCCCGCGGGGTCCGGATCACCGTCCGGAGCGTCGCGAGCCACTGATGACGGCGAACAGGCCCGCGTGCCGCCCGCGCGGCCGGCGGCACCTGGGCGGCGGCGGTCATGGCTCCCTCGGGATCCGCCGGCGGGGAGACGCCAGCAGGGCGATGACGTCGGTCAGGATGTTCATGAGCACGTAGAACGCGGCGAGCACCAGCACGATGAACTGGACGACGGGGATATCCCGGTTGCCCACGGCGAACACGAGTCCCTGGCCGATGCCCGGGTAGTTGAACACGTACTCGACCACGACGACTCCCCCCGCCAGGTAGAGGAAGTTCAGGCCGATCACCTGGATGGTGGGTGCCATGGCGCTCGGTAGCGCGTGGGTGAACACGACCCGCCACTCAGGCACGCCCTTGAGCCTGGCCATCTCCACGTAGTCGGATTCGAGGGCCTCGATCATCGCGCCGCGCATCATCCGGAACAGGTAGGGGACGATCACAATCACCAGCGTCGCGACCGGCAGGATGAGCAGCTTGGGCTGGCTCCACGCATAAGTGCCGGGGGGCAGGAGCGAGACCGCGGGCAGCAGATGCCAGACGTTCGTGGCGAACACGATGACCAGGGTGATGGCGATGACGAACTCCGGCAAGGAGGTCACCGCCAGGGCCGCGACCGAGCTGACGTGGTCGAACCAGCCGTCCTTGCGCAGCGCGGCCACGGCGCCGAGGACCACGCCGATGACCGTGCCGATCGCGCCGGCCAGGAAAACGAGCACGGCCGAGTTGACGAGGCGGGGTTCGACCAGGGACCATACCGGCTGCCCGTTCGCGAGCGAATCGCCGAGCCGGCCGCTGAAAAGCCCGGACAGCCACGTCCAGTACTGGTCTAGCAGCCCGCGGTTGAGGTGCAGTTGTCGCTCAAGCGAGTGCAGTCGTGCCGGATTGGCGGACCGGCCGAGGACCGCGAAGGCCGCGTTGCCCGGCAGGACCTCGGTGGCGAGGAAGACAACCACCGATACCAGCAGCAACGTAACGATGCCGAGGGCGGCCCGCCGGATGACGAGGGTGCGGATGGGATGAGCGACGGCGCGCGAAGGACCCCTGCGGACTGAGGCAGTGGCTACCGACACGGCGCGCTCACCGGGAGCATGGTCACGGGGTGAGGTTAACGCGGGAGAGGTCCCAGTTCCAGGGCAGATGCGGGCAGGTAGCCGCCGCTGCGGCCGCTGCCGGCCCATCGTCCTCCTGAGACGATCACCCGCCCCCGCAGCAGCACCTCCCGGATCCGGCCCAGAACCGGCAGGCCAGCATAGACGTTGTCGCCGGTGCCATCGGCGAAGTCGGTCGCGCCGATCACGGCCTGGCCTGCCGGGTCATAAATGATCAGATCGGCGTCTGAGCCGACCGCCAGGACGCCCTTCTTCGGGTAGTGCCCGAATATCCGGGCCGGATTCCGCGCGGCAAGGTCCAGCAGACGGCTCAGGGGGATCCCCCGGGTTCGCCCGGCCGATAGCAGCAAGGGCAGCCGGGCCCCGACGCCCGCCAGGCCATAGCGGTAGGCGCCGCCGGACGGCGAAAGCCCGGGGATCGTGGCCGAGCGGGCCTGGCAGTGGTCTGAGCCGACCGTATCGACAGTCCCGTCGGCCACGGCCTCCCACAGCGCGGCGAGATGATGCTCGGCCCTCAGCGGCGGGGCGACCAGGTACCTCTCCGCGTCCCGGCCGGCGTAACGTCGCTCGTCGAGCAGGAGATGGTGCAGGCACACTTCAGCGAACACCCGGGCCTGACCCTTTCTGCGGGCCATACGCACCTGGTCGATGGCACCCGCGGACGACAGGTGCACCAGATAGCAGGCGGCTCCGGTCAGCGACGCGGTGGCCAGCGCCCGGGCGACCGCCTCCTCTTCCGCCTGCGGAGGCCTGGTGTCGGCGAAGACGCGGGGACCGCGGTGGCCCGCGCTCTGCGCCCTGGCGGTGAGCGCCTCGATCAGCGGCCCGTCCTCACAGTGCACCTGAACGATCATGCCGAGGCGCGCCGCGCTCGACATCAGCTCGAAGAGCTGCCTGGTCGAGCACATGATGCCCAGCTCGGGGTAGGCGAGGAAGACCTTGACGGCGGCCGCTCCTGCCCGGCGGACCGCGGCCAGGTCGGTAACACTGGCCCGCCCGGGGTGATAGACCATGGCATGCAGGCCCACGTCGATGGCCGCGCTGCCCGCGGTGAGGTCCGACCGGCGGCGGAGCAAGCACTCCAGATCGCCCTCTCCCGGGTCGGGATTGGTGAACGACAGGGCGGTGGTGGTTCCGCCGAGCGCCGCCGCCACCGTGGCCGCCCGGACGTCGGCCATCAGGTGGCAGTGCGGATCTACGCCGCCGGGCAGGACGTAGCAGCCGGACGCATCGACTAGCTTCCCGGCGCGATGTTCATCATCCCCGACCGCCGCGATCTTCCCGTCCGTGATCAGGACGTTCGCCCGGCGCAGGCCCTCCGGGGTGATCACCGTACCGTCGACGACGGCGCCGGAGCTCACCGCGGAGCGCGGCCGGCCCCGGCATCGCCTGCGAGCACCCCGCCGGCCGCCGGGTCCAGGTCGTGCACGTTCCCGGCCAGGACCGCCATCCGCGGCACGAGGAGGCGCTCGACGACCTCGGTCGCGCCGGCTGCGTCAGGCAGCGCCCACCGCCCGGACCGGAGCTCGAAGATCGACAGGTCGCCCTTCCTGGCGGGTGCCAGCGCGCCGATGCTGTGCTCGCGCCCGATGGCACGCGCGGGCGTGGACGTCGTGGCCCGGATGACGTCGGCCAGCTCCATGCCCACGTGGAGCAGCTTCGAGAGCGTGGTGGCCTGGTCGTAAGCCGGCCCGCCGACGTTGTGGGCGTGCAGGTCGCTGGAGATGGTGTCGGGAGCAAACCCCTCCCGGATCGCGGCGCGCGCCACCCGGTAGGAGAAGCTGCCGACGCCGTGACCGATGTCAAACACGACCCCGCGCTCGCGCGCCCGCATGACTCCCGGCGCCAGCTTGCCGCGGTCGTCGAGTATGCCGCCCTCGTTGCCGTGGAAGCAGTGGGTCACGATGTCGCCGCGGCGCAGCTGCGGCAGCAGCCAGCTGAGCCCCGGGCGCATGTCGATCACGTGCACCATGAGGGGCAGGCCGAGCGCGTCAGCGGCATCCATGGCCAGGTGCAGGGCGGGCGCGGGATCGTCCCCCGTCATCTGGTAGCCCAGGCGAACCTTGAGACCGACGATCAGGTCCGGATGCTCGCGGGCCCGGGCGATGGCCTGGGTGCCGGACGCCCAGCGCAGGTCCTCAAGCTCGCCGACCAGGTTGGTGATCATGCCCTGCACGGCGATGTTCAAGAAGGCCATGATTCGCGTCTGCGATCGCTCGATGATGTAGCGGCGCAGGCCGGGGAAGGTTTGGGCGCCCGACGAGCCGGCGTCGACCGCGGCCGTGACGCCGCGGCCGAGACAGTGCGGGTCGGGCTCGATGCCGTAGTGCGATACGCCCGGGTACAGGTGGGTATGCAGGTCAACCACCCCGGGCGTGACAACCAGGCCGGTCGCGTCGACCTCCCGCCGGTCCGGGGCTCCGATCGCGGCCGGCGCGGCCCGCGGGGAACTGCCCGGCGCGACCCGCGTGGCATCCGCCGGGCCGGGCCCGACCCTGCTGATGATGCCCTCGTCGACCCAGACGCTGGTCTTCATGTCGAGTCCCTGGCCGGGATCGAGCACATGCCCGCCAACGACCGCCAGGTTGCTCACGCGAGCCCTTCGGCCTGCAGTCGCGGCAGCACCGAGGCGAACGCGCGCACGGTCTGCTCCAGTTCAGCGTCACCGTGCTCGGTACTCAGGAAGCCTGATCCGTGGAAGAGATGGACCCCTTCGGTCAGCATGCCGCAGTGCAGGGCCGGCGACATCGCGGCCGGAATGCCGAGTTTCAGCGCGGCCGGCCCGAGCTGATCCGGCGCGTGGTTGCTCCCGAAGAACAGATGGAACGTCGAGCTCTCGCCGTAGGCGCGGCCCGCTACGCCGCATCGGTCGAACACCGCATTGAGCCCGTCGCGCAGCGCGGCCGCCCGGCGCGCGGGGGCGGCTTGCGCCTCCCCGGACGCCGCGAGACCGAGCGCGGTGACGCCCGCGGCGGCCGACAGCGGGTGCGCATTGTGCGTGCCGGGGTGCGCGACTGCGTGCGGGTCGAGCCCGGCCCGGCCGATGCACTCCATGATCGACGCCTGGCCGCACACAGCGCCGCCGGGCATGCCGCCCGCCAGGATCTTGCCGAGAACGGTGAGGTCGGGACGGACCCCGGCGACCTCCTGCACTCCCCCCGGTGCCCAGCGGAAACCCGACACGACCTCGTCGAAGATGAGCACGCTGCCGGAAGAGTCCGCGAGGCGGCGCACCGCGGGCAGGAACCGGTCCGCAAGCGGCACCGTCCCCCAGGCGGCCCCCGACGGCTCGAGGATCACCGCCGCGACGTCCCCGCCGCCCAGTGCTGCGGCGAGCGCGGCCGTATCGGCCGGGACCACGGCCACTGCATGGGCCAGTCCGGGCGGCAGCCCGGCCGTGTCCGGCTGGTCGAAGGGTGGATCGGAGCCGGTGGCGACCTGATCGTGCCAGCCGTGAAAGTGCCCGGCCAGCTTCACCACCTTGTTCCGGCCCGTGGCGGCCCGGGCCAGCCGCAGTGCGAGCAGCGATGCCTCCGTCCCGCTCGACGTGAACCTGACGCGCTCGGCCGACGGGACCAGCCGGGTCACCATGCCGGCCCACTCGCTTTCAAGCTCGTGGCACGCCCCGGGATGGAACGACCGGGTGGCCTGCTCGCGGACGGCGGCGACGATCTCAGGGTGGCCGTGACCGAAGAGCAGCGCGCCGTGGCCCATGACATAGCAGATCAGGTCGTGGCCGTCGAGGTCCCGCTTGCGCGGCCCGGCTGCCGTCTCGACCGCCAGCGGGAAGGGATCAGCCAGGCGCACATCGTGAGTGACGCCACCTGGCAGCAGCCGCCGGGCCCGGGCGTTATGCGCCGCCGAACGCGGGTTCTCGGCCGCCCACTGCCTGACCAGGCCGGCTCCGCCAGCCTCCGGCCGGGGAGCGGCACGGACCGCACGCGCGCCGCTTCGCACAGCACCACCGCCCAGGCACTCTGATGTCTGTCGCCAGCCTACGGGGTGACCAGCCGGCGCCCCAGGCCGTTCTGGCCGGTAAGTCCCTGATCGCATTCCGGCCGACAGCTCCCCTTCGCGATATTCTCGCTCGGCGGCCTGCCGGCACCATCCGCCGCCCGGCCGCACTGGTGTGGGGAGGTCTGATGCGAGCAGCCGCGGGCCCGGTGCTCAGAGCCGGGATTATCGGTGCCGGCTGGATCGGCGAGCGCCATGCCCAGACGCTGGCCAGCCGGGACGATGCCGCGGTCAGCGCGGTGTGCGACATTGACCTCCGCCGCGCTCGTGACGTGGCCGCGGGCTGCGGCGGTGAGGCGTTCGCCGACTGGCGGGAGATGCTGGACCGGATGTCACTCGACGCCGTATGGATCTGCACGCCGCCCCGGGCCCACGCGGAGCCGGCCATCGCCTGCCTGGAGCGCGGGCTCGCGCTCTACCTGGAGAAGCCCATTGCGCGATCGCCCGATGACGCCGGTCTCATCGTGGCGGCGGCAGCTCGCGCGCAGGCGGTGTGCGCGGTCGGATACCAATGGCGTGCGGTCGATGTCGTGGAGGACCTGCGGCTGGCCCTGGCGGGTCAGCCGGTGGGCTGCCTGGTCGGGCAGAGCATAGGCGGGACGCAGTCCCGTGCCTGGTTCCTGGATCGCGCGGCAGGCGGGGGGAACCTGCTGGAGCGCGGCAGCCATCACATCGACCTGGCGCGGGTGCTGGCCGGCGAGGTGGTGGCGGTCCAGGCCGCCGCGAGCACGGTTCCGCTTGCCCGCGGCCGCGGCGGCGACATCGACGACGCGGTGGCGATCATGCTCCACTTCGCCACCGGCGGTATCGGAACCATCGTCGTGGCCTGGACGAGCGATGGGCTGCCAGGCTCCTACTGGGCCGAGGTAGTAACCGAGAGCGCCGCGCTCCGCCTGGACCTCGATCCCGACTTCCGGCTCTCCGGCGTCAGCGGCGGGGAACCGGTCGCCGCGGCATCGCGTACCCGGCCGTTCGAGCGTTCCGTGGACCGGTTCGTCGCCGCCGCTCGTGCGGGCGACCCAGACCTCGTCTTCTGCACCCCGGCCGATGCGGCCGAGACTCTCGCCGTGGCCACCGCAGCCGAAGCGGCACTCAATAGCGGCCAAACCGTGCTTATCGGGTAGAGCGATGCGAGACTATGATCGCGCTGTTCCGCAGCGAGTCCAGGGGCGGGGAAGCACGGCGGTTTCCAATTCTGGGTGAGCAGCGCTGCTGATCCTGCCCGCCGGGCCAGGGAATGGGCCGAAGGAGGCGATCCGGTGGACCGATCGGACGAGACGGGCGCCAAGCTGGGACGACGTCAGTTCCTGCAGGGGGTGGCGGCGGCCGGGGCCCTCGCGGGCGTCGGCGGGCTGGCAGCTGGGTGCGGCGGCTCCTCAACTCCGGCTGCCGGGAGCAGCTCGCCGGCCGCCGGCCCGAAGCGGCGAGGCGGCAACCTGAAGGTAGGGCTCACCGGGGGCTCGGGCACCGACACGCTCGACCCGCACAAGGGGCTCACCTAGCTCGACACGGCCCGCGCCCAGTCGCTGTACCAGCCGCTCCTGCAGCTGAACACGGCGGGGCAGACGGAGTTCGTGCTGGCCGAG
>Ga0126371_10004407_pt1 | contig 12421 bp, 14 predicted proteins | sample PanSoiMetaPlot_4_FD_110145 | JGI IMG/M metagenome (GOLD analysis project Ga0126371, IMG submission 110145) | Tropical forest soil microbial communities from Panama - MetaG Plot_4 | ecosystem: Environmental > Terrestrial > Soil > Tropical forest > Bulk soil | place: Panama | collected 2016-02-17
AGAAAGCCATGGAGAATTACCTTGCCAGCGACAACGAGCAGGCTGTCTCGGTCAGCGCACTGAAGAGCGAATCTGATAAGGGACATTTTGATCCCAATACAAAAATAGTCATCAGCGGCACAATCAAGCTGCAGCGACTGGCAGATGAGATTCGATCAGAGATGCGCAAGGTAAACACTTTGCTATAAGAACCAAAATCTCCGACAAGTTTGTGTTTTCTATTGGTGGGCCTTAATCCGGAGAACCGGATTCATAAACACTACATCTGGTGTTAAGCGATGAGAGTCTCTACAAGGGGCTGATCGACTACCTGTCTACTTCGGTCAAGAAACTTTTTTCCTCAGAACCTAAAAAATAACCCTTGACACACAACCGTTTAGGCGTAGGATGTGGTCTAAAGTGGTTGAAAGTGGTAAATAATAGGTTCGATCAAGGGGTAAGTGGTCCGCGGTGGACAGAAGGACAGATGAACCGGAAAAACCCCAAAATTGCGGTGACCGAGCCAGAAAAGCAGCTAGAAATTACCGTTTTCGCCTCCTTAATACCAGTTTTAGCCGGGTTAGCAGCAAAAAAGAACAATGTTTCGCGGCAACCATCCAACTCGCGTCGACGAGAAGGGACGTTTAAAGGTCCCCGCGGAATTCAAGCGCCTGATCGACGAGAAGTACGGCACGCAATTTTACATCACCTCGCTCGATGGGAAGGTTGCTCAAGTGTATCCCTTCGAGGAGTGGCAGCGGATCGAAGAGAAGCTGGCGCGGTTATCGAATTTCAACCCGACCAAAAAGAAGTTTCTCAACCGCACCAACTATTACGGCCAGCAGGTGGAGATCGATGGGCAAGGGCGGCTGCTGATACCGGCGCTGCTCCGGGATTCGGCCGGGATCAAGGGCGAAGTGGCGGTGGTCGGCAATTTGACCTACCTCGAAGTGCAGAACATCGAGGCCTACAAGAAGGACATCGAAGAGAACCCGTTCACGCAGGACGATGAGAAGACTCTCGACGAACTGGGCATCTAGTGGCGGACGAGGATTTTGGCAGCAAAGCCCCCGAGGGGGCGCATGGCGGTGGGGAAGTTGGCCATGTTTCAGTTCTTTTAAAAGAAGCGATCGACTTTTTGGCAATCCGGCGCGGCGGAACTTATATCGACGCGACCCTGGGATTGGGCGGGCACAGTTTAGAAATCGCAAAGCGCCTCGGCCCACAGGGTCATTTGATTGGCTTCGATAAAGATACCAACGCGCTTGAACTGGCGCAGCAAAGGTTATCCCGGGTCGGAGGTGACCACCCAAAGATCACTTTGCTGCACAGCTCTTACGCCGAGCTCCCCCAGCATGTCCCGCCGGCTAGCGCTGACGGGCTGCTGGCGGATCTGGGCGTAAGTTCACTGCAGTTCAGCGATGCAGCGCGCGGATTCAGTTTTCAGGCGGAAGGGCCCTTGGATATGAGGATGGACCCTGAGGGCGAAGTGACCGCCGATCAAGTGGTAAACCACATGCGCGAAGAAGAGCTCGCGAATGTGATTTACGAATTCGGTGAGGAAAGGAGGTCGCGGAGAATCGCCAGAGCCATTGTCCGGGCGCGGCCGATAAGAACAACCGCTCATCTGGCACAAGTTATATCGGCTGCGCTCCGGTCAATGAAATCGGAGCGTATTCATCCTGCGACCAGAACTTTCCAGGCACTCCGAATCTTCGTAAACCGCGAACTGGACGATCTGAAGGCGCTAATGGAACAAGCGCCGGGCGTGCTGAAGCCGGGCGGAAGGCTGGTGGTGATCAGCTTCCACTCGCTCGAGGACAGGATCGTGAAAGATTCCCTGCGGGAGGGCAGGGGAAAGGGCGTTTGGAGCGTCCTTAGTAAGAAGCCGGTAGAAGCCGGCGAAGAAGAGATCGATCGCAATCCAAGGTCACGCAGCGCGAAGATGCGCGTCGCGGAGAGACTTTGAAGGCGTTCGAGATCCCTCGCAGAGGGCGCTCGGGATTTCGGCTCGCGGCTCAGACGCCGCGAAAACGCCTCAAGGTCGCGGAGCGCGAAGCTGCGGGCCGCGGAAAAGATATGAGTTTCGTCTCGTGGTGGTAGCGAGACAAAAAGTTTCCGGGGAGGCGCTGCCTTCCTTCTACTTGGGCGAAAACTTCAGGACCTTCCACAGTATCGGCGCCGCCCCGGAATAAAAGATCCCTCGAGAAAAGAGGAACAGGAAGATGTTTAAGGGAACGACGATTGAAGAGTTGATCAACAGCGTGGAGCGCGCGGAGCAGAACGCGCGCGAGCGCGAGAACGCAGTTGCGCGCGAGCTGCGCGCCTATCCTTTACAGCGCATGCAATGGCAGGAAGTGATTGAGGTGGCGTAAATGGCGGCCGGGGCAATGAACATTACGGGAATGATCACGCCGGTGGACGCGCGGAGTTCGGGGCGCCGCGCGGTGGCGGGAATCACTCCGGAATTTTATTTCGAAAAGACCATCGACAACTCGCGCGTGGTCAAGATCGCCGATCCGCGGCGGCGTCGCGAGATCCGGATGTTTTCGGGTTCGGTGGCCGCGCTGTTTTTGCTCGTGATGTTCTATGCCTGGCAGCATTTCAGCGCGGTGCAGTACGGCTACCAGATCGAGGCACAGAAGACGCAACGCGATCAGCTGGTGGAGATGAACCGCGAGCTGAAGCTGGAAGTTGCGGGATTGCGCGATCCGGGAAGAATCGATCCGCTGGCAAGACAGATGGGGCTGGAATCGCCGGCGCCCGGGCAGGTGGCGCGTCTGGATACGGACGAGCCAGGTCCGGCGGTGATGGCCCGCATCGGAACAGTCTCGATCATCCCGGCGCAGTAGCTTTGAACAGAACAAGTTTGGATCGGGTAACTCCGATTCCAATGGAATGGCGGATGCTGGAGAAACTGCTAGGTCCGCCATGCGTTTTTTGACCCTTTTGAAGCAGCGCGCTAGCCGGCGTACAGCCAGATTGAATTGTGGCCACCAATAATCCAGGTTCTTCGAGCTTCCGCCTCTACTATCTAGCCGCTTTCCTTGCATTCTGGTTCGTAGTGATCTGCTTCCGCCTGTTCTGGCTGCAGGTGGTGGATTACGCCGACTATTCGCAGAAAGCCGCCAAGCAACAACAGCGCAGCATCGAAGTCTCGCCGGTGCGGGGCAATATTTACGATCGCAACGGTCGTGAGCTGGCGATGACGGTCGCAGTAGATTCATTTTTTGCGGTCCCGTCAGAAGTTCCCGACATTCATGCCGCTGCGACCATCCTTGGGCGCGTGCTGCGAAGCGATGCCTCGGAAATCGAGAATCGGATGAAGGCGTCACATGCGTTTGCCTGGGTGGCGCGCAAGCTCGATCCTGCGACGGCAGCGCGGATCCGCTCATTGAATCTCAAAGGAATTTACCCCCAGAAAGAATCGAAGCGTTTTTATCCTAAGCATGAGCTCGCAGCACAGGTGCTGGGTTATGTCGGGTTGGACGATGAGGGGCTGGGCGGAGTCGAGCGCGAGTTTGACGCGAAGCTTCGCGGCAAGCCGGGCACCATGCTGATCTCGATGGACGCCAAGCGCCGGTGGTTCGGCCGCGTGGAGAAGGATCCTGACCCGGGCGAGAACGTGGTGCTGACCATCGACGAGAGGATTCAGTACATCGCCGAGCGGGAACTGGACAAGGCGATGGCGGAGTCGCACCCGCTTTCCGGAACGGTCGTTGTGGAGAATCCGCGCACGGGAGAGATTTTGGCGCTGGCGAGCCGGCCGACGTTCGATCCCAACCTGTTCAACAGAGCAGACCGGAACTCACTCAAGGACCGCGCGGTCAGCGACATCTACGAGCCCGGCTCGACCTTCAAACTCGTCACCCTGGCGGCGGCGCTGGATGAGAAGATCACAAATCCTGATGAAGTGATCGACTGCCAGATGGGATCGATCGTGGTCAATGGACTGCGGATCCACGATCACCACGCCTATGGCGGGCTGACGGTGACGCAGATTCTGGAGAAATCGAGCGACGTAGGCGCAATCAAGCTGGCGCTGCGCCTTGGTGAAGACCGCTTTGACCGCTACATTCGCGCCTTCGGCTTCGGCACGCAGACGGGAATCGAGCTTCCCGGAGAGACGCGCGGCATGACTAAGCCGGTGAGCCGGTGGTCGAAGGTTTCGATCGGCGCAATCTCGATGGGCCAGGAGATCGGCGTTACGCCACTGCAACTTATTTCCCTGGGATCAACCATCGCCAACGACGGCGTCGAAGTGGCGCCGCGCATCATTACCGGCACCACCGCGCCGCGAGCGACAGCACAGGCGGTTGCATTTCATCCCGCATTGGGAAAGCGAGTGATCTCGCCGCTCACAGCAGCCGAGATGAGACACATGATGGAAGAGGTGGTGCTGCACGGAACGGGACCGAAGGCGATGCTCGACGGATATTCAGTTGCCGGCAAAACCGGGACATCACAGAAAACCGATCCGGCCACCGGCAGATATTCGCACCGGCAGCACGTTGCCTCGTTTGTCGGCTTTGCTCCGATCAATAATCCTGCAGTGACAGTCCTGGTGGTCCTGGACACGCCGGCAACCTATCCGCGCGATGGCGGTGGCGACGTGGCTGCTCCGGTCTTTTCGCGTGTCACACAGCAAGTGCTGGCCTACCTGAACGTTCCGCATGATGTAGACCTGACTGATCCGCAGCGCAGGATGCTGAGAGCCAAAGCTAAAAGCCAGGACATGAGCGAAACGTCGCCGGATGATATTGCAAGAGAGACGGAGGCGCAGGGGCCGACGGTTTCAACGCCGGATCAAACAGAATCCAAGCCGCAATCGGCGCTTGCGGCAGCTCCGAGTCCGAAAACGCTCGGGTCGATTGTTTCATCAACGCCGGTTGCCACGCCGCCGGCTGCAGCGGCAACTCCACCGCCGAAACCAAACGGTACCGTGGTGCTCGATGTAATCGGAGGAGTTCTGGTGCCCGACTTCAGCGGTAAGCCGCTGCGGGTTGCACTGGAGGAAGCCGAATCTGCCGGTATCGAATTAGAGGTCAGCGGAAGCGGAGTTGGGAAATCGCAAATGCCGGTAGCTGGATCGAGGATTCCGCCGGGAGCGCACGTGACCGTGGTGTTCGGGAGATAAACCGGATTTGGTAATTGAGTAATTTGGTAATTGGGTAATTTACTTGTTGTCCTTGGCTGTCTTCTGGGATGCTGACAAAATCGCTGCGAGCTCTCGCGATTCGTTTGTAATATCTTGCAATCGACGGCTCGGCATGGCACCCGTTTCTTCAAGTAATTCCAGCCAAAGGACGCTTTCGTCGGCTTCCTCCGCAGCGATACCGACTCGAGCTATGAATTCAGCCTTCGATCTGGCCCGGCATACAGCCCGATAGTTTGCGGCGACGGATGTCCCAGAACGCAGTAATTGCTTGCCCATGATCTGGGCCTCTGTCGTCTTTGGAAGGGCTTTGAAAAGTCTTACGATCCGGATTGCGAACTTCTTCGTTCTGTCGCGAAGCTCATCGGCGCTGTTCACAATTACCCAATTACCAAATTACCCAATTACCAAATTACTCAATTACCAAATTCAAATAAACATCTCCTCGTCTTCCGTCGCGCTGTTGTGGTTGGTTTTGGGGCGCGATCGATTGGAACGGAGGAAGCCCAGTCCTGCAGTCACGGCCTGCATGATCGCCTGAACGCGGCGCACGGGGCTGAGAACCTTGCTCTCCAGAAGTTCGGCGGTGGATTCGATCTTGCCCAGCGTGCTGCCGACGAATTCGTCGAAGCGCTCGGCCTGCATGCGCGCGCGATCCACGATATCGCGACTCGCTTCCGCAACTTGAGACACGTGGGCCCGTACAGTTGCGGTGGATTCGGCGAGATTGCTGGTGATCTCGGCGATCTTCGGCTTCGCGTCTTCGAGGATTTCCTGGGTGGTGGCCAGGATGGGCGAAGCCTGCTGTTCCAGTCGCGAGGCGATCCCTTCCATCTTCGCGCTGCTCTGGCGCATGCCGCGGTAAAGCGCGAAGAGAATCGCCATCTGCAGAATAATGGCGACAGCCGCGACAATCACGAAAATCTCGACGACCATATTCACTTAGATTTGTTACTCCTTAAGAGCCGCCTTTTTTGCCTTCGCCGGTGGCTTCGCGATAGGCCTGGCGTCCGGCTTCGATGGCCGAGCCGAATTGCTCTTTCTGGCGGTTGACGACATCCTTGCCGCGATCCACCCACTGGTTGACCTGCTCGCGGGCTTCGCGACCGCGAGTTTTCATATATTCGCGGCCTTCCTGGGCGCTGCTCAGAATGGCGTCGCGCGTTTCACGTCCGGAGCGGGGGGCATAGAGGACGCCGAGCAGGGCGCCAAATCCCAACCCTGCCAGGAACCACATAAAGCTGTTGCTGTTATCGCGATCAGACATCAGTACCTCCGCAAGTAAGCGATGGTACCACCCGAGTACCCCTAATTCAAATGACGGAAGGCTCGAGCGTCGTCTAGTTTGCGCCGGCGGCTTGGGCCCAGTTCAGGCCTTGAAGCTGCAGAGCGCTTGCGACTTCAACAGTCACATCTTCACCGCCACGGAAATTAGCGACCAGCGACTGGACTGTACGGATCGGGCCAAAAGGAATGCCCCACCAGCCGAGCAAGAACGTCATCATGCTCCAGGGCAGGCCTTTGGCAATGCCGCTTTCACCTGCGCGTCTGAAGTGGATATTGCTGGAGTAGCAGGCCGTGGAGAGCAGTGCGGAGAAACAGAATTTGTAAACGACGAATTTGCCGCCGCGGTTAATCTCGAAGACGAGCTCCTGGGGAGACATTCCGTCGATGCCGATAATCTTGGCCATGACAATCTCGCGGTCAGGGAGAGTAACCTATTTCCTGCGAGAGGCAAAGGCAAAAATCGCGGCGAAATCAAAGCTATTCCACAATGAACTTCGCTGAGGGCGAGATGGTCGCGCCGGAAATTCTGTCGCTCACGGTGATCGAGACCTGGTAAGAGCCGGGCGGCAATTTGCCGATCGGCAGTTTCTTCTCCAGCGTGAGCTGCTCCTTGATGTTTCCCATCTCCTCCGTAGCCTGGCGATCGTCAATCAGAACGTGCCCAGAGCTGTTGTCGATTACCTTAAACTGCACGGTCGCGGAGGGCTTCTCGGTCGCGGGATCGAGCGAGAGATGATAAACCTGCATCCAGAGATTGACCTGTTCGTTGGCCTTGAAAGTGGCCGGCTTGCCATCGCTCGAGCCGACACGAGGGCGGACGCGCGTTGGTCCGAGGACGAATGCGCCCGAGCCGACCTGTGTCCGCGATGCCGGCTCCAGCACATCGGCGAGGATCAGGGAGGATGAGGTGAGTTTGTCGGCGGCGGAGAAATCCGGCACATCCATCCGTTGACCCGCGTAGCCTGCCTTGGTCCCGTTTACATCCTTAATGATCAGGTCGAGCCGGTACTGTCCGGGAGGAAGCGGCAGGACTTTTTGATAAAGAGAAACTCTCTCCACAACTTTTTCCAGCAGGTCGGCGGGGACATCGACGCGGACGGGATCTTCGAAGCTCTGAATGATTTTTCCCGTCAGATTGGTGACGCGGCCGTAAATGCTAAGCGACCCGCGCTGGACGCCGTCTTTATTCACGAAGGTGATGTTGCGGTTGGGAATTTTGATCGTCACCGGCGTGAGCACGAGATCTGCGGAGGCTTTTACGAAATCGACCTGGTAGTCGAATGGCAAGATGTTGTAGCGGATGGTGGACTTAACGTATTCGAACGGTTCGCGAGATCGGATAGGAGGCGGAGCAAGGACGCGGGCCATGGTCTCCATGCGGTCGAACTCTTTCGACTGCAGTCCCTGGTTGAAGGGCGACGGGCCGAGCGTTTCTATGCTGCTGGAAAAGCGCTGCACTTTGGTCGACATCCCCAGACTTTCCAGTAAGGTGGGGCCGGCGCCGGGCACGTTCAGCAGAGCGTCTTTTTCGGCGCGGTTGAGCGTAAGGTGATAATCGCCGCAGTCGCAGCTGTCAACAAACTCAAGCTCGACTTCCTGCCCAACTCCATCGAGGTTGCGATAGCGCCAGATTTCAAAAGGATGGGTCTGAGTTTCGCCGCCGCCTTCTTCCATCGGCCGCTGGTAGGGACCGCCGGCAGGGTGAGCATCGATCGAGTCCGGCGCGCCGTGCAGTATGTAGACGTGACCGCGATCTGTCTTCCAGCCAGGAATACCCGCGGCGAAATGATCGTTGGCATACGCCAGCCGGCGAAAGTACGAGTCTTTGTACTCGTTCTCTTCCGTGTCCGGGGTGGGATCGCGATGCTGCCAGAAAATCTCGATGAAGCGATCACGCTCGGCATTGTTGGTCAGCTTCATGAACGCGCTTCGTTCTTCGGGCGTGATGATCCAGGGGACTTCCTGTTCGATCCATCGCTTGTAGGCGGCAGATTCATCCTTTTTCTTGTCGCGCTTTTTCGCCGGACGAGGACGCTGGAGCGGATCCTGCTCCTGCTGCGCTGGCTGGGCAGTGGCCGAAGTTCCCGGGTCCTGCGCGGCCTGCATGGCGATGTCGAAACCGATGTGCGACATCACGAGTGCCAGAAAATACGGAAGGTAAGCACGAAGAGAAGCCATCACCTGAGTTCCTCCTGACGATAGAGTTACAGGCGTACAGCCATCGCGAACGCGTTCTTAACGGGAACGGGGATGAGACGGAATTCTTGCAGGAATTATTTGTGAAGTTTCGTAGTCGGGCGGCAGCGCTGTTGCCTCGCCCACACTAGAGTAATCTGCCCGCCACTGCCTAAAGCTCTTAGAATCTGGTCGAGATGCGTGAATCACTAGATGCGCTCGTGGAATGGAGCCGTGCCCGGGAACCCTGGCAGATACTGCCGCGTTGGGCGGTTGCAGCCTGGATCGCTTTCTATCTTTTGTTTCTGGCTTACGCTTTTCGCATGTGTGGCGCATTTCTCTTCATCGACTCCGCCAATCTGGTGGTGCACGAAGGAGGGCATCTGCTCTTCGGATGGTTTGGCCGGACCCTCGGCCTATGGGGAGGAACCATTCTGCAGTGGCTTGTGCCCCTGCTCCTTGCCGCCTATTTCTTCCGCCAGCGCCAGCCGGCTGCCTTTACCCTTTGCTTGTTCTTTTTCTTCGAGAATTGGCTTTATACCGCCACATACATGGCCGACGCGCGAGCCATGGCCCTGCCTCTGGTCACCACGGGCGATCCCGATTACGTCGAGCACGACTGGAACACCATTTTTTCCAGCCTGGGCGTGCTGCGCTACGACACGACCATCGCCGGAGTTGTCCGCGGGCTGGGCTGGATGGGCATGCTGGGGTGTGTGGCATGGTTCGGCGCAAGAGGATTGCCAACCGGTTCTTACCGCGGATTCGCGAGGATGAACGCGGATCATTTGAAATAGCGAAGAACTCTGCGCCTCTCTAGCGCTCGCCGTCATTTTTTTTACCCCCTATCGCCAACTTGACTTGTAGTCGTTGATCGATATACTGAATATCGATATGCCGAAGCGTAAGCTCGATCCGCTGCCCTCCGCCGCCTTCCACATCCTGTTGTCGCTTGCAGATGAGGACCTCCATGGCTACGCCATCATGCGGCAGGTTGAAGAACAGACCGAAGGTCGAATGCGACTGGGCCCGGGAACACTCTACAGTTCGATCCAGACCTTGCTGGAAGAGAAGCTCATTCAAGAAGTTGACCGTCGCGCCGACGCCCGGCTGGGTGATGAGCGGCGCCGCTATTACCGGTTGACTGCGGCAGGAAGAAAGCTGGCACGAGCGGAAGCGGAAAGGCTCGCCGGACTGCTGCGCGTAGCGCGGGCCAAGAAGATTTTGCGAGGCGATCATGTTTGAGAAGGGCTTCTTGGAGAAGGGCTTCTTTGAGAAGATCTATGCGCTTCTTCTGCGCCTTTATCCTGCGCGATTTCGCGATGAGTACGGAGAAGAGGCGTTGCAGCTTCTGCGCGATCGCAGTCGCGATGAAAAAGGGTGGGCGCGCACGCTGCGGCTGTGGATGGATCTCGCCGGCGATCTGGCCTTCTCGCTGCCGCGCTGCTATCTGAGGCCAGCGCGGGCTGAGGCGCCAGCCAGGTTGATGACCGACGGGCTGCCATCATTCCATGTTGTGGGATCTGAGGCGCCGCGTCCTGCTGCGTTGTTGTTCGGTGCGGTGCTTTCTGTGGTCGCACTGTTTGCAGTCTTGATCCTGCTGAATCATGCGGGGAGTTACCGGATTCTCAGTTCCCGATCGGATGCGAGCCAGCCAGAAGCACCTGCGACTTGGCCCGCTGGAGCGGGACCGGCGGGCACGCAGACTGGCCGCACAAGATCGCCTCAACGTAGTGCTTCAGCCGCCGCGATCCTGCTGGATGACCGGTTCCGCATCGACGCCCAGGAGCGGCATCGTGTGATCGAGGCGGCAGCGGCAGACGTCGATAAGTATTACGTCGATTCGGAGATCGCCAAAAAAACAGCGGACGCGCTGCTGGAACATGAAACGAAGGGCGATTATGACGCTGTGACAGACGGCCAGGTGCTGGCCGATCTGCTGAGTCAACAGATGGAGCATGTGAGCCACGATCCACAGCTGATCATGACTTATCAGGCGGTGAAAGAGCCGGAATTGCCTCCGCCCACAGAGGCAGACCTGGCGCAGATGCGAGTCGCGTTGAAGAGAAGCAACTGCCGGTTTGAAAAGGTTGAGATCCTGCCGCACAACGTCGGCTATGTGAAACTCAACGGCTTTCCGCCGCCTGATGAGTGCGGAGGAACCGCCAGGACGGTGATGGCGCGCCTGAACAACGTGGATGCGCTCGTCTTCGACTTGAGAGACAACCGCGGCGGCATGGCGGAGATGACTGCGCTGCTGGCGGGCTATTTATTCCGGAGTCGGACCCACCTGAATGATTTCTACGACCGCGGAGCGAATTCAACGGAAGAGGTCTGGACACAGCCCGCGCCCAAAGGAAACAGACTGGCTGACAAACCGGTGTACGTGCTGACCTCGCACGAGAGTTTCTCCGCCGCTGAGGGATTCAGCTACGACCTGAAGATGCTGAAGCGAGCGACGCTGGTAGGCGAGACGACATCAGGGCGCGAGCATATGGGCATGCCGCATAGGATCGACGGGCACTTTGTGATCCGCATTCCGGGCATGAAGGTGACCAATCCCATCTCGGGAACGAACTGGGAAGGGAAGGGCGTGGAGCCGGACGTAAAGGTTCCGGCTGCAGATGCACTGGTCACGGCGCAGAGGATGGCCGGGGAAAAAATTGCCGGGAAATGATTTTGTTTTTCGGATATCCCGGGCGATGAATCATCTTCTCACCCGCACCCGGTTTTTGAGTGTAAGCGCCTGAACAGCTATTCTTGCGGACGAGATTGCTCCTTTTGCTCCTTGCGGGGCAGCAGGTATTCGTGGCGACGTGGTTCTCGTAAATTCGCAATCACCTCGGCTGGAATCGCAGGGCAATCCACAACTGACACGGGAAGTTCGCCCCAAAGCGCGAAGTCGAGCGGCAATGTCACAGTCACATTGAACCGTACCCAATCAACGCTCACGGGCGGTTCACCAGGCCCGAGACCATAATCGGTAATCTCAAAATCGGCTTGGGCCAGACGCACAGCCTTCAGCGCAGCGATTGCGGCGCTTGCTTGCTCCGGAGTCGTGGCCTCATAGACCAGAACGGCAGCTTCACGCGCTTTCTTCATGTCCGCAGCGGAAAGAGGAAGGAGCAAGTGTCGAGACCTGTAAGCGAGAGCCGCACGTACATCAGTTGGTGCGATGCCGCCGATGAACGCCGTCGAAAAACCACTAGCAGCAAGAACCCAGTTCCCGTCGCTGGGTTGAAGCATGAAATGGGCGTTATCCCCAATTACGCGAATAACAAACCAAGCTTGCCTCGGGTCTTCGCGCAACTGCTTTGGGCTTACGCTGAAAGTGACACCATCTCCGAGATTTTGAGTGAAAGGTTTCGCTTGCTTCGCCTCGCCTGAAAAGTCGGTTTGGAAGCATTGCGGTGTTTGCGCGTCCGCCGCGAAAGCCCATACCAGAGCCGTTATAAGAATGACTAGTGCCTTCATCCGGATCGTAGACCAGCTCTGTTTGACGGGATATTCCAGCCTTTTGGTTGTAGAAAAATCGCCGTTTCGTTCAACAGCTTAGATTCACCAGGCACTCCGAACACTCGCTCCGAAGCAGACTTTTCACTCTTTCGTGGATTTCATCTCGAATTGCGCGAACAGCATCGAGAGATTGCCCTTTCGGGTCAGGCAGTGCCCAATCGATGGTTCGCAGGCCGGGGACATAGGGGCAAGATTCGCCGCAGCCCATTGTGACCAGCACAGAAGCACCGCGAGCAAGTTCATCGGTGAGCATTTGCGGCCTGGCAGCGGCGAGGTCCACACCGATTTCACGCATTACCTCCACTACCT
>Ga0126371_10004408_pt1 | contig 12416 bp, 5 predicted proteins | sample PanSoiMetaPlot_4_FD_110145 | JGI IMG/M metagenome (GOLD analysis project Ga0126371, IMG submission 110145) | Tropical forest soil microbial communities from Panama - MetaG Plot_4 | ecosystem: Environmental > Terrestrial > Soil > Tropical forest > Bulk soil | place: Panama | collected 2016-02-17
GCAGGACGACGGCATTGACGAGACTAAAAAGCGCGCTGTTCGCTCCGATGCCGAGCGCCAGAGTGACAACGGCAACGAGCATAAATGCGGGGTTTTTCCGCAGCATGCGCGCGCCAAATTGCAGATCTTGCCAAAAAGCTCCCATATGCGGTAATGCCCTGAGCCGCTGGAGGTGTGACAGTTTGCCTGGAACTGCGCGGCACGACGGACTGTTATACATCATTGTCGTTACCGTTTCACTACCATTGTTCAGAGCGACAGAATCCTGACGAGGGGCCGAACAAACAGCTAAAAATGTGGCGCGATCTGGTCAGACGTCGTATACATGCTGACCGCTGACGGGTCTCACAAGCAATCTCGTGCACGCGAAAGAGGGTACTAGAATCGGATAAAAACACACGTCAAAAACAGCTAAGTGATTGTTTCTTTGGAAGGTCGGCGAGTTCGTTTTGTAATTTTGGTTTCTTGAGGAGACGCCGCTACCGAATATATATATTATCCAAATTTCGACAGCGGACCAGCGCGACAGCTTCCCGAGTAAGTAATGCCCGGAGGAACCCGCCATTACGACTTCGCACTTCCGACAAGAACACACTTGCCGGGGCTAACCGCCGCAACAATTTACGTCCCTGCGCAAGGATTCACTCGTAACGCAGCGCGACCATCGGATCGACCTTCATGGCGCGGCGCGCGGGAATGTAGCACGCTACGACGGCCACGAGGACAAAGAAGAGCGGCACGGCGGCAAACGTCAACGGATCGCGCGCGGTGACCTGATAGAGCTGGACCGCGAGGAGGCCAGTTGTTCCCAGCGCAGCAAGCACTCCGACAGCAATCCCAATGAGCGTGAGTTTCAACGCCTGGAGCACTACCAAACGCATCACGCTGCTTGGAGCGGCTCCGAGGGCCATGCGGATGCCGATTTCGTGAGTGCGCTGCGCGACGGTATGCGCCATCACGCCGTAAATTCCAATCGCGGACAAAAACAGCGCGAGCAGGCCAAAGAAAACCACCAGCTTGGTGACGATGCCATCGCCGGCATTCACGATGGCCATGAGCATACTGAGATCCGAGACAGAAACGGGCTGATCTTTGTCCACGGACCATATAGCGGCGCGGATCGAATCCCCAAGGGACGCGTCATTTCCGGCAGCGCGAGCCACAAACCCCAGCGTGCGCGATGGGAATTGCAACAGGGGAACATACATCTGGCGCTCGGGGCGTCCGCGCAACTGATACATTTTCACGTCGTTCACCACGCCGACGATGGTGCAGACGACGTGATCCGGCCCGAAAGTGAGCTTACGGCCGACGGGGTCTTCGTCCTTCCAGAATTGCCGCGCGAAAGTTTGGTCAATCACGGCGACATTGGCGTTGCCGGGTCCATCGGCTGAAGTAAAGAGACGGCCTTTCAGCAGGCGCATCTGCATGGCGGAAAAATAGTCAGGGGACGCAGCCGTCCATCGCGCGCCCAAAACTTCTCCCGGCTGCGGCGCCGGCTTGCCCACTGCTTCCACTTCGTAGGTCTGCCCAAAGCCTCCAAACGGAATGGAACTCGCGACTCCAGCAGAAACGACGCCGGGCAGAGCGCGAACGCGCGCGAGGGCGGCATCGGTGAAGTTTCGCACTACAGCGTCGGTGGCGTATTTCGTTTTGGGCAAAGCGAAGGTTGCCGTCATCACATTTTGCGAGTTAAATCCTGTGCTCGCCCGGACCGAAATGATGTAGCTTTTCGCCAGAAGGGCCGTGGAGATCAGAACCACCATCGCCAGAGCAATTTCCGCAGCAACGAAGATTTTGCGCATACGCGCGCTGCGGCCGCCGCCGGAGGCCTGTCCGGAGGCCTCTTTGAGTGTGCGGTTCACATCCAAGCCGGAGGTTTGAAACGCCGGCGCCAGGCCGAAAACGAGGCCGCAAAGAAGCGCGATTCCCAGGGTGAAGCCTAGCGTCACCCAGTCCAGGTTCACCTGCCCATAATTCACGAGGTAGCCGCGAACCCGCCCCGGAATCATCGATTCGATCCAGTTCATACCCCACAGGCCGAAGAGAGTTCCCGCTGCTCCGCCGAAAGCGAAGAGCAGCAGCGATTCGGTGACCAACTGGCGCATCATGCGCCGGCGGGTGGCGCCGAGAGCCGCGCGCACGGCCATTTCCTTAGTGCGCTGCGTGGCGCGCGCGAGCATGAGATTGGCGACGTTGGCGCAGGCAATCAGGAGAATCAGCCCGACGATCCAAAAGAGGATCATCACTTGCGGCACGCCTTCGTTGTTGCCTATCTCCGTACTCATAGGGCTTAGAACCATTGTCATGTTGGTATTGGACTTGGGATATTCCTTCTCCAGCCGGGAGAAAATGGCCGAAGTCTCGGCACCAGCCTGCTGCTGAGTCACGCCCGGCTTCAAGCGGGCGAACGAACTGAACCACGCGCTGTTGCGGTCGGCGCGCTCCTGATCGGTCGGCGCGAGCGGAGTCCAGATATTGCAAATCCCCAGCAGGGGAAACGAAAACTTTCCGGGCATGACCCCTACGACGGCATAAGACTGATCGTCGATGCGTATGCTTTTGCCGACAATCTTGGGATCGCCTCCATAGCGGCTCTGCCACAAACCTTCGCTGATGATGGCTACGTGCGGCGCGCCAGCGGAATCATCAGCGGCGGTAAATGTGTGGCCAAGAAGCGGATTGACGCCGAGCGTTTGGAAAAAGTTCCAACTCACTTTCGAACCGTCAATGACTTCCGGAGGACCATCGCCAGTGAGATTGAAATTCCAGGAGTCCCAGGCCGCCATCTGCTCGAAAGAGGTGCTTTGTTCCTGAAAATCGAAGAAGTCCGCCGTGGAGGTTACGCCGTCTTGCGTCCAGCCCTTCTTGGTATTGTGCGCCTGTAAAACCATCAGGCTATCGGGCTGCGGATAGGGGATGGGATGGATGACCCACGCATCCACGTAGCTGAAAATGGCAGTGTTCGCGCCGATGCCGAGGCCTAGCGTGAGTATCGCGATTACGGCAAACGCGGGCGATTTGCGCAGAATGCGAAACGCGTAACGAATGTCCTGCATGAATGTGTTCATAGCGTCTCCTCCACTACTGAAGGCGTTTCAAATCTTTCTTCGCTTCAGGAAAATTCGGCTGGAGCTTTAGAGCCTTTTGAAGTTCGTTAATCGCCTCAGGCTTTCGGTTCTCTTTCTCGAGAACATTGGCCAGGCGCCAGTGTGCTGAGGAAAGGGGCGGCTCTCCAGCTTCCGGTTCCTGCTTCAGGTACTCGCGGAAGTATTGCTCTGCGCGAGGAAACTCGACGCCTTTGAGCAGCAAAGTCCTCCCCGCCTGGTAGGTTGCGCCCGCATCGTCTGGATCGCTCTTGCGTGCGTCGGCCAAGATGCCGTCGAGTTCGGCCCATTTCTGTTGGGTTCCGTAGATGATCGCAAGCTGCGAATACGCCGCAATCTGATCCGGAGAACTCTTTATGGCCTGCAAGCACAGGCGTTCCGCGTCACCGTATCTTTTCTGAGAGTCGGAGGCGTAAATGGCGGCGAGGGCATTCGCTGCCTGCGCGCCAGTCGGATCGGCCTGCACCGCCTTTTCGTAGAAGTCTTGTGCTTTCGCAGAGTCCTTCTGGTGGTTCGCGATCTGTGCTTGAGCTATGAACCCTTTCGGCGAACTGATCTTTGCTATTTCGTCAGCTTCGGCGTAGGCCTTGTCTCTCCCGCCGCCGATAATCCCAGGCGCGTCCAGATAAAATTGCATGAGATCGAACTTCGCGTCGAGGTTTCTTGGGTCGAGCGCAACGGCTTCATCGATTTCCTTTTTGAACGAGCGCCCCAAACTAACTTGCTTGAAGAACCCGGCGTGCCGCGCCATGTCGCCATAGATCTCTGCGAGGCAGAGATGATAATTCGCGTTCTTCCCGTCGAGCGCCACGGCCTTTTCAGCCTCCGGCATAGCGCCATCGTCATCGCCGAATGCCTGCCTCACTTCAGCCTGGAGAAAAAAGGTGTATGCGTCGTTCGGTTTATCCTGCGCAAGTTTCTGGGCGATAGCGCGGACCTGTTTCCAATGCCCCGCATGAATCAGCGCTTCCGTTGCCTCTTGAGCCGGAGCCAACTGCGCAAGCGTAAGCATCACGATCACCGCGAATGCGGCTCTTCTCAGAGTGCGAAAGGTGTAGGTGACATCTTGCAGCAGTCCACTCATGGGCCCCTCCCCACAAGGCTTACCACTTATACGTAAGCTGACGGCCGAAAGTTCGCGACGTAGCGGCGTGAGTTTCGAGCGCACTACTCGTATCTGAGCGCGACCATGGGATCCACTTTCATGGCGCGGCGCGCTGGCAAATAACATGCCGCCAGAGCAACCGAAATCAGCAGCACAGCTACGCCGGCAAAGGTGAGCGGGTCCATTGGGCTTACGCCGTAGAGAATGGACGACATCAATTGCGTCAATCCCAATGCCGCGGCGATGCCGGCAGCTACGCCAATGAGAGCCAGCCTCGCACCTTGCGCGAGAACCAAACGCAAAATGTCGCGACTTTGAGCGCCGAGGGCCAAGCGAATGCCGATTTCGTGAGTGCGTTGGCCCGAGACGTAGGAAATCACGCCGTAAATTCCAATGCTCGATAGCAGCAGCGCAACCGCCGCAAACGCGGCGAGCAAAATCATCGCGAAGCGGCGCGAGGCGATGGAATCGGAGATGGCGTCGTCCATCGAAACAAAGTTGAAGGCAATCTGTTCGCTATTCATCTTTTCCACGGCGTCTTGAATTGCTTTCGGGCTCGGATATCCGGGCGCTTGCGCGCGAACCAGGAATCCGGCGATGGTTTCGCCCTGATCAGCGTCAGGAAGCTGAATCTCCGGCACATACAGCGCGATTTTCACCGGTCCGGGGGCATCGAGGCTGAACTGCATGGTGTGACCCACCACGCCGACAATTTGAATTGGATCGTTGAACGCTGCGAAGTTGATGACCTTGCCTATGGGATTTTCGTTGGGGAAATACTTTTTCGCGAAATTCTCGTCAATCACTCCGACGTGTGGCGCATGGGCGTTGTCCTCATCGGTGAAGAAGCGGCCGCGCAGCAATGGGATTTGCATGACTCTCAGGTAATCGGGGCTGACGTTATAGAAGAGCGTCGAATCCATTTCGGATTGCATGGAGGGCTTGGGACGGCCCTCGATCCAAAAGGGAATTTCATCGTCGCCGCTGAACGGAATGGCCCCGTCTTCGGAAGAAACCGCTTCGACACTGGGAATTCGGGCGATCGTATCGCGAAGCTGAATCAAACTGGCGCGAAATTGGTCGGGCTTTTGCGTGGTTACGGAATGCGGCAAGGCCACGCCGAAATCCACCACATTGTGCGGATTGAAGCCGGGATTGACGTCCCACAGGCGCACGAGGCTGCGCATGGCGAGGCCCGCGCCAATCAGCAAAACAACGGCGAGCGCCATCTCGACGGCGACGAACATTCCCTGCGTGCGATACTTCGCGCCGCTTGCGCCGCGGCCGCCTTCCTTCAATGTTTCGTGCAAATCGGGACGCGAGGTCTTGAGCGCGGGAGCAAGTCCGAAGAGCACGCCTGCGAGGATGCAAATGGCGAAGGTGAAAACGAGAACGCGCGCGTCGAGTCCAACGCCGTTGGCGCGCGGCAAAGCTTGCGGCAAGGCGTGCAGCGCCGCAGTGGTGCCCCACGACGCCAGCAGTAGTCCGAGCACGCCTCCGGCAACGGAGAGCAGCGTACTTTCGGTGAGCAACTGTCGAATCACGCGGCCCTGGCTGGCGCCAAGCGCGGCCCGAACGGCGAATTCCCGCACGCGGCCTGTGGAACGCGCGAGCAACAAGTTCGCGACGTTCACGCAGGCGATCAGCAGCACCAGTCCCACTGATGCGAGCAGCAGAAGGAGAATGGGTTTCACTTCTCTAACCCAGCGCTTTTTCAGCGGCACGAGAGCAATGCCGGACCGCGCGTCGGCCCCGGGATAAGCAATCGAGAGATTGTGCGCCACGCCATCCATATCGGCCTGCGCTTGCGCGAGCGTCACGCCCGATTTCATCCGTCCAATGCCCATTGTTCCCATGCGGTCGTCACGGCGATAGAAGAAGTCGTTATTCCACGCGCCAATCGGGGAGTAGACGTCTCCGAAACGGAAATTCGTGGTCTGGCAGCAGAAGTAGAAATTCGCGGGCACCACGCCGATGACCGTGTAACCTGTGCCATCAAGCGTAATCATTTTTCCGAGAATGTCCCGCGAGCCGCCGAATTTCTGCTTCCAAAGATTCTCGCTGAGCATGACGACGTGGGATGCGCCGCGTTTGTCTTCGGCATCCGTGAAATTCCGGCCGATGACCGGCTTCACGCCGAGCATGGGGAAAAAAGCGGCGGAAACTTGCGTGGCTTTGACGTACTGCGGTTCGCCTGCGCCGGTTAGGCTGGCGTCATTTTGGCGGTAGGCGGCGAGAGATTCAAAACTGTGGTTCTGCTGCACCCAATCGAAAAAATTGGGGTAGGAAATCGAGCTTTCCGAAAAAGGCGGATCCTTTTCCGCGAGTTCGATGAGCTGATTGGGATTTGGATACGGCAGCGGATTGAGCAACACGCCGTTCACCACGGAAAAAATCGCGGTGTTTGCGCCGATGCCGAGCGCGAGGGTCAGAACAGCAATAGCCGCGAAGCCGGGCGCTTTGGCCAGCATGCGAATCGCGTATTTTAGGTCTTGCAGAAGGGTGTTCATTCCGCTCCTCCGAACTGTAGCTCACGCTCTTTAGGCATAAGGCCTCCGGCACTTCCGCAGAGAAACTGCCTCAGGTCTGAAGACCTGAGCTACATTCCACGCCCTTTCATTCATAACGCAGCGCCACAATCGGATCCACTCTCATCGCCCGCAGCGCCGGCAAATAGCATGCGGCGAGAGCCACGAGCGCCAGCACCGCCGGTATACCCGCAAAAATCAGCGGGTCCGTCGCCGAGACGCCGAAAATCAGACTTGAGAGCAGTCGCGCCATGACGAACGCGAGCAGCAGGCCCGCGACGAGGCCGATTCCCGCCAAGCGCATTCCGCGGCCGGCGATCCATTGCAGAACTTGCCGTGGCTCGGCGCCGAGCGCCAAGCGAATGCCAATCTCGTGGGTGCGCTCCGTCACCGAATGCGCCATTACGCCGTAGACGCCCGATGATGCAAGCACGAGAGCGATCAAACCGAGCACTGCCATCATGGTCGCGATGAACGAAATGCCAATGAGCTCCTCACGCGTGAGCTGCGCGAGCGTCTTCGGTTCATAGATTGGCTGATCCGGATCAATCGAAGCGGTCTTCGCGCGCACAGCCGGAATGAAACGCAGCGGCTCTCCTGCCGTCCGCAGCAGGAACACTCCGTTCATGTCTGCACTCTGCGCGTAGGGCATGTACACTGCTGCATTGATCGGGAAATACGCGTTATACTTCGCGTCGGCAACCACGCCGACGATGGTCATCCACGGCTCTTTCGAATCCGGCGCTCCCTGCTTGATGCGTTTCCCAATCGCGCTCGCTCCGGGCCAATAACGCTCGGCCATGGAACGGTTGATAATCGCCACGCGCATGGCGGCCGACCCGTCCGCGTCAGTGAACTCCCGTCCTTGAAGCAACGGCAGGTGCAGCGTCCGGAAATAGTTTGGGCTGATTGTATCTCTGAGCGCGATGTGGCCGGCATCTTCCGTCCACGGAAGGTTTTCGCCGGCGAATCGGTGGTAGCTCTGCTGGTCGGAATTGGGCACAGCGGTGGCGTACGATGCCGATTCAACGCCGGGAATCGTTGCCATTCTGGTGAGCGCCTGCTGGTAGAACGCAGCGCGCGCCGCCTGATCGGGATACTTATTCATCGGCAGAGCGATATTAGCGGTTAGCAGGGTTTCCGGTGAAAATTTGGTTTGGGCGTCTAGCAATGCGCCAAAGCCTTTTGTGAGCAAGCCCGCGGCAATCAGCAGCACAAGCGAAGCGGCGACTTCCGCAACCACGAGCGCACTGCGCAGGCGATGCGAACTTCGTCCTGCGCCGCCACGGCCGCCTTCTTTCAACGCGTTCGTAAGGTCGGGACGCGAATGCCCCAGCGCGGGAGCCAGTCCCGCCGTGATTCCGGCGAGCACGGCGAGTGCGACCGTGTATAGAACGGCGCGCCAGTCGAGCGCGATGCGATTCCATCCGGCAACGTACTGCGAAATCGCCGGCGGGATGAAATTGACGATCGCTGTAACGGCCCAGGTGGCCAGAAGCAGTCCGGCCGCCGCTCCGGCGAGTGCCAGAATCACGCTTTCCGTCAGCAGTTGCCGGACAACGCGCCAGCGGCTCGCGCCGAGCGCGGCGCGCAAAGCGATTTCGCGATCGCGTCCGGCCACGCGAGCGAGTTGCAGGTTAGCGACGTTCGCGCAGGCAATCAGCAGCACGAATGCCACCGCTGCGAGCAAAAGGAGCATGAATTCGTGCGTCAGTTCATCGGTTGCGTAGGTGCGGAACGGCACCGCGCGAATAGTCATCTTGGCGTTCGACTTCGGAAACTCCTTTGCCAGTTCCCGCCCCATGCCATCCACTTCGGCCACTGCTTGCGAAGCGGAGACGCCCTGCTTCAACAATCCCACCGGGAAAACGTAATTACTCGCCCGGTCGTTCTTGTCCGCCGCCGTGAACGACAGAGGCTCCCACAACTGCGTCGCAACCGGATAGTTGAAGTCCCTGCCCATCACGCCGACGACCGTGTAGCTGCGCCCGTTGACGTGCGTCTGCTTGCCAATCACTCCTCGGTCACCCGCGAACTTGCTTTGCCACAAACCGTAGCTCAGGATCGCTTCGTTGTCGCGCCCCGGAGCGCCGGCGTCCGCCGTGAAACCGCTTCCCAAAATTGGCTGAACGCCAAGGACGCTGAAGAAATTCGGCGTCGCCTTCACTGCCTGTACGCGCTCCGGATTACCTTCACCAGACAGATTCGCATCCGTGTTTGCGTATCCGGCCAGTTGTTCGAACGACTGGCTTTGCGTGCGCAGTACCTCGTAATCCGCCGGATGCATCGAATTTTCGTCGGTGAGCGAGCCGACTTTGTTGTACATCAGCACCAAGCGGCTCAAATGCGGGAACGGTTCAGGACGCAAAAGCAGCGCGTCCGCAACGCTAAAAATCGCGGCATTCGCGCCAATGCCCAGCGCCAGCGCGCCAATGGCAAGCAGCGTCACGCCGGGGCTTTTCCTCAGCACGCGCAATGCGTATTTCACGTCTTGCATGAATGTGTTCATCTCACACTCCCGTTGCAAAGCTGTAAGGGCGGATCATCAATCGAGAATCCTGGCGGGATAAACCCGCCGTTACGATTTCACTCATAACGTAAGGCCACCATGGGATCGACCTTCATGGCGCGGCGCGCCGGAATGTAGCAGGCGGCAAACGCAACCACCCCGAGCGCGGCGGCCACGCCAACGAAAACTGCCGGATCGCGCACAGACACGCCGAAAACCAAGCTCGACAGGGCGCGTCCCAACACTAACGCGCCGAGCAAGCCTGCTCCGATTCCCGCGAAACCAACGAGCATTCCTTCGCGCAGAATCAGCTGCACAATTCGGTCCGGCGTTGCGCCCAATGCCATGCGCACGCCAAGCTCATTGGTGCGCTGGCTCACCGAATACGCAAGCACGCCGTAAACGCCAATGGAAGCGATGAGCAACGCCATGCCGGCGAAAGCGCTGAGTAGCACGGTATTCAGGCGCGGTTGCGCTGCGCTATTCGATAGCCACTGGTTCATGGTGCGCACGTTGGCAAGCGCGAGCTGCGAATCCAGGGCGTGGACGCGCTCGCGAATGGCAGGCATCAATGCCTCGGGCGAGCGATCGGCACGCACCACGACGTCCATCAGTCCTGCCAGGCGCTGGCCAACGGAATAGTAGAGCGCCGGCGATTCCTGCGTGAGCGCCGTGGAACGCACATCACCCACGACGCCGACGACCGTGAAAATCAGGCTGGGTTTGGCGTTGGGGTGCAGCACACGTCCAATCGGATCCGCTCCGGCCCAGAATTTCTTCGCGGTCGCCGCGCTGACGACAATCACCGGCGTGCTGCCGGAATTATCCGCGCCGGTGAAATCCCGGCCCCGCATAAGAGGGATGTTCATCGCTCCGAAATATCCTGGGCTTACACAGCGCCAGTCAATCGGCACACGCGTTTCCGGCGCGAGCGCGGAAGGTCCGCTCGTGAACATCGGATGAGTGGTGTAATTGCCAGCCCCAAATGGAATGCCGCTCGATACCGCAGCACCGCGCACTCCGGGAAGCGAACGCAATGAGCTGACCAGATCGCGGTAGAACTGCTGCGCTTTGCCGGTCGCGGGATACTTTTCTGCCGGCGGGGCAAGCTGAAAAGTGATGAGCCCTTGCGGTGTGAACCCCAGACGCACATGGCCGAGATTCGAAAGAGTGCGGAGGAAAAGGCCGGCGCCAATGAGCAAAATCGTCGCCAGAGCGAGTTCTGCCGCAGCTAGGCTATTGCGCAAGCGCGCGGACATGCGTCCTGAGCCGCCGCGCCCACCCTGCTTCAGAGTTCCGCTCAAATCCACTTTGGCGGTGCGCCACGCGGGTGCGAAACCAAAAATGAGTCCCGTCAAAACCGTCAGGCCGAGCCCAAACCAAAGCACGGCCGGATCCAGAGTGATCGCGGCCACGGGGAGCGTGTTTGGCGGCAGCGCCAAATTGATGGCGCGAACTCCCCACGCGGCCAGAAGCACGCCCGTGACTCCGCCAAGAATCGACAGCATCACGCTCTCGACGAGCAACTGCCGCAGCAAACGAGCGCGGCTTGCGCCGATCGCGGTGCGCACGGCCATTTCGCTCTGGCGCGCTGCCGCTCGCGCGAGGAGCAAATTCGCAATGTTGGCGCACGCGATCAGCAGAACAAACCCAACCGCCCACAAAAGCACTTCCAAACCGGTTTTCAGGTCCGAGCTGACGAACGTATCGAACAAACTCAGCGTGCCGATTTTCCAGTCATGCATTTCGGGATACTGCTGATCAATGCGCGTGGAAATGGCGTTCATCTCCGACTGAGCCTGCGGCATAGAAATTCCCGGCTTCAATTTGCCGAACACAATCAACAAATGACTGAGGCGGTTTTCCTTCGAGGGATCAATGATGAGCGGAGTGTAAATGTCCGCGCCGGAAATCAGATTGAGCGAAGCGGGCGCCACACCTACGATCGTGGTAGGGACATTGTTCAGAAGAATGGTGCGGCCAACAACCGAGGGATCCGCGCCGAACCGGCGCTTCCACAAACCTTCGCCAAGCATGGCCACAGGCGGCGCGCCGAGCTTTTCTTCTTCATCGGTGAACGCGCGGCCGGCGATTGGATTCAGGCCCAGCGCGCGAATCAGCGATGGACTGACCAGATTTCCGGCAAGCTGCTCCGGCTCGCCGCTGCCGGTTAGAGTGTAATTGCTAAAGCTGAGTCCGCCCAGATCCGCGAATGAGTGCGCTTGCTTCCGCCACTCCTGAAAATTCAGGCCGGAGGCGCCGATATTCGCAATATTGATTTTGCCGTTTTTCTCGAACACCTGAATGATGCGATTCGGCTGCGCGTAGGGCAGCGGCTTGAGCAGCACAGCGTACACGACGCTAAAAATCGTTGTGTTCGCGCCAATTGCCAGCGCGACTGTCAGTACTACTGCGCCGGTGAACAAGGGAGTGCGGCGAATCATGCGCAGCGCGTAGCGAATGTCCTGGAACAATGTATTCATCTTTTCGCTTCCCTCTCAGCTATTCGTAACGCAACGCCACGATGGGATCGACGCGCATCGCGCGGCGCGCCGGAATGTAGCAGGCGGCGAGCGCGACGAGCGTCAGCACAATGGCCACGGAAACAAATGTGAGCGGATCGACCGAGCTCACTCCGTAGAGCAGTTTGGTCATCAGGCGCGTCAATCCTGCGGACGCGACAAGACCAACCGCAACTCCGAGCAGCGCGAGCCGCATGGCCTGGCCGAGGACAATTTTCAGAATGTCGCTGCGCTGTGCCCCGAGCGCGATGCGGATGCCGATTTCGTGCGTGCGCTCGCCGGCGATGTAAGAAATCACGCCGTAGATTCCGATGCTTGCGAGAACAAGCGCCAGCCCCGCGAAGATGGCGAGCAAAATCATAGCGAAGCGGCGAGAGGCGAGCGAGCGCGAGACAATCGAGTCCATCGTTTCCGGTCCATAGAAGACGGCTTTGCTGTTGAAGTCGTGAATCGCGTTGCGGATGGTTCCGACGAAGGCGCCGGGCGACCCGGCGGTGCGCACGGTGAAGCCGGAGCCGACGGCACCGGACGCATTTATCAGTTGATCCGGAATCTGCAGGGTGGCGGTGTACATCTGCGGGGCTGAGCTGGCATTCTGGTCGACTTCGTCGAGGCCGGACTGCTTGGTGTGTGCGACGACGCCGA
>Ga0126371_10004409_pt1 | contig 12411 bp, 11 predicted proteins | sample PanSoiMetaPlot_4_FD_110145 | JGI IMG/M metagenome (GOLD analysis project Ga0126371, IMG submission 110145) | Tropical forest soil microbial communities from Panama - MetaG Plot_4 | ecosystem: Environmental > Terrestrial > Soil > Tropical forest > Bulk soil | place: Panama | collected 2016-02-17
ACTGGCGCGTTCCAGGATGTAGCGGGCGTCGTGGAAATTGTACTTGAGGGCGCCGGCGAGGTCGGCATGGCCGGGGCGCGGGCGCGTCACTGGCTTCCGTTTGTCTTCGGCGCCGTCGATATCTTCCACAGGGAGAGCCTGCGTCCAGTTCTGCCAGTCCTTGTTGCGGATGACGATAGCCACCGGAGAGCCGATGGTGTGCGAATGCCGCACGCCGGCGACGAGTTCGGCGCGATCGGTTTCGATTTTCATTCGCCCGCCGCGGCCATACCCCTGTTGGCGCCGCCACAACTCGCGGTTAACGGCGTCGAGCGAAATAGGGATGCCTGCCGGGAGCCCGGCCAGTGTCGCGACGAGACATTCGCCGTGCGACTCGCCGGCGGTTTCAAAACGCAACATGAGACGAGAAAGCTTATCCTAGCAGACTCGAACATTTGTCTGGTCCCATGCGTATAAACAGGACGAGACGGAAATCGCGATGGTCAAGTTCCTGCTGTGGTGCATTCTGTTTGTGCTGTGCTGGCCGCTGGCGCTGGTAGCACTGGTGATGTATCCGCTGATCTGGCTGCTCTTGCTGCCGTTCCGGATTGTGGGAATCGCCGTGGGCGGGGTGCTGGCGCTGGTTTGGGCGCTGGCGACACTGCCGGTTCGGGTGCTGCGGATTTAAACGAACACCCCTCACCTGGTAACAGTCAGGGCGGCCGGCGCCACCGAGTAAACTGGGAGTGCGATGCCACTCCATCCGCTTGCCGGTCAGCCCGCGCCCGCTTCTTTGTTGGTGGATGTTCCCAAACTGATCACCGCCTACTACTCCCAAAAGCCCGATGTGGCGGTGAGCAGCCAAAAGGTAAGCTTCGGCACTTCGGGACATCGCGGGTCGGCGCTGCATTCCTCCTTCAACGAGGACCACATCCTAGCCATCACGCAGGCGATCTGCGAGTACCGCAGCCAAAGCGGCATCGACGGCCCGCTGTTTCTGGCCAAGGATACGCACGCGCTTTCCGAGCCGGCGTTTGCCAGCGCGCTGGAGGTGCTGGCGGCACACAATGTGGAAGTACGGATCGATCAGGACCTGGGATACACGCCGACTCCCGCGCTGTCGCACGCGATTCTGGTTTACAACCGCGAGAGAGCCAACGGTCTGGCCGATGGCATCGTGATTACTCCGTCGCACAATCCGCCCGAAGACGGGGGCTTCAAATACAACCCGCCGCACGGCGGCCCCGCCGACACAAATGTCACGAAATGGATTCAGGATCGCGCCAACGCCATCCTGGCCAGCGCTTTTGGCGATGTGCTTCGTTGTCCCTACCGCAAGGCCCTGGCGGGCGCCAGGCGGCACGATTATCTCGCGACCTATGTCAGCGATCTGGCGTCGGTGCTGGATATGGATGCCATTCGTAGCGCGCGGCTGTCGCTGGGCGCGGACCCGCTCGGCGGAGCGGGAATCGCTTACTGGGGCCGCATCGCCGAAACGTACGGACTCAATATGACCGTGGCACACGATCACGTCGATCCCACGTTCCGGTTCATGTCGGTCGACTGGGACGGCAAGATTCGGATGGATTGTTCGTCGCCCTATGCGATGGCGAGCCTGATCGCGTTGAAGGACAAGTTTGATGTCGCGTTCGCCTGCGATACCGATCACGACCGCCACGGCGTGGTGACCCGCAGCGCGGGGCTGCTCAATCCGAATCACTATCTGGCGGTCGCCATCTCGTATCTCTATCGCAACCGCCCGGGGTGGCGGGTAGACGCCGGCGTCGGCAAAACCATGGTGTCGAGCAGCATCATCGACCGCGTGGTAACAGACTTGGGCAGGAAGTTGGTGGAAGTGCCGGTCGGTTTCAAGTGGTTTGTCGATGGCCTACTGAGCGGCGGTCTGGGATTTGGCGGCGAAGAGAGCGCTGGGGCCTCGTTCCTCCGCCGCAATGGCGGCGTGTGGGCCACCGACAAGGATGGTTTGATTCTCGCCCTGCTGGCGGCCGAGATGATGGCGCGCACCGGCAAGGATCCCGGCGAGTTGTATCGCGGGTTGACGGAGCGGTTCGGCGCGCCGGCTTACGAGCGTATTGACGCCCCGGCAAGTCCGGAACAGAAGACGATCCTGCAGAACTTATCCCCGGAGAGAGTGAAGACTCGCGAACTGGCGGGCGATCCGATCCAACAGATGCTCACTGCGGCGCCCGGAAATCATGCTCCACTAGGCGGGCTGAAGGTGGTCACGGCACGGGGCTGGTTTGCAGCGCGGCCCTCGGGGACTGAAAACGTGTACAAGATCTACGCGGAAAGTTTCGCCGGCGAAGACCACCTGCACCGGATCCAGCAGGAAGCGCAGGAGCTGATTGCGCGGGCCTTCACCATGGCCGCCTGATCATCCCACCAGTTCAAGAAAGGCCCGGGCCGCGTGACTCAGAGCGCGGCGCGTCGGGTAAACCAGGCGAATCTTTCGTTCCATGTGCATTTCCTTGACGCGAACCTCGTGGAGTGTCTTCTGCTCGATTTCCTGCTCCACGCACATGCGCGGCAAGAAGGCCACGCCTAGGTTTGCCTGAACCATTTTGCGAATCGTCTCGATGGTCGGCATTTCGACATCGATGAGCAGAGGCACTTTGCGTTCGCGAAACGTGCGAACCACGGTTTCCCGGTACGGCGATACCACGTTGTGTGCAATGAATGTTTCCTCGCCCAGGTCTTCAATCGAAACCGCCTTGCGCGAGGCCAGGCGGTGTTTGGGAGAAACCACGAAGGCCAGGGAATCGGCATAAATGACCTTGGTCTTCAAGCGCTCGTCGGCCGGATCGTAGCTGATCACGCCCAACTCCAGATTGCCGTCGAGCAGTTCATTGGGAATCTGGCTGGAAAGGCTGCGCCGGACTGTTACCTTAATTTTCGGGAATAGCTCGCGGTACCGTTCGATGTGCCGGAGAAGATAGAGCGTGGCTGATTCGTTGGCGCCGATCACCAGGCGGCCGGCCGAATTGTCACGCAGTTCAGCCAGGGAATTGTCCAACTCCTGCTGCAAGCTCTGAAAGCGGCGTGCATACTCCAGAACGGTGCGACCGGCGTCGGTCAGGATCAATTCCTTTCCGGAGCGGTCAATCAGCTTTTCGCCGACTTCCAGCTCCAGACGCTGCAAGGCCAGTGAAACAGCGGGTTGCGTCCGCAGCAGTTTTTCGGCAGCGCGCGAGAAGCTCTTCTCGGTGGCGACCGTATAGAAGACCTGGAGCGCGTACAGTTCCATAAAGCGTGGCGCGACTTCTGATTATAATAGCAGTTAATATACACCTCGAAAATTATAAATTTGCCAAATCCGAAGCCCGCCGCGATAATGGCAGCTATCGGTGAATATCGATGAGCGACCGCGTATATATCTTTGATACGACGTTGCGGGATGGCGAGCAGTCGCCGGGCTGCAGCATGACGGTTCCCGAAAAACTACGCATGGCGCGCAAGCTCGTGGAGCTGGGCGTGGATGTGCTCGAAGCCGGCTTCCCGATCGCTTCGGAGGGCGATTTCGAAGCAGTGGTTGCTGTCAGCCGGGAATTTCCGTGGGTGCAGGTGGCGGCCCTGGCGCGCAGTTGTACGCTCGATGTCGAGCGGGCCGCGGAGTCGCTGCGGCATGCGAGGCGGCCGCGCATCCATACTTTTATTGCGACCAGCGACATCCATCTGAAATTCAAGCTCAAGAAATCGCAGCAACAGGTGTTGGATGAGGCTGCGGCGGCAGTCGAACTGGCGCGGCGCCACGTGGATGATGTCGAGTTCTCGGCCGAGGACGGCTCGCGCACTGATCCTGACTTCCTCGAGAAGATTTCCAAAGCAGTCGTCGCCGCCGGCGCGCGCACCGTCAACATCCCCGATACGGTCGGCTTTTCCGTGCCGGCAGAGTACGGCCGGATTATCGGGCGCGTGGTGAAGGCGCTGGGCGATTGTGCGGTCGTCAGCGTGCATTGCCATGATGACCTGGGGATGGCGGTGCCGAATTCCCTGGCCGCCATCGAAGCGGGCGCGCGCCAGATCGAGTGCACGATCAACGGCATCGGCGAGAGGGCGGGGAACACCTCGCTTGAGGAAATCGTCATGGTCCTCAAGACCCGGCCCGACTGCTACCCGTACCACACCGGCATTCAGACCGAACATCTCTTCGCCGCCAGCCAAATGCTGAGTTCAATCATTACTTTTGGGCCCCAACCCAACAAGGCGATCGTTGGGCGAAATGCATTCGCGCACGAGGCCGGTATTCACCAGGACGGCTACCTGAAGGAGAAGTCCACCTACGAGATCATCGATCCGCGCTCAGTGGGCGTCCCAGAGGGCAAGCTGGTGCTGGGTAAGCACAGCGGCCGCCACGCCCTGCTGAAGCGCTGCCAGGACCTGGGCTTCGACTTGAGCCGCGAGGAGCTCGACGATCTGTATCACCGCTTCACCACGGTCGCCGACCAGCGTAAGAAAGGCCTCATGGACGAGGAGATCATCGAGCTGATCCGAGCCGGCGAAAAAGCCGCGCGCGTGGCGGCGGACTGAAGAATGAACCTGAAAATCCTGGTACTCCCCGGTGATGGGATTGGCACCGAAGTCACGCGCGAGGCCGTGCGGGTGCTGCGCCACGTCGCCCAGAAATGGAATCACACGGTAGATGTAACGGAAGGGCTGCTGGGTGGAATTGCCATACACAAGACCGGCAACCCCTTTCCGCCCGAGACGGAGAAGCTGGCGTTGGAGGCCGACGCGACCCTGATGGGCGCGGTTGGGCTGCCCGAGTTCGACAATGTGCCACCGGACAAGCGGCCGGAAAAAGGGCTGCTGGGTATCCGCAAGGCGTTGCGGGTATACGCGAACCTGCGGCCGGTGCGCGCTTACGCGTCGCAGTTGGATTCGTCGCCGTTGAAGAATCACCTGGTCGAAGGCACCGACATGATCATTGTCCGGGAGCTGACGGGCGGAATTTACTACGGAACCCCGCGCGGCATTACCGAAAGCGGCGCGGAAGTGCGGGCAGTCAATACCATGACCTACACGCGCTCGGAAATCGAGCGCGTGGCCCGCATGGCGTTTCGTCTGGCCCGGGCGCGGCGCAAGAAGGTGACGTCGGTCGATAAATCGAACGTGCTGGAGAATTCGCAGCTCTGGCGGAAAGTGGTCAGCGAGATCGCGGGCGAGTTTCCCGATGTTGCTCTCGATCATATGCTGGTGGATAACTGCGCCATGCAGCTCGTTCTCAATCCGCGGCATTTCGACGTGCTGCTCACCGAAAACATGTTCGGCGACATTCTCAGCGATGAAGGCGCGGTGTTGGCGGGTTCGATCGGCATGCTGCCCTCGGCGTCGATCGGCGATCAAAAGCCTTCCGGTGCGTTGGTGGGTCTCTACGAGCCGGTGCATGGCTCCGCGCCCGATATCGCCGGCCAGAACAAGGCAAATCCACTGGGCGCGATCGGCTCGGTGGCGGCCCTGCTGGCGTACAGTTTTGGATTGAAGCAGGAGGCCGCCGCGGTCGACGCGGCGATCGAAACGGTCTTGAAGAGCGGAAAGGTGACCGCGGATTTGCGTCCGCCGGGTCCGCCCGCAACCACCGAACAAGTTGGCGCAGCCATCTGCGCCGCGATTTGAGAAAACCGGCCCGCCGACCCCTGACTCCCGGCCCCGGTTACACTGGACTTTTATGCCTCGCACCATCATCGAGAAGCTTTGGGATTCCCATGTCGTCTACGAGCAGCCGGACGCGCCCGCCCTGCTCTTCATCGACCTGCATCTGACCCACGAAGTCACGTCCGCGCAGGCCTTCCAAGGGCTGCGCGACTGCGGGCTGAAAGTGCGCCGCCCCGATCTCACGCTGGCAACGGCCGACCACAGTATCCCGTCGACGGACCGCTCCCTGCCCATCGTGGACGAACTCGGCCGCAAGCAGATCGAGCAGCTCGAAAAGAACTGCAAGGAATTCGGTATCCCGTATTACGGGATTCATAGCGACCGCCAGGGCATCGTGCATGTCATCGGCCCCGAGCTCGGCCTCACGCAGCCGGGCATGACCGTGGTCTGCGGCGACAGCCACACTGCCACCCACGGCGCGTTCGGCGCGCTGGCGTTCGGTATCGGCACCAGCCAGGTGGAGCACGTGCTCGCCACGCAGTGTCTGCTGCAAACGAAATCGAAAACCTACCAGGTGCAGGTGAACGGCAGTTTGAAGAACGGAGTCGCCGCCAAGGACATTATCCTGGCGCTTATCGCGAAGATCGGCATTGGCGGCGGTACCGGCTGTGTGTTCGAATATACCGGCCGCGCCATCCGCGCGCTTTCGATGGAAGAGCGCATGACGGTTTGCAATATGTCGATCGAGGGCGGCGCCCGCGCCGGCCTCGTCGCGCCGGACGATACGACGTTCCAATACCTGAACGGCCGGCCTCACGCCCCGAAGGGCGCGGATTGGGACGCTTCCGTCGCGCGGTGGAAACAGCTTCCCAGCGATGAAGGCGCGCAATACGATCGTTCGGTGACCATCGATGCCGATCAGCTCGAACCGATGATTACTTTTGGCACCAATCCCGGCATGGGCGTACCGATCAACGCGCCAGTTCCTTCGCCGTCCCAGATCGCGGACCCCGCGGCGCGCGCCGATCTGGAGAAAGCGCTCCGCTACATGGCCATCGAAGGCGGCAAGCCGCTGGTGGGCCATCCGGTGGACGTCGTCTTCATCGGAAGCTGCACCAATTCCCGCATCTCTGACCTACGTACCGCCGCCAGCGTGCTGAAAGGCCGCAAGGTGAATCCCAAGGTGCGGGTGCTGGTAGTGCCTGGCTCGCAGGAAGTGAAGCGGCAGGCTGCGGCTGAAGGTCTGCCGGAAATTTTCCGCGCCGCCGGCGCCGATTACCGCGAGCCCGGCTGCTCCATGTGCCTCGCCATGAACGGCGATATGGTTGAACCCGGCAAATACAGCGTGTCGACGAGCAATCGCAATTTCGAAGGGCGGCAGGGGCCGGGCGCGCGCACATTCCTCGCCAGCCCGCTGACCGCCGCTGCCAGCGCCATCACCGGCGTCGTGACCGACGTGAGGACCCTGTTATGAAATTCCAGACCATCCATAGCCGGATGGTGCCGCTTCCGGCTACCAATGTCGATACTGACCAGATCATCCCGGCGCGCTTCCTGAAGACCATCAGCAAGGAAGGGCTGGGCGCCAACTTGTTCTGCGACTGGCGCTACGATGCGCAAGGCAAGCCCAAGCCGGATTTCATCCTCAACCAGCCGCGAGCGCAGGGTGCCCTGGTGCTGCTGGCCGGCGACAATTTCGGCTGCGGCAGCTCCCGCGAGCACGCGCCGTGGGCGCTGACCCAATTTGGGTTTCGTGCCGTCATCAGCACGTCATTCGCCGATATCTTTCGCGGCAATTCGCTGAAGAATGGATTGCTGCCTGTGATCGTGCCGGCTGGCGTGCATGCGGATCTGTTCCGTGCGGTGGAAAAGGATCCGGACGCGACCGTGAAGATCGATCTGGCACGGCAGATTCTGACTACTCCTTCAGGCCGTGAAGTCGAGTTTCCGGTCGACAGTTTTTCCCGGCACTGCCTGCTGGAAGGCGTCGACGAACTCGGTTATATGCTACAGCACGAAGCGAAGATCGCGGCGTTCGAAGGCAAGCGCGCGGCTTCCATTAACACCCTGGCTAACTAACCTTCGAACGCTTTCCGGTACTCCGCCTCCAGCTCGGGTTCGCGGCCCTTCACTGCGCCGGCAGTATTCCTGCGAATCTCCTCCGAGCCGCGGTGCAGGGCGAGGGCGTGAATCGCGTCGATGGCATCACGCTTTCGCGCCGTCCGCACCATGCCGAGCAGCCACTGGAGCGCACGTTCCTGGCGCGTCAGGCTGATGGCGCGCAGCAGGACCTCGCAAAATTGCGCGTCGCGCGCACTCTCGTAGGCCTTCTGCAGCAATTCGCAGGCCTCTGGTAACCGGGAGGACCCGAGTGCCAGCGCGGCTTCTTCGCGCACCGCGCCTTCGCCCTTATCGAGGTACTCCGCGACGAGCGGCACCGCCCGTTCGCCTTCGATGCTCAACAGCGCGTCAAAGACCTGCCCCATGACTTGCGGCTCTTCGTCGCCGCCCCGCGCCTTCAATCGGAGCACGAGCGCCGCTTCGATACCTTCCATCTGTGCTAACGCGCGGACTGCTTCCAGGCGAATCGCATGCGATTTCTCGGTGAGCGCGTCCACGAAGCAGCGCAGGGCGTCGTCGCGGGCCAGGTCGGCGCAGGCCGCCAAGGCAAGCAGGCACGTCCCGCGCAAGGTCTCGGCCGTATCGACCGGACGCCCGAACGAAGGCTCCATCTGAATGTGGCGCATGCCGCGCAGAAACGGCGCCGATTCCGTGTGGCCCAGGTCCTTCAGCGCGGTGGCGATCGCGTTCTTGCCCCAGCACTGCTGGTCCCGTTCGACCGCGTTCTCCAGCAGCCGGTCGAAGGCGCGTAGCAGATCTGGGATCAGTTCCCGAAACTGCCGCTCGGACGCCATTTTCGCGGCTTTGGCGGCAATCAAGTTCACTCGATCGCCGAGTGCCTTGCGGAGTGCCGGGATGGCCGCCGGTGGATCCGCGTCCCGGAGTTTTGATAGCCGGTCGAGTTCGTCTTCGACTTTGCGGACGGCCATGCGTCAGCCGAGATACAACCCGCCATTGACACCCAGCGTCTGCCCGGTGATGAACGCATTTCCCGCCAACATCACGGCGACGTCGGCGATCTCTTCCATCTCGCCGAAGCGGCCCATGGGAATCATGTCGGGTTTGATCATCGGGTTGGCGGTCACCATCTCGGTGGCGATGAGCGCCGGGGATATGACGTTTACCGTGATGCCTTCTTTTGCCAGCAGGCGGGCATAGCTGCGCGTCAGCCCGATCATGCCGGCTTTGGCGGCCGAGTAATGCAGCCCGAACACGCTGCCCGCTTGTCCGGCAACCGACGAGAGATTGATCACGCGGCCCCAGTGGCGTGCCCGCATCCCGGGTAACACCGCCTGCGTCATCAGGAAGCAGGAGGTGAGATTGACTGCGATCATCTCATTCCAGTCCTCTTCGCGAATCTCTTCCATCTTCTGAATGCGCAGCGCGCCGGCGTTGTTCACCAGAATGTCGATCGGGCCGAGTTCGGATTCAACCGCCCGGGCCAGCGCGGTGACATCGGAGCCGCGGGAAACGTCCGCCTGAATCATCGCGCTGCGCCGACCGGACTCCCGGATTTCTCGCGTGGTGGATTCGGCTTCGGCGCGCCGCTCTCGGTAATTGACGGCCACGTCACACCCGGCTCGCGCCAGTCCTATCGCAATCGCGCGGCCGATGCCGCGGCCGCCTCCAGTAACCAGCGCGATCTTTCCGTTCAGTAGTTCCATGGCCGTCTTCGATTGTAGCTGGGCGTTGTGGGAACGCTCTGCCTTGCGCCGGGCGTCAAAGTGGACTTTACTGGCGGTGGAAGACTTGAGTTTCCGACGCCAGTGGCGTCGGAAACGTGCCCGAAATGTGGTCCTGCCAGTTCAAGCTTTCTTCATCGGCGAGGGACCACAGCAACCCGATAACCGTACACAGGCTGAGGCAGGAACCCGCGAAGCGCACAATTCGATGCTGGGGTGAGAGCGGGAAACCGTCGAAGGTGATCAGCCGGAGCTGGGCCCAACGCATACCAGGTGTCTCCGTGCCGGCCACCGTCCACAACAAACCGTAGGTCAACGCCACCAGGGGCAGCGTGCCTGCAAACACGAGCAGATTGGCGCGGGTAAATACAAACGCGCCGCCGGCCAGTTTGAAGGCCATCAAAAACAGTCCGTAGCCGATCAAAACCATCGACCAGTCCAACGCGGCCGCAACCGCGCGATGCAGCGTAGTCGCAACCGGAGATTCGCACGAGATGACAGCTTCCACCGTCGTTCCCAGCGTGCGTGGAGCCGTCGCGGGCACCGGAACAAAGTCCAGGCTTCCCTGCGCTTCCACCGTGCGCGAAGCAGGACGGCGCGGCGCGGACCTACGCGGCGCTTCGCTCTGCGGGCGAGGCCGTGTCTCAACGCGTGCGCCGGCATACGATTCAAACGGGATGACGTTGGAAACCGGACGCGCTGCAAACAGCACGCCTTGAATGGCGTGAGAATAGTCGGAGTTCTCCAAGCCGGCCGGAGCCATCGCCGGCGCGGCCGCCAGCGCAGTCGCCAGTGCCCCATCGGTACGGTGTGGTGTGAAAGGCCCGATCGGTGTATCGTCGGGGCGCCGCCCGCAGCGGCGGCAGCGATGCTCCCCTTCCGGATTTCGTTGACCGCAATATCCGCACGTCATAGACTGCACCGGACTCCCGCGTCTGGCCTCCGAACTGCTCTCGAAAGTATGCTAACTTCCGAAATGAGGCTGGTCTGGGAATCCCTTATTCTCTAGTGTACATATCGGTTCCGAATTGTCACTATTTTTGTTTTTCTTCCCGGCGATTCTGCATTAGTTCCTTTGCGCTGATCCTCTTATTGCTCCGTGCCGTGCCGGCCTCGGCGCAAACCGTCTCCGTTCTGCCACTCAATCAACCAGTGAATGCCGCGCGGCCCAATGCCCCTCCGCACGGACGCTGGAACCTCACCGCCACCATCCAAGAGGCCGACGGCAAGCTGCGGAAATTGCATGGACACGCGGAAGTGGAAGGCGCCTCCATGGTGTTCCGCGCGGACGAAATCGAGTACAACGAAGAGACCGGCGACTTGCGCGCCACGGGCAGCGTCTTCTACCAGAACTTCGACAAGAAAGAGAAGGTGTGGGCCGATCGCCTGGAATACAACACCGATTCGGAAACAGGCACGTTCTATAAGGTTCACGGCGAAACCGCGCCGCACATCGAGGCGCGTCCCGGCATCCTCACCACCAGCAACCCGTTTTATTTTGAAGGCGACTGGGCCGAGCGAGTGGGGGACAAATACATCCTTCATGACGGGTTTGTGACCAACTGTAAGATCCCGAGCCCCTGGTGGACGCTGCGCGGGCCGAAGTTCGACATCATTCCTGGCGAACGCGCGATCGCCTACCGCAGCATCTTCCGAATCAAGGCTCTTCCTCTCTTCTACACTCCGTTCTTTTACAAGTCCCTGGAACGCGAGCCGCGCAAGAGTGGATTCCTTGTCCCCAACATCGGCCACAGTTCGATTCGGGGCATGATGCTCGGAGTCGGGTACTTCTGGGCCATCAATCGCAGTTACGATTTGACGTACCGGCTACAGGAATTCACGTCCCGCGGCGAGGCGCACAATATCGATTTCCGCGGCAAACCCCGTCCGGGGACCGATTATGACGCCATTATTTACGGAGTGCATGACCGCGGTCTCCCGCAGCCGTCCGGCCCGCCGCTGACCTACGGAGGCGTGAACATCTACGCCACCGGCAAGTCCGACTTGGGCGACGGCTGGTATGCCCGCGGGCAGGTGAATTACACCTCCTCTTTGCGGTTCCGCCAGAACTGGTCCGAATCGTTCAACGAACTCATCGGCTCCGAAGTCCAGTCGGTTGGCTATTTGAATAAGAACTGGTCGAGTTACACGTTCAATGTGGTCGCCGCGCGGCTGCAGAATTTTCAGAGTTTGGCGATTGAGACGATTAATCCGGTCACACTGGCCCCGCACTTCGAAACCAACGCCGTCACCATCCGCAAACTGCCCGAGGCGCAGCTCGGCGAGCGCGAGACGCAGCTCTGGCGCGGCGCGCCGCTGTGGTTTTCATTCGACTCGTCCGCCGGCCTGTTGTATCGCGACGAGCCCTTCTTTGATCCGACCGGCGCCCTGATCGACCGCTATCAGACCAGCCAGTTCATGAATCGTGTCAATTTCGCGCCGCACCTGATGAGCGCGCTGCACTTCGGCGGCTTCCACATCATTCCGCGCGTCGGCATCGACGAGGCATACTACTCGCAGAGCCAGGCCTTCAACGCTTCTACCAGCCAGGTGCTCCAGAGCCCGGTTTATCAAGTGATCGGAACCAACCTGGTCCGCAGTTCGCGCGACCTTTCGGTGGATGTCATCTTCCCCTCGCTGGCCCGTGTGTTTTCCAAGAAGACCGTGTTCGGTGACAAGCTGAAACACGTCATCGAGCCGCGTGTAACCTACAACTACATCAACGGTATCGGCAGCGACTTCACGCGCTTTATCCACTTTGATGAAACGGACCTGCTGGCCAACAACAACGAAGTGCAGTTCTCGCTGGCCAACCGCCTGTACGCCAAACGCGGTGACACCGTCACCGAGATTTTTTCCTGGCAACTGTGGCAGAGCCGCTACCTCGATCCGACGTTCGGCGGCGCACTTGTTCCCGGCCAGCGCAATGTGTTTTTGAGCATGGCCGAGTTGACGCCCTATTCCTTCCTGGTGTATCCGCGGAGTTCGTCGCCGGTCGTCTCGGTCATGCGGATGA
>Ga0126371_10004410_pt1 | contig 12409 bp, 17 predicted proteins | sample PanSoiMetaPlot_4_FD_110145 | JGI IMG/M metagenome (GOLD analysis project Ga0126371, IMG submission 110145) | Tropical forest soil microbial communities from Panama - MetaG Plot_4 | ecosystem: Environmental > Terrestrial > Soil > Tropical forest > Bulk soil | place: Panama | collected 2016-02-17
AAGCAGAGCTCCTTCTCCTGACAAATCCAATCGCAAGAGAATAAAGCTTTCCGGCTAGAGTTTTTAGAATGTGATTCGAATGGTTGGCCGGTAATTAACGACAATCCAGGAACTGATTCGGGACTCCGACTTGGATCACCCCCAACTCCGATTCGGACGTTTTGATATGATCCGATGCACTGCGGCCACCAGATTTGGAATGCTTAGGCAGAGAGGCCAGAATCAATGACTCGTACCCTTCTTACTTCGTTGCTTGCATCTTGTTCCGCAATGGCTGTGTTCGCGCAGATGGGGAATATGAGTGCGCCGTCATATACCAAGGACGTCGCGCCGGTCCTTCAAAAACACTGTCAGAGCTGCCATCGGCCGGGCGAGGCGGCGCCCTTTTCCATGCTGACTTATGAAGACACCCGTCCCTGGGCGGGAGCAATGAAGGCAGCCGTTCGACTGAAGACGATGCCGCCATGGTATGCCGATCCTGAGATTGGTCACTTTTCGAATGACAGATCTCTCTCGCAAAAAGAGATCGATATGATCGTGGCATGGGCCACCGCGGGCGCACCGAAGGGCGACCCAAAGGACATGCCTCCGCCCGTAAGCTTTCTCGAAGGATGGGATATTCCGAAACCGGACGTTACGTTTCAGCTGCCCAAAGAATTTGCAGTTCCGGGGTCAGGAATGGTTGAGTACCAGTACGCCATAATACCCACCGGTTTTACAGAAGATAAGTGGGTTCAGGCGGTCGAAGTCCGGCCAACAGAGCGCTCCGTGGTTCACCACATCATCGCTTATGTGCGTGAACCCGGATCCAATTACTTCAAAAACCAGACACCGGGAATATTCTTCGAAGCTCCTCCCGCCAAGACGGATGAAATTGTCGACACCAGCGCACTGCCAAGCGACTTCCTGGTTGGATATGCTCCCGGTCAACCTGCCGAAATTTTGCCTGCGGGCGAAGCGAAGCTGATCAAGGCTGGTTCGGACATCGTGTTCGAGGTTCACTATACGCCGAATGGAAAAGCAGTCATGGATCGGACCAAACTGGGCTTGGTTTTCGCAAAAGAGCCGCCGAAAAAGCGAGTGCAGACCTTGTCGGCGAGCAATGGCACCTTCAAAATCCCTCCCGGCGATCCAAACTATCGGGTGGACGCGTCCTTCGAGATCCGCGAGCCGCTGACACTCGCATCGATTCACCCCCACATGCACGCGCGTGGGAAGGATTTCGAATATCGCATCGTATTCCCGAATGGCGAGACGCGGACGATTCTGCGTGTCCCCCAGTACAACTGGCACTGGCAACTTTGGTACAACCTCGCGGAACCCATCGATCTGCCACCGGGCGCGCGGATTGACTGCACCGCACATTTTGACAATTCAGCCAACAATGCCGAGAATCCGGACCCAACCAAAACCGTGACATGGGGGCAGCAGAGCTGGGATGAAATGATGGTTGGCTTCTTCAATCTGGTCTACGACCCTAAGATTTCTCCCAAGGACTTGCTGCCGGAAAGAAAAGGTGTCGGGAAGGGCAAGGCCGCAGCCACTGGGAATTGACGGCGGCCAGTCGATTGGACAAGTGACACAACACTTTATGCGAACCCGCAGCACTTTGCTCATCGTTGTTTTGCTGAATGTATTTTCTGCGGCTCAGTCCATCCCGTCGCCGAAGAAACAAATCCTGGTTATCGGTGAAGAAAAGGGCTACCGCCATGAGGCGGTGTCGCACGCGATGGCCACGATCGAACGACTCGGGAGGGAGACAGGATTATGGGACGCTACCCTCCGTACCGACACCGAAGCGTTGACCAAGAAAAAACTGGAGTACAACGCCAAGAATCTCACCAATTTCGATGCGGTGGTTTTCTTTACAGGTGGCGATCTTGAAATGGACGCCCAACAGAAGTCTGACTTCTTATCCTTCGTCCATGACGACGGAAGGGGATTCATCGGTATTCATAGCGCCGCGATTACTTTTGTCGATTGGCCTGAATACGGAGAAATGATCGGTGGCTATTACGATGAGCACCCCTGGGGGACCTTCGACGCTCCCATCATCGTCGAAGACCCGATATTTCCCGGAATCCAGCAATGGCCAAAATCCTTTGTGTTACGGGACGAGATCTATCAGATGAGGAATTATTCGCGAGAAAAGGTGCGCGTGCTCATGCGGCTCGACCCCGGCAAGATCGACCTTGGAAACAAGAACGTGCATCGGACCGATCGCGACTTCGCAGTCACATGGGCCAAGATGTACGGAAAGGGGCGCGTATTCTACACGACATTAGGACACGTCCCGGGCAACTGGGATAAACCGGAATTCCAAAAGATGATCATCGAAGCCATTCGATGGTCAACCGGGATAACCAATGCAGACCTGAACTCCCGGCCGCTTCCTCAAGGCCAGTAGACGGCTTAGCGGAATATTCGGGGATACTCGCATTGTCGATCATGACTACAGGCGCTGACACAGGCATCTCTCGCAGAACCTTTGGGAAACTTGCTGCTTCCGGATTGATAACGGCCGCCATTCCCCTGTCCTTATCGAGCAAGCTCGACCTAGGCGTCGGTACGTACAGCTATCACAACCTGACACTCGAATCGATGATCGCCCAGCTTAGTTCTTTAAGGATCTCTAAGATTGAAATGTCTCGGGGAGAATTCATGCTGATGAATCATCCTAGCGACGATCTTTTTCGCGCAGCCCGAAACAAGCTGGATGTGGCAGGGATCCGGTGCGTTTCTTATTACAGTGCGACCGTTAAGAGCGATGAAGATCTCGAAAATGCGCTGCGATTCGCAAAGATTCTCGGGGCGCAGAATATCACGGGTGATGCTACTGGTAGCATCCTTGCTCGGATTGACACGCGTTGCTCGCAAGAGAAGCTGACCTTCGGTATCCACAATCACTTTTTCAAAGGTGAGAAATTCGCCTATGAAAGCGCAGAGGATGTTTTACAGGCACTAGCGGGACTCTCGAATACCGTCGGGGCAACCGCTGATATTGGACATTTTGCGTCGTGTGGTCATGACACTGTCGACAGTGTCCGGAAATTGGGGCCACGTCTGAAACTTGTGCATCTTAAAGACATTGAGGCTGCCGGGGGTGAGGTGAACGTGCTGCTCGGAAAGGGCATCGCGAAAGTTCCTGAAGTCATGCGCGAGCTTCATCGGCAAAATTTCTCTGGGCTGATTGCGATCGAGTATGAAAAGGAAGGCGATGTCAACGAAGACATAAAGACCGACGTGGAGATTGCAAGGGGTCTCGCCTAGTTGCAGATACTAAGGTAGTCAGAGCAAAGACAAACGGCGCGCGCAATCCATCATGATTTCGGATTCCCAAGCCGGACGCTGTGGGTTGAGGGGATGTGTCCGGTTGCTGGGGATGCGCTCGATCAAGTTCAGAAAGACGGCGGCAGAGTGTTTGTATGCGGGAACGGGTGCCCGAAAAGCGACGTTTCCGAGGTGCTGCAGGGCGTCCGAAAGTGCGTAGTAGTTGGGGTCTCCAGCCTGCCAGAGTCGGTCTCGCTCGGCGAATTTCTCAGGCGCAAACGCGGCAAGCCCCAGCAGATAGTCTGAACCATATTCAATCATGTTGATGCCGAGATCGTTCCCCGTGTAAATCCTGAAGTTGGGGCGTCGTGCATCGCGAAGAGCGAGACGCTCCAGCTCCACCAGGCGGTCGAGCGAAGAGTGCTTCATTCCTTTAATCTCTGGGATGTCCATCAAACGACTGATGGTCTCGACGTTATAGATCTGCCCGTTCGCGGCAAACATCGGACCCAATTCGAAAGCCAACACATCTGAATAGCCTCGCACTGTACCCCGATAGATCGCGGCGATTCTTTCAGGCGACTCGCCCTGCAACCGCGCTGTTTGAAACAGGATTGGTGTACCGTCCAATCGAACAATGGCATCGATCTGGCGTCGATAAAGAGCGACAATGTCGTCACCCGACTGGTTTTCGATGTAAGCGCCGGCGACAAATGGGATGCCCGGCCCAAGAGCTTGCCGCGTCCAGTCCAGCACATTCAGCTTTTCCGCGTCGCTCAGGTAGTTCACGTAGCCGGTGTCCATATTGACGGCGTTCATCAGCCCGGCTTGATGAGTAGAGACCAGCCGCGTCGCAAACGCGTCGATTGCGATGCGGCCGTCGGATTCGTACGGGAGCAAAGCAGCCGCGATGCCTTGCACTGTGCGGCGCGGTTGTTGGCGCTTGAGCAAGTCCTCTACTGCCATTCTTGAATCCGCGGGGTGCCTTTGGTATTACCGCAAGAAAGCTACACTAGCCTCGCTTGAGAACCCTCAGCGTCTCCCCCCAGTCCGAGTCCTTATAATAGTCGTCGAGTGGGTAGCAACCTGAAGGGAGACCGTTCCGCGGTGCCGTCGTGCAATCGCTGAATGTTCTGCAAACACGCTTGCGGTGAATGTCGTTGCCCTCCGAGGCGTCCCACAGAAACTCAGGATAGGTCAAAACCATTCTGCCGAGGCCCACGAAGTCGACCCAATCTTCCCGTACGGCGGCCTGTGCGACATATGGTAAGAAATCTTGCAGGTAGGTGTAAGCCGATCCAACAATAAGCAGATTTGGGAAGCGCCGCTTGAGCTCACGTGTCGTGGCCATCTGACGAGCAACTCCGACTAGCGGATCCTCTGGTGGGAGATATCCGTCCGAAGGCGGGTAGAGGGCAGGGCGTTGGATGTGGGGATTATAGTAAGGGCTGCCGGCGGTGACGTTAACGAGGAGAATCCCGAGCTGTTCCAATAACGATAAAAATCTCTCCGGCTCACTCAGGTCCGTGTCTGTCGGATCCAGGGGATTCACGCCAAAACCCCAACGGTAGGGCAGTAAAGCAGTGCAGGGTTCCGCCACACCCCTGTTGGATTTACCGATGCTGGTTTGCTTTGGATCACGGTGAAATGGCACGGTATCGATCGCCGAGAGCCGCACTCCGATATGCAAGCCGGGGGCAAGCGAACGAATGCCTTGCACAACTTCCCGCAGAAAACGAGTCCTGCCTTCGAACGTGCCTCCATAACGTCCCTGGCGCGTGTGAGCGCTCAGAAATTCGTGACCGAGGTAGCCGTGGCAATGCTTGATGTCCACGAAATCAAATCCCAGTTGCCAAGCCATAAAGGCTGCGCGATGGAAGTCTTCGATGATCGACTCGATCTCACCATCGGTGAGCACAGGATAGTCTGCGGGCACATTCAGGCGGCGATCCAGCAATGGATGGTGATAGAGAATGCGCGGTTCGGGGCGGGCAGGTTCGTTAGGGCGGCAGTAGCGGCCGGAGTGCGTCAACTGCAAGCCGACAAGCAGGCCATCATCGGAACCGGTCGTCTGAATATGTTCATATCTTAAGACCATTCGCAATTCCGCGAGGCTTTCTTTAGTTCGTGGGGAAGCGAGAAGCTGGTTCGGGTTCGCACGCCCTTCTTGGCTGACAGCCACGGCTTCTCCGCCCCAGACCAGCTTCCCGCCGCTTCTACCGAAATGTTTCCATCGACGGAATGTATTTTCCGACGGGGCTCCATCCCGTGTTGCGTCCCAACCTTCCATCGGCTGGACCGCAATGCGATTGCCAATTTTGAATAGACCACGCACGATCGGCGAACGCAAGGGCGATTGCGCTCCGGTTAGGATCTGGGAATCGCACGGAATCTTGAGATTGAGAGTCCGCAAGTGCGTCTGAAAGTTTCCCACGTGCTTCAGGCTTCCCAGGCGAACGATGTCTTCACTACTCACGCGACGCTCCGTCGGTCCGGCAGAGCCAAAACGGCAAATCCGCCCAGCAAAGCGATCCCGACGAGAGCGAAGCTTGAGCTCGAGTAGCTTCCCGTGACATCGCGCAAGCGGCCCACTGCCCATGGCGCTGCGGCTTCTGCAATACCACCCGCCACGATGATTACACCGAGCAACCTGCCGAGAATCTCGACGCCAAAGATTTCTGCCGTCATCAGCGGGACAATCATGTAATCGCCACCAAGACCGATCCCAAAAATCGCAGCCGACACGAGAAGAAGCAGCCGGTTACTTCCAAGGAAGAGCAGAGGAATCCCCGCGGCGACAAGTACGTATGTAAGCAACATCACATACTTTTTGGAAAAGCGATCGGCCAACCAGCCCATCAGCAGCCGACCGGCGATACTGAAAGCGAGCACTAGTGACAGCACGCCGGCGGCATCGCTCTGCGTGAAGTGTCGATCAAGACTCAAGAAAAGTTTCAGATTCTGCTGCGTACCACTCACTGCGGCGATAGAGCACATGCTTCCAAACGTGAGGAGGTAAAAGGAAGTTTTTCGGAACGCGGTTCCTGGGCTTGCGAGTTCGACAGCTGAGTCAGTTGTGCTCGCTCGCGGGGGCTCTTTCAGTAGCGCCACCAAGGGGAGCGAAATGGCTGCGATCAAAAGCCCAAGGATCTGTAATGTGTGTTGCCAGCCGAAATGCCGAACGAGGGCGTGTGACATCCAGGGGACGGCTGCACCGCCCATACCAATCCCGAGATAAGCAAAACCCATCGCTTTTCCCCGCGAGCGATCAAACCATCGTGTTAAGAGGACCTAATTCGGCAACGGGCCGCCACACACATAGCCCAGCGCGTTGCAGAAATAGAAGAAGTAAAACGTACTGATGCTGGAAGTCCAGCCCAGTCCCACCAAGGCGGCTGCTGCCATCACTATTCCGAACATCATCATGCGACGAGGCCGTAGCGGTCGATCATCCATCCGATCAAAAATCCAAAGATTGGTCCGACGACAAGTCTGCTGAGCGCGTTGCCTGAAGTTACTTGCGCACGAGTCCACCCAAACTGCTGAACCATAAAATCGTAAAAGAAGGGAAGGCCCCAGAGGGAAACGCCAACAATCCAGAACAACACCACGAAAGAAGTCGCAACGACCTGGTAGGCCTGGCGTCTAGGGACGTCATCCGCTGTGGCACTGTGGTGTACTGTTAACTCCTGGATCGCCGCACTCGGCACCTCTGCATCCTCCCCGCCCAGCCGTTTCATCGCATGCAGTTTAACCTAGGCGTGCATAGTTCCGGCATTTTCGTGCAGCGAAAATAACCAGGGTAGTCGTGCCATCCTGCACTGGCAAGAGTGGAGCAAATCATCAGAGTCATCCTCTGGATCATGGGTGCAGTACCGCAGCGCTGTGTTTCCAGTTCTGCCCCATCAGTAGTGCGCGTCAGATCGGACTTCGCGAGTTGCTAACAGCGTTTGAGAAGTGCCTTATTGAACGAGCGTTGGAGCAGCCGGATGGCGTCCAGGCCGAAGCAGCACGGATGCTTGGATTATCGCGTAGTGACATGGGTTACAAGGTCACAAAGTATGCGATCGGACGTCCAGCAGATGGCGCCTAGGCGAAAGTGCCGCGGCAGATTTGATTGCTGGTTTTCGGACGATGAGGAAATTCGGCTTGACTCCGCGTGTGCCCATGGCGAAGCCCTCCCGCGCCGCAGCATCGAACTAAGGCAGACCGTCTTGGCCATTGCAAGAAGATTTAGCCTTGACGATTTTGAGCGCGAATGGCTTCTTACATCAATTAGCTGGAGAAAAGGGCAACGGGCGATTTGGCTTCTGGCTTCGCCCGTTGTCGTTTGCGAGCGTCAGTATTGTTCCGCGCTAGTGAGCAGGAATCACGAGGAACAGTTCAGGACGATGCTGCCACGAGCCGCGTAATAGACTTCGTCAAGTCACGAAGTGGCGAGCACTCGAAAATCTCGGCCACTCTAGACGATGGCTCTTCTTCCTGACCCCGGGCAACGCGAACAGTCTCCGCAGACTGCCCCATCCGTTTGAGCGCGCGGCTTCGTGCCGCAACCACTTCGCCTCGCACGCAACCCAGATGAAGCGAACATTCCTGGTCGGAGTACCCCTCAAGGACTGACATCACGAAAACGAAACGTTCGAATGTCGGGAGATCCACAAGGTCACCCATCTCTGCCCCTTTCACCATTTCAGGCCAGGCAGAGCGATCCTTCGCCGGTTGCGAATGGTCGGCTGTCTCGTGCGGACGGACCATTCGAATCGCATTTAGAATGATTGCCCGCCGTGCCCACGATTCCGCCCACTCTCTGAAGACGTGGTTGCCTTCCTGGGATATATGCAGTCCCCCCACAAAACACTGCTCAGCCAACGACTGATCGGCTGTTAACAAGAATGCCAATGGGTACAAACTGTTCATTTTGCTCTCGAAGATCCTGCAGAAGTCGGCTCGGGAGGCGTAAGGCGAAGAAGGTCCATCCTTGAGTTTTCTTGCTCCGAACATCTTCAATTCCTCCTTACTGGATAGTCGTTTGAGGTCTGTGAAAATCGACATGGAGGTTGATTCATGGAATACATCCCCCTCTTCGGGTCAATTCCTTCAACAAATGCTTAGTGAATACGCCCTCACAGGAGAATTTGGCACCCGCTTGGATGAGTCCGAAGAGCACGTTTTCCCCCTCCGGACCAATTAGAGTCACGTTCGCCAGATCGACCACCAGCTTTCGACCGTCCAAATGCTCTCCGGCGTGCTTCCACGCTCTTTCCACTTCGTTTGTCCATGGGCGCAAGAGCTTGCCTTCGAGCACGACCCTACGCATGCCCGGTGTCTCGACAATGGATATTTTCAGCATGCTAGAAATCTGCTGTAGCAAAGCGGGTGCCAACCGATTTCGCCTGGAACTCGTGATAAATCGTTGAAAAGGTAAGACTGAGGGCGAGAAGGACGGATAAAGTGTCGAAAATGTCGATAGTCATTTCGACACTTTTCGAGGTTCGATGACGGCGAACCTCCCCCCGCCCGGCAGCTGGAACAAACTAGGCTTAAAAGACGCTGCGCGGGTCGATGCCGAGCTTCTTCATGCGCGAGATGAGCGTCGTGCGCTTTAGGCCCATGCGTGCCGCGGCTCCGTGCGGACCCGCAACGCGACCCTTCGTATCCTTAAGGACACTTAGGATGCCGTCGCGCTCATTGGCTTCTCTGGTACCCGGCACGGCTGCAGATCTGCCATTGCCACCCAGTTCGCGAATCGGCACTTGAAGCCCGGAACCGTGCGTTAGAATCACCGAGCGCTCGATGAAATTTTCCAGTTCGCGAATATTCCCCGGCCAATGCCAGGCAGCAAGGGACTTCATGGCTCCAGCAGGAATCGATTCGATTCGCTTTTCCATTTGGCGACTGTACTTCTGCGTAAAGTAGCGCACGAGCAACGGTATATCTTCTGGCCGCTCACGCAATGGTGGGATGCGAATGGGAAAAACATTTAAGCGGTAGTACAAGTCTTCCCGGAACTCACGTTGCTCGATCATTCTCTCTAGATCTCGATTCGTTGCCGCCACCAATCGCAGATTCACCTTTTTGGTGTAAGTGCTGCCCAGGCGTTCAAATTCTCGCTCCTGGAGAGCTCTCAGTAGTTTTGGTTGGATTTCGATCGGGATATCCCCGACTTCGTCCAAGAACAATGATCCTTGATCGGCGAGTTCAAGCCGGCCGATCTTTTGCGAGATTGCGCCGGTGAATGCTCCTCGTTCATGTCCAAAGAGCTCACTCTCAAGCAGTCCGGTTGGAATTGCTGCGCAGTTGAGCTTCACAAAAGTTCGATCTTTGCGCTTGCTGCGCTCGTGGATTGCCCGGGCAATGAGTTCCTTGCCGGTGCCCGTCTCGCCCAACAGCAACACGGTGGAATCGCTCGGAGCTACCGTTTCAACCAGGCTCAGAACATGCCGCAGAGCTGAACTCTGGCCCACGATGCCTTCAAAGTCTTTCTCACCTCGAATCTCGTCTTCCAAGTACAGTTTTTCCTGCGCTAGTCTGTCGGTGAGTTCGGCAATTTTGCTGTAGGCGATTGCATTGTCAACACCGATTGCCAACTGATTTGCTACCTGAACCAGGAATGCGACTTCGTCGGGGTCGAATGCGTTTTCCGTTCGCTTGGCGACGGCCAGGACTCCCAGCAACCGGCCCTTGCTAATAAGGGGCACGTCGCAAAACGAATTCAGCCCCTCGCCCTTGGCTTTCTCGTACATCTGCTGAGGAACTTCCGTTGGGTCGAGATGGTTCAAAACGATAGGCTTGCCACTTTTGAACGAATCGCCCGGCATCGTTCCATGAATCGGAACAGTTGCGCCCTTCGCGAAAATGCCACGGCTCTCTGGAAAATCGAGCGCGTGGACACGTAGGTGGGTGCCATCCTCGTCCGCCAGCATGACCGCTGCAGCGTCGCAACTCATCACCCGACGCACACTGCTGGAGGCGGCTACGAGAAGTTCGTGGAACTCCAGGTTTGAAACGACTTGATTCGTCAAGTCGAGGATCAATTTCAACTGATCTTGAACTCTCTGCGAGAGGTAGAAGTTCACGGTCGCATCAATGGCCAGCGCGATCTGCTCCGCTGCGAGACCGAGGAAGTCCACTTCCTCTTCGTCGTAAGCGTTTGGATAAGACCGGCCAAGGCTGAGAACGCCTAAGCGTCGAGAGCCCCTAGTCAGTGGAACCGTGATTGTGGAGGTAATCCCGTAGTTTGCGAGAAATTGAGCATATTTTGGGAAGCGACTTTCCTTGCTCCAATCAGCCGTTAACAGCGTCTGCGCTGATGCATTGACCCAGTGAATGGGGGAGTCATCACGCGAGAACTCTTCTACCCGAGACCGCTCCGCTCTTTCACCGTTGGTTTCCAGCAAAGACCAGCACGGTTTCTTGGTCTCTTGGTCGAAGGTCACTACGTGCAGAAAGGCAAAAGGCGTGACCTCTCTCAGTTCACGGACGAGTATCTCACACGCCGCACTGCAATCGTCAGAAGTGGCGATTGCGTTCGCCGCACGCAACAATGCCAAGTACCGCTCCTCTTCTACTTTGGGAAGAGTAGTCGCCGCACTGACCATGAAATCCACTCACCTCAACTTTGTCAGTTGTTCAGCTGTGCTGCGGAATGGGCACGCCCCAACTCAACTCTGTTAGCCCGAACCCAATTCGAAATAGACGACGTATGCTCCATGTGATGCGCCGCGTATTTAGAAAGGTTCTGAAAGTGTCGAAGATTTGACATTTTGTCGAAAATGTCGGAGACGCGATGGTGAACCGCATTTCTCCGGCCTCGCCAGATGTAAATCAAAGTCACGTGTTATCAAACGTATCGTGAGTCTCCGAGCTTCGGCTCACTTTGGCAATAGCAGTGCCTTCATCCAAACCGATTGCGGCAGATTGTTGGGTTTAATGCTGCGTCTTCAAAATGAGCCGCACACATCGTGGAAGGGAGATTTCATAACATGCGGAAAGTGATACTGATGGCGGGGGTTGCTCTTCTGCTCGGCGTTAGCGCGATGGCCCAGGAGTCGCGCTCAGAGATCAGCTTGCAGGGAACTGGCTTCTTCACGAAAGAAACTTCCGGCCAAGGCGTAACAGAACGTTCTACAAACACAGGAGGGTTTCTGGTCGGATATCGCTATTCGCTGACGCGTTGGCTGGCAGCGGAAGCGGTCTATGGTTATGACCGAAACAGCCAGCACTATTTCGGATCTTCCGGACTGTCCAGAGTTCAGACGAATGTGCACCAGGCGACTGGAGGCTTTGTGGTTCGAATACCGACCTCGCCGAGGTTCAGAATTAGTCCCTACGTTTTGGCAGAGGGAGGCGCGCTGGTGTTTGATCCTACGAATAATACATTCGGAACAATCGCGGGAGCACAACGTCAAACCACTGGAGTATTTTCCTACGGCGGCGGAGCCGATTTCCCCCTGGTAAAACACTTCACTCTACGCGCCGAATATCGTGGTCTCGTATACAGCGCTCCCGATTTTGGCCTGTCTACTTTGAACACGAACACCGTAACTCATACGGCACAGCCATCTGCTGGTATCGTATTCCATTTCTAATCGAGCGGACCTGGCGGCTTCGCATATCTGGTCGCCAGGTCGCCCATTCGCTTTCCTCCCCAGCCTAGTGCGACTCTCAATGCCTATCAAGCATCCGCCCGTTGTTGAGCGATTTTAACTCTGGATTAATCAGCGGGTGCTAGCGTAATTGGCACTCAGCGGCCATAGGCGTCTTACATACTCTGCAGTTCCAACGGAAAATTTTCCCTATGATCGCTCGCTTTCAGGAAATGACCATTCGTGGCCTCACTGACGATTCCCCACTTGATCTCTTTCATACTGTGTTCAGGATCCCGTCGTTGCACAGAAAAACAACACCCAAACAGGACCTCTTTTTCTGATCCGGCACTCGGTCGTTAGCCACCGCTATCGGAAGTTTCATCGTCGGCTCACTCCTCGCGCGACGTCGCGGAACTGCGAGAATAGCGCCGAGTATTTGCCCAGGACATAGTGGATGCGCCTAGCGCAGCGTAGCCTTCCCCGAAATAGAAGCCGCCAACTGCCATTGCGCAGAGTGATCTAAACCACCGATCTTTTTGAGTTATGGGTGA
>Ga0126371_10004411_pt1 | contig 12402 bp, 8 predicted proteins | sample PanSoiMetaPlot_4_FD_110145 | JGI IMG/M metagenome (GOLD analysis project Ga0126371, IMG submission 110145) | Tropical forest soil microbial communities from Panama - MetaG Plot_4 | ecosystem: Environmental > Terrestrial > Soil > Tropical forest > Bulk soil | place: Panama | collected 2016-02-17
ATTTCGAGCGGCCGGCCGCGCTCCAGATCCTGCAACATCGACGTCTTGTGCGCGCCGACCTTGCACGCGCCGTCGAGACGGCGCTCGAGGTCGACACGGAAGCGCACACCGAGCCGTTCGGCGATCGCCTGCGCCTCGCGCATCATGGCGCGGGCAATGTCGCGCGTGCCCGGTTCGCTACACAGCACATCGAGCGTGGTTCCGGCGAGCGCGCTCAGCGGATTGAGACAGAGATTGCCCCACAGCTTGAGCCAGATCTCGTCACGGATATTGTCGAGCACCGGCGCCTTGAGGCCGCCGGCGGCAAACGCCGCCGACAGGCGCTGGCACCGCTGGCTGATCTCGCCCGACGGCTCGCCGATCGGAAAGCGGTCGCCGTAGACGTGCGCGACGACGCCCGGTTCGACCAGCTCGGTCGCCGGATAGACGACACAGCCGATGGCGCGCTCCGGCGCGAGCAAGGTCCATTGCCGCCGTGCCGGATCGACGCTGGCGATGCAGCGGTTTTCCCATTCGCTGGGATGCCGATGGAAATACCAATAGGGTACACCGTTGACCGCGGTGACGATCGCGGTCTCGGGACCGAGCAGCGGCGCGAAGCGATCGAGCGCGGCGTCGATCTGGTTGGCCTTGAGCGTGACGATGACGTAATCCTGCGGGCCGAGTTCGGCCGGATCGTCGCTCGCCGGCAGCCGCACGACGGTCTCTTGGCCATCCGTGCGCAGCTTCAAGCCATTGGCGCGGATCGCCGCCAAGTTGGCGCCGCGGGCCACGAGCGAAACCTGGGCGCCTGAGCGCGCAAGCTTCGCACCCAGAAACCCACCAACCGCACCGGCACCGAACACACAAATCTTCACGCCAGCCTCCTTACTAGTGGCCGTACGTTGTATAATTTACACTGCACTTGCGAAGTTTCTGTGGCGGACGATAATAAAATTCGTAAATCCTGTGTATTTTCATGCAAATAATTGTGCGTTTTGTGAATTTGTAAATCACAGGAGCATGCGGTGGCAGCCCGTAAGACCCTGATCGGCCAGAAGATTCGGCGCCTGCGTCAAGATCGTGGCCTGACCCAGCAGCAGATGGCCGCGGAGCTCGGCATCAGCGCCAGCTATCTCAACCTGATCGAACACGACGAGCGGCCGGTGACGGTCTCGCTGCTGCTGAAGCTTGGCGAGAAATACGGCGTCGACCTCAACGCCCTCACCGACGATGCCGAACGGCAGCTTGCCGCGGCACTACGCGAGGTCTTTGCCGACGCCGGCCTGCGCGACAGCGGCATCAACGCCGACGAGATCGCGCGGCTGGTCGGCGCGGCACCACGCGCCGCCCGCGGCATCGCCGATCTCTACCGCGCCCTGCGCGCGGCGCGCGACGACGCCCAGGCGATCAACCTCAATTTGGCCGAAGGCCGCATCCGCCGCGTCGTGCTGCCGACCGAGGAGGCGCGCGACTTCTTCGAGTCGCGCCGCAATCACTTCGCCTCGCTCGAAACCGCCGCCGAGACGCTGCTGCAAACGGCGACCGGCGATCTCGGCCGCGCCCTCGGCGAGCGACTGGCGCGGCGTCACGGTGTCTCGGTCGAAATCGCGACCATCGCGAGCATGGCGGGCGCGTTGCGGCGCTTCGACCCGCGCACCCGCCGCCTGGACCTGTCCGAGGCACTGCCGCTGGCGAGCCGCAACTTCCATCTGGCCTATCAGCTCGGCCTGCTGGAAGCGCGCGAACCGATCGCCGAGGCGATCCGCGCCAGCAAGCTGTCGGCGCCGGAAAGCGAGATGCTGTGCCGCATTGGCCTGGCGAATTATTTCGCTGGCGCGGTTCTGATGCCGTACGCGGCGTTCCTGGCGGCGGCGCAAACCGAGCGTTACGACATCGAGCGCTTGATGAATCGCTTCGGCGTCTCGTTCGAGCAGGTGGCGCATCGCCTGTCGACGCTCAACCGCACCGGCGCGGCCGGCATTCCGTTCTTCTTTGCCCGCGCCGACATCGCCGGCAACATCAGCAAGCGCTTCTCGGCGGCGGGATTCCATTTCTCGCGTTATGGCGGCGCCTGTCCGCGTTTCGTCGTGCACGAAACCTTCGCCACACCCGGCCTGATCCGCCGCCAGATTGCCCGGATGCCCGACGGCGCGACGTTTTTCTGCGTCGCGCGCACGGTGGAAAAGCCGGGCGGCGGCTTCCACGCGCCTTCGGGTCACATGGCGGTGGTGCTGGGCTGCGACATCGCCCGCGCGGCCGAGATCGTCTATGCCGACGGCCTCGATCTGGCGCGTCCGGAAGTGGCCACCGAGATCGGCGTCGGCTGCCGGCTGTGCGAGCGCGCCGATTGCCGCCAGCGCGCCTTCCCGCCGTTACAACACCGTCTGGTGGTCGACGAAGCGGTCAAAGGCCCGTCGGCTTACGCCTTCCAGCCGCAGCGCTAGCGCGTCAGCGGCGGCCGAACAGTTTCTCGATTTCCGCGCGGCTCAGTGCGACGTAGGTCGGCCGGCCATGGTTGCATTGACCGGAATGCGGCGTCGCTTCCATCTGGCGCAACAGCGCATTCATCTCGGATTGGTTGAGGCGCCTTCCGGCGCGCACGCTGCCGTGGCAGGCGATCGTGCCGCAGACATGCTCGAGCCGTTCCTTGAGCGACAGCGCGCCGCCGAGCTCGGCGAGTTCGTCGGCCAGATCGCGCACCAGCCCTTTGACGTCCGTCTCGCCCAGGATGGCGGGGACTTCGCGCACCACCACCGCGCCGGGACCGAAGGCTTCGAGCACCAGGCCAAGCTCGGCCAATTCGGGCGCGCGTGCGGCGACGCGCGCGGTATCGGCGGCGTCGAGCTCGACAACCTCGGGCAGCAAAAGGATCTGGCGCTTGACGCCGGCGGCCGCGATGTCGGCTTTCATCGCTTCGTAGACCAGCCGCTCGTGCGCGGCGTGCTGATCGACGATGACCAGACCATCGGCGGTCTGCGCCACGATGTAGGTCTCGTGCAGTTGTGCACACGCCGCGCCCAAGGGGTGCGCGGCGATATCCGCCGCCGGCGCTTCAACGACACGCGCGGACGGCGCCACTTCGGTCAGCGGCGCTTGGTAGGAAGCCGGGGCTTCGGCCAAGCCCGGATTGAGCGCCAACGCGGGCGCCGCGCCGCCGCGCGGGTTCCATTGCACCGGCTGGAAGGCCGCGACCGCTTGCGCCGCCACGGTGGTGGAGGCGCGATGGCCGGCGGCCGCGAGCGCGTTGCGCAACGACCCGACGATCAGGCCGCGCACCATCGCGGCGTCACGGAAGCGCACTTCGGCCTTGGCCGGATGAACGTTGACGTCGATGTCGTCCTCCGGCCCGGTGAGGAACAGCACCACCATCGGATGCCGGTCGCGCGCAAGAAAATCCTGATACGCGCCACGCACGGCGCCGGCCAAAAGCTTGTCGCGCACCGGCCGGCCGTTGACGAACAAATATTGATCGCGCGCGGTGGCGCGGTTGAGCGTCGGCAGGCCGGCGAGACCCGTGAGGCGGAAGCCTTCGCGCGCCGCGTCGATGGCAATCGCGTTGTCGGCAAAGTCGCGGCCGAGAACGGCGCCGAGCCGCGCCCGGCGGATGTCGCCGGCCGATTTGCCGGCAAGGTCGGGTTCGGCCGCATTCATCCGCAGCAGTGGTTTTTCCTCGTCGCCGATGACGGCGAAGGCGACCGACGGATAGGCCATCGCCAGGCGCTCGACCGCTTCGACGGCCGCGTCGCGTTCGGCGCGCGCAGATTTCAGGAATTTGAGCCGCGCCGGTGTCGCGTAGAAGAGATCGCGGACCTCGACGCGCGTGCCTTGGCTGAGCGCCGCGGGCTCGACCGATGACTTAGAGCCACCTTCGACCGCGACCTTGAAAGCGTCGGGCGCGCCGCGTTTGCGGCTGACGATCGACAAGCGACTGACGGCGCCGATCGACGGCAACGCCTCGCCGCGGAATCCCAACGTGCGGATATGCAACAGATCGTCGTCCGGCAGCTTCGACGTGCAATGGCGCTCAACCGCCAGAGCGAGTTCTGCGGCGTTCATGCCTTCGCCGTCGTCGCTGACCAGGATCAGGCTGGCGCCGCCGTCGCGCAGCGTGACTTCGATCCGGCGCGCGCCGGCGTCGAGCGCATTCTCGACGAGTTCCTTCACCGCTGCCGCCGGCCGCTCGATCACCTCGCCGGCGGCGATGCGATTGACGACGACGGCGGGCAGCTGGCGGATGGCCATGCCCTATTTTGCCTTGGGCCGGCCTTTCTCGCCAAGGTATTGACGCGCGAGCACCTTGCCCTGCTCGACCGCCGGCTGATCGAACGCGTTCACGCCCCACAGCTCGGCGGCAATCATCGTCTCGAGCATGTAGTGCATAAGCAGCGCGCCGACCGCCTGGGCGTCGAGTCGTTCGATGTGGAAGATGCGAGTCGGCCGCCCGTTGTGGATCAGCGTCTGCGCCGTCGCGCGCTGTTCCGCGTCGATCAAATCGCCCATGCGCTTGCCGGCAAGGTAGCCGAGACTCGCGTCCGCCAATTTCGCGGGCATCCGCGGGCCCTTGCCCGCCTGCGCCAACATCACCAGCGAGAACATCTTGTCGGCCGGCCCGTCGAGATAGAGCTGGAGCTGGCTGTGTTGATCGACCGTGCCAACGGCGCGAATCGGCGTCGTGCCCTTGCCGTCCTTGCCCAGGCTTTCGGCCCATAACTGGCGGAACCACAGACCGAAATGGGCCAACCGATCGACATAAGGCATGACGACGGTGCTGACGATTCCGTGCCGCTCGTTGAGTGCGACGGATACCGCCGCGCCGACGGCAGGCGCCGCATCGCGCGGATTCTTGGCAGCGAGCGTCGCCTCGAGCACGGCGCCGGCGCCGCGCCGCAGCGCGCCAACGTCGACGCCGGCGATCATCGCCGGCAACAATCCGACGATCGACAGCACCGAATAACGGCCGCCGATGTTGGGATCGTGTTCCAAAGTGCGCAGCTTATGCGTCGCCGCCAGCGCGCGCAGCGGATTGGGCTTGGGTTCGGTGATAACGATGGTGCGCGCCGCGGTGCGCTTGCTGAGCCAGTTCATGCAGGCGAAGAACTGCACCAGCGTTTCGGCAGTGCCGCCCGATTTGGAGATCGCGATCAGGCCGGTCTTTGCCGGGTCGAGCGCATCGAACAGCAGCGTGAAACTGTGCGGGTCGACGTTGTCCATGAAATGGACGCGTGTGCGGCCGGGCGGCGCCAACGCGACCAGCGTCTGGCCGCCGAGGCTCGACCCGCCGGTGCCGAGCACGATGACGTCCTTGAACTTGGCAAACTCCGCGGCGAGCGGCTTGATCTGAGCAAGGTCGTCGCGCCGTGCCGGCAGGCGCAGCAGCGGCAAGCTGCCGTCGCGCTGCATCTTCGCCAGTTTGGGTATGGCGGGCACCGCGCGGCGCAAGGCGTCATCGAGTTCGGCAGACGTGACGCCGCCTTTGCAATTGTCGGCGAGGCAGCCGGCGACGTCCTGACGATAGCTCATGGGTGTCATCCTCCGGAAACGCGGGTCCGGTCATCAACGCCCGGAGATCGCATGAGTTCAATACCGCCGACGCCGAAGGAAATAAATTCACGCCGGCGCGTGACGATGTCGCACCGGCTTTAGAACAACCAGTCGAAGAAGCCTTTGCTCTTTGGCGTGCGTTCGATGGTCGGTTTCGGCGCGGCGGAGGCCGTCGCCGTCGCGTTGGTGCCGGCGGCCGCCGTGCCGTTCGCGGCGTTGGCACCGGCGGTGCCGTTGGCGCCGAACTCGCGCAACCGTGCGGCTTCCGCCGTGGGATCGAGCGTCTGGTTGGGATTGGGCGGCTCGGAACGCCAGAACAGCAGACGTTGGCTCAAGGTGGTGCTCGCGAACGCGGCCTGATTGTCGTTCTTCACGAGCTGCCGGATATCCTTCGGCGCTTTGTTGGCGCCGGCATCCTGCAGCAGCGCGCTTTCGCCGGCGCTACGCGTTTTGTCCGGCGGCAAGGTGTTGAGCTTGTCGTCGCTGGCGCGGAACACGGTCTCCTGAGCTTGCGCGGTCGGCGACAATTGCTGCGTCGGCGCGCTGCCGGGCTTCGGCGGCCGCAACGTGTAGTCGGGCGGAATGGCCAGCGGCGCGTTGGTCGTGACGGCGAACTCGTCGGGCACGACCTTTTCCATGCCCAGACCGCGTTTGACGTCGGTCCAAGTACTGCAGCCGGAAACGGCCAGCGCCGTAAGCGCCAGAGCCATAAAAACCGGAATGGAGGAAAACCGCGCGCGCCCCAACACCATAACCACCCTCAACCAAGACACCGAAAAGTTTACCTAATCCGGGACCCGTTCGCCAAGCAGTCCGTCAAGGGCAATGAAGAAGACCCCTAGGCAAATGGCCGTATCGGCGACGTTGAAGGCGAACCAATGCAACGTGCCGAGGTGAAAATCGAGGAAATCGACGACCGCGCCGCGCGCCACCCGATCGACGATGTTGCCGACCGCGCCGCCGATCACCAGCCCGATGGCAAGCTGCAAACCGCGCGTACCGGCACGCGATAGCCACCAGACGAGCGCCGCCACGATTGCCGCGGCGAGGACGGCGAACAACAGCGTCTCGCCGCCACCGTTGAACAGACCGAAGCTGACGCCGTGGTTCCAGGTCAGGACCAGATTAAAGACGGGCAGGACGGCGATCATGTCGGTACCGCGGGCCGCAAAGAATCCGACCACCCAGGCCTTGACCGCCTGATCGAGTGCGACGATGGCGAGCGCGACGAGAAGACCGCGCCGCATCACGCGGCCTCGCCGCGTGCGCCGACCGCCTCGGCGCAGCGACGGCACAAATCGATGTGGCTCGGATCGCTGCCGACCTCGGGCAGCACGCGCCAACAGCGGGCACATTTGTCGCCGGGGGCGCGTTCGACCATGACGGCAACGCCGGGCACGTCGGGCAACGTGAAGGTACCCGCCGGCGGCGTGTCGGCGGCGAAGCCAGCGGCCGAAGTGATGCACAATTCGGCCGCATCGACGCCGGCGAAGGCCGTCTGTACGTCCGCGTTCGCATAAACCCAGACCGCAGCCTGCAAACTCGAACCGAGAAATTTCTCGGCGCGCTTCAATTCGATCGCGCCGGTGACGACGCGGCGGACGTCGCGAATGCGCGCCCACTTGAGGCCGAGTGCCTCATTCCGCCACGTTGCCGGTATTGGCGCATAGGGTTGGAAATGGATGCTGCTGTCGTCGCTATCGCCGTGACGGCAGAGCCAAGCTTCCTCCGCCGTGAAGCACAGCACCGGCGCCAGCCAGCGCACCAATGCGTCGAACACGCGGTCGAGCACGGTGCGCACCGCACGGCGGCGCGGGTCGCCCGGCGCATCGCAATAGAGCGAGTCCTTGCGCACGTCGAAATAGAATGCCGACAGATCGACGGCGCAGAACCCGTGCAACTCGGTGAACATGGTGTGGAAGTCGTACGCCTCGATGCAATTGCGCACGATCCCATCCAGCGCATGCAGACGGTGCAGCACCCAGCGTTCGAGCTCGGGCAACTGGGCCTCGGCGATACGTTCGCGTTCGGCAAAGCCGTTGAGCGCGCCGAGCAGGTAGCGCAGCGTGTTGCGCAGCCGGCGATAGATTTCGCTCTGCTGTTTGAGGATCTCGGGACCGATGCGCAGATCGTCGGCATAATCGGCGGCCACGACCCACAGGCGGAGAATATCGGCGCCGCTCTTCGCGGCGACATCCTGCGGCGAGGTCACGTTGCCGAGCGATTTCGACATCTTGCGGCCTTGCTCGTCGAGCACAAAGCCGTGCGTCAGCACCGCCTCGTAAGGTGCGCGGCCGCGCGTGCCGCAGGATTCGAGCAGCGACGAATGGAACCAGCCGCGATGCTGGTCGGAGCCCTCAAGATAAAGCGACGCCGGCCAGGCGAGATCTTTGTCCCGGCGCGGTTCGAGCACGAACGCATGGGTCGAGCCGGAATCGAACCAGACATCGACGATGTCCTTAATCTGCTCGTAATCGGCGGGATTGCGGCCAGGCCCGAGGAAATCCGCGGGATTGCGGGTGAACCAGGCATCGGAGCCTTCCTTCGCGAAGGCGTCGGCAATCCGGTCGATCACCGCCTGATCGCGCAACGGCGCGCCGGTCTTCTTATCGACGAACACGGCGATCGGCACGCCCCAGGCGCGCTGCCGCGAAATGCACCAATCGGGCCGCGTCTCGATCATGGCGCGGATGCGGTTGCGGCCCTGCTCGGGAATCCAGCGCGTCGCATCGATCGCGGCGAGCGCGGTTTCGCGCAACGTCCGTCCATCGGCACCTTTGATATCCATGCCGATGAACCATTGCGGCGTGGTGCGGAAGATGAGCGGCGCCTTGGAACGCCACGAATGCGGATAGGAATGGACCAGCTTGGCTTCGCCCAACAGCGCACCGGCCTGCTTCAGCGCGGCGATCACCGCCTGGTTGGCGTCGCCTTCCTTGCCGTTTGGCTTGTAGACGCGCTTGCCGGCAAACAGCGGCAGCGACGCGACGTAGCTGCCGTCGGCGGCGACCGTCTCGGGCACTACGATGCCGTGTTTGCGGCCAAGATCGAAGTCGTCGGCGCCGTGCCCGGGTGCGATGTGGACAAAGCCGGTGCCGTCGGTGTCGGTAACAAAATCGCCCGGCAGCAGCGGCACATCGAAATCGTAGCCCTGACCGTGCAGCGGATGCCGGCAAACCGTGCCGGCGAGCTCGGCGCCCTTGAGCGCCATCAGCATGTCGGCCTTGAAGCCGAGCGTTTTTTCGAGTTCGGGCCAACGCGTCTCGGCGACGACAATGTGCTCGCCGGGCTTCAGCGGGCCGTCGCCGGCGACTTCGCGGACGCGCAGCACGAGATAAACCATGTCGGCGCCGTAGGCGACCGCGCGGTTGCCGGGCAGAGTCCACGGCGTGGTTGTCCAGATCACGATCGACGCGTTCTTGATCTCGCGATGACCCGGCTTCGCGACCGGAAACTTGAGCCAGACCTGGGTCGAGGTGTGGTCGTGATATTCGATCTCGGCCTCGGCGAGCGCGGTCTGTTCGACCACCGACCACATCACCGGCTTCGATCCGCGATAGAGCAGCCCGTTCATCAGGAACTTGCCGATCTCGCGCACGATCTGCGCCTCGGCCGCATTTTCCATCGTCGTATAGGGGTGCGACCAGTCGCCGATGACGCCCAGGCGCTCGAACTCGGCGCGCTGGACATCGATCCAATGGCGCGCGAATTGACGACATTCGTTGCGGAACTCGACGACCGGCACCGCGTCCTTCGACTTCTTCTTGGCGCGGTACTCCTCTTCGATCTTCCACTCGATCGGCAGGCCGTGGCAATCCCAGCCCGGAACGTAGACGGCGTCCTTGCCGCTCATTTGCTGCGCGCGATTGATGATGTCCTTGAGGATCTTGTTGAGCGCGTGGCCGATATGAAGGTTGCCGTTGGCGTATGGCGGACCGTCATGAAGAATAAATTTGGGCCGGCCCTTCGACGCCGTTCGTTGGCGTTGCCAAAGACCGATCCGCGCCCAGCGTTCGAGCATCGCCGGTTCGCGCTTGGGCAGGTCGCCACGCATCGCGAACGGCGTATCGGGCAAGAAGACCGTGGCGCGATAATCCTTGCCCGGATTGGCGCCAGAATCCGCCGGTGAATCGTCAGCCATGGCGTTGGTCATAGGCGGACGGCACGGCCGCGGTCAACGGAAAGGGCGTCACGGTTCGGGCTTTTCGGCCGCCAGGATGCGGCGCACCCGCGCGACGTCGTCGCCGATCTGCGCCTTGAGGGCATCAAGACCGGCGAAGGCCGCGTCGGGACGCAGATAGTCGACCAGCGCCAGGCGCAGGTGCCGGCCGTAAAGCTCGCCGGCAAAGTCGATGAGATAGGCCTCGAGGCCGAGTGCATGCTCGCCCAACGTCGGCCGCCGACCGAAATACGCCGCCGCCGGATGCCATGCCGTGCGCTTGCCGTCCTCGACGCCGGCGAAGGCGGCATAAATGCCGGGCGCCGGCCGGAGGTAATCGGCCAGCGGCAGATTGGCGGTCGGATAGCCGAGGCCTTTGCCGACGCCCGCCGCATGTTCGACGCGGCCATCGATTTCCCACCAGCGGCCGAGCAGCTTGGCCGCTTCGCGCGGCCGAGCGCCGGTCAGGTTCTCGCGAATGCGGGTCGACGAATAAGCCTCGCCGCCCGTCGCGGCTTCACGCTCGACGATGGTGACCGCGAAGCCGCGCTTGCGTGCCGCCTCGACGAGGAACGCGGCGGTGCCGCGGCGCTGATTGCCGAAGACGAAATCGTAGCCGACGACGACGTGGCTGGCGCCAAGGCCACGCACCAGTATCTCGTCGATGAACTGTTCCGCCGTGCGCTTGGCGAATTCGCGGTCGAAATGCAGCGCGAAGAGCAAATCGACACCGAGCGCCTCGATGTGCCGCGCCTTGCTGCGGAACGGCGTCAGCCGAAACGGCGGCGCGCTCGGATTGAAGACCGCATAAGGATGAGGCTCGAAGGTGAGAACGGCATGCGGCGTCCGGGCTGCGTGCGCGACGCGGCCGGCGGCCGCGATCACGACCCGATGGCCGGGGTGGAGGCCGTCGAAATTGCCGATGGCAACCGCGGCGCCGCGATCGGCACCTTCGGCGCGCTCGTGTCGGAAGATGCGCACGGGCGTGAAACTATCCCGGGAATCGGGCGGACGGATAGGGCCGCATTGCGTTACGAGTCGGGTTGTCGGTCGCGCGACTAGGAGGTCGCGTTGCGGCGCGACGGCACCATGACTTCAGCCTCGCCGTCGAGCACCACCAGTTCGCCAACGCGGCAAACGGTTTTCAGCCGCACCCGCTTCTTCGCCACGTCGATGTCCGCGACGGTGACCTGCGCCTCAATGGTGTCGTCAATGCGCACCGGCGCGCGAAACACCAGCGACTGGCTGAGATAGATCGTGCCCGGACCCGGCAGGATCGCGATCACCGTCGACAGAAAGCTGGCCGACAGCATGCCGTGGACGATGCGGCCCTTGAACCGCGTCGTTTTGGCGAATTCGTCGTCGAGATGGAGCGGATTATGGTCGCCGGTGAGGTCGGCAAACGTGCGCACGTCGGCGTCGCTCACGGTGTGGAAATAGGAGGCCGTCATGCCAACGGCGAGATCTTCGAGCGCATAAGCCCGGCGCGCCGCCGCGCGCTGACGAACATCGTCCATAACGAACTCCGTGGTCGGCCCACGCTTTTGTGCAGTGCACATTAAACGTCGGCATGCATGGCGGCAAGGGGAAGCGTGAGAATCGGCTGCTAGCATCAGCATTCTGGCGGTTTGTCGGCACGGCGAGCGATGTCATTAGCGTGACTTTTTCGCAACAGCACAATCGGCCGGCAGGACCCTTCCCGGACCGAACCGCGGGCGCTAGTCTCGCCTCGGCTGCGCGCCGCGCCGTCTCCGGAGATTGGCCGACTTGGACTCAGACACCGCCGCTTTGCGCGACATGTGGTACTTCGCCCTGCCGGGCCATGCCCTTCGGCGCGGCCGGGTCGTCGCGCGCACGTTGCTCGGCGAGCCGGTGTTGCTCGGGCGTGCGGCCGACGGCACGCCGTTCGCGCTGCGCAACATCTGTCCGCATCGCGGCATCCCGCTGAGCTACGGCACGTTCGACGGACGCGAAGTCGAATGCTGCTATCACGGCTGGCGGTTCGATACGACCGGCCGCTGTACCGCCATCCCGTCGCTCTACGAAGGCCAGAAATTGACGGCGGGCAAGATCGGCGTCGCGGCTTATCCGGCGCGCGAGATCCAGGGCAATGTGTGGCTGTACTTCGGTGACGACCCCGACAGTGCGCCGCCGCCGCCCGAAATTCCCGACATCGGCGACACGACACCCAAGCTGTTCGAGCGCATGCGCGTGCCGGCCGCGATCGATCACGCGGTGGTCGGCTTGATGGATCCCGCGCATGGCGCCTTCGTCCATCGCGCCTGGTGGTGGCGTTCGCGCAGCTCGATCCACGAGAAAGCCAAGGAATTCGCCGCCAGCCCTTACGGCTTCACGATGCTGCGGCACGCGCCGTCGTCGAACGCCAACGCCTATCGTCTGCTCGGCGGCGCGCCCGAAACGGAGATCACGTTCCGTCTGCCGTCCACGCGGGTCGAGCATATCCGCGTCGGCAAGCGCCTCGTCGCCAGCCTGACGGCGGTGACGCCGCTGACCGACGGCGAAGCCGAGGTCAATCACGCGATCTATTGGGACCTGCCGTGGCTGTCGGCCCTGAAGCCGGCGTTGCGTCCTTATGTCCGCGCCTTCCTCAACCAGGACCGGCGGATCATGGTGATGCAAAGCGAAGGCTTGAAGCACGATCCGTCGCTGATGCTCATCAACGACGCCGACACGCAGGCCAAATGGTATTACCAGCTGAA
>Ga0126371_10004412_pt1 | contig 12401 bp, 12 predicted proteins | sample PanSoiMetaPlot_4_FD_110145 | JGI IMG/M metagenome (GOLD analysis project Ga0126371, IMG submission 110145) | Tropical forest soil microbial communities from Panama - MetaG Plot_4 | ecosystem: Environmental > Terrestrial > Soil > Tropical forest > Bulk soil | place: Panama | collected 2016-02-17
CGGCGCCATCGGTATCCCAGGCTTATATGTCACTGACGATCCGGGCGGCGTGGACACAGCGGCAAAGACCGGAAATCTCAGCATCCGCATCGGATTGGGCTGGGCCAAGTCGCACAACTTCACAACCGGCCAGTGCCCGGTAATGAAATACCATCGCGGTCTGATGCAGGCGATTCTGCATGACAAGATCAAGATCGCCAAGGCCGTTAACGTGACGGTAATTTCGCTGGACGACGCGCCACAAGGTTACAAGGATTTCGACAAGGGCGCGGCCAAGAAGTTCGTCATCGATCCGCACAAGATGATTCCCGCAGCCTAGCGGGGCGCATGCCTGCTCGCGGTAGGAGCACCCCGGGTGCTCCTACTGCTCCTTCGCCGTGAATCCAACCGCCAGCGCAGTTTTGGAAGTCCGCAATCTATCCCACCGGATCGGCGAACGGTGGGTCCTTAACAATATCAGTCTGACCGTGTGCGCCGGCGAGACCGTGGTTCTTCTCGGCCGCAGCGGCTGCGGCAAAACGACGCTGCTCAAATGCATCAACCGCTTAATTGATCCCACCCAAGGCGAGATTCTCTTCAATGGGCGCTCCACGCCCGAATGGGATTTGTTTCGCATGCGGCGCCAGATCGGATATGTGATCCAGGATACCGGCTTGTTTCCGCACTGGACGGTCGCCGCCAATGCCGGGCTCGTCCCGAGGCTCGAGAACTGGGGAGCCGAGGCGATTCAGAAACGGGTCAACCTGCTGCTCGAGGCGGTCGGATTGGCGCCGGCGGAATACGCCGCGCGATACCCCCGCCAACTTTCCGGCGGGCAGAAGCAGCGCGTGGGAATTGCGCGCGCCCTAGCCGCCGATCCACCGCTGCTCTTGATGGATGAGCCTTTCGCGGCGCTCGATCCGATCACGCGATTTGAGCTCCAGAAGCATTTTCGGGCGCTGCGCACCACGATGCAGAAAGCGGCCCTATTCGTTACCCATGACGTACGCGAAGCGCTGATGCTTGCCACGCGAATCGTGCTCCTGAAAGATGGCTCGATCGACCTGGTGGCGACACCTGGGAATTTTCTTTCGGGAACCACTGACGAGGCACGCGCCTTCCTCGCCAGTTTGGAAGAAGGATGGGGGAGCGCCTCGTGAGCTTCGGCAGCCAGATTATTTCCCTGACCATCGAACATCTGGAACTGGTAGCATTTTCCATATTTGTAGCGGCGCTGATTGCAATTCCAGCCGCGATTCTCATGACGCGGCGTGCCACGCTGCGCCGCGGCTTGATGGGTCTGGCAAACGTGGTGCAGACCGTGCCCAGTCTGGCCCTGTTCGGCTTTCTACTGCCGCTGCCGTTCATCGGCGGAATCGGTAAGCACACAGCGATCATCGCGTTGTGTCTTTACGCGATCCTGCCGATTCTGCGGAATACCCTGGTGGGCATCTTAGGAGTGGACGCGGCGGTGCGGGAATCGGCCGTCGCAATGGGAATGACGCCCGCCCAGATTCTGCGGCAGGTGGAATTGCCCCTCGCGCTGCCCGCGATTCTAGCGGGCCTGCGGATAGCGACCGTCACCACGATCGGCACTGCAACCATCGCCGCGGCGATCGGCGCCGGCGGTTTGGGAGTCTTTATCTTCCAGGGCATCGCCAGCGTGGATTCGGCCATGATATTGGCAGGAGCCGTTCCCGCCGCGGCCATGGCGGTGGTGGCTGACGAAGGATTGGAATGGATCGAAAAACGCTGGTCGTCTGCCTGAGCGCGCTCCTCGCTTTGACAAGCTGCACCGCGCGGAACGCGATCGTGGTCGGGTCCAAGAATTTCACCGAGCAAATCGTACTCGGTGAGATTCTGGCGCAGCAGATCGAGCGGCGGCTCGGTGTGCCCGTAATTCGGAAACTGGACCTGGGAGGCACGCTGCTGGCCCACGAGGCTCTGAGAAGTGGCGCGATCGACTTGTATCCGGAATACACGGGCACCGCTCTGACGGCTGTCCTGAAGCGCCCGGCGATGCCGGATGCCAGAACCGTTTTCGATGCGGTTCACGACGCGTATCATCGCCAGTGGCAATTGGAGTGGATGCAACCGTTTGGCTTCATCAACACTTTCGCCATGGTCGTGCGCCATGACGGCGAGGAATCCACGCTTTCCGCCGCGGCGAACGCCCACGCATGGCGGCTTGGCATGGGGTACGAGTTTCGCCAGCGGCCGGACGGGCTGAAAGGCCTGCTCGAGACCTACCATCTGCGTCTGGCGGGCGAGCCGGTCACGATGGATTTGGGGTTGCTCTATTCCGCGCTGCAAAGCGGGAAGGTGGACATGATCGCGGCCAACTCCACCGATGGCCTGCTGTCTATCCTGAATGTGACGGCTCTCGAAGACGACCGCCGCTACTTCCCTCCCTACCAGTGCGCAGTGATCGTGCGCGAAGCCACGATCTCGAAGTACCCTGGCCTGGGCGCGGCGATCGAGCAACTTTCCGGCAAGATCCCGGAAAGTGTCATGCGCAACCTCAACTTCCAAGTTGACGGCAAGCACCGGCGGGTGGCGGAGGTGGCTGAAGAATTCTTGCGGACTACGGTGAATTGAGACGGCCTCCGGCCCAATGAGCGCATCTGCCGCGCGCGCTGACTGTCAGGATGGCTCTTAAGAACCAGTCTCGCGTGCTCGGGTTGCGGTAATCTATTCTCTATTAGTCTCGTTGTTCACGGGTATGCTTCGGTTACGACCCGCAGTGTGGTTTCTGTTGTTCGCGATGGCCGCGCCCTGCGCCGACGGCCCTGTTGTGCCGTACACGGTCTGTGAGATTCTCGGTGACCTCACGAGATTCCAGAGTGCTCCGGTAGCCGCACTCGGCCGCTACTCGTTCCGGGACCAAGGCCGCTGGTTAGGCGAGCAGGGATGCGAAGGATCGTCGCTTCCGCCCATGCTATGGCTGACTGAGGATGGCAAGGAGGGTCCCAAAGCGCCAGGTTCGTTCGAGATCGACGCCCCCACATTAAACCGCAAATTCGAAGAACTCCGGAAGCACACCCCGCTCGGCAAGTTTCGCTTCGGGTCCTCGGACTACGACCGGTGGGCCGTCGTTTATGGCCGCGTCGCAGCGCGCTCCGGGGACGCGGCCAAAAAAGCCCCTGCCGAGTTGATCTTCCGGGGCGACGGCGTGGTGGTGTTCCTGACTCCTCAGTAACGCCGGCGATCTTGTCGGTGTCTCCTACCCTCGTCCTGTACTATGCTCAAGACTATGGCCAGTCTCAAAATCCGCGTGAATGAGCACTTGCACACGATCTCGGCCGCTCCGGACACGCCGCTGTTGTACGTGCTGTCGAATGACCTGCAATTGCAGGGACCGCGCTTTGGCTGCGGCCTGGCCCAGTGCGGCTCGTGTTCCGTGCTGGTCAACGGCGTGGAAACCCGTTCCTGCGTGACGCCCGTCTCGGCGGTGGAAGGCAAGTCGGTGACTACGCTTGAAGGCTTGCCCGCGTGGTACGCCGCTCAGAGAAAACTCGCCAGCACCCCGGACCTGCATCCGGTGCAGCAGGCCATGATCGACGAGCAGGCGGTTCAGTGCGGCTACTGCTTCAACGGCATGATCATCAAAGCTTCGGAATTGCTTGCGAAAAACGCCAAACCGAGCGAAACACAGATCCGCACGGCCATGAACGGGCATCTGTGCCGGTGCGGAACCTATCCCCGGGTGATCAAAGCCATCCAGCGCGCAGCCAACCTGATGGCTGGCACGGAGGTGGCGCGATGAAGAACGTACTGCGGCGCGATTTCCTCAAGAGCGGCGGCGCCCTCGTGGTCGGATTCAGTTTCCGCGGCGCGCTCGACGGCCAGCAGCGGGGTAGCACCGCGGGGCCGCCCGACCCGAAACAAGTCGACACCTGGCTGGCGATCCATGCCGACAACACCGCAACCGTGTTCATCGGTTTCGCCGAGTTGGGACAGGGCAGCTCGACTTCCCTTCTGCAGATCGCGGCCGACGAACTGGATCTCGACATGAGCCAGATCAAGACCGTGCGCCTGGACACCAATGTCACTCCAAACCAGGGCGGCACCTACTCCAGCGCTTCTATCCAGCGCGGCGGCCCCCAGCTCCGCACGGCCTCCGCCGAAGCCAGGCTGGCTCTGCTGCGGATGGCGGCCAAAAAGCTCGAGGCTCCCGTTGAGAACCTTACCGTCGCCAAGGGCGTGGTTTCCGTCAAGGATAATCCAAAGCAGTCGGTGACATACGGCGAATTAATAGGCGGGAAACTGTTTAATGTTCCGTTCACCGGTTCGGCGCCGGTGAAGACGCCGGCCGAGTACAAGGTGGTCGGCACCCGGGTGCGCCGCAACGAGGTTCCCGACAAGGTGAGCGGCAAGTACACTTACATGCAGCACGTGCGGGTGCCGGACATGCTGCATGGGCGGGTGGTCCGCCCGCGCGGCCAGCGGGCCTATGGCGCCGGGGCCAAGGTTTTGGACGTCGATGAATCTTCGATCCGAAATATTCCCGGAGCGCGGGTGCTGCGGCGCGGCGATTTCCTCGGCGTGGTCGCGGAGAACGAGTGGGACGCAGTGCGCGCCGCCCGCCAATTGAAAGTGAGTTGGGATTCCGGCCCCACCTTGCCCGGCAACGCTGCGCTCTATCAGCAGATGCGCGAGGCAAAGACGGCCGATCGCACCGTCAAAGAATCGGGCGACGTCGAAGCGGCGTTCCGGTCGGCGCAGCACAAGGCGTCCCAGATCTGCCGCGGTCCCTACCAGTCCCATGCTCCGTTCGGCCCGAACTGCGCGCTTGCCGACGTCAAGTCAGATTCGGCTCTGGTGCTGTGCTCGACGCAGGACGTCTACGGAACGCGCAACAGTCTTTCCCGCCTGCTCGGCATGCCGGTGGAAAAGGTCCGCGTTCAATACTACGAAGGTTCCGGCACATACGGCCACAGCTGTTATGACGACGTCGCGCAGGCCTCCGCGTTGCTGTCGCGACTGGCCGGCAAGCCCGTGCGCCTGCAATTCATGCGCTGGGACGAACACGGCTGGGACAATTACGGTCCGGCGCACGTGGGCGAGGTGCGCGCCGCGGCCGACGCCAACGGCAATATCGTCGCATACGAGTACCAGGGCTGGCAGCACGGCTGGATCGGCGTAGAAACAACCGCGCAATTGACCGGCGCCCCGATTTCGGAATTTCCGGCGGGCGCAGTCATGGGAGTCAGTGCATTGAATTGCGGAGGCATGTACGCCATTCCCAACCTGCGCCTGATCAGCCATATGCTCCCAGCGAAAGATTATTTGAAGGGCGGGTGGCTGCGCTCGCCGCTCGATCTGTCATTCTCGTTCGCCTCCGAGCAGGCGATCGAACAGCTCGCCTACCTCGCAGGCCTGGATCCCTACGAGTTCCGGCAGCGCAACATTACCGATCCGCGCTGGCGCGGCGTCCTCGACGCCGCCGCGCAGGCCGCAGCCTGGACGCCGCGGCGCGCCGGCTCCAACCGTTCCGAAGCCCAGGTCGTGACCGGCCGCGGGATCGGGGTCGGGACGCATCTTGCGTCCTACGGCGCGGCCGTTGCGGAAATCGAAATCGACAAAGCGACGGGCCACGTCCGGGCGAAACACCTATATGGCGCCATCGATGCGGGGCAGGTGGTCAACCCCGCCTTCGTCGAAAACCAAATCAGCGGCCAGCTTGTGCAGACGGCGAGCCGCATGTTCAAAGAGGAGATCAAGTTCTCGACTACCGGCGTAACCAGTGTGGATTGGAACAGCTATCCGATTCTCCGCTTCGAGGAGAGCCCGGAAGTGACCGCCGTGGTGGTGCAGCATCTCGACCAGCGCTCGACGGGAGCGGGAGAAGAAGTGATGGCCGCTGCCGCGGCCGCCATCGCCAACGCCTTCTTTGACGCCACAGGCGTGCGCATGACCGAGTATCCGCTTACTCCTGAGCGTGTGATTGCCGCGCTGAAATCCGCGGCGTAGGGCGTCGCGCTACTCTTCCCAATCGAACGAGCGAGTCACGGCTTTCTTCCAGAACTGGTACATCCGTTCGCGCCGCGCGGCCTCCATGCGCGGGCTCCACGTGCGATCCACCGACCACCGGGCACGCAACTCGTGAATGCTCCCAAAGAAGCCGGTTGCCAGCCCGGCAGCATAAGCCGCCCCCAACGCCGTCGTCTCTTTCATCGCCGGACGCACCACCTCGCGGTCTAGAATGTCCGCCTGGAATTGCATCAGCAGCTCGTTTTCGACCATGCCACCGTCGGTCCGCAGCACGCGTACCGGAATCCCGGCATCCTTCTCCATTGCCTCCACGACTTCGCGGGTTTGGAACGCCGTAGCCTCCAGCACCGCGCGCGCCAGGTGTCCTTTATTGCTGTACCGCGTGAGCCCGGCGATCACACCCCGTGCGTCATGCTTCCAATAGGGCGCGTATAGGCCCGAAAACGCGGGCACGAAGTAGACGCCGCCATTGTCCTCCACGGTCCGCGCCAGTGCCTCGATCTCCGGGCTTTTCGCGATCAGTCCAAAATTGTCGCGAATCCACTGGACCAGGGCGCCCGTAATGGCGACGCTCCCCTCTAACGCGTACTGGACCGGCTGGGCGCCAAGCCGAAAGGCCACTGTCGTGAGCAGACCGCAGCGGGAGTGCACGATCTCGCTCCCGGTGTTCATCAGCAGAAAACATCCCGTGCCGTAGGTGTTCTTCGCTTCGCCCGCTCTGAAACAGGTCTGCCCCACCAGAGCCGCCTGCTGATCCCCTAGAATCCCCGCGATCGGAACGCCTTCGAGTGTGTCCTCTGTGGCCGCGCCATAGATTTCGCTGCTCGAACAAATCCTGGGAAGAATTTGTCGCGGAATGCCAAAGGCGCTGAGCAAGTCGGCGTCCCAATCGAGGGTCTTGAGATTCATCAACTGGGTGCGGCTCGCGTTGGTTGGATCCGTGACGTGGAGGCCGCCGGTCAGATGCCACAGCAGAAACGTATCGATGTTGCCAAACAGTACATCTCCCGATTCTGCCCGCTGCCGCGCACCCGGAACATGGTCCAGCAACCAGCGAATCTTGAGGCTGCTGAAATAGGTGGAGAGCGGCAGGCCGGTCTGATCGCGAAAGCGGTCCGGCCCTCCAGCCCGGGAAAACTCCGCCACGGCGTCTCCGACGCGCGTGTCCTGCCAGACAAGCGCGTTGTGAAGCGGCCGGCCGGTCCGCTGGCTCCAAAGCACGGTTGTTTCGCGCTGGTTTGTAATGCCGACTGCTGCCAAGTCTCGCGGGCGCAATGCTCGTTGCGCGAGGGCCGCCGCGATCACCTCCCTGGTCCGGACCCAGATCTCGACGGGATCATGCTCCACCCACCCCGGTTTGGGATAAATCTGCTGATGCTCCTTCTGGGCAGCCGCGACTACCTTGCCCCCGCGGTCCAGAATGAGGAACCTCGTGCTGGTGGTGCCTTGGTCAATCGCTCCGATGTATTCGGGCATGGGGAAAAGAAATGCCGGGCTACGATGAGGAACCGCAGCCCGGCATTTAGGATCTCAGCAAATGAGAGGTGGTGTCAAAGACACCGATTGTAGGTAATTCCCGCCAGTTCGCCGTTGGTTCGAAATTTTTTGAGGGGCTGGCGGATCGGCTATTGTTTCTTGGCAGTGAACTCCACGGGGTTGCCACGGCCGGCCACCTCACGGGTAAATTTGATCTCGCTGCCGGAAACCGTTCCCTTGTAGTTCTGAGCGATCTTATTCCCGTTGAATTCGAGGTTCACCACAAACGAGACGTTATCGCCGTCCACCTTCCCGTCTGAGATGGTTTGATCGCCGCCGCGACCGCCGTTGATCGTGCCGGTCAGCGTGCCGCCGTCTTGCTTCAAATTCATGGTCATTTCCTGGTTACCGTTGCGTCCCGGGACTTGCGCCACCCACTTTCCCGTGACGTCAGCGGCCCAGGCTGCCACTGCGAAAATGCCCAAAAGGGCGGAAAGTACGAGTGTTTTCATGGAAGAAGAGATGATTCCCGCCCGACTGACGTTACCGCCGAATCCGTATCCTGTGAGGAAACGAACAGCTACAGTCCTTTCTTGGCCAGGAATGCGATCAGATCGACAACCCGGCAGGAATAGCCCCACTCGTTGTCGTACCAGGACACTACCTTGACCAGGTTGCCGTCCAAAACCTTGGTCATTTCCGAATCGACGATGCTACTGTTTGGGTTGTGCATCAGGTCGCTGGAAACCACCGGGTCGGTCGTGTACGCCAGTATACCCTTGAGGGGACCTTCTGCAGCGGACTTCAGTGAAGCGTTGACCTCCTCGGTCGTGGTCGGTTTATCGAGCACCGCCACCAGGTCCACCACCGAGACGTTGGGTGTGGGCACCCGCATCGCATACCCGTCCAGCTTTCCCTTCAACTGAGGCATTACCAGCCCGATCGCCTTCGCGGCGCCCGTCGTGGTCGGGATCATGTTGAGCGCGGCGGCCCGAGCGCGCCGCAGGTCTTTGTGGGGAAAGTCCAGGACATTTTGATCGTTGGTGTAGCTGTGGATCGTAGTCATCGATCCCTTCTGGATCCCGAACTTGTCGTGCAGCACCTTCACCACCGGAGCCAGGCAGTTGGTCGTACACGAAGCATTGGAGACAATGTTGTGCTTGGCCGGTTCATACATGTTGTCGTTGACCCCGAGCACGATGGTGACGTCTTCGTTCTTCGCTGGCGCCGAAATGATCACTTTCTTCACCGACCCTCGGATGTGCTTGCAGGCTTCCTTCGCCTCGGTGAACCGGCCCGTGGATTCGACCACAATTTGAGCGCCAACCGAGTTCCAGTCGAGCTGCGCGGGATCCTTTTGCGCGAAGACCTTAATCTTCTTGCCGCCGACCGTAATGGTGTCCTCGGTGGCAGTGATCGGCACGTCCAGGTGCCCGAGCACGGAATCGTATTTCAGCAGATGCGCCAGTGTTTTCGTGTCGGTCAAGTCGTTGACTGCGACGAATTCCACGTCCTTGCGGTCCAGCGCTGCTCGAACCACATTCCGGCCGATCCGGCCGAAGCCGTTGATTCCTACTTTGACAGCCATTTCTTCTCCTAACCCGGTGAAGCTAAAGGATAACAAGAGGCGTCGGGCGCCGCAATGAAGGACTGGGACGTGACAGTCTGAAATCGAACCAGCCAGATGCTACGCTCAAATTGGTAGCGGATATGCTCGAGAAGGGTACCGCCAAGAAAGTCACCATCTATGTGAACGAGGATGCGCAGCATAACCTCGGCCCGCTCTACGAAGCGATCCTGACGTTCCTCCTGCATAAGAGCGTTGCGGGCGCCACGGCCACGCGGGCGTTGGCGGGATTCGGCCCCCACCAGGTGATGCATACGGCCAAAATCGAAGTCCTGACGCGGCACATGCCGATTCGCATCGAGTTCATCGAATCCGCGCAGAGAGTCGATGAGCTGATGCCGACGCTCTACGACATGGTGACCGACGGACTCATCGAAGTGCAGGAGACCCAGGTGGTTAAAGCTGTCGCCCCAAACCAGGCAGCGCCAAAACTGCCCCATCAGGAACTCAAGGGCAAGGCCCGGCTCATGCGCATTTATATGGGAGAATCGGACCAATGGGAAGGCGAAGCCCTGTACGATGCGATTCTGAAACGCCTGCGCCTGATGGACATCGCCGGCGCGACCGTATATCGCGGCATCCTCGGCTACGGCGCGAAACGCCACACGCATAGGAGCGGCCCGCTCCACCTCTCTCATGATCTGCCGGTCATGATTTCCGTGGTGGATACAGAGGAAAAACTGCGCCCCGCGATCGAAGCGGTCGAGTCCATGATGCAGGACGGATTGATTGTATTGTCCGACGTCGATGTCATTCGACTGGTCCACGCACGGCCGGAGTCCGCCCATGTCGGCAGCTAAGAAAGGGAAACTACTGCGCCTCCACTTCTCCGAAGCCGACCGGCACCAAGGCAAGCCGCTGTATGAAGCAGTCGTCGAGCGCGCCAAAGGGCTTGGGATCGCCGGCGCTACCGTGTTTCGGGGGCTGGAAGGTTACGGGGAGACCACGGAAATCCACCGGCCGCATCTCATGCGGCGCGATCAGCCGATTGTGGTGACAATCGTCGATACCCCGGATAAGATCGAGCGGCTGATTCCCGAGGCGGAGGCGCTGATGGATAAGGGACTCATCGCGACTTCTGACGTGGACTGCATCCGCATCGAGCGGAATCCCAGTGCGTAAAAGATTAAGGGGCGTGGTAGAACCCGTGCAGCGCCGGATACAGTGATTGGTAAGCCCGCTGACCGCTCGCATAGACCGCCCGCTCGGCAGGCCGCGGCTCCACCGATTCCACCTCTCGAATAGCCGCGCGGCATACCTCGCCAACTGAGCCGGCGGTGCCGGTGCCGACCAGCGCCAGAAGCGCCGCTCCGTACGCCGAACCTTCCTGAGTCTCCAGAACCACTACCCTCTTGCCAAACACGTCCGCCAGCATCTGCCGCCAGAAGGCGCTGCGCGCGCCGCCGCCGGAAACCCGGATCGATGTGACGGATGTGCCCATCTGCTCGATGATTTCGAGGCAATCTTTCTGGCTGTACGAAACTCCTTCCAAGAGGGACCGGATGAGATCAGCCCGGGTATGGCTGGCGGTCAATCCGACCCAACCGCCGCGCGCCGCCGCGTCCAGATGGGGCGTGCGCTCCCCCATCAGGTAAGGCAGCCAGTAGAGCCCGTTCGAACCCGCCGGCGCCTGCGCGGCCTCCGCGGTAAGCGCGTCGTATTCCGTTCCGCGCGCTAGCTGATTGCGAAACCATTGCAGACTCAATCCTGCCCCCTGCGTCACGCCCATCACGTGCCATGCGCCCGGAACGGCATGGCAAAACGTGTGGACCCGTCCCGGTGGATCATAAGCGGGCGAAGCAATGTGCGCGAAAACCACACCCGAGGTTCCAATTGTGCATGAAACCAAGCCGGGTTCGACGATGCCGTTGCCGACCGCGCTGGCGGCCTGATCCCCTGCCCCCGCGACGACCGGCGTCCCCGGTGCAAGGCCGGTGACGCCTGCCGCAGCCGCAGACACTTTGCCTGTCACCACTGCCGATTCCTGAACCTCGGGAAGAATGGCGCGATCCAGGCCGAGACGGCTGGCCAGTTCATACGACCAGCGGCGCCGCACCACGTCAAATAACGCGGTGCCCGAGGCGTCGGAAACGTCGCTCGCATAGACGCCGGTCAGCCGGAAGCGCACATAATCCTTCGGCAGAAGGACTTTTCGCACACGGTCAAACGAAGCAGGCTCGTGATCGCGCACCCAAAGCAGCTTGGGAAGAGTAAACCCCGTCAGCACGGGGTTCGCGGTCGACTCCAGCACCGTCTCTTTGCCGATGGCTGCATTGATGGCATCCACCTGCTCCTGGCTGCGTTGATCGCACCAGATGAGCGCGGGGCGGATCACCTGATCGGAAGCATCGAGAATCACCAGCCCGTGCATCTGGCCGGAAAGGCCGACCCCGCGGACATCCGCGCCCGTGGCTCCGGCCTGCGAAAGAACGCCTTGCACCGCCAGTTGCGCCGCGTCCCACCAGTTCTCCGGACGCTGCTCGGCCCAGAGCGGTCGCTCCATGCGCATATCTTCATGCGGCGCCGTACACGCATGCTTCACTTTGCCACGCTCATCGACGAGCAGGGCGCGCGTGCCGCCAGTTCCGACGTCAATTCCAAGCCAGTACATGATTTCTGAGCGGCGCTTTACATTACAAAACGCCGCCCGCGGTGGAGCCCCAGCAGGATCTGCACTAACCGATGAGCGATCAGCTCGTGAAGCGTCAGCAATTCCTTGTTCGCCTCCGCGATAGCCTTTCCATCCGCTCCCGCGGCCACCCCGGAACCGGCTTTCAACGCGTCGGTGGCCTCGCGAAGGATTGGGTCCTCTCGGACCTCCCCCGCTATCTCCCACAAAGTGATGAACCGGTCTACCGCCGAAGGGAAACTCACCGCGAACACACCGTAATTGCTCGTCGTGCGCGGCGGCTTGAAATCGAGGTTGAACGGACCCTCGAAGCCGTGCGCGCGCAGCAGCACCAGTACGTTCAGCCAGTCGAGCGGATTCACCAGGCCCACGCCGATGTCCACGTCGTGCTTCAGCCGGTAGCCGTCGTTGATATCGAAGTGCCACAGCTTGCCGGCTAATAACGCCCGCGCCAGAGCCGCCCGCGGCGCGCCGCCCCACATCAGCTCATGCAGATATTCGGGGTTCAAACCGACCATATGTGGATGCCGAAGCAACCCTGACGAAATGAACGCCAGCATGGCGTCGCTCGTGGGCAGCAGGATCTCCGCCTGCGGCTCGAACGGCTTGGCTTCCAGGCAATGCCTGAGTGTAGGCCGGTTTTTCTTTCGGGCTACCTCGATATCCCGCTCGCAGGCCGCGTTCAGAGCGTCGGCA
>Ga0126371_10004413_pt1 | contig 12396 bp, 9 predicted proteins | sample PanSoiMetaPlot_4_FD_110145 | JGI IMG/M metagenome (GOLD analysis project Ga0126371, IMG submission 110145) | Tropical forest soil microbial communities from Panama - MetaG Plot_4 | ecosystem: Environmental > Terrestrial > Soil > Tropical forest > Bulk soil | place: Panama | collected 2016-02-17
CCCGGACAATTTCAGCTTGACTCCCTTCGACACGGGTTGCGGTCTCTAGGTGGCGCTCGGCGTGAAAAGAGAATGGAAGAAGTGCGATGGCTGCTGCGAGTACGATCCCTGATATCCAAAAACGGCGCACATACATAGCCATCATATTGTCGTGTCAGACGAAATCGTCGTCACCAAAACTCTTTACTCCTGTGCAGCTCACATACGGAGCTATCTGAATCTGCTAAACTCTACCCCATCAATTTGGGGGGATCAATTCGTACCTTACTTATGCTCGTACTGCTCGCCGCCATCCAACCTGAAGCGGCAGACCCTCGCGTTGGTGGGTGGACGCTCATCTCTGCTCAGTCCAGTCTGGATCCTCCGAACCGGCTCTTCATTACACCTCTGCATGACGGGGTGCATGTAGTCATGTCGGGCGAAACCCATCTCGATTTCACTGCGGATTGGAACGGACACAAGTCCTCCACCCCAAGCAATCTCGCGTTCAATCAAATTGAGCTGCGCCGGATCGATAAAAGACAGGCGGAGGTCAAGGAGGAAAAGGATGGAACTCTTGTGGCGACGGTTCGCGAAAAACTTTCGAATGACGGGAACGAGCTAACGACCACGACTGCGACCAGGGGTCACACCGATCAGATCACCGTGTGGACGCGAAGCGGAGGTAAGAAGGTCCCCAGTAACCTCTTCGCAGGCGAATGGACGCAGGATCTCAGCAAAACCCGTTTGCGGCAAGGTTTGGTGCTCAAAATCGATACGGATGCAAGCGGTGGGATTCGTTTTCTGGGTGACTTCAGCTATACCGCCCGTTTCGACGGGAAGCAATACGATCTAAAGAACTCACGCAACGACACCGTGACGCTTGAACTTATCGATTCTAATACGGTAGATGCGTTCTATCGTAGGAACGACCAGATTACACAAAAGGATAGATGGGTGGTTTCCGCAGAAGGGCAACAGCTGACACTGTCCACCACAGGCACGTTGGAAACGGGCCAGCGGATAACGGAGAAGCTCTTGTTTAAGAAGCAGTAGCGGATATTGGATCTGTGCAGTCCAGAATCCGATCGCTCGGCGACACTGCGTTCACCTCACGAGCCGCAACCGAAATGATCCCCTTGCGATACATGAATTTCAGAATGCCATTGACCGTATCTTCCAGAGACGGATCCGCTTTGCCCCACACGGAGGCATCCCGGGCCTTTTGATAGGAAGAGCTGTCGTAGCGTTTGAACTCCATCGCGGAGATGTTGTCCACAGAGCCCACGAGGAAATCCAGCAGCGGAAAAAGAAGATCTTCCTTCCGGCATCTGCGGATCAGTTCGGGGACGAAGTCGGGAAGCCTGAATGTTTCGAACCTGCGGCCGGTCGCTTTGGTAATAAGCCCGGTAATATCCATCATGTTCGAATAATCGTCCCGCGTGACATGGTAAGTCTTATTCGCTGTACCGCGAGTGGTCGAGATCGCAACGATGTTGTTCGCAACAATGTCCGCCGGAACAAAGCTCACCTGGTTGAGAGTATCCACGCCAATGCCGTGATTCACCATGAAGGCAACTAAGCGAACGGCAACATCGAAGTTGTTACCTCCACCCGTGACGGAAGGACTCACGAGAGCAGGCCGGAAAATCCGTGCGGAAAGTCCCCGGCTGCGCGCGTCGACAACCACCTGTTCCGCTACCCATTTCGATTGACTGTAGCCAAAATCGAGCAGCTCCATATTCTCGTTCAGGTCGGTCTCATGCAGGACTGATTTGACCGCCCAGCCAAACACGAACGTAGTCGAGACATAATTGAACTCTTTAGGCCTTCCCGCGAACGCCAGTCTCACAACCTCATTGGTTCCCAGTACGTTCGCGTCACGCAACAGGTCGTAGTTAAACAGGTAGTTCACGGTCGCTCCGTTGTGGAACACCGTGTCGACTTCACTCGCGAGGAAATCCCACACGTCTGGCGTCAAGCCCAGCTTTGGCTGCCCTAGATCGCCACAGATGGGCATCACACGAGCTTCGAACATCTTCATCAGATCTACTCCGCAGGGTCCCATTGACTCCATCGCAGCTCTGAGTCTTTGCCTCCCGTGCTTTTCGTCGGAGGACCTGACGAGAACATAGATCTTCGCCCGTGTCTGTTCTAGCAAGCTTTTTATGAGGAATGGCCCTATGAAACCGGTTCCGCCCGTCAGCAGCACCTGATTCAGCCTCGGTATTTCCGGCGTGGGCAAAGGCGCCGTAGGCTCGAAAATGAGCTTCCTATCGTTGCTCATCATCTGCTTCTCAGCGGCGCACTGCTCTTCACGGAAAGCCGCGAGGGAGTGACGCAGATGAACCAGTGCCTCCTCGGGAGCGCGCTTCAACTTTTCGGCTAGTCCAAACAGCTCCGCTACGCCGACGCGCTGAATCACGCCAATATCTACCTGCCTCGCCAGCATCTCGGCGCCTTTATCTTTCAGGAGTTCCTTGAGCTCATGCACGAACACAACAAGATCCAGGGAATCCAGGCCGGCTTCGACGAGGCTGTACGATTCCCTACCTGTCAAGTTGTACTTGGCTTTCAGTTCGGCGAAAGAGGAATGCATGTCGGAATCGCACCAGGAATTTCCGGCGTCCTTCTCCCGCGAAAACTCAGAAAGAACGTTGAACTGACCTCGCAGCCACATCTGCTTGGCCTTATGGCGCATGATCTTCCCCGAACTCGTTCTCGGGATCGCCCGCGGCGCGATGAGGGAAATTACCGCCACCTCCGCGTTCAGGTAATTCCGGACCGCGGCAGCGATCTTTCGTGCGTCAGGAAGCGCCCTGGGATTTTTGGCCTCGGCAACGATTGCCAGCGCAGGCTCACTGTCTTCCTGAATCTGGAACGCGGCGACGCAGTTGTTTCGGATCAGACCGGATGATTTTTCTACAACATTCTCAATGTCGTGCGGATAATAGTTTTGCCCTCGCAGAATGATCATGTCCTTGATGCGACCACAGACGTAGAGTTCGCCGATGTGGAAGAATCCTATGTCTCCGGTCCGCAAGTAGCCCCCGTCATAGGGAGTATCATCCACAAGCCGGGCACGAAACTGCTTCAGAGTTAATTCGGGATTGTTCCAGTAACCTCGGCACTTACCGCGTCCGGCGACCCAGATTTCACCGGTGCGCTCCGGCTTAAGAGGGAAATGCCCTTCGGGATCCACAATCCTAACGTCAAGACCCGGCAGCGGCGTTCCGCAACTGACAATCTGCATGGCCCCGTCGATTTCAGAGACCTCGGTAGTCATGCGGGCTATTCCCAGGGAGAGTGCCCGTTTGTTGACGGAAACGATCTTGCGACCACCCAGTGAGACCGCCAGAGTATTCTCAGCCAGCCCATAGGCGACATAGAAACTCTCGGACTTGAGTCCGTAGGCCTGAAACGCTTCGAGAAAACGTGTGTAGGTATCCGGCTTTACGGGTTCCGCGGCGCACATCAAAACGCGAAGTGTGCTGAGATCACAAGCCTCCAGGCTCTCTTTGGAAAGCCTCCCGGCGCGCAGGCAATAGTCGTAGGCGAAGTTGGGCGCAGCCGTCGCTGTGGCGCGGTAGGCCGTCATCGCATCGAACCACAGAATGGGCCGCTGAATGAAGTCCGTGGGAGAGAACCCGTACGTTGTGCCGCCCTTTAGTGTCGGATATAGGTAGCATCCGATTAGTCCCATATCGTGATACTGGGGAAGCCAGGAAACGACGACCGGCGAGGGATGGTCGATTACCGCCGGACACGTATCCAGAATGTTTTCGTGCGTGACAATCACGCCCTTGGGCTCCATCGTCGAACCCGAGGTGTACTGGAGAAACAAGATCTTCGAATGGGCGGCAGCTGGTCGATCCGCAATCGCATCCACGAAATCTTCCGTAGCGATCCACGGCAGACCGGAAATGTAGTCTACGTCAATGCCGCCCGCCGAGATTCCACTCCTAGCGAGATTCGTCTTGAGAGATGCCTGGTAGTCTTTGCTGGTTAAGATCCCAGCAGCCTGGCAATCCTTCGCGATGTGGACCATCTTGTATAACGCGCTCTGGAAGCCACGCGAACTGGGGGGATACACCGGCACGGGGATCAATCCGGCACGCACGCAGCCAAAGAATGCGCAAATCATTTCGAGCCCCGGTGCGTAGGCAAGCAGAAGCCGGTCGCCTGGAGCGAAACGGCCCTCTTTCCACAGGTGTCCGGCAATCGCCTCCGTTCGGTGCATAAATGATGCATAGGTATAGCCTTCGATCGAATCGCCGTTTACATTGAGATACGAATAAAGAAGTTGGTCCGGGTGCTCATCTGCCAGCCTATCCAAGTGGCCCAAAATTGACGGCGTCATCAATCCGCGATCCTCCAATATTGAATTGAACGCAACCCATTAAGCGAAACATCTCTTCGCAGCGTACGGATCCGCGATTGAGTTGGAGATTGCAACCCTAGAAGGTTTGCCAACGGCGAGAAAGGAAGCGTATTTCTCGCTCGACGCCTACGGGAACGGATGTTTTCATTTTCGCAAAGGCGCGAACGGGAATTTCGGAGCTCCGCCGAGCCTCTTATGGTCCCCTGCAGGAAGCCCGGTTCATTATGATTCATTCAAGGGGATATCTTAACAAAGCGTTATGGACAAAGCCACGCGTCGTCGCTCCCATTGTTCACACAACACAACTAGGCATCGGCCGTTCCGAATGTCCTTGATTGTGTTTAGGGGGCCGAATTAAAATCGTGCTGCGAGGCTGTCGGCGGTGCGCCACAGAGTTCGCTGAGGCTCAAGACCCCGGCTGCGGCGTACGGAACGCTTCGGCCCAGTTAGCATGATCGCGGAGGCGGCGGTGACGTTCGGATCCGAAGTGTTGATCACCCAAGATTCGGAGGCTCCGGATCTGGTACCCTCGAAATCCTCAACAGCGTCCATCGCCGAACCCGTCGGTGCCTCTTCCTTCCCGAAAGTCTTACGTCGCCGCCTGGATAATTTTTTTACCGACCAGAAACTTACCCACAAAGCGGACCGCGCGATGTGGGTCAAGATCGCTGTGGGTCTGGCAGTCCTCGTGAGCACCTGGGTTGCTCTTTATGCTCTGAAGGTTGATTCATGGAACTTTGTTGCCCTTTACCTCCTAGGCGGCCTCGCGCAGACATTCCTGTTGCTGAATATCGCCCATGACAGCAATCACAATGCCATCTCGTCCCGGCCGCGCGTCAACAAAACCCTGAACTATGTCTTCGATTTGTGCGGAATCAGCTCGTACATGTGGCGTATCCTCCATCATCGCGGCCATCACTCCTGCATCAATCTCCACGGAGAAGATGATGCGCTTTCGGGACGCGGCCTCTTTCGCTTCACACCCTATGAATCCCGCGCGCCATGGCACCGTTTCCAACACATCTATGCTCTAATCTTTTATGCGATGTTCTCTCTCGATTATGTGTTCTTCAGGGATTTCAAAAGCTTTTTCTTCCCGTCCCACGATTATCTGAAACGCACCAGTCATTCCCTGCGCGAATATGCCATTCTCATTGCCGGCAAGGCCTTCTACCTCACTTACATGCTTGTCTTGCCGGTGATAGTGCTGGGAAAATCTCCTCTGCTCGTCGCCGGGGCGTTCGTCTTGGTCCATTTGTTTGTCGGTTTAGCCGTAACGCTTGTGTTTCAGACGACGCACACAATCGACAGCACCTACTTTCCCACGGACCGCGGTGAGTTTGACAATGGCGTGTATCACATCTTCGCGACAACGGCCGATTATGCGACGGAAAACGGGCTCGTCAGTTGGCTCGCGGGCGGGCTGAACCATCACATCGTCCACCATCTGTGCCCTTTCGTGTGCCACACCCACTATGCGCCGCTGACCCGGATCGTGAAGCAGACCGCCGAAGAGTTTGGGGTCCCCTATCGGCAGCACCCCACTATGACTCAGGCAATCCGGCATCATCTGATCCTCTTGAAGCAACTAGGGAACGGAAACTGATTCCGAGCATGTTATCTTTACCCTTGGTCCGGCTACCACTTCCTAGAAATAACCTGAAATCACCTGCGGTTCTAGTCGAGTATCAGGATGGCTGGGTATGACCCGATCCGTTTCTATCCCCGTGGTTTCCCGATTTCGCTGCTTTGCGGATTCTCGCGCGATGTTCCGCAATCCTGTGCAGGTTTTGTCCGGCTACACCAAAAACTTCGGCGACACATTTCGGATCTATTTGGGTGGTCTCAAAGAAGCGATCGTAACGATCGATCCCGCTGTCATTCAGCACGTATTAAAAACCAATTCGGAGAACTACCAAAAATCCGAAATTCAAGTAAAGCGCATGGGCCACTTCTTGGGGAAAGGTCTTCTCACGACGCACGGAGAAGCTTGGCGCACACAGCGGCGTCTCATCCAGAAAGGCTTTGATAGAACGCAACTCGATGCGCTGTCCTCAATCATGCAGGACTCGCTTGCCGAGTCGCTGCGGGATTTCGACAGACAGGCCCGTCGCGGCCCCCTCGATATTTACCCCCAGCTGATGAAAATTACTTTCGCGATGGTCGCACGATCGCTATTTGGCGCACGGTTGAAGGATGAAGACATCGATCTTGTCAGCCGTACCATATGCACCGTCCAGGAATTCATTGTTCGGCAAACCCTTCAGCCCTATCTGAATCCCTGGTTCGCCGTGTCGGGGGAACTGAGGGAACACGAAGACATGCGAACCCGCGCGGATGCCATTCTGCTCGAATACATCAGAAAGCGCCGCAATGAACCGCCCGGAAACGATCTACTGCAGACGTTGATGGATGCGCGTTACAGCGATGGCAAAGGCATGAGCGATGAGCTCATCCTTAGTGAGAGCATGCAACTTCTGGTCGCCGGCCATGAAACATCGTCGAATGCGCTATCGTGGCTTTTTTATCTTTTGAGCTCGCGTCCGGATTGTCTCGAAAGGGTAAGGCAGGAATTTAATTGTTTGCTCGGCGAAGCGCCTCTGAGTCACACCGACGTTCCCAAATTCGAATTTGTGACTCAGGTGATTCAGGAAGGGCTCCGCCTCTACCCGCCGTTTTGGATGATTGATCGCATGGCTGTCGCGGACGATCACGTAGGAGACCTTGATATACCCCGTGGTTCGACGGTAATTGTGTACGTGTACGGTGCGCACCATGCTCCGCGCTATTGGCAGAATCCGGAGAATTTCGATACGGAGCGTTTCACGAAAGCGAACGAGAAGCTGCGCAGACCCTTCACCTTCCTTCCCTTCGGGGCCGGACCGCGAGGCTGTATCGGTGGAAATTACGCGATGCTGCAGATACTCATGATTTTGAGCGATCTGCTCAGAAAATACGATTTTCAACTGGCTCCGGGCCAAATGGTCGAGGCTCGTCCGATGGTCATTCTGCGGCCGAAACACGGAATCCGCATGACGTTCACTAGTACCATCGCGCCGGCGTCGTGCATCGCTTAAGACGCGTGTTTGCGGACTATATCGTTACAAGCCTCAGACCGTCGCCCAGATTTCCTAATTTACGGCGTCATTTCCTATTCTGTGAGCCAGCGTGCCCACGAAATCGGCGTGCGTATGGCGATGGGGGCACAGCGTACAGTTGATTTCGGAACGACCAACTGAAGCTCTCGGGCAGACTTAGAATCAGCGGTTCTTGTTGCTGTAGAACATGACTCGTACTCCGACCCAACTGTAGGAGGGATGGCGTTCTCTCCATGCACGTTCTCCCTGGAGTTCATGAGGAATGAAACCTTGCGAGCGCCTGAAGAAGCTTCATCACGTCACTGGCATCGTTGTAAGGAGCGAGGGAGACTCGGATTCGGTCGCCCCGCGCCGAACAAATAATCCTCTGCTCGCGGAGTTTCTCCACGCTTTCCCACGCACGTATCCGTTTGTGTCCAAGCGAAATGATGTGAGGACATGCGGTCACACGATGAACATCATTAAACGGCTCCCAGCCATATTCGCGTGCGCCATCAATCAGCATCGCGGCCAAATCACGTGCATGCATTTCAATTCGGTTCTCTCCCAGGGACAACAGCTGTTCGATAGAAACAGTAAGGCCCGCAATCGAGACATAGGACATGGTGGATTGCGTGAACCGCCGAGCATCGGACGCAAAGCAAACTGATTTAGTGTCGAAGTCAAAAGGATCCGGTGCACCCATCCAGCCTGGCAGAATCGGCAGCTGTTTCAGTAAGAATTCAGACACGACGGCCAAAGCAATGCCCCCGTGTCCGCCCAACCACTTGTAACCGCTGGTCACTACTGCATCAGCTTCGAGTGCCGAGGTATCCACCCGCATCGCACCGGCCGCTTGGGTCGCATCGACGATCAGGAATGCTCCCACCTTCTGGGCAATCCTCGCCAGGCTACGAACGTCAACGAGGGTGCCGGTCGCGTACTGGACGTTGCTAACAGCTATAACACCAGTGGTTTCGTCTGTGGCGTTAATGATTGCTTCTGTCAGATTAGTGCCAGGAAGGTCATCGACAAAACGAACACAAATTTTTTCAAAATAGGACTGGCGAACCCATGGGCGCGTTATCGCTGGAAAGTCGGAGGAAACCGCAAGAACTGTGGCGTTGGGTTTGAGATGAAGCAGTAAAGGAAATTGTCCCAGGAGTTCGCTTGCACTCGCAACAATGGCGATGCGCGATGGATTGTTATGAAGCAATTTGCCGGCAACTTCCCTAAGGGCATGCAAGTAGTTGATCTCATCACTGTCCGACATATAGAGATTGCCATGCCTCGCCACATTCTCAAGGAAGGTGTGCATCGTTGCGACCGCAGGCTGCCCAATCAATCCCAACGATGCTTGATTCAGATACACACTGTCGCGGAGACATGGATACTGAGACCGATCAGGTAGAGAAGAAGTCATTTGCCGTTCACCAGGCCTTTCAGGCCTCGATAACTCGCGCCCATGAATTATCCTACGGCGCAGGCCGCTCACCTCGCTTTGTCCACTCGGTATTATTCGGGACAAAGGGACCCGTCCCCCACGGACGGCTACTTGATAGGGCGATTTATCAACAAGTACGCGGCCAAAGTAGCGCTCAATCACAGCTTCTTCATCCGAACTGGCGCGACTGGTAAAATGTGACCGTGCCCAGCCAAAGGCCGCCAGCGGCGGCGATTGCTATTTCTATGCTGCCCGCAGTATCTCCTTGGTTAGGCGTTGGCGCTAGGCTACTGTCTGAAAACCCTTGGAGAATTGCTGGCATTGGTTCAATCCTTTGGTTAGCAAGCAGCGCGGCAATTTGGCATTTACATCGCTTTCCGGAAGTCAAACGAAAACGAAGTCTAGGAGTCGATTTATTAGTGTGGACTTTTGCCTACATCCCTGTATTTGCTGGCACAGCACTTGCCACAGGATTGATTCTTCGCCCTTAGGTCCTGGTAAACGGGGTAACCGGACATCTTGAATCTCCTGGATTTTGAACTTGTCCGGTAAGTCGCCTTACCGGGACTTAGCTGCTGCTGTGACGGATTGCTCGTGATAAGAAGATTTCTTGACACTTATCAGCGATAGACGAATTACCTTCCATCACAGACTGTCAATGACGCCACCCTGGTTTCGTTGTTAGGATAATCGCGTGCGAGGCCTGGTCGGCTCGTGGAGAGAAGGGGAAAGCAACTCTCATGCATCAAGGAAGGACCTTATGACCAAGCAAGACAATCTAGCGATACAAGAAAAGTTTGGCAGCGCCGTAAACACCGGAGAATTGGAACTGCTGCGCGATCTTATCGCCTCGGATGTCATAGATCACGACCCGGCACCCGATCAAGGTGCGGGTCCGGAAGGCTACATTCGAATGTTCGCCGCCCTGCGAACATCGTTCCCGGATTTGGCAGTCTCCGTGGACCAACTGGTTACCGACGAAGACAAGATCGCCATTGCGTACACGATTACCGGCACGCAAAAGGGTGAATTCTTGGGCGTAGCTCCCACGGGACGGAAGATTCGCGCGCGGGGCGTTCAAATCGCGCGATTTCAAGACGGCAAAATGGTCGAGCGGTGGGGCAGCTCGGACCAGTTGGGAATCCTCCAGCAAATCGGCGCTCGAACGAAATCAGCCTAGTCAAAGCATTTGTCGACTACTCACCTATAGCGACGGTCTGCCCCGCGAGTGCCGGTTCGCGGCATGCCTGTGGAGGTGCCGGGCAATCAGAATTGTCCCACCCCGGTGTGCTTTGGTCTACAATGCGGTCTCTCTCCGATGATTACGCGTCGCGATTTCACAAGACTCGCCAGCGTCACCGCTGGAAGCCTGCTCGTATCGCCTGGCGGAGAGTGGCAAGAAAAGCAATCTCCCATAGCTGGAAATCCGGCTACCGTTGCGAGTGGCTTTGTTCAAAACGCAGGCGCGGAGATCTACTACGAGCGCACTGGTAGCGGTCCAACAATCGTGTTTGCCCATGGGTTGGGCGGGAATCATCTTTCCTGGTGGCAGCAGGTCCCCTATTTTTCATCACGGTATACTTGCGTCACATTTGCGCATCGTGGATTCTCACCATCCCGCATTACGTCTGGCAGCGTCGATCCTGCATTGTTTGAAGGCGACCTACTGGCGCTGGTAGATCATCTTAAACTTGAGGAGGTTCGGCTCGTTGCACAATCTATGGGAGGCTGGACCTGTTTGAATTTTACTCTTAGTCATCCACGGCGTGTCCTGGCCTTGGTGATGGCGTCCACGGGAGGCGCGGTTGATCCGAACAGTCTTGACGCGGTTAACCGCAAGAAAATTGAAAGTTGGTCTGCCGCACACGCTGGAGCTCGGGCCGACCTCCTCAAGCGCGGCATTCATCCGGCCGCCGGAGAGCGCATCGCACGCGAGAATCCCGCACTGGAATTCCTGTACCGGGAAATCGATCGTCTCAGTATCGGCCTCGATAAGGAGGCGCTTCGCGCAAAAGCAATGGCGTCCCGCACTCTTTCGGCGGCAGACTTGAAGCAGTTGAAGGTTCCGGTGCTATTCATCTCTGGCGTGGAGGACGCGGTTTTTCCGCCGCTCGAGGCGGCTGCCCTTGCGAACCTTGTGCCTGGAGCCAGACTCGAATCGGTTCCAGAAGCCGGACATTCTGTTTATTTTCAACGGCCCGAGATTTTTAACAGTCTGGTAGCCGAGTTCTTTGAAAAACATCAACGCCCCACTGCGGGTTCCCCGTTCTGAATCTTGGCCGAACAGGCAAAGTCGGCAATTCCTGGATCGTCGGCTACTCGGAACTAAGTCTAGGTCAAACGGGGTTACCGGACATCTTCGTACCGTCCCCGAGCTTTAAATGAGGCGGCGCGCTGAGGAGCAAGCCTAGAGTGATGTCAGTATTGAGTTTTCGCAACTTCTTGATCGGAATCCTTGCAACCTTAACCATGGACGTCCTCAGCGCTGCTACAATCAAGCTTCGATTAATCGCTCCACTTTCACGTCATTTGGTTGGTCGATGGTTTGCGTCTGTGGCACGCGGGCAACCATTCCACACTAATATCAGCTCAGAATCAGCCATTAATCGAGAAGTGGTGATCGCGGTGTCTGTTCATTATGCAATTGGCGTCGCACTTGCGTTTTTGTATTTGGGCGCAACTTCGGCTCTAGGATTGAACACGCGAAATCCGATTACTGCGTTTGGATTTGCTCTATGTACGAACATCCTACCGTGGTTTGTCATGTTTCCGGCGATGGGTTTCGGATGGTTCGGCAATAGAGGGCCGGCGGGGACCCGATTGTTTACCAGTAGCCTGGTAGCACATTTCTTCTACGGTGTTGGCCTCTGGCTTGGAGTGTCCGTCCTCCATTGACATCAGCAATCCTGCGCGAGCGAACCCTCCTGACACACTTGATAACCCCGTACCGATTCGTAACGATTGGTTTTCGTGCGATTTTTCTGTTCACAAGACTTTTAGCGGCAAGAGCTGAGGTGAGGGGAGGTTGTAGCTGAATTTCTCCCGAAGAATACTACCCCGTCAACGAATCGGATAGACTCGCAAGGGATAACGCCTGATTAACGGGGTAACAGGACGAGTAAGGAAAGTTGTCGGTCGACGCTACCGTCCGGACCGCGCCGTGAACATGATCCATTCATCAAGCTTCGAGATCCGCCTCGGATGCGGTTTTGACGCAGTGTGGTCAGGGGGACCAACGGATTTATCCGGCACTGGATCCCGAATCCCATCCCACTTACCGATGTAAATAATTACCTGCACAGACCAAGGAGGACCCGATCACCCGAGATTGAAGGGTCCCATCGCCTCGCAAACATGAGATCGACCGGAGTAGTTTTCCCGGAGGCGTAGGGAAATCACAATTTTCCGAATCGCCAACTACCCGGAGAGTGATAAGACTAGTCAATACAAGCGCGTTTGTCGGTACTAATCCGGCGGACGACCGATAACTTCCGGGTTGCCCGTCACTCGGAGGA
>Ga0126371_10004414_pt1 | contig 12395 bp, 11 predicted proteins | sample PanSoiMetaPlot_4_FD_110145 | JGI IMG/M metagenome (GOLD analysis project Ga0126371, IMG submission 110145) | Tropical forest soil microbial communities from Panama - MetaG Plot_4 | ecosystem: Environmental > Terrestrial > Soil > Tropical forest > Bulk soil | place: Panama | collected 2016-02-17
CGATGGGCGATCCTACGGCAATCGACGCTGAGCCGGCACCGCGCCCATTGCGGCGGAGATACCCCTGGCTGTCTCCAGCACCAGTTCGCCAAGCGGGGCCACCTGCTCCTCAAGGACGCGGGCCATCGGACCAGACGCAGAGATTGCCGCGATCGCCTCGCCGGTTTCATCGAAGATGGGGGCGGCGATGCAGCGTAGCCCAACCGCGTGCTCCTCGTCGTCCACCGCATAGCCTGAGGCCCGTACCTGTTCCAGCTCGGCGCGCAGCGCCGTGGGAGTCGTAATCGTCTTCGGTGTCAGGCGGGGCATGCCGCGCTGGTGCAGGATTCGCGAAAGCGCCTTGTCGGACATGGTGGAGAGCATCGCCTTGCCGACCGCTGAGGCGTGCAACGGCGCGCGCGAACCCGGGCGCGCGAAGGCTCGCATCATCTGCCGGCATTCGACCTGCGCGAGATAGACCGCCTCGCCGTCGTCCTCCACCGCGAGGTTTACGGTTTCGCCCGTGCTTTCCATCAGCAGCCGCATGTGCGGCCGGGCCAGCGCGCCGAGGCTGCGGCTCTTGGTGAAGGCGCAGCCGGTCACAAACGCCTGGACGCCGACAGACCACGACCGTTCCGCTAGATCGAAGCGTACGTAGCGCTCCTGCTCCAGAGTGGTGAGCAAGCGGTGAGCAGTCGAGGCTGGGAGGCCGACCTGCTGGGCGAGCTCGGTCAGAGTGGCGCCCGCGCCTTGAGCCTCAGCGACGCGATTTAGAAGGGCGAGCGCTCGCACAAGCGCTCGGACCTGATCGCCGCCCGTCGCCGATTTGGCGGGGAGTGACCTGCTCGCCGCGCCGGTTCGCCTCGCACCCGCCGTCCATCCCTTGATCACCGCCTCCCTCTCCGTTTCCCGCGTGGCAAGGGCTAACCCTCTGTCCTGTCATGTGGACCCGACTGACTTTCCACTATACGGGAAAACTCCCACAGTTTGAAGATCCGTACAACTCGAAAAGAAGGAAGTACCAGAGCTAAAGCCTAATTCTAGCCTGGTTTCCGTATCGTGGAAGACATTCCATTTTCTCAGAAGTGGGTTATGCTGGCCTTGCTCAAGAGGCAGTTGCGGGAGAGTCCAATGACCAAGATAAAAGCGGTGGAAGCGGCAGTGCTTGTGCTCGAGCGCGAGGGCGTTTCGGTCGCCTTCGGGGTGCCGGGCGCTGCCATCAACCCGTTCTACGCCGCGCTGCGCAAGCGAGGCTCCATCCGTCACATTCTGGCGCGCCATGTCGAGGGCGCCTCGCACATGGCTGACGGCTACACACGCGCCAAGCCGGGCAACATCGGCGTGTGCGTCGGCACCTCCGGCCCGGCCGGTACGGACATGATCACCGGGCTTTACGCCGCCGCCGCGGACTCGGTCCCAATCCTTTGCATCACCGGGCAGGCGCCACGAGCGAAGCTCTACAAGGAGGACTTTCAAGCCATCGACATCGAGTCGATCGCCAAGCCGGTGGCCAAATGGGCCGTGACCGTGCGCGAGCCGGCGCTGGTCCCGATGGTTTTTCAGCAGGCGTTCCACGTCATGCGGTCGGGTCGTCCAGGGCCCGTGCTGATCGACTTGCCGATCGACGTGCAGACCGCTGAGATCGAATTCGACATCGAAACCTACCAGCCCTTGCCGGTCTACAAGCCGGCGGCGACGAAAGCGCAGGCCGAGCGTGCCGTCGAGATGATGAATGCTTCTGAGCGGCCGCTGATCGTGGCGGGCGGCGGCGTGATCAACGCCGACGCCAGCCACCTGTTGGTCGAGTTCGCTGAGCTGTCCGGCGTTCCCGTCATTCCGACCCTGATGGGCTGGGGTTCGATCCCCGACGATCACGATCTGATGGCGGGAATGGTCGGCCTCCAGACAAGCCATCGTTACGGCAACGCGACCTTCCTCGAATCCGATTTCGTGTTCGGGATCGGTAACCGGTGGGCCAACCGTCATACTGGCTCGATCGACGTCTACACGAAGGGCCGAAAATTCATCCATGTCGACATCGAACCGACCCAGATCGGCCGCGTGTTCGGACCGAACTTCGGCATCGTGTCGGACGCACATGCTGCGCTGGAACTGTTCATCGAGGCCGCGCGCGCCCTGAAGGCGGAAGGAAAGCTGAAGGATCGATCAGCATGGGGCACCCGGTGCCTGCATCGCAAGAAGAACATGCTTCGCCGAACCCACTTCGACCAGGTCCCCTTGAAGCCTCAGCGCGTCTATGAGGAGATGAACGAGTGTCTTGATCGCGACACCTGCTATGTGACCACAATCGGGTTATCGCAGATCGCCGGGGCGCAGTTCCTGCACGTCTATGAGCCGCGTAACTGGATCAACTGCGGCCAGGCGGGGCCTCTCGGCTGGACCCTTCCGGCCGCGCTCGGCGTGCGTGCGGCCGATCCCGATAGAAAGATCGTGGCGCTTTCCGGCGACTACGACTTCCAATTCATGATCGAGGAGCTGGCAGTCGGCGCGCAGCACAAATTGCCCTACCTCCACGTGGTGGTGAACAACTCCTATTTAGGCCTCATCCGCCAGGCCCAGCGGGGATTCGAGATGGACTTCGAGGTCAGCCTCGCCTTCGAGAACATCAACGCGACGCCCGAGGGAGACGCCGTGCCCGGCTACGGAGTCGATCACGTCAGAGTGGCTGAGGCCCTCGGCTGCAAGGCGATTCGCATCAAGACCCCCGAAGCGTTCAAGGCGGCCTTCGCGCGCGCCAAGGAGCTCATGGAGCAACATCGAGTCCCCGTGGTGCTGGAGTTCATTCTCGAGCGCGTGACCAACATCTCGATGGGAACGGAGATCACTGACGTGAACGAGTTCGAGGAGATCCTGTGTCTCGATCCATCGCTGTCGATCCGCAAGGGCCAGGACATGCGGGCCGCCGAAAGGACCAAGGAAGCGGACGCTTTGGCGGAGAAGCGGTGACCGATGAACGTCACTTCCGCAAGGCAATGGCCTTCAATTTGAGCCCGGAGAGTCGTTCCCGGGAGAGGAGGACTCATGCCCTGTTTTGCCGCCAATCTCTCTATGTTGTTCACTGAGGCGCCGTTCTTGGAGCGCTTCAAAGCGGCCGAGCAAGCCGGCTTCAACGTCGTTGAGTTCATGTTTCCCTGCGAATTCTCGAAGGGCGATGTTGCCGCGGCCTTGAAGGACAACGGTCTTGAGCTCGTTCTCCACAACCTGCCCGCGGGCGACTGGTCAGGTGAGGGCGATCTCGTCAACACGATCGAGCGTGAATTCGACCGCATCAGCCACATGCAGGTGTCGCCATGAGCCGGGGACCGGCGAGGTCAACTATCCGATCCCGTTCCGTCGCCTCGACGAACTCGGCTACGACGGCTGGATCGGTTGCGAACACAAGCCGCAGGCGACGACGAGCGGCGGCCTCCCGACCTCCATCGATACTGGAGCCAGAGCAATGACGAAAATCGGATTCATCGGTCTCGGCATTATGGGACGCCCGATGGCCGGCCATCTCCTCGCGGGCGGCCACCAACTCTTCGTTCACGACCACAAGGATCCACCCAACGAGCTCACTGACATGGGCGCCGTCGCCTGCGCTAGCGGCCGTGAGGTTGCGAACAACTCCGATGTGATCATCACCATGGTTCCCGACACTTCCGATGTCGAAGCCGTTCTCTTCAACACCGCGGGCGTCGCCGAGGGGCTTTCGCCCGGCAAGATCGTCATCGACATGAGCTCGATCTCGCCGATCGCCACCAAGGAGTTCGCCAAGAAGGTCAATGCCCTGGGCTGCGACTATCTCGACGCGCCGGTGTCGGGCGGCGACGTCGGGGCGAAGGCCGCCAGCCTAACGATCATGGCCGGTGGCCCGGAGGTCGCTTTCGACAAGGTGAAGCCGATCTTTGCGCTGATGGGCAAGAACATTACGCTCGTCGGCGGCAACGGCGACGGGCAGACGACCAAGGTCGCTAACCAGATCATCGTCGCGTTGACCATCGAGGCCGTCGGCGAAGCGCTGCTGTTCGCCTCCAAGGCCGGCGCCGATCCGGCCCGCGTGCGTGAGGCGCTCATGGGCGGCTTCGCCGCCTCGCGCATTCTCGAGATCCACGGCGAGCGGATCATCAAGCGCAATTTTGATCCTGGTTTCCGCATCACGCTGCATCAGAAGGACCTGAACCTCGCGCTGCAGGGAGCGCGTAGTCTCGGCGTCAGCCTGCCGAATATGGCGACCTGTCAACAACTGTTCAACGCCGCGGTCGCTGCCGGCGGCGCGGCCTGGGACCACTCCGGCATGGTGCGCGTACTCGAGGGGCTCGCCCGCCACGAAATCGGCCACGGGACGTCCGCGGCCTGACGCGCGCCAAGGCTTGCCGAAGGGCGAACTCGCCAGCCGATGAGACGACGCAAGACGCAGAGGAGGAGCAAACTCCGTGAGAGAGCGTCAATTGTTGCAGGACATGTTCGACGCCGTCGTGGCTGCCGCGTCCGCTGAGAAGGCGGTTCCTCCCAAGCCTCCACCGCCCACAGGACGCACGGTCGTCGTAGGCGCCCCCGCGATGGCGCGCGCCGTCGGAGTGAGCTGGCCTGCCGACACGCCTCTCACAGGCCTTGTCGTGATGCGTTACGGCCACGGGGCAGGCCCATTGAAGCGGATTGAAGTCGCCGAGGCGGCCCACCCCGATCCCGACCTCGCTGGACAAATCGCAGCCGCGAGGATCCTCGATCTCGTCCAGGGTCTCGGTCTCGAGGATCTGGCGCTCTGCCTGGTATCAGGTGGCGGCTCCGCATTGCTTTGGCTGCCGGCGCCAGGGCGCGCAGGAGGACAAGCAGGCGCGGGACAAGCTGCTCTTGCGAAGCGGCGCGAGCTGAGTCCGCAAGCACTTTTGGAGCCGCCCCTGGCGGTCGCGTTGCGCGGATCCTCGCCTTACGGCGACTCGATGACGAAGTCTCTTTCGGAGCGATGCCCTCAGGGGCGAGGAAGCGGAATACGCTCATGACGACGAACTCCACACGGCCGATGGATGTGACTGTCGCCTCCACGCCCACTAACGTACGTTGGCGCATCTTCCTGCTGATGCTGATGCTGATCGCCATCAACTATGTCGATCGAGCGTCCATCTCCGTCGCAATGCCCGTTATCTCGAAGGAGTTCGACATCGACCTGACGACGCAAGGCTTTATCCTCAGCGCCTTCTTTGTCACCTACGCGTTGATGCAAATCCCAGGCGGCATGCTGGCCGATCGGTACAAGCCCCGCGCAGTCATAGCCGCCGCAACGCTCGGCTGGGGGTTTTTCCAGGCCATCGCAGCGGTCTCGTTCAACACATGGGTCCTCGTAGCGACGCGCCTTGGCCTTGGCGCGTCCGAAGCCCCCATCTATCCGGCCGGCGGCAAACTCAACGCCATTTGGATGACCTCCACCGAGCGCGCGCGCGGCGCAACGCTGCTCGACGGCGGAGCGCCGCTGGGGGCCGCGCTTGGCTCCGCCATCATTGCGGGCCTCATCGCGGAATTCGAGTCCTGGCGCGTCTCTTTCGTCGTCGCCGGCGTCGGCACAATGCTCTGCGGTCTCTTAGCGTGGTGGTACATCCGCAACAATCCCGCCGACCACCCGTCCATCAACAAGGCTGAGGCCGACTATATCGCCAGCGCGCATGCGCACGAGGATTCACTTGCTCCGGCGGCGTCGGGAGCGGGAGTGTGGGCTTATTTCCGCCATCTGTCCGTCTGGTGCATGTGCCTCGGCTGGATGTTCTTCAATGCAGTCTTCTACGGGCTTCTCACCTGGATGCCCAGCTACCTTTCCGCGGTGCACGGGCTCGACATCAAACAGCTCGGCGGCTCGCTGTTCGCCATGTTCTTCTCGGGCTTCGTCGGCGAACTCGTCGGCGGCCAGGTCGCGGATCGCTGGCGCGTGCGCGGCGGCGGGCCCAACATGATCTTCCGGACATTGTTCGGCGTGGCGGCGATCATCGCGACTATCTCGATCTTCGGCGTCGCCTATGTCCGAGATCCGCTCACGGTCGTGCTGCTGCTCTGCTCGACCTTGTTCTTCCTCCGCTGGTGCGGAATGTACTGGGCGATCCCCGGCATTCTCGCCTCCCGCGCGCGGTCGGGCTTCCTGGGCGGCTGCATGAACTTCGCCGGCAATATCGCTGGGATCACGGTGCCTGTCATCGTTGGCTTCATCGTCCAGGCGACGGGCTCCTATTTCCTCGCCTTGATGTTCTTCGCGATCGCCGCTGTCGCCCTCTTCGTTTGCTCCACCGCAATCGACTACAGCCGCAAGCTACCGGTGTGAGCGGCATCCGCGACGACCAGGTGTCACGAAGAAAGTTGCTTTGGGAGCTACGAATGACCGCGAGAAAACGAATTGGAATGCTGACGCCATCATCGAATACGGTGGTTGAGCCTATGACGGCGGCAATGCTATCAGGAGTGCCTGACGTTAGTGCGCATTTCAGCCGCTTTAAGGTGACTGAGATCGCGGTCTCGGAGTCCTCCGACCGTCAATTCGACGATGATGAGATCCTGCGCGCGGCCGAATTGCTCACTCACGCCAAGGTCGACGTCATCGCATGGAACGGGACGTCGGCTAGCTGGCTCGGTTTCGAGCGCGACGAGCAGCTCTGCCAGCGGATCACCGCGGCGACCGGCGTAGCCGCCTGCACCTCGGTCTTGGCATTTCGGGAAATCTTCGAGCGCACAGGCGTCGCGCGCGTCGGCCTTGTGACTCCCTACAGCGACGACGTCCAAGCCAGAATTGTCGAGAATTGGCGCGGAGCTGGTATCTTGTGCCCCGCCGAGCGGCACTCGGGTCTTCAAGACAACTTCGCGTTCGCGGAAATTGCAGAAGGTGAAATCGCTGAGATGACCCGCGCAGTCGCAGGCGCGGGGATCGACGCGGTGGCGATCGTCTGCACAAACATGCGCGGCGCGGTCCTTGTCGAGAGCCTCGAGGCCGAGCTCAGCGTTCCCGTCTACGACTCGGTCGCAACGACGCTCTGGAAGAGCCTCATTCTCGCGGAGGTCCCGCCCGCCTCGATCCGGGGCTGGGGCCGCCTCTTTTCCAATCCGCTGTTTGCTTCGGGGCAAAGCGGACAGCCGGAGAGATTCGCAGCCCCAAGCTGATATCGGGGCCGCCGCCATTCTCGCGACGGGCCCCGACCAGAGCCCAAAGCTAAGAAATTCGCCATCTGGCGAATGCACCGACAGCCGCCACCGCCAGCGGCGAACACAACCCTGTTGCCGCCGCCGACGCAACATGAAGGAGGAATACATGGCTGTTTCAACACGCGCTCTAACATATGCGGCCCCGTTCGTCTTCGTCGTACTCATGGGAGCGGACGCGACGGTCGCTACCGCCGATCCGACCCCCGAGCCTGGAATCGGCGTCGCCTTCCCCGAAGAGGTCAATGTCGACTCCGCCCCCCTCATCCGCATGTCGGAGTGGATCCGTAAGGACAATCTCGACGTCCGCAGTTTGCTCGTTGTGAAGGACGGCAAGCTCATCTTCGAGCGGTACGGCAATGGCCTCGACCGCGACTATAACTACGAGCTCTATTCGGTTACGAAGACGATGACCGCCTTGACCTTCGGCATCCTCGCCGATCAGGGCAAGCTCAGCGTCGACGATCCGGTCGCGCCCTGGATCCTGAAGATCCGGCGCGATCTCAAGGATGCCGTGGCGGACAAGCAGGCGATCAAGCTCAGGCATCTCATGTCGATGTCGAGCGGTCTTCTCTACACGCAGGTTGAGGGCTCGGACCCCCTTTATTTCCAGGCCCCCGACCGTCTCAAAGTGGCACTGACGACTGTTCCCCGCATCCCGCCAGCGACCGAGTTTGAATATACGGACGCCAATCCCGTATTGGTCGGCGCCGCGATCCAGGCCGCGTCCGGGGAACCGGAATACAAATTCGCCGAGGAGCATCTGTTCGGCCCGCTGGGGATGAAGAACGAACATTGGACCGGCCTCGACCAGACGGGCATGGTGTCAGGCGGGTGGGGGTTGCGTCTGCGCGCAGTTGATATGGCCAAGATCGGCATGCTGATGCTTAACGGCGGCCAGTGGCAGGGCCAGCAGATCGTCTCGAAGTCATGGATCGATCAAATGTCAACGCCGTCGGCGACGGCCACCGCGAAGGACTACGGCTATTACTGCTGGATCAACCACATCGTCGAATCCGAGCCCGAGTTCGGCGCCATGGGTTTCAAGGGCCAGTTCATCACCGTGCTCCCGAAGCAGAACGCGGTGGTCGTCATAACAAGCATACTGCCGACCGATGGAGGCCTGCGCACCGGGACGTATCTCAACCTCTACCGCCGGATGGTCAACGACTACATCCTGCCGGCCATGCATGGCGGACCGAAGCCCGCGCCGACTGAGGCGCAGCGGCAGGCCCTGAAGAAGGAACTCGAGCTTGCGGTCCAGACCAAAGGCAAGCCGGGCACAGACCTCGCCTTCAATGACGGCCCCGAGCGGCCGGCGCAGTAAGCAAGCCTCAAGCGACGGCTCGCGCGAGAGCGGGGCCGTCGCCGTCAACGCAGGAGCTACGCGGTCGGGCGCAACTGTGCACAAGCCAGAATCCACGCGGCGAGCCTTGTGTGAGGGAATCCGCAAAGCCAAGGGCCGAAGGGGCCTGCAATCGATGTGCCCTGCCCATCCGATCCTTGCCGGGCTGAACCCGATCAGTCGCGCCGCTCGATGCGGACGGCGAGAGCCTGAGGCAGGCCGACGGTCGGCTTGGCGTCAGGTCGGCGAAAGGCTCCGGCGGTCGCCTTGCGGAAACCGAGGGCGACGAGCGTCTCGGCCTGCTTGACCGCCGCCTCCATTTGGTCGACGACCGGAACAGGGATTCTATCGCGGATGCGCGCCGCAAGCCCAGCCAGTGGCGCGCCGGCGAGAATAACTGAGTCCGCTTCCAGCTCGAGCGCCGCCTTCTCAGCGAGCGCGGCGAGCAGGCCCTCCTTCTCGTCCTGTACGTCACCGATCGCTTTGAAAGGGTCGTCGAGCATGCGGATTCCGGCGCAGCGATCAGTCATCCCGTGCATGTCGACGCATTCCTGGTACCAGGGACCCAGTGCGCGGGCGAACGTAACGATAGCAAAGCGGCGTCCGAGCATGCAGGCGGTGAGCATTGAGGCTTCCGCCATCCCCACGACGGGGATGTCGAAGAGCTCCCGCGCGCCGAAAAGGCCTGGATCGCCGAAGGCGGCGATTACGGCGGCATCGTAGTCGCGGTGGCGGTCCGCCAGTATTTCGAGGGCTATGGCGCCGCCGATCTGCGCTTCGGCCCGGGTCGCGATATAGGGAACGCCGCGCGTCGCCGTGGCGGTCGAGATGATCGTGCCAGCGGCCGCCGCCCGCTTAGCGGCGGCGGCGAGCCGGGCGGTGATCTCGGCGCTCGTGTTCGGATTGAGAACGAGAATGCGCATCGGCTTCCCTCTCCGGCCAAAGCCTTGAGAGCAAGAGGCGCGCTTCGGCCGGCGCGCGCGCCCCGGGGTTTTCTATTGCGGCATGTCTGTGTTGTTCGGGTCCAACGCGAAGCCGGGAACGCCCTTGCTGTCCTCCGCAAGCTGAAGCTCGTCGATAAGCGCCTTCTTTTGCGCGTCCGTCGGCGAGGAGGGCTTCTGGTTGAGCGAGGGAAGGATGTATTCGCTCATCATGTAACGCAGGATTTGGAGGCACTTGGCGTCACGCAGGCCTCCGTCAGGCGACATGATGCTCGTCATCGTCACGACCGCATTGTATTTCGGCAAAACAACGATGTTCTGTCCCTTGAAGCCCATCGTGTCGAATTCCGGCTGCTCCCCTCCCTCGACGCCGCCTTCGAGGATGTTATTGACCCACCAATAGTAACCGAAGAAGGGCGTGCTCTGCCCGGTTGTCATCTGCTTGATCCATCCGGCCGGCGCGACCTGCTTGCCCTCCCACTGTCCGTTCTGGAGCGCGAACAGCCCGAGGCGGGCCATGTCCACGGGGCGCAGGCGCAGACCCCAGCCGCCCGAGACGAGCCCCCTTTCATCGGCCCGGCTCCAGGCGTAGTGCTTCATGCCGAGCGGCTTGAACACCTTCTCCTCGGCATAATCCTGGAGCTTCTGACCCGCCGCGGCGCTCAGCATCGCCGTCGCGAGGATCGGGTTGACATCCATGTACTGGAACACCTTGCCGGGCGCGAGCAAAGGCTTCGTGGTCGCCGCGAGCTTCAACCGGTCCGGCGCCTCGTAATAGATCGGATCGTTCGGCGGCTTGAAATCGTAATACAGTCCGGTCGTCATGCCCAGGACATTGCGGAGCTTGACCTTCCCCTTGTCAGCGACTGCGTCCTTGAGATCCGGGCGAAAGGCGCCGACGACGTCCTTCACCGAACCGTCGAGACTGATTTTGCCCTCGGCGATGAGGTCGCCGGCCAGGATGGCAGTCAAGGCCTTGGTGATCGAGTAGAGCTCATAGTTCTTGTCCCGAGTGAGCCCCGAGCTGTACCGCTCAAAGGCGATCTTGCCGTCCTTGACGACAAGGAGGCTGCGGACGTCGAGTTTCTGATCGCGGATCCACTGCGACAGTTTGACGAGTTGATCCGAATTGACGCCTGCCTCCTCAGGCCAGACCTCAGGAAGCTCTGTGGGGTCAGGTTTGACTGGGAACTCGACCTTCACCGACTGCCCGAAAGCGAGCGGTCCACCGGCAAAGAAAATGCTTGCGCCGAGCGCGGACGCCACTAAAGACCTTACCAATCGCGCATTTCCCATGGCTGTCTCCTCCTGTAACCGGCGCCGCCCCGTCCGCTCATTTTCGACCCAGGCCTCACCCGCTCTCAGAATTAATAGAAGTAAAACGAAAGCCTTCGCATTTGCGATCTCCTCGGGCAAGCGGCCCAGACCAAACACCCCCAGCAGACAGGTTTGTTAGTGCAAAAAACGTACGGGAGCCGGGGTCGTTGCGCTCAATCGCGTCCCTAAGGCGGCCGGCCGAGACATGGTCCGGCGAGTGGTAGCTGAGGAACCACCGCCACCGCACGTGCGATCTCGAAAGCGATCGCCACCAGTTTAGCTCACCTGGAGATGGAACGAAACAGGTTACGACGTGCAGCCGGCGCTGGGACGACGCAAGGCCGAATTCGTGATAAGGTTCCATCATGGTCTTATTCTGCAATCGTCCTCGCTGCGTCGAGATAGGACAAGTCGGCCGCAGTCCTGGCCAGTCTTGCACCATGGCGCGGCTCATACCGGGCAATGCGCGGCAGGTCTTCCGACCAACAGAGAATGTTCCGAAAACGAGACCAATGAGGCTCGCCCCGATCGACGACTGAGCTTCGACCGAAAGGCCGAGGTGGTGCAGGGACCTGGCGGCCGCAGCTCGTGCTGTAGCCGTTGCCGTAGCTCGTGGGTTTATATCGGCGGGGTGATCCCGCCGCGGCCCACGAGCACGACAGCTGCCTCCCAGCTTCCATCGGGCTTCTTCGCCCAGCCCGGAATGAAAATTTTCGTGCCAAGCTTCAAGTCGGCCTTGTCGCCGGGCACCAAGTTGACAACGGGCGCGTCGGACGGCACGACAATGGTCTTCTCGCCACCCTTGTATTTCAATGAAAGTGTATTCCCCTCCAGCTTCTTGACCTGGTGAGTGACCGCCGCGTTAGCCATCGTGCTGTTGGGCATCAGATCCCAAGCATAGTGCCCTTCCCCGATCCTTCGCAGGGTTCCGCGAAGACACGCACCTTAACGGCCTTTATCCCGCCACCGGGTTGCGCCAATGCCGTGATCCCGACGAATGGTCTTTGATGTCCGACATCGCCCCCTTCTCGACCGCGATGATCTTAGCGTCGCCTTTGAGCTGCACGGTCGTCGACGCACCATTTCGCGGCGCAATCGGGAGCGCGTTGCCGCTTACTTGATCGAGCGTACTGCGCGGACGCGGCGCCTCCTGTGCGATGACTAGCAAAACCCCAAGCATCAAGGTCGCGGCTGGCAGCTTCGATTGTTGCGGATGAATCGACTCCGAGATCCGATAGATTTTTGAGCAAGGACAGGGCACATGGCTACAGCCAGCGATCGACCTTCGCTCAAACTTCTACCCCGAATACAAAAAAATCACGCTATCCGGACTTTTGACACCTGGACATGTCGGAGCTGCGGCTCCGAAATCGCAATACGCTTCCCAAGACCCCCGAAACTCGGGGCAGTGACTTGTCGCGAGTGTTGGCTCAGTATGGGGACCGCGCACGGGCAGCGACGCTGTGGGCTCTACGATGCGCACGCGAGATAGACTAATGCTAAAATTTGCATGTCCCATTGTAGCAACGTTACTCGCCGCGGCGTCAGCGTTCGCCGATGCGAGGAAACCCTTTGTCGGCATCTGCGAAGGTGTAGTTCAGCTCGGTTTCTTTATTGACGGTACGGTCTCGGTCCCC
>Ga0126371_10004416_pt1 | contig 12392 bp, 8 predicted proteins | sample PanSoiMetaPlot_4_FD_110145 | JGI IMG/M metagenome (GOLD analysis project Ga0126371, IMG submission 110145) | Tropical forest soil microbial communities from Panama - MetaG Plot_4 | ecosystem: Environmental > Terrestrial > Soil > Tropical forest > Bulk soil | place: Panama | collected 2016-02-17
AGGCCATCGCCATCGACTGGATCAAGAATGGCTGCCCCTTGCCCACTCCGGGCGCAGGCAACGCGCGGCCGCTGACCCTCCTGTCCCCACCCGACCGGGTCGCTGATCATCCGGCCAGGAAAGTCCACGGAACAGGCAGCGCGCACTGACAACGGCCGGCCAGCAAGCAGTGCCATTACTGGCCATTGAGGCCCTGAGCAACCTGAAACCGGATGGCTATGTGACCCGTGCGGAACCGCGCCATACAGCCAGACGCATTTGGCCGGGGTCCTGCACAGGTATCAAACGCCCGCGCTCGCCCTCTTACCAAGTGTCAGGAACCTCCCAGTCTCAGGAGCGGATGCAGTGGGCACTCACGCGTCGGGCGTCCGTTCCGGCGGGACATCGTCGAAATTTGCAGTGCTGCCTGGTGGCGCAGCGGAGGGAGCAATGGCCCTTGACTTCGAGATCGATGTGGGCACATTGGGAGAACACGGCTATACGGTAACAGTTCGCTCGCCGAGCGGGGGCGAAGCAACTGCGGCAATGCGGCTGGCACCGGAAATGAAGGCGCTCGCTGCACGCGCTCCTGAGGCGGTGGTTGCCTCGTCAGCAAGCGTGCGACGCGGGCTATCCGCGCAGGAGCGGCCCGTACGGGACCTGGGCAGTCTCCTGTTCCGTGCGCTGGTCAGCGATGAGATCCATAGCTTGCTGATGACGTCCCGTCAGCAGGCTGCCATGAACGGTGAGCAGCTTCGAATCGTCTTGCGGATCTCTCCCCCGGAGCTCGCCTGCTTGCCATGGGAATTTCTCTTTGACCCCGGTGAGGACGATTATGTGTGCTTGAGCACGCCGTTGATCAGGCGCCCGCAGCTGCTGCGGCCGATAAGGGCGCTGGGTGTGACGGGTCCGCTGCGGGTGCTGGGAATGGTAGCCAGCCCCGGCGATCAGCAAGAACTAGCCGCCGACGATGAACGACGTCGCCTGGCGGCCGCTATGAGTGCGCTGGCGGGAAGGGTTGAGCTGGCGTGGGCCGGCGGACAGAGCTGGCGGCACCTCAACGTCGCCCTGCGGCATGGTGGGCCATGGCATGTTCTGCATTTCATCGGGCACGGCGGATTCGACAGCGTCGCTGGAGAAGGTGTGCTGGTGCTCGCTGACGAAGATGGCCGGTCGCACGCGCTTCCGGCCAGCGATCTGGCCTTGCTGGTCGAGAAGCACCAGTCGGTGCGGCTCGTTGTGCTGAACGCTTGCGACACGGCACAGGCAAGTGCATTGGACGCATTCTCAAGTGTTGCGGGCGCACTGTTGCGCCGGGGAATCCCATCCGTTCTGGCTATGCAGTTTCCGATCACCGACCCTGCGGCCGTTGAATTCAGCCGCACGCTCTATGAGGGATTGGCTGATTACCTGCCGGTTGATGCGGCGGTAACCGAGGCGCGGCGCGCCGTACGGATCACCTTGCCCGGCACGTTGGAGTGGGGCACCCCCGTCTTGTACCTTCGCTCAGCGGATGGGGCCATCTTCGATCAACCGGCGGGGCAGCCACAAAGCCCCACGGCACACTGGTGGCCGGGCGCGGGTGGGGAGCCCATCGCCGGCGACAGGCTCGACCGTCTCTATACCGAGGGCCTGGCCGCATACCACATCGAGCATTGGGATGAGGCCGTCGAGGCATTTGAAGCCGTCGCCGCGTGTGACCGCGCCTACCGGGATGTCGGCGAAAAACTCACCCAGGCACGTCTGAAGCAACGGCTCGCGGCCACTTATGCTGCGGCCGTCGCCGCGGCCGATCGCAGCGACTGGGATGAAGCGATTAGGTGCTTTTCTTCCCTTCTGGCGGCCGCACCTGACTACAGCGGCGCTGCACAACGCCTTGAAGGTGTCCGCCGACAAAGAGAGATCGCAGCCCTATCGGCAGAGGCGCGCAGGCTGTATGGGGCGGGAAAGTGGGCGGCCGTCACGGCGATCGGCGCGAAAATCGCCATCCTTGATCCGGGATTCAGTGACCCGGACGGCGTCATCGCCGCGGCCCGTGAACGGTCGCAGGGCCAGGCCCATCCACGCGTCGACGGTGAATCAATGCTGGTCAGCGAGAAGGTGCTGCTTCACACCATCCCGATCGTCAAGCACGCGGGCTACCTCACATTCAGCCGGGATGGCGAGGCCCTCGCCGTCGGGTCCGGAACGACAGTCCGGCTCATCGACGTCACCAGCGGTGAGACGCGGATCACACTTGTGCACCCCGAGTTCGTCATACGGGGGGTGGCTTTCAGCCCGGGCGGACATCGTTTGGCCATAGGAAGCAGTGACGGAGCCGCCATCATCTGCAACACAGCCACAGGCAGCAGGAGCCTCAAGATCCGGACAAACCGATCAGGCGCTCAGCTGCAGGATCTCGCTTTCAGCCCCGATGGACGACTGCTAGCAACCGCCAGCGAGGACACGACGGCGCAGGTGTGGGCCGCCACGAGCGGACGACGGCTGCAGACGATGACTCATGACGGGGTGGTCTATGACCTGGCGTTCAGCCCGGACGGGCGGCTGCTGGCCACCGCCAGCTTTGACGGAACCGCGCGAGTCTGGGAAGCCGCCAGCGGACGGCAGCTGCTCACGTTGGCGCACGTTCGCGAGGTTTACGGCATCGCGTTCAGCCCGGACGGGCGGCTGCTGGCCACCGCTTGCCGGGACAGGAGCGCACGCGTATGGGACGTGGCCAGCGGCCGGAAGGTTCTCGGGGTGACGCACGGCGATGCGGTGCTTGGCGTGGCTTTCAGCCCAGCAGGGCTACTGGTCACCGCCAGCGCGGATCGGACGGCACGGGTGTGGGACAGCGCCACCGGCGGGCAGCTTCTCGCGCTGCCGCATGACGGCATAGTGGACCGGGCGGTATTCAGCCCGGATGGGCGCCAGCTCGCGACGGTCACCCGTCACAAGTGTGCTCAGGCATGGCAGCTTGCGGAGGTACACGATGGATGACCAGACGGCCGTGCGGCCTGTGGCGGATCCGGCCAGCACGCCACCCATCAGGGCGGAAGTGCTTCACGACGGCCGGGTTGGGCCAGATGATGAGGAGCTCATCCTGGCTGCGCTGACCGGATGCGGAGTGGCGGCCGAGGTGAAGATCATTCCGGCCCGGCGGGACGTGCAGACCCTCACCTGGCTCCTGCTTATCTCCCTGCCGCTGCAAGGCTTCTTGTCCGCGGTCGGCAAGAAGATCGCTGAAGATGCCTATGCCAAGTTCACCCGAGCGGCCAGGGAATTCCTTGTCCGTCATCACAAACTCGAAGACGCACCCGCGGCTGCGATTCCGCCCATCCTGGTGCTGCAGGATCCGGCGACCGGCTTGCGCATCGTTTTCGAGCCGGATCTGCCCCATGAAGCCTATGACCAACTTCGTGCCCTCAACTTGTCCGGCTACCGATTTGGCTCTCTCCACTACGACCGGTCGTTGCGCTGCTGGCAGCCAGAGCAAGATGAGGCGGCCACCGCGCACGGGAGGTCATGAGCGCCAACCGTCCTCATCCGCGTCACTGCTGCGACCTGGAGGGGGACACGAGATTCGGTGGATCGTCCCGCAGCGATATGTGGGCGTGCACGCCGTTCAAGTCGATGTCCATGGGCCGTACCGCTAGCCGCTGGCCGGGGGCCACGGTCCTGGGCTCCTCCCCGTGGGGAGCTACCCGCCATGGCGTCTGCGTCAGGTTCCGCAAGACAAGGTCACCGGCCCGGCCAGGGTGTGGTTCGACTACCGCCTGTGCGGTGTGGTAGTCACGGTCCCGGTAGATGTGATGGCGGGTGACGACAGCGCCCTCCGCGAGGACCAGCGTTCCACCGGGCAGGTAGAGCCGGGGCGGTACTGGCAGCGCTGTCTCGCAGTCCCAGCAGCGCTGGGTGCGCTGCTCGGAGTCGTAGAAGACCGCCGCGCGGCATTGCCGGCATGTTGCAATGGAATCGTTGAGGCGGAGAAGGGCACGCCGCCAGGTTCCCTCGGTTATACGGCCCTGCAGAGATGCGTCGTGCAATCCGGCGGTGAAGGCGCGCGTGAACACCCTGCGGAACTGCTCCGGATAAATGGGCCACCAGGCGAGCATCGGGTCGCCAGGCACCGGCGAATTCGACTGATCGTCTGGGTCGAAAACGAAGATCGGGTTAAGGCCGAAGTTATAGACCAGCAGTTCTGTTTCCGAAATGTGGGCGCCATCCCAGGCGTAGGACGAGTCTGCTCGAGAGCCCAGAAGCGGATGACCATGTATGAATAGATAAAACAGGAGAACTGCGAGGGAGTGCAGGTCAGAGGCAGTGGATGGGAGCGCTTCATCGCGCATGATCTCTGGCGCCATGAACGGTCCTGTTCCCTTTACCAGGGCATGCGCCCCATCGCAACCGATATTGTCGGTATCGATGATCGCCACCTCGCGCGCCTGAGGATCTACGCGGAGGTTGCCGAAACTAATATCCCGGTAGCATAGGCCCGAGGCGTGGAGCGCGGCGAACGCGTCGACCAAGTTCAAGCCGATGCGGGCCATTACCCTGAACGACGGCTGAGGCTCCTCGTCAAGCAGGTGCGCAAGTGAGATAAAGCGCGCGTCCAGCAACTGCATCAAATATCCGAAGCCGGGCAGTTGCTCGGATGTGACCAGGTCAATTGGCCACATAAAGGCGGGATGAGGGGGTCCGCCACGTTCTACGAGTGCGGCGACCGCCTTGCGCGCGGCTGAGCTGCCCGGACCTCCGCGATACCATTTCACCGCGAACGGTACGCCGTTGAGCCGGGCCCTGTGGACAACACCCTGCCCACCCTCGCCTATCCGGTCCTCCACAATCAGCGAGGCACCACCGCGTTCCATCCGCAGCGTATGCCCCGCTTGCAGCGGCAGCATCGGTCAGCTCCCTCCTCTTAGGTGTTATCGTCGCCCGCGGTTCCTCTAACGCCGGCGCCGTGTTAAATCGCCATCGGCCCGCGCCGCCATGGCCGTCGCGCCCGGGTTGAGCAGCAGGACGATCGTGGTATCGTCGCCGCTGCCTTCGGCAGACGCGCAGCGTTCGGCCCACGTGGGTACTTGGTCCTCGAACCAGCGGTGATCATGTTCGGCCGCCAGCTCGGCCAGATCGTGGCCTACACCCGGTTGCCAGGGGTCAGCCGCTTGGGCGTTGCCAAAGCCGTCGGTGGCCAATAGCAATGCCAGCAGTGGGATGTCGTCGAGGTTCTGCACGCCGACCCGGAACGCCTCTTCCGCATCCTTCTGGCAGAGGCTGGTGGTGCGCAGGCCGTCCAGCCGTTCATCACCCGGCAGCGGGACAATAGACTGCCCATCCGGGCGGACAGCCAGGAAATCTCCGTCGCCGATCTGCGCACACGCCAGCCATCTTGGGCAGACCACGGCCAGCAGCAATGTTGAGCCGTAGGGAACGTCAGGGCCGTCTCCAGTGCTGTCGAGCGCTGCCTGTTCCTCTGCCGTGTACGGGTGGTGCGCCAGGTGCCCAGCGACTGCCCTGCGCCATTCCCGTACCAGGCCACCCAGGGTTGAGCGCACGGCCGCCTCGGCACCGGCCTTGGCCCCCTGGCCGGCTAGGTTGGCGGCTAGCCGGGAACTCACCCGACGACCCACAGCCACGGCCAAAGCGGATCCGTTCGCGCTCCGGAAGTGGCGACTATGGCCGTGTCCGTCCGCGACCGCCGCGACAGTTTCACCGCCGCCGGCCGTTACGGTGCGCCAGGCCACCGAGTCTTGATTCGGCAGCCCGGCGGCACGGTGCGCCGCTCCGCGGGCGCTTCCGGTGCTGATATGCCAGCTCCCCGGGCCGCCCATGGCGGCGTCGGGCCCAGGTGGCATGGATGTGGAGTTGATGACCATGGCCTTGTCAGACGATCGTGTCCCGGTCAAAGATCGCCTGATGCATGCCCGTGGGGCCCAGCAGCGTTCGAGCCAACGCGCTGCGGTCGGCACCAGCCTCTGACATCCTCGACAACGCTAGCGATGCCGCCACAAGGCGATCGGCGATGTCCTCGGTGTTGTCGGCCACCAGCACGGGGACGCTGGGGTCACCGATGAAGTCCTTGAGGGCATCTGACTGCGCGTCCCGGCCGATCGCCAGTGACAGCCGCAACGCTGCCCGCCCGGCCGGCTGGGACATCAGGGCATTCAGCCCGGCCTCCAGAGCCCCTGGCGCGTCGGTGGACATCCCGTCGGTGATGAGGAGCAGGGCTGGCCGCAGGGCTCTGCGCTCGAGCCGACCGGGCGACAGCGCCTCAGCGACCATAGCGAAAGCGGGTCCCATGTTGGTCAGCCCTTTTGGCACCGGCTGGAGTGGTTTCCACCGGATCTTGGAGACCGGAACAGGATCAGGTATGTGCCAGCGCGGCTCGGTAGCGAAGGCCACCGCCCTCACCAGCACCTGGGCCTGCTCCTGGTCGCGTTCCCACGCGGCCAGGTGAGGCATCATGTCGGCGATCGCGAAATTGAGCGCCTGGATCTTCTCGCCTTTCATTCCTCCCGAGCAGTCGGCCAGGATGATGAAGTGGAGGGGGCGCCGGGAGATGCCCCCTCCGGGCATGCGTGAGAGCGGCGCTTCTGCCGTCACCGGAGGGTTATCCATAGCTGTCATGCTCCTTCTCGGGCGGACGGGTCATCGTGGCATGGTCGGTGAGCCGAGGGCACGGGGAATGCGGCCCCGCTGGCCTCCCGCCAATACCTGCGGCTCATCCGATCTGTATCCCGCTGTTGGTCGAGTCGGAAACGGGGTTGCCAGCGGAGTCGAAGTTGACTGTGACGGTCTGCCGCCAGACGGTCCCATCTGAGTACGTGATGTCACACGAGGCGGTCGAGGGGGTAGAAGGATCCGGCGGATTGGACACCGTTCTCGGGTCGCACGTTGCCTGGGTAGCCGTAGTGCCGTCTGCCGTGGTCAGCGGACCAAGCGAGCCATTTCCGACGACGAGACCCGCGATGGCGTCGGCAACCTGCTGGCTACTTGGACCGGTGCTGGTCGGCGTCGGTGAACTCGTGGGGGTCGTCTGCGCCTGCGGCGTATGCGTGGGGCGTGGTTGGGGCGGCGGGGTCGACCTGCTGAACGCGTGCGCCCCAACGGCGGTCACGCCGATGACGATGACGGCGGCGGCGGAAATAATGGCAATAAGAATGCCGCGGTTCTTCTTGCGGTTGTCTGGCGGCCCAGGGGGACCTCCAGGCGCAGTTGGGCCATACGACCACGGCCCCGCTTGTGCGCCGCCTCCGTACCCGCCAGCGGGCGGTACCGGCTGCTGGCCCGCCAGCGGCGGGGCCTGCTGCGCGGACTGCCACGATGGCACCGACCACGGCGGGACCGACTGCACCGGAACCGACTGCGGCGGGACCGACTGCACCGGAACCGACTGCAGCGGGACCGACTGCGGGGCAAGCGGGTTCGATGGCGGGACCGCCTGAGCGGCAGGCGGAGAGACCGACTGCGCTGGCGGGACCGAGTACCAAGAGGGCGGCGGGACAGGAACCGCCTCAGGCGACGGCGTGGGCAGGGGCACGTACGCTGGCACGTCGTAGCCCAGTGCCTTTGCGTACTCCGTGGTGACCCACATGCTGGCGGCGGGATCAATCGACTTCCGGCCGGCCAGCGCATGTGCTGCCAGCTGGACTGCGGTGCCCGGTTCGAGGTTCTGGTTCCGGATGTGCTGGCTCAAATCGGCCGCGACGTCGGCTTCTGCCGCGGCGATGAGCAGGTTCTGCTCACGGGGCAGATCCGGGAGCAGGTCGGTGACCACGTTGCCGAGTATCTGCGGGTTTTGCAGGATGCGCGGGCCATAATTGGTGACCGCCGAGGTTAGTGCTTCGCGAGCTTCGCCCTGTTCGTCAAGTGGTGGCTGCGGCTGACTCATGATCCTTTTCCTTTCGATGTATAGCGCTCAACGCCCCCCATGGGCTGATGTGTCGCTATGACGCTTTCGGAGTGTGTGGCCGGTTGTTGCGTACCGGTGGCCACGCTGACATTGGCTGGAGCACTGACGGGCGCCAGATCCGGGCCGGCCAGGAGCTGAACCTGGTAGGTGCCGTTAGGCACCGAAGCAAGGCCAAGCTGACTTGCCATGAGGCTGTAAGAGAAGCAGCCACTGCCGTCGTTGGCCGTACTCTGTGGAAGACCGCCCAGCGGACCGGCCAACACGGTTCCATCAGGAAGGCGGATCAGCATGGCGATATCGAGGCCCCGGGGAAAGCCGGTGTAGCCCACCCCGAACATGAGCGACGGTGCCGCCGCCGCAGCCATCGGGCTGCCGGAGCAGGCCTGCGCCGGGGTGGTCCCGACTCCTGCGGTGATGACCCGTTCCGAACCGGTCGGCAGGACCAACAGCGTGCTCTGGTAAGCGGTGCCAGAGCGCGCCGCGGCGATGAGCGGCTTGGCCTCGGCGACCGAGCGCAGCCGCCAGGACACGTCACTGCCCTCCCCAGGGATCGCCAGGCTTGGCACGCCGATCAATCGGCCCGAGTTGTCGATGGCCGCGCCGCCCGAATTGCCGTGGGCGACCCGTGCGGTGGTTTCCAGCTCAAATCGCGGGTCGCTGACATGCCCGAGTGGGTCGGGCACGAAGGTGGAGATGACCCCGCTGGTCACCGTGATTGAACTGGATCCGGAAACACCGGGGAAACCAAGGACGGTGAGCGGCTGGTCAAGCTGCAGCGAGCCCACGTTGCCCAGGGTCAGGTAGGGCAGGTGCAGCGAGGCCGGGCTGACCGGCTGTCCGCTGCTGGTGGCATAGATGCGGATGACGGCCAAGTCCAGGTATCCGTCGACAGCTACCGGCCTGGCGCGGAAGCGGGCAACGGCCGCCGAGGACTGGCCGGCGGTGAGCTCTACGGTGAGGAACGGCGGGTTGGACCCTAGCTGGCCGGCGGGAAGTCCCGCCGCCACCGCGGCGCCTGGCGCCTCTGGCTCGGCGACGTGCGCGTTGGTGAGGATGAGCCCGTCGGAGCTGATCAGCGTTCCAGAGCCCCAACCGCTGTAAGAAGCCTGCGTGCCTATGAGCAATCGGACCGTGGCTGCCTCCGCGCGACGCAGGGCAGCAGCGGCGAGGCCACCGTCAGATGGACTGGTGTTCTGAGCGGTGTCCGGGCGGCTGGCCAGCAGCAGGCTCGTCGACAATGCCGCGGCGGCGACGACGGCGGCGACGACCACTGCGCCCGCGAGCATCCGGCCACTGAGGGCCTTCCTGCGGCGGTTACGCGCGATCTCAGCACCAGTCAGCGGGGGGGTGATTCCCAGTTCTTCGCCGGTCGCTGGATCTCCCAGGTGCAAGATCACCGAATGGGTAATCCGCAACGGGCCGCGTAGCCGCTTGCCGTTGATGAATGTGCCGCGCCGGGACTGGTCGGTGTAGGTAGCGCCGTTCTCATCTGAGACGATGACACCATGACGCCGTGACACCAGCGGGTTAGCCGAAGTGAGTTCCACGGATGGGTCACGGCCAACCCGGATCGTGGTGCCCAAGGGGAAGATACGCTGCTTACCGCCTAGGCGCGTGAGCACTACCGCCGCCCCTTCGCTGGCCCCCGCCTGGCGGTCCGAACGGGTTGCACGCGGAGCCCGGGTGCCTTCCGCGTACGCGGGTGTCCCGGCCGCGGCCACCAGGTCCAGCCCCGTGACTGGCTCGAGCCGGATCCTTGTATCGCCACCTGGATCCCCCAGAAACGCTGTAACTGGTCCCTTCACAGGAAGTGAGTTGATCCGGTTGCCAGCGACCCAGGTGCCACTGGCGCTGTCGTCGATCAGGTGCCATATGTCCCCGACGGCGACCAGACGGGCATGGCGGCTGTCGACCGCCGGTGAGTCAAGAAAGACGTCGGCGTGGTCAGCCCGGCCGATGACAACCGTCGCGCCGGGGCGAAAGACATAACCGCAGCGCGCCGTCCGCACCCGTATCGATGTCATCGGCGCACCTCGTTAGCCCAGATTGTTTCGCCAGCGTGCGAGTGGCAGCTAGATGAGCCAGCCGGCGCGGCATGTCTGGTGCTCACCGGACTGTGTGACCTGATGAGAGCCTTTTCGATGCCGGCGAGCATTCCGCGCAGAATCTCTCGACGGAAGGGCGCGGGAATCTGGCTTACGGCTTTGCCGTGGGGAGTCGTACGGATGACAACCCATTGCTCACCGATTTCGGTAATGTCCAACCGGAACGGATTGCTGGACATGTGAGGCCCCCGCTGCTTCTACTCCTGAGAGGTTCCTGTCCCTTTATAGGAGGACGAGCGCGGAAGTTTGATACTGACAAAGTCACCCGACCTGATACTGCTGCCGGTTCGCCGCCTGGCCAGGGCGGGCGGGACGGGCGCAGGGAGTGAATGCCTCGCGCAGCGTTGCGTGGCGTGTCGGTCGCGGGCCTGCTGGGTGTCTGAGGTCTGACACAGCAGCTCACCGAGGCTGTTCAGCGTGCTGGCTTCACCGAGCCGGTCGCCAAGGCCGCGGAACATATCCAACGCCTCATGGTGGCTGGCCGCGGCAGCCAGGTAGTCCCCGGCCAGCTGCTGCAGCAGGCCAAGCTCGTTGCGCGCATTGGCCTGGCCGGACCTTTCGCCCACGTCGCGGAACTGCTCGAGCACCTGCCGCTGGCTGGCCGCAGCGGCCTGGTAGTCGCCGGCCAGGCGCTGCACCCTGCCCAGATTGAATAGGGCATCGGCCTGGCCGAGCCGGTGACCAATCTCGTGGTAGAGCGCCAGGGCCTGCTGCAGACATTCGGCGGCGGCAGCGTAGTTGCCAGCCAGCATTTGGACGGTGCCCAGCTCATTGAGGGCATCGCCCTGACCGTACCGGTGGCCGAGGTCACGGAACAACTCCAGTGCCTGCTGGCAGCTGGCGGTGGCGGCCTGGTAGTCCCCGGTCCACCGTTGGACGATGCCGAGATTGTTCAGGACGTTGGCCTGGCCGGCCCGGTCGCCGAGGTCACGGTAGAGCGCCAGTGCCTGAGTCGCGCTGGCGGCGGCGGCCCGATAATCGCCTGTATTCCCTTGAATGGCGCACAAGCTCGTGAGAGTAGCCGCCTGGCCGGCACGGTCACCAGCCTGGCGCGCCGCGGTAAGGGCGGTCTGGTGGAGAGCGGCAGCCTGGTCCCAGTGGCCCCGGGCGTCCAGGAAGTCAGCCACAGCGGCGGGGATGGCCACGGCATGCTGGGAGCGTCCGCAGGCCGCGGCGTAGCCGGCGGCCGCGTGCAGGTTGACGCGTTCGACCTCCAGCCAGGCGTCTGCCTGCCCGGGCGCGGACAGCTGTGGTACGTAGTCTGGCTGTCGGCCGGTCGGCACCGGCGGGATGGGGGTCATCTGAGTGGTGACGTGCTGGCTGGCGGCCAGCGCAGTGTGCAGGTAGTAGTCGAGCAGTCGGCCGATCGCTTCGTCTGATTGGGCGGGGTCGTCGGTGGCGGCGAGAGCTTGAGCGTGCTCGCGGAGCAGGTCGTGGAGTTCGAAGTGGCCGGGCGCGAGCTCGGTGATCAGGTGCTGGTCATACAGGCCCTCCAGGCCGCGGCGGGCAGCATCCACGGTCGTGCCGTCGAGCGCGGCGGCGGCATAAGCGTCGAAGCCGGAGCCTGGGACCAGGCCGAGGCGGCGGAACAGCCGCTGCTGCCCCGGGGTGAGGTCGGTGTAGGACAGGTCGAACGCGGCGCCGACCGACAGGTTCTCCGCGTGCATGAGGGCCAGCCGGTCCCGGGCCGCCGCCAGGTCGGTGGCCAGCTCGCCGGGCGTCCAGGCGGGGTGGTGCCGCATCTGGCGGGCGAGCATCCCTATCGCCAGCGGCAGGTACCCGCACAGGCGGGTGATCTTACTCACCGCGGCATCGCCGGCGCGCAGGCCGGACCGGGCCGCCAGCCTGGCCAGCAGCGCCGCCGACTCCTCCGGAGACAAGGTGTCGAGACTGATCACCATGGCGTCATCCAGCGCGGTCAGCCGCCGGCGACTGGTGACCAGTACCAGGCTGCCGGCTGTTCCGGGCAGCAGCGGCCGGACCTGTTCGTGGCCAACCGCGTCATCGAGCAGCAGCAGGATCTTCTTGCCCGCCACCTGGTCCCGCCACCGCCCGGCGCGGGCCTCCAGCCCGGGCGGGATCTGCGCCGCAGGCACCCCGGCGGTCAGCAGCAGGCTGGCCAGCGCGTCGGCTGGACCGACGGGCCGCTGTCCTTGGGTGTGGGCGTGTAGCGGCAGGAAGAACTGCCCGTCGGGGAAGTCCCCGGCCAGCCGGTGGGCGGCGTGCACCGCGAAGGCGGTCTTACCGATCCCGGCCATCCCATCGATCGCATGAATTCCCACCACGCCGCCATTTGCGGCCGCGGTGGCCAGCGTCCCCAGCAGCTGAATGAGCTCGGCCTGGCGACCGGTGAAGCTCGCGGTATCACGCGGCAGCGCCCGGGTCGCCGCTACCGCGAACGCTCCCGGGGCCAC
>Ga0126371_10004417_pt1 | contig 12389 bp, 11 predicted proteins | sample PanSoiMetaPlot_4_FD_110145 | JGI IMG/M metagenome (GOLD analysis project Ga0126371, IMG submission 110145) | Tropical forest soil microbial communities from Panama - MetaG Plot_4 | ecosystem: Environmental > Terrestrial > Soil > Tropical forest > Bulk soil | place: Panama | collected 2016-02-17
TCGCCCAGCTCCTTCTGAATCGCCTTCATCTGCTCGCGCAGCAAAAATTCGCGCTGGCTCTGGTTCACTTGCTCCTGCACTTGCTCGTGTATCTTGTTGCGCAGCTCGAGAACTTCCTTTTCCTTGGAAAGCTCGCTTACCAGCGTTTCGAGCCGCTTGCGCACGTTGAAGGTCTCGAGCAACTCCTGGCGGACCATGGTATTAAGCGACGGCAAAGTCGCAGCCACAAAGTCGGCCAGGCGCGGGGCCGAGTCGATATTCATCACTTCGGTTTGCAGATCGTCGGAAAGCTGCGGTGAGCGTGCTACGACCTCCCGGAAAAGTTCCTGCACATTTCGCTCAAGCGCGGTCAATTCCGCATCGCGCTCCTCGCCGAGGTTGGGCTGAAGCTCTGCGCGGGCCCGCATAAATGGCTTGAGTCCCACAACTTCCAGCACGCGGATGCGCTCGAGCCCCTCCAGAAAGGCTACGACATTCCCGTTCGGCATGCGCACCATCTTGTGTACCTTCGCCAGCGTTCCGACGGAGTGCAGATCGCTCCCGCTCGGTGCCTCGATCCGAGGGTCAAGTTGAGCCACCACTCCGAGAAGCTTTTCCGGACCCTCGAGCGAGTCCAAAAGGGCAAGCGAGCTTTCGCGCCCTACTGGCAGCGGCATCACCGCCCCGGGAAACAGAACTGTATCCCGCACCGGGAGGATGGGTAATTCTGGTGGAATAACTCTAATTGCTTTAGTCATTTTGTCCCCCAGGACCGAACAAAAAACAACCGTCCTCAGCGACCATTGTCCGTCGCCTGACAGGTTAGATGCAGGGCTTGGGAAAAGGATTTCCCATATTTTCGCATGTTAGCATTAGATCAGTTTAGTGGACCATACTAAGGTCTTTACCGCACCTCGCTTATCCCCTGCAAAAGGCTCGTTCTACCAAGGCCAAACCTTCTTCGCGGGTGGCAATCTCGCCGCTGAGCTGCGCATCCTCGACCGCCTCCAGAATTTGCTTAAACCGAGGCCCAGGCTGGAGCCCAAGTAGCTTTAAGTCGTCGCCGGTAACCAGCCTGGGGGGTCTCACTTGCTCGGGTGGAGTTTCCTCTAAAAACCTTTTGACGAAGTTGTAGGCCTCCAGGCTTCCGTGGCTGGAAACGCAATCCAATTTGTGGAGTTCCAAATGCTCCGCAAACCGGTCCAGCCTCGCAAATCGCTTCAACGTCGACATTTTCATCTTCTGTACATCCTTGAAGCGCATGTGGTTGGCCACGAGCGCGGCGATCTGTTGCGTGTCGTCATTGGAGAACCGCAGCCGGTGGCAAATCTCCTCGGCCATGCGGACGCCGACCTCCACATGTTCATCGAATCGAATCCGGTCACCGGGTCCTGCCGCGGCCCGGAACGTCGGCGGTTTGCCGACGTCGTGCAGGAGCACGCCCCAGGCCAGAGTCTCCGGGCAATTGACGGGGAGTCCCTGCAACATCATCAGTGTATGCGTCCAAACGTCTCCTTCGGGATGAAATTCGGGCGGTTGTTCCACGCCCTTCATCCGTGCAATTTCGGGCAAAACTGCGGGCAAGAGCCGCGTCGCGTCAAGCAGTTCGAATCCGCGGCGTGCCGCGCCCTCGGTGAGCAGCTTAGTAAGCTCGTCGCGGATGCGTTCGGCGGAGACCTGGCGAACTTCCTCCGCGAGCCCGGCGATGCCTGCAAACGTCTCGGGTTCGATCGTATAACGAAAGCGCGCTGCGAACCGCGCCGCCCGAATCATCCGAAGCTTGTCTTCTCGAAACCGCTCCTCCGGCCGGCCGATGGCGCGAATAATCCCCGCCTCCAAGTCTTTGCGACCGCCGACGAAATCCAGTACCTCACCGGTTTGCGGATCGAGCAGGAGCGCGTTGATGGTGAAATCCCGCCGCTTCACGTCCTCCTCAGGCGATTTCGCGAAAATTACGCGATCGGGATGCCGCCCATCGGTGTATCCAACGTCGGCGCGAAAAGTTGCTACCTCTATCTGCACGCGCTCAACGCCGCCCAGGACAGCCACCACGCCAAATTGCGCCCCGACCGCCAAGCTATCCGGGAAGAGCGCTTGCACCTGTTCAGGCGTAGCGTCGGTTGCCACGTCGTAATCCACGGGATCGCGCCTGAGCAGAATATCCCGCACGCAGCCGCCCACGAGGTAAGCCTGATGGCCTGCCATGCGTAAAGTGCCGCAAATCTCATCCGCCAGGACGCGCGTGCTCATGCTCCGATTATGCGGGAAACCGAGGTTCGGTTGACATCCCGGCTTTTACCCTTTGTGCCATCTGACCCTATCGCGTGGGGACTCTGGGTAAGGGCTCGAGGTACAAACCGCGTGCTCTTCCAGCTCGGTTCTGAACGTGGGAATATCGGCCGCGTCCCGAGGTGGTCTGTTATTCGTCGCGCTGGTCTCTGCGGCCCAGCGATCCCCCGAGTTGCACGGTTGAAAACCCAAACTTATCGCGCAGCCGATCGGTCGCACGCGCCAGCCGCTCCAGCCGTTCCCGCGTTCCCGGCTCGAGCAGATCGAGTTGCCCGCTGGCGCCCGGCGAGAAATGCGAAAATTGCACACCGACCAGGCGCAATTTCGCCACACCATCCCAAGCAGGCGCAAACAGCTCTTGTACCGCCTTCAAAAGCACGCCATCCAGATCGGACGGCTCGGCCAGCGTATGACTGCGGGTAATCGTACGAAAATCGGCGTACCGGAGCGTCAACGTCACGGTGCGCGCGTGCAGGCCGGCATCGCGCATTCGCTTCGACGCCTTCTGGCAAAGATAGCTCAGCGTTGCCTGCAATTGCGAGCGATCGTTGGTATCCTGGCCGAAGGTCTGATTGTGCGAAAGCGATTTGGCCTCGGCGTCGACGAAAAATTCGTAGGCGTCGATTCCGCGCGCCTTGCGAAACAGCGCCACGCCCCACTGCCCAAAATGTTCTTCCAGCCGGTCGAGCGGCATCGCCTGCAACTGGGCGATGGAATCGACGCCCAGAGTTTTCAGCGCGCCTTCAGTCACGCGCCCGATTCCCGGAATGCGCCGCACCGGCAGCGGCGCCAGAAATTCCGATTCGCTGCCGGGCGCCACCCACACCAGGCCGTGCGGCTTGGCCTGCTCGCTGGCCACTTTGGCGATCAGCCGAGAAGTCCCCACGCCGATGGAGCAGGGGAGGCTCGTTATCGCCGTAATTTCGGACGAAAGCTTGTGAGCCGCCGCCAGGGCGGGCCCGTGCAGTCGCTCGGTTCCAGCAAGGTCGATATAGGCTTCGTCCACCGAAGCCATCTCCACCGCTGGAGAATATTTTCCGAGAATTCCAGCGATCCGGTCGCTCCACTGCCCGTAAAGTTCGTGGTGGCTCTCGAGAAATACGGCTTGCGGGCAAAGCTTAGCCGCCGTCCGGAGGGGCATAGCCGACTGTACGCCAAACCTCCGCGCTTCGTAGCTGGCCGAAGTCACCACACCTCGCTGGTCGCGCCGGCCTCCGACCACCACCGGCAATCCCTTCAGCTCCGGACGTGCCAGCAGTTCCACAGAAACAAAAAACGCATCCATGTCGACGTGAAGAATGGATGCGTTCGATTCCGCAGTGGCCGCTTCGCCGGGGCCGTGCTTTGCGCGTAAATGTGCCAGTCTCGGCATGGATGAACCTATCGCACGGTCTCTCCCGGTTCGAGCATCCAGGCCCGCGGATGGTGCTGGAACCCGATGTGGACGTAATATTCAGCCGCGGCGGGAGCGGCCAAAAGGATGAGTCTGGTTTTGGGGCCGCCCTCCTGCTGCGTTCTGCGGATCAGCTCTTTCCCGATACCCCTGCGCTGATGCGAAGCACGCACGGCCAAGTCTGAAAGGTAAGTTACGTAGCTGAAGTCGGAAAGCGCCCGCGATATTCCTACCAGCAGCTTGCCGTCCCACGCGGTAATCAAAATGTTCGCGTTGCTGAGCATGGCCGCCATGCGTTCCGGGTCCTTCACCGGGCGCCGGGCGCCGAGTGTGGATGCCTCGTAGAGCTCAATCGCTTCGGACACATCGAGGTCACTTCCTCTGCGGTAGCTGATCACCCGAGCCTCTCCGCCGCGAGCACCCGTGGAATGCCGGCCAAATCGTTTGTAAGGCTCACGTTGACCCAACCGGGCTGCTCGCGCACCATTTTCGCCACTGGACCGGCGCAATTGTAACCGAGCTCCAGCGCCAACACGCCGCGGTCGCGCAGCAGTAGCCGCGCCTGGTCTATCAGCCGTGCATACATTTCGACGCCGGTCCGCCCCCCAAAGAGCGCCACCTGCGGCTCGTGATCGCGAACTTCCGGGGCCAGCGTTCCGGCATCCTCCAGGGCCACATAGGGCGGATTGCTCGCCACCACGTCAAAGTACAGCCGCTTCTTACCAGACGCAGAGGATTCAACGAACGCATCGAGCAGGTTCGCCTCGAAGAAGCGGACACGCTGCTCCATGCCGTACCGCGCCGCATTTCTGCGCGCCACTTGCAAAGCCGCCACGGAAATATCAGTTGCGAAAACCTCCGCATGGGGTAATTCGTACGCCAGCGCCACTGCCAGGCACCCGGAGCCCGTCCCCACATCGGCCACGCGCAATCCGGGGCTGGGCGCGCCCGTGTCCAAGCGGATTTTAATACCACGTGGCCCCAGCCTCTCGAGCACAACTTCGACAACGTGCTCGGTTTCGGGCCGCGGAATCAGCACGGCGGGTGACACTTCGAACTCGAGGCCCCAGAATTCCTGTTTGCCGGTCAGATATTGCGTGGGTTCGCCCGTGGCGCGGCGCGCCACGAGCGCGAAATAGTGTTCAAGTGTTTCCGGCTCGATTTGATGCTCCGGATGGGTGTAAAGCCAGGTGCGATCACGGCCGACCGCGCGGATCATGAGGAGCTCCGCCGCCAGCGTGTGCGACGGCGTGTGCGCTTCGCGCAGGCGCGCCATTCCTTCTTTCAGCGCTCCCCGTATATCCATTCAACCATCTCTGCGCCTTATGCCTCGACCAGTTCCTGCTTCAGACGCTCTGATTCAAAGTGCGTCATTAGCGCATCGACCAGCGGCCCCAGCTTCCCGTCGATGACCTCTGTTAACTGATGAACCGTGAAATTGATCCGGTGATCGGTCACACGGTTGTCACGATAGTTGTATGTTCGGATCTTCTCTGAGCGATCCCCACTCTTAATCTGGCCGCGACGTTCGGAGGCAATTGCTTCGTGCTGCTTAGTCTGCTCCATCTCATAGAGTCTCGTGCGGAGCACGCGCATGGCCTTGGCCCGGTTTTTGATCTGTGACTTCTCGTCCTGCTGCGAAACCACCAGCCCGCTGGGTATGTGCGTGATACGGACCGCCGAATAAGTGGTATTGACCGATTGCCCGCCCGGCCCCGAAGAACAGAACGTGTCGATGCGCAAGTCTTTCGGCTCGATTTTTATATCGATGTCGTCGGCTTCGGGCAGCACCGCCACGGTGGCGGCAGAGGTATGGATGCGCCCCTGCTGCTCGGTTGCGGGCACGCGCTGCACCCGGTGTACGCCGCTCTCATACTTCAGCTTGGAATACACTTTGCTGCCTTGAATCGCGGCCACAACTTCCTTCAAACCGCCGATCGACGAAGCCGAACTTTCCAGAATTTCCACTCTCCAGCCTTGGGTTTCGGCGTACCGCGAATACATTCGGAACAACTCTCCCGCGAACAGCGAGGCTTCATCTCCCCCGGTTCCCGCCCGTATTTCCAGAATTACGTTTTTCTCGTCGTTGGGATCCTTGGGAATCAGCAGGATTTTCAGCTCGCGCTCCACCGCCTCGCGTCGCGACTCAAGATCCCGTTCCTCGTCGTGGGCCATCTGCTTCATTTCCGGATCGTCGGCTTCGGCCAAAAGCTGCTTCGCGCCCTGCAGACCTTTTTCGATATCCTTCCACTCGCGGTACTTGCCGACGATCTCGGCCAGTTCCGCGTGGGTCTTGGCCAGCTTTTGGTATCGAGCCGAATCGGCCAGCACCTGCGCCGAGGAGAGCTCGCCAGTCATTTCGTCGTAACGCGCTTCGATCTGGTCGAGCTTCTCAAATAACGTCAAATTAGCCATGGACTTATCCCCATCGCACTAGGTGCTTGCCGAAAATCCTGGAATCGACAAAAGACCGTGACTCCCGCAACTGCGGGGTGGTATCGAAGAGAAGGAAAAGCTAATAAAAGGCGGAAACCATCTACTTCTTCACCTGGAGACGAGAATAACGATAATATTTGCGAGAGTCAAACGAGGGCGGTTCGTGTGTTGCAAGGCGCCAAATTGCAGTTGTTCCGTAAGCGGGAGGTCACGCCGCAAAAGAGGGCGTTCGCGTCGCTCGCATTTTGTAAGTTGAATGAGGACTAAACTGGCGCGGAGTAGCGCAATGCCGCGCGGTCCATGTTCTCGCGGCAATTCATCAGGGTGAGCACCGTGCTCACAATGCGTGTCTTGAGTTCGTCGGTCTTCGGCGACCCGTCGGTTACGACTCTTCCCAGCAACTCGCCGTTGCGGGTCATTTTGTCGATGAATTCCAAACGGCGCGAATGGCTGATCTGGCCGCGGGCGGTCTCGCGGCGAATTTCCGCGCATTCCTCGTCAATAAACAAGGTGAAATGAAACACGCACATGCGCACTTCGCCGAAATCCGCTGGTACTTTCGCCGGGCATCCCATTACGCGGCAGGCTTGAGCCATCAAACCCCTCTGTACTGCTCGAAAGCCAATCCTAGCCAAGAGGGGTCCTGATTGGGAACTGTCCGCAAGGCCAGTGGTATCGGCTCAAACACCCGCTAACTCCACACTGCGCTTGGTCTTCGCCCTCTGTACTACGCAGGTAACTTTTATGCAGCCGTTTCAACGAGCTTTTTAGTAGTCGTTAAGCGCGGCGTGCCGGGCTGTTTCTTGAAAGCCATTCGCCCATGCGCTCTGTGGAAATCTTGTGAATTAAATGTGGAGTTGGTCCCAACGGGGCCAAATATTTCGCTCAGTTTTCTCTTGCCCGTTACGCTGCTTTTAGGCAGAATCCCCGCTCGCGCGTACGATGTTGTCAGTTATAGGGGACACCATCGGATGCTGCTCCATGTCGGTTCGCTTTTCGGCGCTAAAAACCGGTCGGGCAAACCCAGAGCCTTCCCCACTTTTGGAGTGGGATAGGTTTTCCACAAGATTTCCACATCAGTGGAAATCTTACTGAGGCTGGTTCCTTGAATAATATTTGGGATAAAGTTCTGCAGCACACAGAGCGGCGGGTTAATCCCCACAGTTTCGCCACCTGGTTTCGTCCCACCCGGCAAGAGCGTGCCGAGGACGATCGGATCGTGGTTCGAGTTCCTACTCGTCTTTTTTGCAAGCGCCTGAGCGAGACTTATGGCGAGCTGCTTCAAGCGGTCTTGTCGGAAATCGGTAAACCGGGCACCGCCCTTGAGTTTATTTGCGCCGAACCGGAACCTGTCGCATCGCCCCAGGCTATCTCGCCGCAAGCCAAGCTGGATTTTGATTCCTCGAGCAATCAACTCAACCCACGCTACACATTTGAGTCTTTCATCGTTGGCGCTTCGAACCAGTTCGCTCATGCCGCCGCCACGGCCGTTGCGGAACAACCCTCGAAATCCTACAACCCGCTCTTTCTTTACGGCGGTGTGGGACTCGGGAAGACGCACCTGATGCAAGCCATCGGCCATACCCTGAAGCGGCGCAACCCTGCGCTTCGGCTCACCTACATCAGCGCCGAGAAGTTCACCAACGAGGTGATTGCAGCGATCCGCTTCGAGCGCACCGCTGCGTTTCGCGACCGTTTTCGCAATATGGATGTGCTCATGGTCGATGACATTCAGTTCATCGCCACGCGGGAGCGCACCCAAGAGGAGTTTTTCCACACCTTCAACGCTCTCTACGACCAACAGAAGCAGATCGTGATCTCCTCGGATTGCCCACCCAAAGAGATTTCCGCCATCGAAGAGCGCCTACGCTCGCGTTTCGAATGGGGGCTCATAGCTGACATCCAGCCGCCGGACCTCGAAACGAAAATTGCCATTCTGCAAAAAAAAGCCGAGCGGGAACACGTGCGTCTTCCCGACGACGTGGCGGACTACATCGCCCGTGCCATCAAGTCCAACATCCGCGAACTCGAAGGAGCTCTGATCCGCTTGATGGCGTATGCTTCGCTCACCGGCGTCGAGATCAATCTGACCACCGCTCAGCAAGTGCTCAAAGCTATCGTTGAAACCCAGGAAAAGAAGGTCACCATCGAGCAGATTCAGAAGCGTGTGGGGGAGCATTTCGGGCTACGCGCCCAAGATCTGAAGATTCGCAGCAACTCCAAAGTTATTTCCTTCCCGCGGCAAGTGGCCATGTTCCTAGTCAAGCAACTGACTTCCGCTTCACTTCCGGAAATCGGCAAGCAATTTGGCGGCAAGCACCACACCACGGTGCTTCACTCCATTAACAAGATTGAGAGCTTGCGCCAGACCGACAAGGATTTAAACAAAACTATCAACAGGTTACTTGACTCTTTTGGTTAGGGTTAGCCTCACCGGCCGGGCCGGACGCCCCCTTTTAGCTGTGAATGCTTTGTGGATCGCGCTACAACCATTCATTTGCCTCGCTCCAGCCCGGATTTTTCCACGGGCGCACAACACGTTCCACCGCTCCAGAAATTCCTATCCGCTGCGCACTACAGAAGTTGCGGCGTTTTCCGAAGAACTCACAACTCCGGCGTCTACGACGGTTTTCTTATCTATACTCAAAAATAGAAAAGAAGTAGTAGAGTACGCACAGCAAAAAAGCGCAAATTCGAGGACTGCACCCGATGGAATTTAGCGTCAAGAAATTCGATCTGCTTCAGGAACTGGAGCTTACTCAGGGGGTCGTGGAGCGCAAAACCACTATTCCCATCCTCTCGAACCTCTTGTGCGAGGCGAAAGGGAGCCGCCTATACATTACCGCGACGGATCTCGAGTTGAGTATCCGCACTTCCTGCGAGGCTAAAGTAAAGAAGGAAGGCGCCGGCACAATTCCCGCCAAGAAGCTACACGACCTGGTCAGGTTGCTCCCTGAAGAAGAAATCAAGTTCAAACTGCTCGAGAACCACTGGGTGCAGGTGACTTGCGACCGGAAGACTTACAAACTGGTGGGCATGTCCAAGGATAATTTTCCCGCTCTTCCATCCTTTCCTAATTCGCTTGTAAAGATTCCCGTCGGGCTTCTTGCCGATCTAATCGCGAAGACTACTTTCGCTATCTCTCTTGAGGAATCACGCTACACGCTCAACGGGGCTCTGCTAGTCCTCAGGCCGGCTTCTATCACGATGGTTGCCACAGATGGCCACCGCTTAGCCATGGTGGAGACCGACCACAAACTGGAAGGTTTCTCCGCTGAGACCCGAGTGCTAGTCCCCAAAAAAGCCATGACCGAAATTCAGCGTCTTGCCGCGGAACACGCCGATGGAGAAGCAGTGGATTTTGCCCAAGACGAAAGCCACCTCTTCTTCCAGTTTGGACCGCGTCTGCTCACGAGCCGCAAACTCACCGGCCAATTCCCGAACTATGAGGCCGTTCTCCCACGCGACGTCAGCAAGACCGTAGTTATCGAGCGCGGCGAATTTCAGGATGCCCTGCGGCGCGTCTCCCAACTAGCCGACCAGCGGTCCCATGCCGTCAAATTTATGCTGGCCGGTGAAGGTCTGGAAATCTCAGCGTCCAGCCCCGAATACGGCGAGGCCAAGGAGGCCATCGAGAAGGAATTCAAGGGCGAGCCCATTACCATCGGCTTCAACGCGCAGTATCTTCTCGATTTTCTCGGCGCCACTTCCGAAGGGCCCATCAGCTTTGAACTGAAAGATGAGCAGTCCGCCGGCCAGTTGCGCCCTATCTCGGATGACGCCAGCCGCTATCGCTATGTGGTCATGCCCATGCGCATCTAACGATTGAAACAGCGTGGCGGCGAGAAGGTTCGGTCCCATCGTAATTTCCATTCAGTAGTAGACCTTCTTGTGCTCACCAATAGCCACAAATCGATCAGGAAAATGAGGAGCAGAAAGCCGACGAATGTAAACAGTCGCGGTGTTGGAAGTCGCCAGGGTTAGGAAGATACCCGGAAGTGGCCTATTTCCTGCGGAGGGATTTTTGCACGCGGTATTCACGCCAGGTGAGCCAGATGATCAGGATGTCGAAAAAGGTGATCAGAATGAGCGCGAGCGAATGGGTGTACAGAAAGCGGTGGACCTGATAGACGCAGAAGACGCCGAATACAAAGATGGTTGCCGGATAGGCCCAGAGAGCGTCGAACCAGAGGGCGAGGACCAGAAGCGCTTTTATGAGTCCATGCGTGAGGAGATACAGCGAGGCAAAGTGCTTGCCGCCATCCGCGAGATGTTCGGTGGCACGGTAGAGATGGGTGGTGATGAATTCGTGGCGGTTGAAAGGAAGGTCCAGTTCCAGAAATTTCAAAGCGATGGCATTGAGCGCCGCCGGCTTTACGAACCAAAGGATAACGCCGCCCAGCGCTTCGAGCAGGCCGTCGATGCCTTTCAAGGTAATGGCGGCACGAAAACCCTCGTGCAGCAGCGCCGCGCGCCGGTTCTGTACCTGTGTACGCACAAGCGCGGCAGAATGGATAGCCGAGTCCATTTAGGGGTCCGGTTCTGTTCGCTTCAGCTCTGCTCGATCGAGGCTAGTCGTGTGAGGAAATGCTCACGCAGGCCTGGGGGCAATACCCTATGCTGTAGCGCGCGTCGCATGATCGAAAGATGATCCCCACCGTCGGCGACGGCGCGATTGATCTCCGTCACAGAAATCCGCTCCTCATCTACTTGGATGCGCTCTACTGCGTCTCCGATAGCCAGAAAGCCTTCTTCGACCACGGAAAAGTAGATTCCGGAGCGGTTACTGGCCAAAAAGCGTGCGACGATATCGTCCCGGCCGAGGCGTATTCCTAACTTGTAGCAGGGGATACGCGGCTGGGTAACCATCAGGAGGGCTTGCCCGATGCGAAAAACGTCGCCGATATAGGTGTCTTGCTCGCGCATGCCTTCGACGGTGACATTTTCGCCGAACGAACCCCAGGGTAGCTCCACTCCAGGCAGTTCTGAGCGCCAGAAATCATAGTGCTCCAGCGGGTAGGCATAGATCGCCTTGAAATGGCCCCCGTGATTTATCAGATCCGACTGGCGATCGCCATCCAGATTCAACCGGTGCGCCATGACAGGGCCGTTAACGGGAGATTTAAAAATCGAAGTAAGGATTTCGCGATCATGCCAGAGAACTTTTCGAGGCAGGCCGACATTGACAGAAACGATCTTCATGGGCGAGCTCAAGACCTGCAATCCAGGACCGCCGCGCCGTTGACGCGGTCGCTCTTGAGATCGTTCAGCGCACGGTTGGCATCGCGCAGAGGGTAGACGGCGACGGTGGTGCGAACCGGAATCTCCGCGGCGACGCGGAGGAAATCCCGGCCGTCGTCGCGGGTGTTATTGGCTACGCTGCGGATGACGCGCTCCTCATAAAGCAGATTGTAATCGAAAGAAGGGATAGGGCTCATGTGGATTCCGCCCAGCACGAGTACCCCGCCCTTCCTGAGAGCTTTCAGCGCGGGCGGGACCAACTCGCCGGCGGGGGCAAAAATGATAGCGGCGTCCAGTTTCGCGGGGGGAGCATCGGCAGCCTCTCCGGCCCACACCGCTCCGAGCTGGAGAGCAAGCTGCCGGTGTTTGGCTCCGCGAGTCGGAGCATAGACTTCCAGGCCCCAGTGACGAGCGACCTGGATGGCAACGTGCGCCGCCGCGCCAAAGCCGTAAAAGGCAAGACGATCGCCTTTTTTTACGCCCGATAGCCGAAGACAACGAAAGCCAATGATCCCGGCGCAGAGCAAGGGAGCGGCCTGTTCATCCGGAAACGATTCGGGAATGGAATAGACGAAATCCTGGGGAGCGACGGCGTATTCGGCATAGCCGCCGTTGACCGTCCAGCCAGTGAAAGTGGGGCTATCGCAGAGATTCTCCTTGCAGGCACGGCAATATTCGCAGGTTTGATCGGTGCTGTGCAGCCAGGGGATGCCGACGCGCGCGCCGATCGGAAACCGCGCTGAGCCTTCGCCAAACTTTTCTACCAGGCCCAAGACCTGGTGCCCAGGAACCACGTGCGCCTTGCGTGGAGGCAATTCGCCTTCCACCACATGCAGATCGGTGCGGCACACACCACACATCTGGACGCGGACTAGAACTTCACCAGGGCCTGGCTCGGGACGGGGTACGTCAGCAAATTCGAGGGGATTGGTCTGGACAGGAGCGGGCGAGCGCAAGATGCATGCCTTCATGACGGGACGGGTCCGTTACGGTGAGAGAGCACCATAGGCAAATGGATGCGCGGCACAGCGGTTTGGGCTCAAGCGGCGAA
>Ga0126371_10004418_pt1 | contig 12389 bp, 11 predicted proteins | sample PanSoiMetaPlot_4_FD_110145 | JGI IMG/M metagenome (GOLD analysis project Ga0126371, IMG submission 110145) | Tropical forest soil microbial communities from Panama - MetaG Plot_4 | ecosystem: Environmental > Terrestrial > Soil > Tropical forest > Bulk soil | place: Panama | collected 2016-02-17
AAGGATTTCAAGACAGGGCAGACCCTCCTGAAGACTGTCCTTGCGCCGATGCTGAAGGCCCGTATGCTCGGCCTCCAGGGCTGGTACTCAACCAACATCCTCGGCAACCGCGACGGCGAGGTGCTGGACGACCCCGACAGCTTCCGCACCAAGGAGGAGAGCAAGCTCGGCGTGCTCGAGCACATCCTGCAGCCGAGCCGCTATCCCCAGCTGTACGGCGATATCCATCACAAGGTGCGCATCAACTACTACCCACCGCGCGGTGACAGCAAAGAGGGCTGGGATAACCTCGACCTCTTCGGCTGGCTCGGTTATCCGATGCAGATCAAGGTCAACTTCCTGTGCCGTGACTCAATCCTGGCAGCACCGCTGGTGCTCGACCTAGTGCTGTTCACGGACCTGGCCCAGCGAGCCGGGCTTACCGGCGTGCAGGAGTGGCTGTCGTTCTACTTCAAGAGCCCGCAGCACGCTCCCAGCATCTATCCCGAGCACGACCTGTTCATCCAGCAGACCAAGCTGAAGAACACGCTTCGCTGGCTGATGGGCGAGGAGCAGATCACTCATCTGGGGATCGAGTACTACCAAGACTGAATCACCGACCCGCTCTGGCTGCCTGCGACCACCACAAAGGGGTTTACGCCGCAGCCTTCGCGTCGCGTTGACCGGCTCAGCCACCGGCGCGCGCCTTGGCCAGCCATTAACCGGCCGAAGCCAGACCGGGCCAGCGGGCGGCGACGACCTCTGGCCCGGTCTCCCACAGGAAGACCAGCGTCAGGCTTAGGGGTCCATCGGTTGTCTTGAATCTGCCAAGCGGTTCCACTGATGACCGCTAGCCGACAGCTGTGCTACCGCAGAGCGCTGCTTGTGTGGACTCCTTGCTATGCAGCGTGGCAGGACAAGCGGCAGTAGCAGGACGAGGTCACAGGCACGTCCGCATACGCGGAGGCCAGCCTGAGCTGGCTGGCTACGACCGCGGCAAGCTCCTGCTTGCCCAGCCGGACCAGGCACTCGTGATATCCGTGCAGGCTCCACATGTTGCCTGGGTGCTGGCGAGCACGCGGCAGCGTCGCGTCGAGGCCCAGGTCAGCAACGTAGACCGCTTCTGCCTCTGCGACGCGACCTTGCTCGAGCAGTAGGGCCCCGTAGGCATGGCGCGCGGGCTGCATCCAGCCCCACGGCTCGTCGTACAGCAGGGCGTCGTCAAGCTCGACCGCGCGACGGAGGTGATCAAATGCCTCGTCAATGCCGCCCTCACGGTAGGCAATCTCACCGTCGAGCATCGCCGCGGCGATCTTGAGGATGTCGACACAGGTGTTGGTGAAGATGGTTCGTGACTCTGGGACGCTGGCAGCGGCGGCCCGGAATGCTTCGCGAATCTCCTTTGCCCGGTTGATGTTGCCGGTCGCGGCGTGAGCAATTCCTTGTGAGTACAAGATGATCGCGGTCGTCGCACGGTACAGGTCCTGGTCAGCGGGGAGCGGTGTATCGATGATGTCCTGCCACGCACCGAACCGGATCAGTACGTGCTGGCGCATCGCGACGAAACCCTCGAGCAAGTCCGCCATCGCGGGCCGCTCTACCGCGAGCAACTCGGCAGGGATGCTTGCCGCTAGCCCGTCGGCAGCCTCAAGCGCCGCGTGCGACTGGCCCAGGAACATCGCTCCGTAGATCTTGAAGTGATAGTTGTGGACCCGGTAGAGCGTGTAAACGTTCATCGGGCCTTGAGCGGCGACGTATCGCTCGTCAGCGGCGATCGCCCTCGTGTTGGACGAGATAACCTGCGGATAGTCACCGCATAGCACGTCGATATGCGTTGGCATGTGGAGTAGATGACCCGCGTCCGGCACTAGTTCCCGCAGCAAGCCGCTAGCAGGAAGCGCCAACTCCGGGTAGGGCGACATCTCCATCAGGTGGATATAAAAGTGCAGTATCCCCGGATGCTGACGCCCGGACTCGGTTGCGAGCGCTCGCTCCAGGATCTCCCTGGCCTCGCTAGTACAGGGGATACTCGACGGCTCGCCGGTGTGCTGATCCCAGAGGTCCCAGGGCGCGAGGTTCATCAGTGCATCAGCAAACAGAGCTGTTACATCCAGGTCATCGGGATGGTCGCGGTAGACCGCGCGCATCGCGCCGGCATAGTCCTGACTCCACGGCTGGCAGTCTTTGGGTGGAACGGCAGCCGGGAACCGGGCGGACATAGCCCGAATCAGCGACTGCTCGACCGGGTGTGCACGCCCGAACCCGCCGGCCGCCCGCGCTTCCGCGAGCGCTGCATGGGCACGCGACACCGCAGCAGCCAGGGACTCTGAGTCGAAGGCGTCCCACTGCGCGTTGTAGTTCGGCCCGACGGCATAAGCGATCCCCCAGTGCGCCATCACGCAGTTCTCGTCGTAGCCGAGCGAGGCCTCAAAGCAGCGGATCGCTTCCTCGTGATTGAAGCCGTAGGCCCAGACCAAGCCGCGATTGAACCATCTGCGCGCAGGCGCGGACGTTGTGGTCACGCGCCGCCAGTAGCTTCCAAGATCAAAGTAGCGTGACACCTGGACCTCCGCGCGCCGCTGATCGGTGGAATCGATAGCTGCGGCTCACATCGATGGCTTTCCTACCGCCAAGCCTCGACGGTTGCTGGCAGTGTCGCATAGCGGCTGCGGTACGGCCGCTGGGTGGGGGGTGAAACGCGGCGTACGCCGGATACGCCCTAGGGCTGACTATCCCGCCGTAAGGCCGAGACTCTGGTCCGATGCGAACGGCGCGCTCGCGGCGCACGCTAGCGACGTGATCAAGCCACTGACGCGCGATCCCGGCACTGTTCCCGCCGCGCCGCGGCGAATCCCGGCCCGGACCCGGCTGGACTTCTGCCTCGATGCCACGATTTTCGCGGCGTTCCTGGTCGCTTACAGCTTCGGGCTCACTGGGGTAGCGATCCATGAATGGCTCGGCATCGCGCTCGGGCTTGTGCTGGTCGTTCACCTGACCGTGCACTGGGACTGGGTGCTGCGGACGACCCGGAGATTGCTGCGCAAGGGCGGCCCTGACCGCGTTATCTGGCTAGTCAATCTGCTGCTGATCGTGACTATGACCTTGTGCGTGGCCTCGGGCATCCTCATCTCCTGGGTCGCGCTGCCGGAACTGGGCATCGATGTGGCCGACAACGGATTCTGGGCTGGCTTGCACGGCACGACTTTCTCAGGAGGCCAACGACGCCAGCGATGCCACTGCCGCCGATTCGGCGACAGTTTACGCAGGTCAACGGCGCATGCGGCAAGACCTGGCGACGCCGGGCGACGGTCGGATCCTGACTCAGGAGGGCGAAAGTCGGGAACAATGCCAAGCCTGCAGGGCCCCCGACTTCCAAGATGATCGCAAAGCTGAGGCACTCCGGCTGGAGGTCAGATGCATGACCTCGGCCGCGCTAGTCAGCGGCGCCCTCGCCCGAAGCGCTCGGCCTGTTCGTCGGCCGTGCCCCTCACCGAGCATGCTTCCGGCGTCCCGCCAGAGGCCAGGTGGGCGACGGGCAGCTCAAGGAGGTAGAGCGGGGGCGTGAGTTACCGGTGCCCCTGCCCATGGAGCGGCTTGGAAATCCCAGCGACCATCTCGCCTACGGAGGTGTCCTTCATTTCTAGCGCGATATCGGCCTGGGAAACCACACCAACGAGCCGATTCTCATCGTCCACGACCGGCAGCCGTCGCACCTGATGCTGTGCCATCAGGTGTAGCGCGTCCGAAAGATCTTGATCGGGGCCTATCGTGACGAGCTCGCCCGACGAAATCTCACGACTGGGCATACCTCGCAAATCAGTCTCTTTGGCGACCCCTCGAACGACGATGTCGCGATCGGTGATCATTCCCACGAGCTGGTCCCCGTCGAGGATGGGAATTGCCCCGATGTCTTCGGTCTCCATCAGGCCGGCGACCTGGCTGAGCGGCGTATCGGGCGCCGCGCAGCGCGGACGCGCGGTCATCACATTGCGCACGTTCATCCCCATTGCAGCCTCCCTCATCGACATAACGCAGGCATTCCCATAACGCTCTTCGGCGTAACGGCACGATACGAGGTTCAGGAGTTTGCAAAGGACTTCCACTCTTCGAGCCGCCGTTCGATGAGTGCCGCCCGCTCGGCGGCGTCGGTGCCGTCCAGCACAGCCGTGTCACCTGGTTCCGCACGGAGGTAGATCCCGGAGGTCCGCGCTTGGGAGGCATCGGCGCCCTCCAATCGCGTCGTCCACTGGCCGGAGGCCCGATCGACGCTCTCGAGCTTGATCTCACCGGTCCCCTCGACTTGGGGAGCGTTCGGATCGCGGGGACGTTCGCCCATCCAGAAGTAGAAGACGCGGGCCGGGTCGCCACGTTCCTTCGACGCCTCGCTCCGGTAGCGCTCGGACAGTGTGCCGTCGTCCTGCCATGACCGCCCCGAGACCTCGAGCGCGCCTGCGCGATCACGGCTGATCGTCAGCAGCGAGACCGCAGACGGCTCGAGTTCCGTTCTTGCGGTGAGGGACAGTTGCCACCAATCGCCCTCCAAGCGGCTGATCCGGCCTTCCGCCGCGATCGCTTTCCGCAGCTTCTGGTTGATCTGACGCACGATGGCGGGCGTGGCCGCGGGGTCGTACCGGATCGAGGTCAAGCCGGCCAAGTCCGTGGGGAGCTTGGCACCGTTCGCATGGAGGATGAACGTCCGGCGGATGCCGAGCGCACCCCCGAACAGGCCTGCTTCGAAAACGACGTTGTCGCGCGGTGAGGCCTCTCCAGAGGCTGCCGCAGGCAAAGCACCCTTCGTCGTCCAGTCGTCCTGGGCGAAGACGAACGCGGCGAAATCGACCTCGCCGGTGAGTTCGACTAGCCGGCTGAGGGTGGACACACCTGGGTTGAAGACCGTCGTCCACGCGTCGACGTCGGCAATGTCCTGAAGCCCCCGAGTGAGTGCCTGCAGCAGCTTTTGCTGCTGCGCGGAAGACCCGAGGAAGATCCGCGGCTTCATCAGTCGATCAGGTTAGCTCGCGCTCCATGGAACCTGCAGGAATTGATCGATCTCCCACGCTAGCACGGGCTCCCAAGGCGCACTTCGACCGAGGAGGAGGACTGGACGAACCAGCCTGGGCCCGTGACGGACGCGCCGCCGACGAGCCCGAGTTCGCCGAGGTTGCGTGCCTTTAGGTCGCGGACGTCGTCTTAGGGACGTCGTCGCGGCGCTGCCGCCGGTTATGCGGCCCGCTTGACGAAGTCGAGTACCGCCTGGGCGACCTCGCACCTGCCGTGGTCGATAGTGAGAAGTGGCCCGGTTCGCGACCTTTGCGATCTCGGTCACGGTGGGGTTGCTGGTCGTTTGATCGCAGCACCAGTTGGCAGCGCCCCGCATCCTTTGAGGCCGCGTTCAGGCTAGGCGGTGTGGCCTGCGGGTCCTCAGCTGGTTCCGAACCGGTATGTAGAAAGCAGGTGGCCTGGTCGGCCCGCTGACCAAACCGGGCTCGACCTAAGTCACTCCCACAATTGAAGATCGTTAGCTCCGGAGGAAGGCCAGTAGATCGGCGTTGAATTGATCCTGAAGTGTGGCGGTTAGGCCGTGCGGCGCACCTGGGTAGTAGATCTCCTGCGCGCCTTTGATGAGCCTGGCGGATTTCCTGGCAGAGTCCTTGACGGGAACTATCTGGTCGTCCTCGCCGTGCAGGACAAGGGTCGTGACATCGAACTTCTGGAGGTCCTCGCTGAAATCGGTCTCGGAGAAGGCCTTGATGGAGTCGTAGGAGTTCTTCAGCCCGGACTGCATGCTCCACAACCCGAACTGGTCCAGCACGCCCTGGGTGACCGTGGTGCCCGGCCGGTTAGCACCATAGAACTGCACAGCGAAATCTTTGTAGAACTGCGACCGGTCCTTGTACAGGCTGGCGCGCAGACCGTCGAAGACCTCGATCGGCAGCCCCTCGGGATTGGCATCTGACTTCACCATGATCGGCGGCACGGCAGATATCAGGCCTTGGCGACCTGCAAGGTCCCGTAGCGGCCGATGGAGCGGGTGACCTCGCCACCGCCCGTGGAGTGGCCTACCAGCGTGGCATCCGTTAGATCGAGCGCGTCGATCACGGCGGCTAGATCGTCGGCGTAGCCGTTCATATCATTACCCGACGACGTGTGCACCACGGGCAGCCAGCTCAACGCGGTTGCTAGCTGCCTACTTGGCGAGGGCAGAGCGGCCAGAGTCGAGGGCGTCGTGCTCGCCCGCGCTGTTTGGCGGGCAAGCCGACCGTAACGGTGACCTGGCTTGCCTCACGATCTCGGATTTCGGCTGGCGCGCGTAGCTCTCACCTGCAGGTTAAGGGCTCGCGGTGGGGAAATGTGCGCGCTAGTCCGCGCTCCCGAAGTGAGCTGGTGCAGCGCAGGTGCCTGCCGATGTTCGTGATGGCCCTTACGATCCGATACATGACGGGCGCCATCGACTATTCCGCTCCAGGCTTGCTGACGGATGTCGGCGAAGTGAGCATGGCCGCGCTCGAGGCCATACCGGCTGATCCTCTCAGCATCTGTCGACTTGTCACCGGCCTGGTCCTGCACCCCTTCGAGGCGACGGACCTTGGCTTAGACGCTGGCCGATTCGTCGAAAGAGAGATCCGCCCGGCTAGCGCGGTCATCAATGGCGTGCTGGCACTGGACCCTGCGGCGCTGGATATCCCGCGCGACCCCATGCGGCGACTGGTCGGCACTTGCCGGACCTTCGTTGTACTCAGCTGCGCGCTGCTCCGCTACCGCAGTATTCCGGCTCGCGCTCGCTGCGGTTTTGGCACGTACTTCCAATCAGGGCTCGGCCTGGATCACTGGATTACCGAGTACTGGCATGGGGCCGGGGAACGGTGGGTGAGGGTCGATACCGAGCATCTGGAGCAATCCTTCGTACCCCACGCGGAGGACTTGCGGCCGGGTGAGTTCCTCACTGGCGGCGAGGCGTGGATCGGTTATCGGCAGGGAGGCATCGACGCGTCGATGTTTGGCGTGGCGGGGACAGAGAACTTCGGCCCGGCTGAGATCAGCGGCAACGCCGTCAGGGACTTGGCCGCCCTCAACAAGGTCGAGATGCTGCCGTGGGACGAGTGGGGGCGCATGTCCGCGGCCTACGAGGGTCAGACCGGCTCCGACTACGACCATCTCATCGACCAGGTCGCTGCGGCATGTGCGTCGGACAGCTGGAGGTGCGTCGCAGACCTGTACTCCCGTCCGGAGCTGCGGGTACCCGCCGAATTGATCAAGTAGGGCGCCCGGCGGGTGGCATCCCCGAGATCCCGCTGGGCGCTCACTGAGCCCAATTGGCTATCGCGCGCAGCAGAAGGGCGAGGCGTTTGGCGATGCTGCGCTGTGCCGACACGCTTCAAGCTGGCCCGCCGGTGGCGCAGACGCTGTCTCCTAACAAGCGGGCCGGGTGCAGATAATTTGTCTGCGCCGGTTTGTAGATGGTTTAGCCAGATTGATTCGTTCTGATTGCAGCCGACCCGAGCGGGCCCGGTCCCGAGGGGGAAGATCTGCGCATTTCGGTCGTGCAGGTTCACCAATGCCGGGGACGTGATCAATATCTCATGACAGCCCAGCGGTAGGCTCGGGATGATGCCAAGGCTCATCGACTTGGTGCTCGACGTATGACTGCCCAGGGCCACGCGTCGTGGTATCAGGGGGAAGTCGACCTTTCCAGGATGGACGACGAGCGATTCCTTAATAGCTACCACAATGCGAGCACGCCACCCGGCCCGGACGTCCCGGTAGACCTCGCTGGCTTCATGCTCGCGGCGGACCCGATCCTCGCCGAAGCGGCCGAGCTCTCCAGAGTCGTAGCGCGCGCCCATCAGGGCGCAGCGACGCAACTGATCGGAGAGGACTGGGCCCACGCCCGGAAATATTTCTCGCTGTCGGAGAAGTACGCGGCGTGGGCCGACTACAACATGCCGGCGCGAGGATTTGGCATCCACGCCTACGCGCACAAGGTTCGCCGACCGATCCGGCTGACCGACCGGGAGCTGCGGGCTCATCCGGAATGGCGGAATTTCGGAAGCGACGCGGACCGCCATCCCCCGATGCGGGGGTGGCTCGCTGTTCCCCTGATTGGGTCCAACGGGGAGAACTACGGATTCATTCAGGTCTCCGACCGTCTGGTGGGCGAGTTCACAGCACAGGACGAAGCGAACCTGCTTCGACTGGCGTCACTCACTGCGACAGCCCTTGACGCGCTCGCGCAACTCCACCTTCCTGAGTACCGGGCCAAGGTCGCGGATCCGGGACAATGATCCGCTGCCCGACCGCCTGAGTCTCTCGTCACATGGTCTTCGTCGCCAGCGCGTCGCCGCCCAGGTCGCGGGTCAGCGCCAGGAGCCGGTTGGCCGCACAGGTCGAATTGGGTGTGGTGCAGGGGGTCGGAGTCCATCTCGCTGATCACCATCGTTCAAGATCGCGCCCTGGTAGCACGCCTCTGCCGCGACCCTCATAAGGTGATCCAATGACCGGCGACGACCTGCCGCTTGCCGAGGAGTCCGCAGCCGCGCTGCCCGACCGCAGCTCAGCTTTCCTCAGCGCCCTGCTCACCGAGCAGTTCGTCCAGCAGTCAGTTCGCGGCGTTACCGTCAGTGAGTCCAGCAGTCGGGCGTCGCTCTACATGGTTACCTTGTCGAGCGCCCTGATCGCTTACGGCTTTCTGGCGCGAACCGCCGTGGCAGCTGCTTACCTGGGAGTGGTCTTGCCCATCGTGTTTCTGCTCGGCATCTTTACCTGGGAACGCCTGGTACAGACCGCCCTGGAAGACGTCATCTCCGTCGGCGCCATCCAGCGGATCCGGCGGTACTACGCCACACTGCTACCAGGCGCGGACCACTTCTTCCCGCAACCCACCGACCGGACCGCCGTCCACGAGCTGCTTGATATCGGGATCCGATCATCGTGGCGCGGCGTGGTGTTCACGACGTCCTCAGCAATCTTGACTGTGAACTGCATAGTCGGGGGTACCGGAATCGCCCTGGCGGTGCGCCAGGCTGGCCTGATGACGGCCACATGCATTGCGATTGGCGTTCTCGCGGGTCTCATCTTGTTCTTCGCCCTCGCCTCATATCAGCTGCGACGGTTCAGGCGGGTCCAGGCAACTGTCGTGGCCGGGTTCAAACCCAGTCCGTAGGACGAGCCTCACCCGTCTGACGCGCGACCGGGTCCGGCAAGCCCACCCACGGCTACAGTTCCTACGTGCAGAGACTCGCTGGCCGGGCAGTGGCCGTACTCGCCCTGACGGTCGCGGCATGCTCCTCTGCGGGCGGGCAGCCGGGCAGCGCGCCAACCACGTCCCGGACCCACCCGCCGACGACCCGACAGCAATCTGTGACGCGGCCAGCAGGCGATACGACGGCTGGCCGCCGCGTCGGCATGCTCGGCAGCTTCTGGACGGGCCACCGCTGGATGACGTGGACCGAGCCTGCCCACCGCGGGGTGACCGGCGCCTTGCTAGCCAAACGCCGACTGCTCATCGAGGTCATGTACCCGGCGGCGAGCAAGCCCACCGGCAGCAGTCGGCCTGCCATTGCCAGGGGGCGGTTCCCGATGCTGGTGTTCGCGCCCGGGTTCTTGCAGTGCGCCGGGCCGTACTCGCCGATGCTGCGAGCCTGGGCGAGCGCGGGCTACGTCGTGATGACCGTGAACTTCCCGAATTCAGACTGCAAGGCCGGGCCCGCGGCGACCGAGTCTGACATGGTGAACCAGCCGGGCGACATCAGCTACGCGATCACACGTATCCTGGCGAGCCCGCTCGCCATGTCGATTGACGCGCACCAGATCGCCGTGACCGGTCAGTCCGATGGCGGCGACACGGTGGGCGCGATCGCGGCCAACAACTGCTGCAGCGACCGCCGGGTGGTCGCGGTTGCGGTGCTGTCCGGGGCCGAGTGGCCGCCGATGCCCGGCCCCTACTTCACTCACCAGCCGGTCCCGATGCTGTTCGCCCAGGGCAGTGCTGACCGGATCAACTGGCCGGGATGCAGCGTGCAGATGTACCGGGCCGATCGAGCGAGGACCCGCTATTACCTGAACCTGCTCGGCGCCAGCCACACCGGGCCGTATTGGGGTGTTAACAAGTTCGAGCGCGTCGTCGTCCAGGTCGGGCTGGAGTTCTTCGACCGGTACGTACTCGGCCAGGCTGGCGCTGGCACCGCCATGCGCAAAGCCGGTGATGTCCCGCACGTGGCCGCGCTCTACAGCGCCGGCCGCGGCCGCCTCACGCCGGGCCCTTGCGACAACTGACGCTGTGGCCGCAGCCGGGCAGGGCAAGCGAGGGGCTGCATATGGCTGGACGCGCGCCTGGTCGGGTACCTCGACTGCGACCAGAACAACCGCGACGGCCTGCGCCGCTGTCTGCGCCGTTGGGCGCCCGAACGCGGCCGCCGGCTACAGGTTAGTTGGGCCTGGCGGATACTGGCGGCATGGGATGAGAGTCAGCGCCGGACGCTCCGCGAAGTGCTCGATGACGCCTAGAGCGCGCATTTGCGAGTTAGCGAACCTCGGTTACCGAGTACTGAGCAGCCGCTCTGACGCCGGGCACGCATGTAACGCGGAGGGAAGTGGCCCCAGCACGTGTTGTAGCGGCATCCGGAACGGTTGACTGGGGCGCCGCGGCCCCCTCCGCGAGGAGCGGGCCGCAGCCAGGACTGGGAGGGGTCTTATGTACGGAATGCTCACAAGGATCGTGGTCAAGCCCGGGAAGCGAACGGAGTTGCTTGAGTACTTGCGCTGGGATGCCGAGGTGGCCAGGGCAAGTGAGCCTGCGACGTGGCGATTCGATGTATGGGAGCCCGAACCCGAACCCGGCGTGGTGTATGTCTATGAGGCCTACAAAGACCGGGCGGCCTTCGAAGTTCATGCGCAGAACGATCCCTATAAGAAGTGGGGCGAGGTCGCAGAAAAGACGATGGAGCAGGTGATCGACGTGATCCCCCTGACGGAGAGCCTCGCGTCCAACGTGGCCGAATTACCTGCCGGCAATCGAGAACCACCGGGAGCGCAGCATTGTGAATGACCTGGCCGTCCGGACCGCCGACTACCACACAGCCGGGGAACCGTTCCGCATCGTCGCGGAGCCTCCGGTCGCCGTCCGCGGGAGGAGCGTCGCCGAACGGCGGGCATTAGCGGCCAGCGACCCGGACGTCGACGGGCTCCGGCAGCTCCTGTGTTACGAGCCGCGCGGCCATGCCGATATGTACGGGGCTTTCATCACCCCGCCCGACGACACCGACGCCCACTTCGGGGCGCTGTTCTGGCACAAAGATGGATTCTCCACCGCTTGCGGGCACGGAACCATCGCCCTGGGCGTGTGGGCACTGCAAACCGGGCGGGTCAGCTTCAGCCCGACTGGACTGACCGATGTTGTGATCGACGTTCCTTCTGGCCGGGTTGTAGCCCGCGTCCACGCTGAGGGACAGCGAATCACGTCCGTCGACTTCGTCAACGTGCCAAGTTATGTCAGCTCGCGGAACCTGACGGTCGCCACCACCCGCGGACCGGTCGCGGCAACGATTAGCTTCGGCGGCGCATTCTACGCCAGCGTGGACGCCACTTCGGTCGGACTCACAGTCGCGCCTCAACAGCTCCAGGACTTGATCGCCCTCGGCCGCGAGATAAAGCAAAAGCTCGCCGACTCCCCTGCCGCACAGCATCCGTCCGATGAGCGGCTGAGCGGCATATACGGAACGATCTTCTTCGAAGACCTCGGACAGGATCAGGCCGGCAACCGGCACCAGCGCAACGTCACGATCTTCGCCGACGGCGAGGTCGACCGATCGCCATGCGGTTCGGGGACATGCGCGCGCCTGGCGGATCTGGCGGATTCCGGCCAGCTTGCCATCGGCCAGGCGTTCATGCACGACTCGATCGTGGGGACCAGCTTTCGTGCGCAGGTCCTCGAGCGGCTAACGGTCGATGATCGCCCAGCCGTGATTCCGCAGGTCACCGGCATGGCATATAAGACTGGCGAGCACGCCTTTTGTGTCGATCCAGACGACGAGCTGACACCTGGCTTCGTCCTGCGGTGACTCCGGTTGCATCAACCTCGCAGGTAATTGTCGAAGATGGCACGTGCCCGTTCCCAGAAATCTCTATCGGTAGGCGAGCACAATCCAGAGCTGGCCGCGGGCGAATGTCATGCGCTGCCCGGCCGCGGTAGTGAAGGTGGTGCCCTCGTTCGCGTTCGGCCGGGACCAGTGCGTGGTCCAGCTCTTGCCATCGCGCAGGACCAGGGCAGTGCCCGACCCGACGCTCTCCGCGTAAGGCGGCGGCTTGCCGTATTCCAGGAACCGGGAAGTACGCACCATGGTGTGCTGGATCACCACGGTGGCCGGCGACAAGCGCCCGGCGTCAGTGGTCACCGCGGGCTTGCCGTCCATGGA
>Ga0126371_10004420_pt1 | contig 12387 bp, 11 predicted proteins | sample PanSoiMetaPlot_4_FD_110145 | JGI IMG/M metagenome (GOLD analysis project Ga0126371, IMG submission 110145) | Tropical forest soil microbial communities from Panama - MetaG Plot_4 | ecosystem: Environmental > Terrestrial > Soil > Tropical forest > Bulk soil | place: Panama | collected 2016-02-17
AAGCCGGAAGAAAAATAAAGCTAACGCGAGAAGTATATACCTCCAGATTAGGGCTTGGGGAATGCTCGAGAGTGCCATGCCTATATGGATCAGAGGTGCCAAGACGTCGTCCTCCGCGTCTGGTCTGAACTGGTCCTGCTAAACTCTCAGCATGAAAGCTTTAGTGATCACTAGCCTGGCCGGACCGAGCGCCCTCGCGATTCAGGAGGTTGCGAAACCTGCACTCAAACCGGGTCAAACCATGGTTCAGGTGGCGGCTGGGGGTCTGAACTTCGCCGATTTCATGACGTCAAAGGGGGGATATCCCGGAACTCCACCTCCGCTCCTGGTAGCCGGACGGGAGTTCGCCGGCACGGAAGAAGGGACTGGACGGCGCGTCATGGGCTACACCCAGTGGGGAGCGTTCGCAGAGGAAACGGCGGCGTATCCGAGCTTGCTCTGGCCAATACCAGACCGCTGGACCTTCGAGCAAGCCGCAGCTTTCCCGGTGAACTACTTCACCGCATTTCTCGGATACTGGCAGGCTGGAATGACTCCCGGGAATCTGCCTCCGTACGTTGTCCATGCTGAAGCTCGCGGAAAACGCACTCCACGGGTTTTGATTCACGCCGCGGCCGGAGGCGTCGGGACCGCAGCGGTCCAGATCGGCCGCTTGCTGGGAGTCGAGATGTACGGGACCTCTTCCTCGGATGAAAAGCTGGCAAAGGTCAAAGAACTGGGTTTGCAGCATCCAATCAACTACAAGCGCAATGAATACGAAGAGGTCGTCAAGAACCTGACGCGAGGGGAAGGCGTGGACGCCGTTTTCGAGATGCTCGGTGGCGAACATACCGCCCGGAGCCTGCGTTGTCTGGCTGATTTCGGACGGGTCATCCAATACGGCACCGCGACGGGAAAGTCTCCGCAAATCGACCTGCGGGCTATGTATGCGAAGTCGGCCAGCGTACAGGGACTGTGGCTCACCTATTTGTCGCAGAAACCGGAGATTATGGAGCCAGCATGGAAGCAGCTCTCGGAGTGGATCTCGCACGGGAAATTGGCCCCGCAGATCGGTCATGTGCTTCCGTTTGAGCGTGCCGTCGAGGCATACAAGCTGCTCGAGGACGGCAAGAACTACGGGAAGGTTGTGGTGAAGATCTCTTAGCAAGCTCGGCCGCGCGGCATGAGTGTCGCCGGGGCCCCCGGCCACAATTGCCCAGAGGGCGCTCTTACGAACTTCGCCCCATATGATCTAGACTTTCGAATCGCAGAAACAAATCCATGAAAAAGAAAACCGCGGTCACTCTTTACGAAAAGCCGACCTGAAGCACATGCCGCGAGGTCAAGCGGGTCTTGACTGAACGAGGCGTGGAGTACGAGAGCGTCAATTACATCGAGCATCCATTGTCAGCGGCTGAATTGAAGAAACTGCTGCAACGCGCCGGACTGACGCCGCACGACGTACTCCGCACCAAAGAGCCGGCCTATCGGGAACTCGTGGCGGGAAAGGACCTGGATAACGAGCAACTCTTGCACGTTATTGCTGCGCACCCCGAGCTGCTGCAAAGGCCAATCGTCGCCCGTGAGGACAAAGCCGTGCTCGCCAGGCCAGTCGGAAATCTTGTGAAGTTAGGGATCAAGTAAGTGAGTTCGATTGCAGCGAGTTCGGATTGGAGCAGTGATGAGAGTTCAAAAGTGAAATCGCCGATTACGACACTCGAACCTTCAGTCTGCTCCGTTAGTAGCCGCGTCCCGCGCCATCGCTAGACTAGCGTCGTTCAAGCTCAGAGCGCCACAGGGGTAGAGTGCGATCCAACCGGTCACAGGAGTATTGTGAACCTGCAGGAGGAACAGATATTCATGACCTGCTCGGAGCGGAGACCCGTCATCCGCAGGTGGCTATCATCTCCGGTTTATCCACATAAACGTTTGTGAGTTGCGGTGCGTGCTTCTCCGGCTTCTTGATCACGTTGAGTATTTCGACGTCCCGGAGTCGCGCCGACATACTGTTGGAGGACGGAGGGCTTAGTTCAACTGTTCTTGGGCGGACGACTGCGATTGCATCCGCGAGTCGCGCTGCGCGCTTCGACACCTCCGGCGTGCATGTCATGACTTTCGGCGACTGACGGGCGTCCTCAAACGATTGTGCCCAGACAGCGGGCATCAGATCACGCTCTCTGCAGGAAAGGAGTCTCGTCAGACAGCTTAGATCAAACTGCATGAGGCGGGAGACCTCTGCGGGATTCGCATCCGGGGATAATTCCGCCCAGATGATCACGGCAGGAGATCCCCCTGTGTCGGCATTCTCCCACTCCGGAAAGGCCCCGACGACGTAGTTGGGATGCAACATCGACTGCTTTAGCTTGACATCTGGTTGCTGGTGTGAACTCCACCCGCTCCATCGCTGTCCGGTGTCCGCATAGCCCATTAGTGTGCATTCGAGTCGGCCCCTTCCGTCGCACCCTCGACCCATCGTCCAAACAGAAAATGAAACAGAGGTGACTGTCTTCCCTCGCATCTGAACCCACGCGTGAACGACAGTCAGACGCAATCCGAGCAACTCGAGAGGTCGAGCCTCAAGTGCCGAAAGGAAAGGATCTGCGAGATGACCTAGGCGGAGGGGCGGCACGAGTTCGAAACGGTACAAGCAATTGTCCTCGGTGCAAGGGTGCCCTGGCTGATCTGGCTCTTCCCCCCATTCCTTAAAACCCCACCTCGTAACGACGACCTTCACCTGCGCTGGACTCGCCTTGTTCAGTTCCAACTCTCGCACGTCTGAAAGCAGACGCTCCGCTTGTCTGCGAAACTTGTATTGCTCGATCCGGAGATAAACCGAAACGCCCGCCACGAAGACAATTGCGCTCATGGCGACGAAGAGCGCGCCCCGCTTCACGAGTCTGAGCAGTCCCATACTTGAATTGGACACCGTGAAGGAAAGTGCAGCCAGCTATCCTTGGTAACTGCTTCACGGGGCGCAGGATTGGTATCCTCCGGGAGGGGGCGTTCAATCAGTGTTTTAACGTCGCGATAGCACGCATCATCGAAAGCTTCATCTTTCGAATACCCACTCGTCGCTTACCAGAAAATTCGCGATTGAACACAGAGCAATCGCAATCGCATTGGCCACGAGATAATTCAGGCGTCCTTCGCCGACCAGGACTCGCATCAGCGCGAGATTGCCGACCATTGAAACTGCCCCCGTGGTGAGATTGAAGCGGCCAAATCGTGCAAGCGAGCGGAGCCACGACGGCTGCACCCGGTCTGCCCAGGTGAATTGCTCGTGCCAGACGAAGTTGTGTGCGACGGCGGCTTCCACCGCGAGCGCTGTCGCAAACATATAGTCGAAGTTCATCACGCTCTTCAGCAGGAACAATGCACCGAACTGCACGCTGATGCCGATTCCTCCGACGAAGTTGAACTTGAGCCATCGCACTAGTTTCGGTCTTGCTACTCGCGAGATCCCCATTCGACTCCCCCTCGCTATCGCTCGGGATTCGCTCAGGGCAGGCTCTCGGCGCGCTGGATAAAACGCGCTCCTTCGGGATGACGTCGGGGTTGTGGTGGCGCTCAAAGGACCGCTCATCGTGGGGTCCTCTCTTCGCGATAGAGGCGTACTGTGTTCTGAGCGGTAAAGACTACGAGCATCAGGCTCATCCCCCCGAGGCCAATCGCGCCGCCGACATCGAACAGTCGGTATTTTCCGCCCAGGAAATGCACGATGGGTCTCCAGAACAGCGCCAGATTCCCGACTGCCAGCAGAATGCGCAGTTCGGTTGGGCCGAAGCGCCAGAACGATAGGCGGAACTCTCCCAAAGCGTGAGTCGCGAGATAAGACTGGATCGAAAGCATGAGGAACGCTACCAGCAACCCGATCGCGATCCGAGGATGCATGTAACCGGAGAGAGCAAGTCCGCCCATCAACGCGAGCGCGCCGAAGCTATCAACCATATGGTCAACGTAGAAGCCATACCGCGGCCGCTGGCAGTGGCGCACCCGGGCCAGAGTACCGTCCAGAGAATCTCCCAGCCAGTTCAGGCCCAGGCACGCGATAACGCCGAGTAGCGCATAGCGATCGTGTGCAGCGAGGGCATAGCACATACCTGCGCCAATCTGCGACACAAGACCTAGCACGGTAAGATGATCGGGACCGATGCGGGAAGGCGTGCGGCTGGCCAGCCAGAGCAGCATGCGTTTCTCGGGCGTGGCGGTCCAGCTCTCCTGCAAGCGGCTCTCTCGCACCCGCAGCGAGTCAAGTCTGATGTTGCGCATCTCTGATAAGACTCTGGGATTCATCTGTTCGCAAAACTCCGTCATAGTTTGGGTTCCGACCGTTGCCATATCGCCTCCACCGGCTAGCTGGCGTGTTTCAGAAGCCAATTTCGTCTGCAACAAGGCGGAGGACAATGCAGAGAGGATCAAACGGTGATCAAGCGGCAAGTTGCTGAAAAAACACGGTTAAAAGGTTCATCTCTAACGAGGAGATGATCCGCGTGGAGGACGGATGATTTATCGAGACGGGATGCTGGCTGCTTGTGACGCTTCGCGAATGGCGCCCGGGAGTTGATCCACCGACCAGGACACCTGCTCTTTGGTAATCACTGCCTGCGGGGCCAAAAGAATATGATCGCCGGCCGTCCCGTCAACACAGCCCTGCATGGGATAGACCAGCAGGCCGCGCTTGAGCGCGGCAGCACCAACCCGGGCAGAGAAACTCTCGGCCGGGTGGAAAGGCTGTTTGGTCGACTTGTCCGCGACAAACTCGACTGCCCAAAGCAACCCCATGCCTCTCACATCCCCGACGGTCTTCTCATTGCGCAAACTGTCGAGAGCGTCCCTGAAGATTGAGGCCGGAGTCGCCGAGCTGCTGGAATCCGCCGCCTCCACCAACTTGTGCCGTCGCAGATATTCGAGAACCGCTCGACCCGCAGATAGTGAAATGGGATGAGCGTTGTAGGTGAATCCGTGGAGGAATGCACCGGAACCGGCAGCGATGGCATCGACCACTTTTTCGCTGACAATCACTGCGCCGAGGGGCGCATATCCGCTCGATAGTCCTTTCGCAGTGACCAGGATATCCGGCTTCACGTCCCAGTGGTCGACGGCGAAGTTTCGCCCCGTGCGTCCCACTCCGGTCATGACTTCGTCGGCGATCAAAAGAACGCCAGCCTCGCGGCAGATTTCTGCGATCGACTGCAGGTATCCCGGAGGAGGAACCACAGCACCGAGGGTCGCCCCACTCAGGGGTTCAAAGATGAATGCGGCCACGGTTTGGTCGGAGGCATCGATGGCTTTCTTGAGTTCGGAGGCATATTGCTGTCCACAATTTCGGCATCCATCCGTGCAATCGAACGCGCAGCGATAACAGTAGGGCATGCCAATGTGTGGGAACTCCCGGACCATTGGCACATAGATTTCCCGTCGGCGTTTGTTCCCCGAGACCGAGACAGCACCCAACGTTGAACCGTGATAGCTCTGTGTGCGGCTCAGCACCTGGTACCGGCCCGACTGCCCGATTTCAACCTGGTATTGCCGTGCGAGTTTCAGCGCTGTTTCGACCGACTCCGAGCCTCCGCAGGTGAAATAAACCGCGCCGCCTTCGAAGTGCTTGCCAGCAAAGGACAGCAACTCCGCTGCGTACTCCTCGGCAACGAGCGTGCTGAACTGGCTGGTGTGGACAAATTCCAGGTTGGCAGCCTGTTCCGCCATGGCGGCGGAAATCTCCCGCACTCCGTGCCCAATCAGGTTGACGGCGGCTGATCCTGAGAGATCGAGGTACTTGTTTCCATCTGCGTCCCACACGTACACGCCCTCACCCCGGACAGCTAGGGGGAATTCCTTGCGAAAGGATCGGCGGAAAACGGCAGAACGAGCGCTGAGCGCGGTGTTGATCACCGCTGCATTATCGCATTTGGGCATCATGCCGGGTCACGCCGGGGCGGTGTACCGCGATTCCACGACTTGCTTGATTCGCTCGCGGCTCTCGCGCGGGGATAGATTCTGGTCTTGTTCGATCTCCGCGGCCTGCCGTTTAAGTTCGTTGTCTTTAATCATCGATTCAAACCACGTCGAGTAATCTCCCTTGAGCAGGTGGAACATCCATGTCTCATCGTCCACACCCTCGGCGAGTTGAAGGAAGGTTTTCAGATTCTGGGCTCGGAGATTTAGCTTCGATTCGCGGCCGCGGAAGTAGAAGCTCTGGTCTCGCGAAAGTTCCCCCTCCGCATATTGCCGCACATGACGCAGACGTTCGCGCGTGCTTCGGGGCGCCTTGACACGCACCACATCTTTTTGAAGCTTCGGAAACCAGACCTGGGCTTCCCCCTGTTTGAGTTCCGCAACTGTAGCCGAGGGCGGCTCGATCTCGAGCGCTTCCGCGAACGAGCGGAATATCTGCGTCTTTCCGATCGCCACCACGATATCAACCGACTGCAACGCCACTTTGGCCACGTGTTCCGGGTGCACCGTGATCAGAATGGTCGACTCCAGAAGTTGGGGAACCATGGCATTGGCCGGCGTCCAAGAGGACGGAAGAAGATGATGGGCTTCATCGATGATGAGCCAATGTGGACGCGCACTGCGGGCGCGCAGGTCGATGATATGCGGAAGGAGGCTGGCAAAGCTTGCTGCCCGGTCGTCCACCTTAACGCCGAGCAGATTGACGACTACGCTCTGTTTGGGAAATTCCAGCGCGCGGAAAATGGCTTTCGCGTCCGGCGACTCCTTCGCACTGCCGAACAATAACGCGTCCGTGAAGCCGTCGTAGTCTCCCTCCGGATCAATGAGGCAGAACTGATAGCTACGCTGGACGAGTTCCTCCAGAATTCCGGCAACCGCCGTGGACTTGCCGCTCGCTGACGGTCCTGCGATTAGGACGCAAGACCCGCGCGGGCTGACGAGCAGCTGTTTCTTTTCTCCTTGGCCATTGGTTGAAGCTGGACTTTCCGGGATACGTTCGCCGAGGGAAATGGAGTGCCGGGCGAGTTTTTCATCGAACACCGCCAGATCGTCTTTGAGCAAGTGATCGATCAACTCGGTTACGCCTTCGCCACGGGGTTTCTCCGTCACAACATCGGCGTGTTCCTTAAGCGATGACAGGGCGTTCGCGACGGCAACACTACAGGCTGACAAGCGCATGAATGAAAGATCGTTTTCAGCGTCTCCGACCGAAACAACATTGTGATAGGAAACATTCAGCTCATGGAGGGCGGCCTGCAGACCGGTTCCCTTGTTGACGCCAGATGGCAAGACCATCACTGCCCCTTTATTAAAGATCACCTGCAGATCGAGTCCGAGATCGCGAATTGCTGCCAGTACAGCCCCGTCGTGCGGCTCCCAGGTGGCCACGATCGTTCGGCCGGCTGAGAACGGGATGTTCCTCTCGCGAAGCAGATTGACAAAGCGCTCATTAGGAGGCGGGCACAGCGGCTTTTCTTCGCGCGTCTCCGGTCGATAGAGCACGCCGCCGTTTTCCACGATCACTCGATCGAAGCGTTCGAGCCGGGGAAGGATCTTGCAGAGGTCGGGCAGATGCCGCCCGGTCACCAGGACAATTCTTCGTCCCGAATTGCGCAACCGTTCGACGGCGGCGATAGTTTTGTCATCCACGAAGCCGTCGTGCGCCAGCGTGCCGTCGTAATCGGTCGCGAGAACAATAAAGTGCATGGGCCTGTGATGCTTTAGTGAACTCCCGCAGTTGCTAGCGACAGGTGCGCTCGAGAACGTACCAGAACGCAACCTCCATCTTTCCAGAACATCTAAGAGCACTATGTGAGCCTCTTTGGCGAGAGTTGTGGCCGCGATTGTAGGCTCGAGGAGGCTCCATGAAGAGCATCTGGCCGTTGTCTACGGTCGTAATTGTCCTGGCATTCACCATCGCCGGCTCTCAAGCGTATCAACCGCAAAGTTCGGGAGGCATTCCTGTTCAGTTGCTGGTGACGGTGGAGCCCAAGCGCGGATCCGACGTTCCAGAAATCAAACGAGAAGATGTGATGGTCTTCGAAGGAAAGAATCGCGATCAGGTCACCGATTGGATTCCCGCCCGCGGCGACCGCGCCGGACTGGAGCTTTTCATTTTGATCGACGACAACGCCGACACCAGCCTGGGAACTCAATTTGAAGACATCCGCAAGTTCATCCATGCGCAGCCAGCTTCCACAAAAATAGGGATCGCCTACATGCGGAACGGGACGGCAGAGATTGTTCAAGCCCTGACTGCCGATCCCGCCCAGGCCGACAAAGCCCTGCGCTTGCCTTTGGGAATCGGTGGTGCGAATGCCAGCCCCTACTTTTCTTTGAGCGACCTAGTGAAGAAGTGGCCAGCTGCCTCGGATCGCCGCGAAGTTCTCATGGTCACTGACGGAATCGATCGTTACTACGGCACCGGCGACCTGTCGGATCCATACGTGGACGCCGCGATTGATGATGCAGGGAAGGCTGGGATCGTCGTTTCGGCGATCTACACTCCAGGGGCTGGCCATTTTGGGCATAGTTATTGGCAGAGTTATTGGGGGCAGATCTATCTCTCGCAGCTCGCTGAAAAAACCGGAGGAGAGGCCTATTATCTCGGCTTCGCCAGCGCTCCCGTTGCGTTCGTGCCTTACCTGGACGACTTCGCGCGCCGGCTCGGCAACCAATACTTCTTAAGCTTTCTGGCGAAACCTGAAAAGAAAGCCGGATGGCGTCAGATCCGGTTGATGACAGAAGTTCACGGTGTTGATCTTGTTTCTGCAGGAAGAGTCTTCGTTCCCACAGGACCATAGTCTTTCGTTTGCAATGGCAGCGAAAGCGTCAACACGATGAGTTTGAGATTCCGATAAGATGAAGCGTCTGATCGGGTCTCGATGACGAAACTGCTGCGCTTCTTCCGGCCATCGCACCAGCACACAGCATTTTCGGCAACTCTGTTGCTGATCACGGCGGTCATGGTTTCGCGTGTCATCGGATACGCGCGCGATGCCTACATCGCGTGGGCCTATGGCGCTGGCGGCGCCACGGACGCCTACGTTGCCGCATTCACACTTCCTGATTTTCTGAACTACGTCGTTGCCGGCGGGGCGGCGTCGATCACCTTTATTTCGATCTATACCCGCTTTCTCGCCGAGAAGCGCAGTGACGATGCTGAGAAGACCTTCTCCATCATTATTACTGTCATGACCGCCGTGATGATCGTAGGTACGATCGCCACGGAGATCTTTGCGCCACAGTTCGTGCGCTGGTTCGTGAAAGGATTCACGCCCGACAAGATCGACTTGTGCGTCCGCCTGACCCGGATTCTGCTGCCCGCGCAAATTTTCTTTTATGTTGGTGGCGTGGTCTCTGCCGTGCTGCTGTCGCATCGGCTCTTCCTGTTTCCCGCGTTCGGCCCGCTTATTTACAACCTGTTCATCATTCTGGGTGGGGTGATTGGTGGTCACCGTTTTGGAATCGCTTCGCTGGCCTATGGAGCTTTGGTTGGAGCATTCGCGGGTCCATTCCTTGCGAGCGTGATCGGAGCGGCGCGGATCGGCACCGGGTACCGTCCCTCCTTTGATATTCGGAATCCCGCGTTCCGCGAATGGGTGCGGCTTTCGATTCCTCTCATGCTGGGAGTTTCGCTCGTAACCGCGGACGACTGGATCTTGCGGCACTACGCTTCCAGCGGCATCGGCGATATCACTCGCCTGACGTTCGCCAAACGGCTGTTCGCCGTCCCGATCGCAGTGCTCGGACAGGCCACGGGCCAGGCATCTCTCCCATTTTTCGCCCGGCTGTTCAATGAGAAAAGATTGAAAGAGTTCGCCGATACGGTGAACGATTCCGTATATCGCGTTTCGGCTGCGTCGCTGCTCGCCACGACCTGGATGATGGTTGCCGCGCTGCCGCTGATCGATCTGGTGTACCGGCGTGGCAAGTTCCTGTTTACGGACACCCAAACCAGCGCCGTGTACTTCTTCTGGTTCTCGCTTTCACTCGTCCTTTGGTCGGCGCAGGGATTGTATGCCCGGGCGTTCTACGCCGCGGGAGACACCCTCACTCCCATGGTAGCGGTCAGCGTGATCACCTTGCTCTCACTGCCCATTTATTCCGTCCTGTTTCATACGTTCGGTGTGGTTGGATTGGCTTGGGCATCCGACATCGGAATCGGTATCAACTTGCTCGCGTTAGCTGCGCTTTTGAATTACCGCCGACTCGTGCCAGTGTGGGAAATGCGCTGGGACGAATTAGGCAAAGCGGCGGTAGTGTCCATCGTCGCGGGCGCCCTCAGCTTCGAAGTAGCCAAAGCAGTGCCGATATCGGGCGTTGGACATGGGAGCCGGATCGCCGATCTTCTTCAGCTTGCCTTGGTATCAATCACCTGGACCGCGGCTGTGGCCGCCGGACTGTGGTTGCTGAAATCCGAGTTACCACGCGACTTGCGCCGACGGCGAGCAGCCGCTTACCCTGCGGTGGCACAGACCGAAAGCAAGGAAATATTGGGCGCTGGAAGGGAACCGTAGATGGACCTGCGCTATACTCTATCCCCTGTGTAGTCGATGATCACTTCAGTCAAAACAGTTCCCATCGGAAAACTCGTTCAAGATTTGCGCAAGTTCCCCGAGTCTGCCTTTGTGCCAACAGAACCGGTGCGAGAATTTCTCGAGAAGAATCCCGTTGACGCCGAGTCGCTTGCTGCTTACCTCAACTGGGATCGCCAGCATTACACTCGCAACCTCATCGACCGCACACCTCTCTACGAACTCATGGCGATCTGCTGGGAAGTCGGCCAGGCCAGCTCGGTTCACAATCATCGTGACCAGAATTGCTGGATGGCGGTGCCGATGGGCCGCCTGCAAGTGGAAAACTTTCATTTGGTTCATCAAGATCTGGCGGGCGGTCGCTCTAAGCTTGAGCCGCTCAATACGGTCGAAATGAACCTTTCTCAGCCTTGCGCGGTCGATCCCGCCGATCCTGTCCACCGGGTCGTCAATCCGCGCGAATTTAATCAGCGCGCCATCAGTCTGCACATCTACTCCCGTCCATTTGATACCTGTGTGGTGTACTCTCCCGAGCAGGGCACGTGTGGTGAAATTAAGCTGCATTTCACCACCGAATACGGCAAACCGAAGTAACCTGATTGTGCCCATCGATAACTAGCCCGCTGACTCAGCAGCATCTACCATTTGTCTGCTGGGGGAGTCATGCGGGCTATTTTTGGTTTCCTGGTTAGCACTCTTACTCTGATTGGTTTAGGTTACTTCACCTGGGTGCATTTGCGTCACTCAGCAGACGCTACGGAGATTCATCCAGCGCCGATTGTCGAGCAGGTCAAGCAAGCCGAAAACAGCTACTCCGATCCGATGGACGCGGCTCAACCCGTCAGCCTGGGCGGACCTCTTGCCACTTACATGAGCAAGCAGGGGCCAGTCGCCGTAGAGAAGGTTAAAGCCGTTGAGTACAAGCCCACTACGTCGGATCACGTCGGCGGCTCAGTGGTTGGGTCGAGCATCCCAATCCTGCACGATAAATTTCACATATCGATTATCGTCGATTTACCGTTTCAGGTTCCGCCGCATGCGGCGACTCCAAAATTGCACGGAACGTTTCGCTCATTTGTGCCGGTCAGCGGCAAACCCACAAGCGACACCGACGCGGACGTCGAGTTTCATGTGCTGAACGAGCAGGAGTACTCGAACTTTCTGGGAGCAAAGCCCAGCGAGGCGCTCTTCTCCGCCGATGCTACCCATGACGAAGAGGTCAACGCGAGTTTGCCGCCCACGCTCAGCCAGCCGGTCAAATATCACATCGTGTTCGTGAACGAGTCCCGGAAGAAGAAAGTCGTGGAGGCCGACTTCCAGCTCGAGTTCTAAGGTCGTTGGGGCTGTTAAACTAAGCTGGTTGCCCCCGCGGAAGAAATCGTCGAATTCCACGTCCCAAGCCACTCCTCGGCCGGAGAAGGTGCCGACTGCCAAAGCCTCTGCGGATCCCGCCGCATCGCATGGCCGGATCTACCTGATCGACACCATGTCGTTTATCTTCCGGGCTTATCACGCCATGGCCCGGCAGCGGCCCATGTCGACCAAGACGGGGCTGCCCACCGCTGCGACTTATGTGTTCGTAAACATGCTGCGCAAGCTGCGCGACGATTTCTCACCGCAATATATAGCCGCGGTATTCGACGTCGCAGGACCTACCTTCCGCGATGAGCAAGCCGAGACCGTCACTACGGTTCGCAAGTTCGACATCAAGACGCAGACCTTCACCGAGGTCGAGTACAAGGGATACAAAGCGAACCGCAAAGCCATGCCCGAAGACCTGGCGCAGCAGGTGCCCTATATCCGGCGGGCATTAGAGGCCTATCGAATTCCGATGATTGGCGTGACGCGCTTTGAGGCGGACGACGTCATCGGCACTCTGGCGCGCAAGGCTGCCGAAGCTTCGCATCCTGTCTAC
>Ga0126371_10004421_pt1 | contig 12385 bp, 11 predicted proteins | sample PanSoiMetaPlot_4_FD_110145 | JGI IMG/M metagenome (GOLD analysis project Ga0126371, IMG submission 110145) | Tropical forest soil microbial communities from Panama - MetaG Plot_4 | ecosystem: Environmental > Terrestrial > Soil > Tropical forest > Bulk soil | place: Panama | collected 2016-02-17
ATATGCAGGCATCTCTGTGGTGACATTCGCAAGGACGGTAGGCCGGTAAAAGAGGTTCTCGTAAGTTCCGCCCGCGGCAAGGCTAGCCCCAGCGTCGGTTGATGCTGTGACTAGGGCGTGCACCTTGTCCCGCTGCCTCTCGTCGATGATCGGGCCCAGCGCCACCGCCCCCGAGGCCGGATCGCCCACTGGCAGGTGGGAGGCCTTCTCGGCCAGCGCTGCGACATAGTCGTCATAGACGGGTTCGGCCACCAGGTGCCTGCCAGTTGTCATGCAGATCTGACCTTGGTGCAGGAAGGAACCCCACGCACCAGCGGATGCGGCCTTAGCTACATCGGCATCTTCCAGGATGACCAGGGCAGAATTACCGCCCAGCTCCAGGTGCGCACGCTTAAGGTGGCGGGCAGCTAGCTCGCCGACGCGTCGGCCTACTGCGCTCGACCCTGTGAACGAGATGATCCGCACCAGCGGATGGGTGACTAGTGCCTCGCCGACCTCCGCGCCGCCCGGCAGGACGTGCAGCAGCCCGTCGGGGAGGCCGGCCTCCTCGAAGACCCTGGCGAGCACGACGCCACCGCAGACCGAGGTTCTCGGGTCGGGCTTAAGAATTACTGCGTTGCCTAGCGCTAGCGCGGGCGCGACTGAGCGGATGGCCAGGATCTGCGGGAAGTTGAACGGTGAGATCACGCCGACGACGCCGACGGGGATGCGCTCGGCGAAGCTGAGCCGAGGTTGTTCGCTGGGCAGCAGCTCGCCGTATGGCCGGGACGGCAGGGTGGCGGCTTCGTAGATCTCCTGGACCGCGACGTGGGTTTCGAACTGGGCGGCCGGGCCGATCTTGCCGCTCTCCCTTATTACCCAGTCCTCGATTTCGGTGGAGTTCGCCTCCCAGAGGCTTGCCGCCCTTCGCAGGACTGCTGACCGCTCGGTGTGCGGAGTGGCAGCCCAGGCAGGCTGCGCGGAGGCGGCCTTTTGCGCTGCTTCCGCGACGTGCGCCGACGTCGCGATGCCGATGCGGGCGAGCTCGCGGCCGGTGGCAGGCTCCCGGACGGGGATGTCTCCGTCTTCAGGGGTGATCCAGCCACCCGAGTACACCTGTCCGGTCCACGTCTCTTGCTTCAGGAATGACATGCTTCCTCGCGTTAGAAGTCGCAGCTGCGCTATGGGTGCGTGCCCGGATGTCTTGTGGCCGCGCGACGGTCCGGACTAATGCCTGTAGTCACAGCGAGACTACGGGCTAGAACTCGGCTGTGTCCATGACGAGGACATGCGCTAGATGACGGTGTTCGCTACCGAGGAGCGTCGTCGGGCCAGAGGCGGGGGAGCAGTCGGTGGCAGCCCGTCGTCGCTCAGCACCTTCAGTTATCTGCGAACGACGCGCCCACTCGGCATGCTGTCACTGGAGCCTGCGCATGCTTCGGGGTCGGCGTTTTTACCCGAGGGCGTACGGGTAGTAACGGCAGGACTACCAGAGGTTACTGGTGCGAGCACGCGGGGGTAGCAGGGAATTAACTGGGCGAATTGGTGTGCACCTCCGGCTGCACCGCCGCATCGCGGGCGCAATCACAGTTCCGCGCTGTCAATTGACGGCGCTCAGAGGTGGTCAATTCCGCAGTAACCGATTGCACGTTTTACTGCAGGGGACAGGGAGCCGTCAATGCGGAGAATCGCGATCGTTCTGGCCGTCGCGGCGACAACGGGCGTTGTCGCTGGCTGCTCTTCGGGTGGCACGTCGAGCTCAGGCACATCACCCAAACCGGGCAGCTCGGCGTCGGGTTCGATCACGGTGTTTGCAGCCGCCTCGCTGCAGGGAGCATTCACCACGATCGGGAGGCAGTTTGAGGCAGCCCACCCTGGCACCACGGTGAAGTTCAGTTTCGGCGCGAGTTCGGCACTCGCTCAGGAGATCACCTCCGGCTCACCGGCCGACGTCTTCGCCTCGGCGAGCCCGCAGAACATGGATCAGGTGGTGTCCGCGGGCGATGCGGCGAACCCGGTCACGTTCGCGAAGAACGTGATGGAGGTCGCCGTCCCGCCGTCCAATCCCGCACACGTCACCGCGGTCGGCGACCTGGCGCACTCGTCGGTGAAGACGGCCCTGTGCCAGCCCCAGGTGCCGTGCGGCTTTACCGCCGCAAAGGTCTTCAAGAACGCCAGCATCGCGGTCAAGCCGGTGACGCTGCAACCGGACGTGAAGTCGGTCCTGACGCAAGTCGAGCTCAACAACGTCGATGCTGGGATGGTTTACGTGACCGACGTGATGGCCGCGGGGTCGAAGGTCAAGGGCATCCAGATCCCGGCGAACGAGAACGCGTCGACCGCCTACCCGATTGCCACGGTCAAAAGCTCCAGCAACAAGCCGACTGCCAACGCGTTCGCGGCTTACGTCGCATCCCCGGCGGGCCAGAAGGTCCTCGCCGCCGATGGATTCGAGAAGCCCTAGCATCGGCTCGAACTAGGCGTTGGCCGCGTCGGGTGCCGCGAAGCGGCTATCACCGCGTGCCCGGGAGCGCCGGATTGAGCGAGGCGGCGCGCCCAGATCGGCTCCGGTGTCGTTGCTTGCGCCCGGCCTGGTCGCCGTCGCGTTCCTGGTGCTGCCGCTGATCGGACTAGTGTTCCGCGCTCCGTGGGGACGCATCGGACCGGTGCTCAGCGGGTCTGATGCTCTGCAGGCGCTTGAGCTGTCGCTGTGGACCGCCTCTGTGGCGACAGCAGTCGCGCTAGCGATCGGCGTGCCGCTCGCCTGGTTGCTGGCGCGCACGGTCTTTCCTGGTCAGCGCCTTTTGCGGGCGCTGGTGACGCTGCCGCTGGTGCTGCCGCCGGTCGTCGGAGGCGTGGCATTGCTGCTGGCATTCGGCCGCGCCGGGTTCATCGGTCGGCTGCTGAACGACTGGTTCGGACTGACGATCCCGTTCACGCCCATCGCCGTGGTGATGGCCGAGACGTTCGTCGCGATGCCGTTCCTCATTGTGACCGTGGAAGGAGCGCTCCGGTCGGCAGACTTTGGTTACGACGAGGCGGCCGCGACGATGGGCGCGTCGAAGACGACCATATTCCGCCGGGTGACCGTGCCCATGATCGCGCCCTCGCTCGGCGCCGGAGCGGTCCTGTGCTGGGCGAGGGCCCTGGGAGAATTCGGGGCTACGATCACCTTCGCGGGCAGCTTTCCGGGGCAGACGGAGACCATGCCAATAGCGGTGTATTACGCGCTGGAGACCGACCCGGATGCCGCGATCGCGCTGAGCCTTATCCTGCTGTCTGTATCGGTAGTTGTGCTGGTATCGCTACGCGACAGGTGGCTTCGGGGCGGCTCAACTCAGTGACAGGTGAAGGCGCGAATGGCCTGGCGGTTGATGTTCAGGTCCAACGCGGAGCTTTCTTGCTGGACCTGGCTTTCTCAGTAGCACCCGGCGAAGTGATCGGCATACTCGGCCCGAACGGGGCCGGAAAGTCCACGCTGCTTAAAGCGCTGGCCGGATTGATGCCGATCACAGCGGGCCGGGTCGCGCTGTGCGGCGCGGTCCTCGATGACGCGCGGACGGGTGCGTTCGCCGAGCCAGCCGCCCGGCCAGTTGGTTTCGTGTTCCAAGATTACCGCCTCTTCCCGCATCTCAGCGTCCTGGAGAATGTCGCGTTTCCTCCCCGCGCCCGTGGGCTGGATAAGCGCGCGGCCAGAGCAGCCGCGGCAGACTGGCTCGACCGGCTCGGACTCGCAGCGTTTGCAGACCGAAAGCCGGCTGCCCTGTCTGGCGGGCAGGCTCAGCGGGTTGCCCTGGCACGAGCCCTGGCAGGGGAACCCGGATTGCTGCTACTGGATGAGCCGCTGTCTGCTCTGGACGCTGGCACGAGGCTGGATGTGCGGGCGGAACTCCGCGCCCATCTCGCGGACTTCGACGGGCCCTGCCTGCTCGTGACTCACGACCCGCTGGAGGCACTGGTGCTGGCCGACCGGCTGATCGTCCTGGAGGACGGGCGCATCGTCCAGCAAGGCGAGCCGGCACGCATAGCCAGGCAGCCCGCCACCGAATATGTTGCGAAGCTCGTCGGACTGAATCTCTACGAGGGTCGGGTCGACGGCGCGTCCGTCAAGCTCGCCGACGGAGGCACCTTCGTGATCCCCGATCATGACCAGCGTGGCGACGTTCTAGTCTCCGTGCGGCCCTCATCCATAGCCATTAGCCAGCGCCCGCCACAGGCGAGCAGCCCGCGGAATGTCTGGCCGGCTCAGGTGGCCGGTCTCACACTGCTGGCTGACCGGGTTCGGCTGGACCTAGATGGCGAGCCCTCTGCCCTGGTCGATGTCACCCCTGCCGCGGTGGCGGAGCTATCCCTCGAACCTGGCAGCCAGGTCTGGCTCGCGGTTAAGGCCACCGACCTTGAGGTATACGCCAGGGATGCCATCGCTGGGGACGACGCGCCGGAGATGTGACGGGCCTAAGCCGACAGTCGCCGGAGCATCTGGCCGCCGTTAGGTCTCGCTGCCTCTATGGCGCCGTAGCCAGGTCTCGGGCTGGCCTGAGACGGCGGCCATCTGCCGCCAGCTCCAGCCATGAGTCTTACATTGGTCAACGAACTCGGAGATCGAGTCGACGTCAAGATCTGCTGCCACGTCTTGAGCGCGCCGCTGTGCGGCGTCGCGCTTGGCCGCGTGCGGCCGGTACGCCAGTGCGTGTCGCGTAAGCGCAGATCTCACGGTGTGGAAAGACAAGCCCATCTCGCTGGCGATGGCATTGACAGTCATGTGCTCACTTAGGTGGCGCTGCCGGAGGTAGCTAGGTACGTCGGCGAACCCGAGCGAGCGGACCGCCGGAAGCCAGCGTGCATCAAGGGCGTCAGGACTTCGGTGGACGCCGTGTGCGGCCAGTGCCGGGTCCAGCCGCGGCAGGTGCCGGGACAGCCAGTCCTTGTGCAGGCCGCAGGAACGACTGATCGCGGCCAGGCTCCGCCCTGCCCGCGTCTCGTTACGAACGAGTTGGGAGATGTCGGCGTAGCCCAGCCGGTGGGCGACTTGCTCTGCTACGGCGGCGAGGTACCTGTCAGCGCGTTCTCGATTGGCCTTGCCCTGATCCGTGCGCTCGGCAAGAGTCGTAGCCGCCCTGAGCCGCTGACGGCGCTGCTCGGGGAGAGGCCGTCCTCGAGCGGCATCGGCGGCGTGCCGGGTCAGTTCTCCGCTTCGCGCCCGGTCCCGGCCCAGAGCGCTGCCCTCCCGCACAGCCGGCTCGACCACCAGGCGGGCGCTGAACGCGGCCGCCCGCAGCTTACGGGTCTCGGCGCATTCCAGTGACTGGCTGCGCTCAAGACCAAACTCCTCGCAGTACTGCGCCTTTGTCCAGCCGTGAGACGCCAGGTGCGCCGTAACCGACCGGAACATGCGGCCGCAAAGATGGCAGGCAACACGGGAACCGTCGGCGACTACTTTGCCGATCGGCGCAAAGAAAGGCGTCCCGTCGGCGAGAGCGCCCGCGGTCGATTTCAAATCCGAAGTTGTCGGGCCGGCAAGCGCTGAAAAGTCCGGATCTGCTTGCACAATCTAGCCCTCCGCCGCCTGTAGTAACACAGAGACTACTAGCCCTAGCAGAGGCTTGCTATCGCAAGAAATCCCGGCTTATCGCCTGTCCGCCGTTGCCGCGTGCTGCTGCAGCGCGTCGTCGAGGAAACGCAGGGTCGCTGCGACCGTCTCCCAGCGCCACAAGATGACAGTCCGGTCGAATCCCTGGGTCTTGGCAAGTCGTCGCTTGAGGGCAACGGCGACTGGCTCGAGCTGCGCGCGCTGGGCCGTCAGCAACGGCGCCGGATCCGTTCCCGCCCGGTCCAGCAGGGCGAGCTTTACCAGAAGCTCTGACCGGATCTCCCGGTTGTGCCGAGCGGGCTTAGCTATCCAGGCGACCGCTGCGGTACGGCCGGCGTCCGTGGCATCAACAAGCGACCTTACCGGGCCCGCATTCGACGCCTGCAGCTCGACTGTCTCAACCAGCCCGATGTCTTCAAGTCGTTGCAATGCCCGGTAAATGACAGGCTTCGGTACCCGCCATATCTTTCCGAGCTCGCCTTCCCCGGACAAAAGCCTGGCGAGGGCGAAGCCGTGTGAGGGCGCCTCGCATACCAGGCACAGTACGAGCCACTCCGCCAGAGAGAGGCGTGGTTCCACCGGAGCGGCCATGGACTCACCCTACGGCTTGCCGCGCGACCGATGGGGCGGGCAGCTGCCGTCGGCTCCGAGCTGCTACCGCCTGGCGCACGCAGGCTCCTAGACGTCATGGCCAGCGCAGACTTCATAGCTGCCCGGACGATCCCATTTGCCAGCTTTGTCACCAGTTTCGAGAGGCGCCCCTTGGGTCACCGGCGCGGCCAGTTACGGTCGGCCTGTCCGGGGGTAGACATACTGCAACTTCTGCGATGGATCATGACGGCCGAGTCCTCAGGCATGCGCAGGAGCTGCAGCCGAATGACACGGTGGCGGGTGTCTGTAGCTCTTCGAGTAAGCAGGTTCGGGCAGAAGGAATCCTCAGCCACGATCGATAGGAGCGCTTTGAGATGGAACTGAGTGCGCGCAATCAGCTCAGGGGAACCGTCGCGGCCGTAAAGGGCGGCGCCGTCATGGCCGAGGTGACCGTTGATGTCGCGCCTGGGTCGATCACAGCGGCTATTACTGATGCGTCGCGGGACCGCCTCCAGCTCAAGGAAGGCGACTCAGTCTCGGTCATCATCAAGGCCACCGAGGTCATGATCGCAACTCCATGAGATTGGCGGGCCGATCGTAGAGCCGACGGTACCGCCGTCGTCATTCTTGCGGTTCGCGGCGGAGATGAAACAGGCCCGGCGAACTATCAGCAAGGCGCCTGCGGCGGCTAACCCTGCCATCGCTCCTTGTGCGCGAGTGGCTTCTGTAGTCTCATAGAGACTACTGACCAGGTCAGCTTCTCCCTGGCCGGGTTAGCATCCCGAAGCTGCTCGCAGGCTGTCACTGACGGTGCAAACCGCCGAACCCCCGCAGACAAGGAGATGGTCCCTCATGACGGTGACCCTGGACCACAGCGTCGAGGCCTTCATCGGCAACCCGCGCAAGATGTTTATCAATGGCGAGTGGCTCGACGCCGCCTCCGGCAAGACCTTCGACACCCCGAACCCCGCGACCGGCGAGACCCTGGCACGCATTGCGGAAGGCGACGCCGAAGACATCAACCGAGCCGTACGCGCCGCCCGGGCCGCGTTCGAGACCGGTCCGTGGAGCAGGATGACACCATCGGAGCGTGGTCGGCTCGTCTGGAAGATCGGCGATTTAATCCTGGAGCACGTCGGCGAGCTCGCGCAGCTCGAGTCCCTCGACAACGGCAAGCCGTTCCTCGTCGCCCAAGCCGCGGATGTGCCCCTAGCGGCTGACCTGTTCCACTACATGGCTGGCTGGGCAACCAAGATCGAGGGCAGCACCATCGACATCTCGGTGCCGTATATGCCCGGCGCCAACTTCCACTCCTACACGCTGCGCGAGCCCATCGGGGTAGTCGGCCAGATTATCCCGTGGAACTTCCCGCTGCTGATGGCCGCGTGGAAGCTCGGTCCAGCGCTGGCCACCGGATGCACCGTGGTGCTCAAGCCAGCCGAGCAGACTCCGCTGACCGCTCTACGGCTGGCTGAGCTCATCGCCGAGGCGGGCGTACCGGACGGCGTGGTCAACGTCGTGCCCGGGTTCGGAGAGACGGCGGGCGCGGCGCTGGCTGCACACGACGATGTTGACAAGGTCGCCTTCACCGGCTCAACTGAGGTTGGCAAGCTGATCGTGCAGGCGGCAGCTGGCAACCTCAAGAAGCTCACACTCGAACTCGGCGGCAAGAGCCCCAACATCGTGTTCGAGGACGCCGAGGACAATGCCGTCGAAGGCGCGGCCAGTGCCATCTTCTTCAACCACGGCCAGTGCTGCGTCGCCGGCTCACGCCTGTTCGTACATGAGAGCAGGTTCGACGAGGTCGTCGACGGCGTCGCCCAGATCGCCAAGTCCATCAAGCTCGGCTCCGGACTCGATCCCAGCACGCAGATGGGCCCGCTCGTATCCGATGAGCAGTTCCGGCGCGTCACCGGCTTCCTGGAATCCGGCCAGGCCGACGGCGCCACCGCGCTGACCGGAGGCGGCCGCCACGGCGACCGCGGCTACTTCGTCGAACCCACCGTTCTCACCAACACCCGGCCGGACATGAAGGTCGTCAGGGAAGAAATCTTCGGCCCCGTCGTGGTAGCCGAGAAGTTCTCCAGCCTGGACGAGATCGCCGCACAGGCAAATGACACCGCGTACGGCCTCGGCGCCGGAATCTGGACCCGCGACATCTCCAAGGCCCACGCACTCGCCAAGAAGATCCGCGCCGGCACGGTGTGGATCAACTGCTACAACGTCTTCGACGCGTCCCTGCCATTCGGCGGATACAAGCAATCAGGCTGGGGCCGCGAGATGGGCCACGAGGTTTTGAACAACTACACCGAGGTCAAGGCAGTCACCACCTTGCTGTGAGTATGCGCTGGCTGACATCACCGGCCCTGACGGTGTAATGCTGGTCCGCGGCGCGCTGCTGACAGTATGACTCCATGGAACTGTCAGTGCGCCTGTCAGTGATCGGCGTGGTCCGCACCAGCCATCGCGAGCTGGACACCACGCCGATCCAGGCAGGCCTCAACCGCGCCGAGCACGGCACCATCGAGATCGCCGAGCCATACCGGGACGGCCTGGAAGGCCTCGCCGGTTTCGACTTCGCCTGGCTGCTGGCCTGGCTGCACCGCCCGCGCGATCCAGACGGCGACGCCCCGCTGCGGCAGGTCCCGTTCCTCCTCCGTAGCCAGCAGCGCAAGATGGGAATCTTCGCCACCCGGGGGCCCCGACGAGTCAACCCGGTCGGGCTCAGTCTCATCCAGCTTCTGGAAGTGACTGGCCAGGCGATCAAGTTCGCGGGCGTCGACCTCCTCGACGGGACACCCGTCGTCGACATCAAGCCCTACGTCACTAGGTTCGACCGGCCGCCCGGCGATCCGCGGTGCGGCTGGTTCGATGATCTCAGTATTGCTGACGGCACCACACCTGGGCAGCTCGCCCAGCCATGAATCGGAGAGCTTGACGGCGCTTGGGGCGGCCCTGCGGACTACCGAGCGTTCAGACCTGTGTGCCGACTTAGCCGTGTCACGCCGCCGCGGCAGCGGCTGCCGCGGCGGCTGACCGCGCCTCGCGGCCGCTCAGGTCGTGAACGTTGGATCGGCAGGGTGCGGTTTCGCGACGCGGCCCTTGGGCTCCTCCCAGTCTTCGTGCCGGCCGAGCGCGGTGAAGTCGAGCAGCGCGTACGCGCCGATGGTCATGTCGGATCCGCGGGCATAGGTCGAGTACGTGTGGAAAATCTTCTCCCCGTCGGCGAGGAAGCAGCTGTGACCGCCGACCTCGGTGGACTCGTTCACGTCGACCGGCGTGTAGTTGTAGACCGCCGGCGTGACTGACGGGTCGATCGTCACCTGGAAGTCGTAGTTGAAATCAGTGCCGAAGGAGGAGTACCACTCGACTGGCCAGCCCTTGGCCGCCTTTAGCGCGGCGATCTTGGATGCGGGCGCGCGCGATACAGCCGCGTAAGCAGTGTCCCTGGTGCGCAGCTGGGCCAGGATCCCCGCGTTCAGCGCGTTCAGCGAGGCATTGCAACCGGGGCAGATTGTTTCCCAGTCTGGGCCGTACATGACGTGCTGGATGATCAGCTGACTGCAGCCGTCGAACAAGGCGGCCAGGCTGACCTCGCCGTCCGGGCCCTCGAACCGGTAGTCCTTCTCCACCACCGTCATCGGCAGTCGGCGCCGCTGGGCGTTCAGGGCGTCGCGCTGCCGGGTGAACTCCTTCTCGATAGCTAGCAGCTCCTTGCGGGCCGCGAGCCACTCGTCTTGTGTCACTACTGCGGGCAGGCTCATCCGTTCCTCCTGGGCTCTCGGGGCCGGTCGGCGGCCCTCGCGACAACGACGATCGGGCAACGCCCGGATGGACAGGCGCGCGGAAAATCTGGGCGCTGTCCATGCCGGGGTTCGGCCGTCCTCGTTATGACTTCGATCGAACTAGGAACTAATCGCGTAGTGGACAAACGCCCGCCGCCCTGTGGGGCTCACGCCTGACGCGCCGTGGTTACGAACGGCGCGACTGCGCTGACATAGACGACTGATGCCGCGCGCGCCCACGGCAGGCGCGCCTGCGCATCGGCAGGCAATCCGTGATACCACCGGATGACCTGTTGAGGCGACTGCCGGATGACGACCGCGGTGGCTGTCGCGAGCCATTCTCAGTGCTGCAGCGAAGTACAAGACCGGCCTGAGGGAGCACCCAATGAGTACAGCAACCGCTACGCAGAACACCCGGCCCGTGGCAGCACCAAGTCGGCGCGCGCTCTTGACGGGCACCGCGGCTCTGGCTGCATGGTTTGTAGTGATGAATGTCGGCTCGGCGGCAATCGCTTCGATTGCCGGATATCACGGCAGCACCGGGATGTTGTTTGCGCTGAGCATGTCGCCCGGCTACGGGTCGGCACAGGCGCATGGGATTCTGACTGCCCTTGGCCCGCAGGGCCGGGTCGCCAATGCCGCGACGCTGGCGGTGTTCGACGTGGCTTTCCCATTGCTGTATGGGTGGGTTCTGTCGGGCGCGCTGCGCAAGCTCTCGGCGCGCTGGCCGGTGTCCGCCCGGACGCGCACGCGGCTGGCCAGGTTCCCGCTGGTGGCAGTGGCCGCCAACTGGGTGGCCGACGCCTGCATTCTCACGCTGATCGCAACCTTCCCGGCCTCGCTCGGTACGGCGGCGGGCGTCGCCAGCGTTGCGACGACTCTCAAGTTCGCGGTCATGGGAATCGGCGCGGCGGCTGTCGTCATCGGCGGTGCCGCGGCAATCATCGGTCGGCTCCGGCACGCTGGCGCTCGCCGCGCGGGCAGTCCGGCATGACCACATCGTCACCCGCGGATGCCCGCCGCTCTTGCGGCGGGCATCCGCATGTCCCGGCCCGGCCGAGGTGAGACATGGCGTCAGAACAGCTAGCCGGTGACCTGCCTGGCCTAGGCGGCCTGCCAGGCCGTGGCTTGGCCTGGACACGTCAGCACCCAGCGACGACCGACCGCACGCTGACCGCGCTGCTCGCCGTCGTTGCGGTGTCGAGCATCTGGCTGATGCACTGGCCGGGTCCGGCCCGTTACCGTAGCCCGGACGCAGGCGCGGTTGCACTCGCCCTAGCCGTCGTCGCGCCGCTACTGTGGCGCCGGACGAGGCCAGATCTGGTTCTGGTCGCGAGCGGTACTGCACTACTAGCCTACGATGCCCTGAATTACCCGTCTGGCCTGGTGTTCCTGGCCACATTCTGGGCCGTCTACTCCTACGGCTGTCACCGCCGTAGCGACGCTCACTGGCCGCTTGCTTTCTGGATCGCCGCGGTCCTGGCGCACCTGGCCGTTCCCGGCGAGACTAATCCGTCTCAGACAGTGCTCATCTACCTGGCCGCCACAGCCCTTACTTTCATCCGCGGGGACGCTGTGCGGTCCGGCCTGCTCCGCGCCGCGCGAGAAAAGGAGGCACGAGCCTTGCAGGCGGTCAGTGACGAACGGGCACGCATCGCGCGGGAGTTGCACGATGTGGTGGCGCACGCGCTTGGAGTAATCGTCATGCAGGCCGGCGGAGCTGGCGTCGTCCCGAGCCTAGCCGAAGCCGACGCCAAGACCGTGCTAGCTAACATCGAGCGAACGGGCCGGCAGGCGTTCGCCGAGATGCGACGACTGGTCGGGGTGCTGCGCGCTGACGAGGGCGAGGTGGAACTCGCACCGCAGCCGGCCATCGCCGAGATCCCGGCGCTCATCGCCGACGTCGGCTCCGCCGGACTCCATGTGGCGCTGAAGGTGAGCGGCAAGCCGCGAGCCGCGTCTCCCGGAGTCGAGCTGACCGCATACCGCATAGTGCAGGAATCTCTCACCAATTGCCTCAAGCATGCGGCGCCGACGCAGGCGCTGGTCAGCCTTAGCTGGTCCGAGCGGGAGCTGAGCATCGCGATCGAAGATGACGGTCCAGCCCCCGGCGCGCTTCGCAGCCGCCATACGCCGGGCAGCGGCGGCAACGGCATGGCCGGAATGCGCGAGCGCGTCATCCTGTTCGGCGGTCATTTCGAGGCAGGCCCACGAAAAGACGGCGGCTATCGTGTCTCCGTTTGCCTCCCAATCGAGGGGCCGCAATGATGCGCGCTCGCTCGTCTGCAGCTCGGGGATTGCCTTGACCAGCATCAGAGTGCTCATCGCTGACGACCAGGCGCTACTGCGGCAGGGCTTGGTCATGATGATCGGTGCGCAGCCCGACATGGAGGTGGTCGGCGAGGCGACGACAGGCGCTGAAGCCGTGTCCGCCGCATCG
>Ga0126371_10004422_pt1 | contig 12381 bp, 8 predicted proteins | sample PanSoiMetaPlot_4_FD_110145 | JGI IMG/M metagenome (GOLD analysis project Ga0126371, IMG submission 110145) | Tropical forest soil microbial communities from Panama - MetaG Plot_4 | ecosystem: Environmental > Terrestrial > Soil > Tropical forest > Bulk soil | place: Panama | collected 2016-02-17
AAAAATCGTCGTCCCCGCGAAAGCGGGGACCCAGGGCAAGTGACTGAAATCCCTGGGTTCCCGCTTGCGCGGGAACGACGGAAACAGGGTCCGGGTGAGATGGGAGCGGACTTTCCGCACAACCTGGAAAGCGGGAACCCAGGACGAGCGGCGACTTGTTGCCCCTGGGCACCGCTTTCGCGGGGGCGATGACCGGTTCGACATGGTCGGATCACGCTCCAGCCGCGCCCTATTCATTGCGCAGGTATGGGGCCGGCTTCACGCTGAGTGCCCGCCAGGTCCCAACAAATCCGAGAGCGACGGTGAGCGTCGTGGCGAGCAGAACCGTCCCCAATAGTGGCGCCGGGAGGAACACCCACTCCGTGTTCATCAGCCGGGTGACCAGGAACCGCGCGGCGACAGTTCCGAGCGCGGCGGCTACGAGCGCAGCAAATACCCCGATGATGCTATGCTCGATCACGAAGGCGCCGGTGATCCCAGCCCGTGTCGCGCCCAGTACCTTGAGCACTACCGCGTCATAAACCCGGCGATGGTGCCCCGCAGCGACCGCTCCGCCGAGGACGAGCACTCCCGCGCCAACGGTCACGAGAGCCGTCAATCGTATCGCATTCCCGATCATGCCGATGATGCGGTCGACACCCGCAAGAGCTTCGCGAACGTGAATCGCCGAGACGTTCGGGAACCGTTCGGTGACCGCTCGCGCGAAGGTCTCCTCCTCGGTCTCCGGCAGATAGACCGCGGCAAGATGCGTCTGCGGTGCTTGCTCGAGCGTCCCCGGCGCGAAGACCAACGTAAAGTTGATGCCGAGCCGTTCCCATTCGATCGTGCGGAGATTGGCGATGACACCGGTGATCTCGCGCCCGAGCAGGTTGACCGTCATCGTATCTCCGACTTTGAGCCCCATGCCGCGAGCCAAGCCGGCGTCGAAGGAGAGCAGAGGCGGCCCTTGGTAATCGGGTGGCCACCAGGCGCCGGCAGCGAGTCGCGACCCCTTCGGCAGGGTTGCCGAATAGGTCAAGCCACGATCACTGCGCAATGCCCATTGCGCTTCCGGCGCCACGGCTGCCTCTTCGACCGGCACTCCATTCAACCGCGTAATGCGGCCGCGCATCATTGGCACTTGGTCAAACCTTGCGCCAGGCGATCTGTGCACGATTTCGGTGAACCCCGGCAATTGATCCGGCTGGATGTCGATGAAGAAGAAGGCAGGGGCTTGGGCTGGCAGGCGAGCTTCGACCTCTTGGGCGAGATTGCCTTCGACGAGAGCGACGGCGACCAGCACGGTGAGCCCGATGCCGAGTGAGAGCACGATTTGGGCGGTCGGCGCGCCCGGGCGGTGCAAATTGGCGAGGGCCAGGCGCAGCGACGCGCGTCGCGACCGCGCTAGTTTCCCGGCCAGCCAAACGATAAGCGCTCCAGCTCCGCGGAAGAATGCAAAAGCGGCAATTGCCCCACTTACAAACCACAGCGCGATGGTTCGGTCTTGCGAGGTGAGGATTGCGAGCGCCGCGAGCGCAAGTCCGAGAATCACTGTGGCCGCGAAAATTGTCATCGGGATGCGGCGACGCGCCCGATCCACGATATCGCGGAACAACGCGCCGGCCGGAATGCCACGAACGCCTGCCAGCGGCCAGAGCGAGAAGACGAGTGTCGTCAGGAGGCCAAACAACGCGGCCAGAGCCAGTGGTGCGGGGTAAACGGCGAAGCGTACCGAGACCGGAAGCACGCGTGCGAGAAATGGCGCGGCAGCGATCGGCGCCAAAGCGCCGAGCACGACCGAAGCGGCGATGCCGAGTGTCGCGAGGATAAGGGTTGCGAAGAAATACGCCGAGAAGACGAGTCGGGACGAGGCGCCCACGCATTTGAGGATCGCGATGGTTTTCGTCTTCCCGGCAATATATCCGGAAATCGCATTGCCAATCCCGACGCCGCCGACAAGCAGCGCGGTCAACCCGACGAGGCTCAGAAAAAGGCCCACGCGATCGATCAAGCGTTGGAGCGATGGAGAGGCGTCGTTGAAGCTGCGGAGCTGCCAACCCGCCTCGGGAAAGGCGGCCCGTGCTTTCTCCGCCCACATCGCCGGATCGACACCGGGAGAGAGCCGCACTCGATAGTGATAGTTTACTAGCGCACCCGGCTGGATTAATCGGGTATCAGCGAGCGCCTCGGCGGCAATTAGCGCGCGCGGACCAAAGATCAGCCCGCCCATGGCGGCATCCGGCTCGCGCACTACCGTCGCGCGAAGCTCGAGCACCGCATCTCCGATCTTGATGCTGTCGCCAATCGCCAGACCGAGCCGATCGAGGATTGCTGGGTCGACGGCGACGCCGTATCTGCTGCCCTTTCGGCAAAGCGCGGCGGCGAGGCTTTGTACGGGGGACAAAACGACCTCGCCGTAAAGAGGGTAGGCGGAATCCACCGCTTTGAGCTCGATCAGGCTGCGCCGCTCGCCATCTTGGGTGCGCGCCATCGCCCGCATCGTGCTGATCTCAGAGACCGCTCCGTTCTGGGTCAGGAATTCGCGCGCTGCGGCGTCAGCCGGACGGTAGGCTAAGCGTGCCTCTACGTCGCCACCGAGGAGGTCTTTGGCGTCTGCCTTGATCCCGGTGGTAACCGAAGCGGCGATCGACCCGATTGCCGCGATCGCGGTGACGCCGAGGACGAGGCACGCGAGAAACACTCCCAACCCCCGGACACCGCCACGAAGCTCGCGCCGGGCGAGCCGTAGAGAATAAAGCGGCGCCGCGCCGGTCAACCCGCGCGCCGGGCGGTCCCGGCTCGTAACGGGGCGGCGCGTCTGTCTTCGACGATCCTGCCGTCGAAGAGGCGAACCTGGCGCTCACACCGTTGAGCAGTGCTTTCGTCGTGGGTCACCAGCAGCAATGTCGTTCCGTAGCGGGACTGGTGCTCGAACAAGCAATCAATGACGAGGCGACTGGTGGCGCCATCGAGATTGCCGGTTGGCTCATCGGCGAGCAGCAGCTTAGGCCGAGCAATGAATGCGCGGGCGATTGCTACGCGTTGCTGCTCCCCGCCGGAGAGCTGACCAGGGTAGTGGGTCAGACGATGGCCAAGACCAACTACCGCAAGGGCTTCTTCTGCAGCGTTAAAAGCGTCGCCCCGACCAGCGAGTTCTAGCGGTATCGCGACATTTTCCAATGCCGTCATTGTCGGGATTAGATGGAAGGACTGGAATACGATTCCGATGCGCGTACGACGCAAGACCGCAAGCGCGTCCTCGGAGAGTGTGCTGAGATCGGTCCCGTCGATCCACACCCTTCCTGCGCTCGGACGTTCCAATCCGCCGAGGACCATAAGCATCGTCGACTTGCCCGAACCGGAAGGTCCGACGATGCTCAGCGTCTCACCCGGCTCGATCACAAGCGAGATGCCGCGCAGAATGTTGACGGGGCCCGCTGCGCTCCCCAAAGTCAGATGCACGTCTTCGAGCACCACGAGCGGGCTGCCGGCATGAAGCGAGGAGGTCATACTCCGTCCAAATCACATAGGGCGCAGCAGACCGACCCGCGTGATGCACCGCGCGGCTGCCGGCACCGAGACTTTCGACGATATGGCCTGACGATCCGGGCTTTCAACGCCGTGCGACGAATGCGCGATGACTCGACCCTTCCGATGAGGGCCTTCCCCCTCTCCGCGCCTGAGGGGGAAGCGGTGCATCGAGTTTGTCGCGCGCGCTGCATGTGGGCAGAGAAACGGAGTAAGGCGGGCAGCGCCGCCAAAGCCTTTTTCGTCGCGCTCTCGATGGGGCTGACTTTCGCCGCGAGTTCGGCTTTGGCGCGTGACCCGGTAATCCTCGACTTCGGCGACAGCCTGACCGCTGGTCTCGGGTTACCCGCCGACGAAGCCTTCCCCGCCCAGCTCGAGGCGTGGCTGCGCAAGGGTGGGACCAAAGCTCGGGTCATCAATGCCGGGGTTTCCGGAGATACGACCGCGGGAGGTCTGGCGCGGCTCGACTGGGCGCTTGCCGATCACCCGGATCTCGTCATCCTAGCGCTGGGCGCCAACGACGCGCTACGCGGCATCGATCCGTCGACAGTCCGAGACAATCTTGACAAAATGATCGGGAAGATCGAGGCCACCGGCGCCAAAATGCTGCTCGTCGGCATGCTCGCGCCGCCAAATTGGGGCGAAGAATACAAAAGCGCATTTGATCGGATTTTCCCCGATCTTGCGCGCAACCATCATTTGCCGCTCTATCCGTTTTTTCTTGAGGGTGTGGCGATGAAACGGGATCTCAACCAACCCGATGGACTCCATCCGAACGAGCGCGGTGTCGCGGTGCTCGTCGACAAAATTGCACCGGTCGTGGCCGATCTTATTCCCGGTGCGTCATGAGCGCGGCGTTCGCGGCGTCGGTGGCCGTTGGGGATCCAGACGGCCTCGCTGCGCAATGCGTCGCCTCGATCGCACCGGTCGAGGGGGCCAATCTAGGGCTCCTCTACGTAACCGAACCTGTCGCGGAGGCGATGCCAGATTTGGTTCGCGCACTTACCCACCACACAGGGATAGATTCCTGGGTCGGAGGCGTAGGGCTGGGGGTGTGTTCGCCGACAGAAGAGATTTTCGATAAGCCTGCCGCCGTTGCGATGACCGCCGCGTTACCGCCGGACGGTTTCCGGGTTTTCGCAGCCACCCATGACCCCGGGTCGGATCTGCCGCGCCGGCACGCTGCGTGGATCGAAAATTCGCAACCGACATTGGCGCTGATCCACGCCGACCCCCGCTGCCCCGACCTGCCAAAGGCGGCGATTGACATGGCGGCGGCAAGCGGCGCTTTCCTGGTCGGCGGTCTGGTGTCGCATCGCTGCGCCAACCCGCTGTTAGCCCAAACGCCCGACAGGGACGGCCCCGACAGCAATGGATTGTCCGGGGTGATGCTATCAGCCGAGGTAGCAGTCGCGACCGGCTTGACGCAAGGCTGTATGCCGATCGGGCCCGTGCACCGGATCGACGACGCGCGTGACAACGTCGTCATGGTCATTGACGGGCGCCCGGCACTCTCGGTCTTCATGCAGGACATCGGGCCTGGGCTCGCCAGCGATCTGCGCCGCGTCGGCGGGCTGATATTTGCGGGGCTTCCCGTCGCGGGGTCCGACACCGGGGACTACCTCGTCCGCAACCTGCTCGCGATCGACCCCGGGCGGGGTTGGCTCGTCCTCGGCGCAGAGGCGGCAGCGGGTGATGCGATTCTATTTTGCCGGCGCGACCCCGAGAGCGCGCGGCGGGACATGGTTCGCATGGTTCGGCAACTGGCAGGGAGGCTCAGAACTCCACCGAAGGCGGGCGTCTATGTCAGCTGCGTCGCGCGCGGAGCGGCTCTGTTTGGTGATCCAGGCGTCGAAACCGCACTGATCCGCGAATCTCTCGGCGACTTCCCGTTGGTCGGGTTCTTCGCCAACGGCGAAATTTCGCGCGACCGGCTCTACGGCCATACCGGTGTACTCACACTCTTTACGTGAATCAGTGATGACAGGCTAGTGGCGGATGGCATGTTGCGCTTGTTTGTCGGAATCGAGTTTCCGCCGGAACTCAAATTGCGGCTCTCTTTATTGTGCTCGGGAATTCCCGGCGTAAAGTGGGTCGAACCTGGCAATTTCCATCTCACGTTGCGCTTTATTGGCGAGATCAGCGAGGACATAGCCGCTGACGTAGATGACACGTTATCGCGGTTACGGGCTCGTCGCTTTACACTACAGATCGCCGGAACGGGGGTGTTTGGGGGCGGTGACAAGCCGAGAAGCCTGTGGGCCGGCGTTGAGCGCACCCCCGAACTCGTCGGGTTGCGCGACAAAATCGAGCAGGCGCTGATCCGCGTCGGACTAGCGCCGGAGCCCCGCAAATTCGCGCCTCATATAACCCTGGCGCGCCTGCGCGATCCGCCGCTCGACAAGTTACGTGAATTCCTCGTGTCGAATGCGCAATTCCGGGCTGAACCGCTTGCGGTTAACGAGTTTTGCCTGATTGCCAGTTTCCAGACCAAATCTGGCGCGGTCTATGAGGATCAAGCCGACTACCCGCTGCATTAGGCGGAAAGGAAAGGGAGATGGCTTACTGGCTGTTGAAATCCGAACCCTCCAGCTATTCCTGGGACCGGCTAGTCGCTGACGGTCGAACCCATTGGGACGGAGTCCGTAACGCGCAGGCCCTGAACAATTTGCGGGCCATGACCCGCGGGGACCGTGCGTTCTTCTATCATTCGAACGAAGGGAAAGAAATTGTCGGCATCGTCGAAGTGATAAAGACGTTCTACCCGGATCCCAACGATAAGAGCGGCAAGCTTGGCATGGTGGACATCAAGCCGGTAACGCCGGTTGGAACATCTGTTGGCCTGCCCGCAATGCGCGCAAATCCTGAGCTCGCCGGCCTTTCTCTGTTGAAACAATCACGACTATCGGTCTGCCCGGTGACGGAACGCGAATGGGCTGCACTCTGCGAAATGGCCGGCGTCCCCACATGATTTCCCACACATGAATTTGCACCGGTCCGGTTACGTTCGGTTACGCGGAATTACAAAAATTTACGCTTTGAGTGTTAATGATGGCGTCATTATATCGCACAGCATTCTTGTAAAATTTGTATCGCCCGAAAGTGCCGACCACCATGCTCCATCACATTGTTGAAACCGAGGCGCGCTTCCCGCTGAACGTGACTGCCGCATATGGTGGCCCGATCCGGCGCCATCTAGCGATCGTCGACCACAACCGATTGCGATGCGACTGCCTTAAACTGGCGCTTGCACACCAGCCGCGCCGCTGGCGGGTCACCGATGTGATGCTGGCGGCGGAATTGGCAAAACTGGTACGCCACGGCGAGGAATTCGATGTGATCCTCGTCGGGGGATCGACCGGTGCGCATATAGACTTGGCGGATATTACCCTGCTGGCTGCGGCGGCACCGCAGACCCCCATCCTCGTGGCTGCGGAATGCGACGACCCAGAACGCGCGCACGCGATTCTTCGAGCCGGTGCCCGTGGCTTCCTGCCGACGAGTCACAGCCTAAAGGTCCTGATGGCTGCGCTTGAGCGGGTCCGCACCGGGGGGACTTACGTCCCGTTGGCTTTGACCGAGGCAGCCCCGTCAGCAAATGTCGGGCGGGCGCAGCGCACGCCGTGGCGGGAGCTGACCCGCCGCCAGCGCGATGTCTTGGAGCTGATCGCGGAAGGCAAGTCCAACAAATTGATCGCGGACGCGCTAAGAATGTCTGAGAGCACGGTCAAAGCGCACGTCAAGCAGATCATTCGCCGCCTCAATGTTGCCAACCGGACGCAAGCGGCACTGCTCGCGATGCGTGCGAGTGCGGGTTGATTGGCAAGGGCGGCCGCGGAAGAGGTATTGTGACAACTTAGCTGGGCAGAATATCCTCGGTTTATTGGTAAGGCGGCATTAGCGCCGACAGCCGAGGAGGAAGCCTATGTCCGGCCGGAGTGTCATTCCAATCTCTGCCCACCCGTCAGCGGGCAAGATCAGCGAAAGCGAATATTTCCGGCTCTATCAGCAGTCCCTCGCGGAGCCTGACCGATTCTGGGCCGAGCAGGGAAAACGGATCGATTGGATTCGGCCGTTTACCAAGGTCCGAAACGCCTCGTTTGGGGGCGACGTTCGTATCGCTTGGTACGAGGACGGGACGCTAAATGCGTCCTACAACTGCATCGACCGCCACTTGCCGAGGCGCGGTGAGCAAACTGCGATCCTGTGGGAGGGCGACGACCCTCGAGAAGATCGACGGGTCACTTATCGTGAACTGCACGAGGCGGTGTGCCGATTTGCTAACGTCCTGAAGGCTCGCGGCGTCCGCAAAGGCGATCGCGTCACGATTTATCTGCCTATGATCCCTGAGGCTGCGATTGCAATGCTGGCCTGCGCTCGCATCGGTGCAATCCATTCCGTCGTGTTTGGCGGCTTCTCGCCAGACAGTCTCGTCGGGCGTATTCGAGATTGTCGTTCGACGGTGCTCATCACCGCTGATGAGGGGCGGCGCGGCGGTCGCGCAATACCGCTCAAGCGCAATGCGGATAATGCGTTGCGGCACTGTCCGGAAGTGCGTGACGTCATCGTCGTCCGCCATACCGGAGGCGAAGTCGATTGGTCGGAAGGGCGCGACCTCTGGTACCACGAGGCGTGTGCCACGGCTGCGCCGGATTGCCCGCCCGAAACGATGTCGGCAGAGGACCCGCTGTTCATCCTTTACACTTCCGGCTCGACTGGCCAGCCGAAAGGGGTCTTGCATACAACCGGCGGCTATCTCGTCTATACCTCGATGACGCATGAATACGTCTTCGACTACCGTGACGGCGAGATCTATTGGTGCACCGCCGACGTCGGCTGGGTCACAGGCCACAGTTATATAGTATATGGGCCCCTCGCAAATGGCGCGACGACCCTAATCTTCGAAGGAGTACCGAATTACCCGGACCCCTCGCGGTTCTGGCAGGTCGTCGACAAACACAATGTCAGCATCTTTTATACTGCCCCGACGGCGATCCGTGCGCTGATGCGCGAGGGCGAAGATTACGTCCGGCGGACCAGGCGGCGCTCCTTGCGCATCCTCGGCACGGTTGGCGAGCCTATCAATCCGGAGGCGTGGCTCTGGTATTATGATCATGTCGGCGACCAACGTTGCCCGGTCGTCGACACGTGGTGGCAGACCGAGACGGGGGGGATCTTGATCACCCCGATCCCCGGTGCGACGCCCTTAAAACCAGGATCAGCGACCCGCCCTTTCTTTGGGGTCGAACCAGTAATCGTGGATAATGACGGAAAGCTTGTCGACGGCCCTGGTGAGGGCAATTTGTGCCTTGCCCATGCCTGGCCGGGAATGATGCGCACGGTTTTTGGTGACCATCAGCGCTTCGTCCAGACTTATTTCACGCACTTTCCGGGGATGTATTTTACTGGGGACGGTGCGCGACGCGATGAGGATGGGTTCTACTGGTTGACGGGTCGGGTTGATGATGTGATCAACGTCGCCGGTCACCGGCTCGGTACCGCCGAGGTCGAGAGCGCGCTCGTCGCCCACCCAAAGGTTGCCGAAGCGGCCGTCGTCGGGTATCCGCACGAGATTAAGGGCCAGGGCATTTATGCCTATGTGACGTTGAAGGTCACCGAAGCGCCGAGCGAGGAGTTGCGGCGGGAGCTCGTGGCCTGGGTGCGGCAGGAGATCAGCCCGATTGCCGCCCCCGACTTCTTGCAATGGGCTCCGGGTCTGCCAAAGACGCGCTCTGGCAAGATCATGCGACGCATCCTGCGCAAGATCGCAGCAAACGAGCACGACACCCTCGGTGACGTGACTACGCTGGCCGATCCCGCGGTCGTCGATGAACTTGTCGAGAATCGGATGAGCCCGGGCGCATAACACCTGCTAGTGCTTGCTGGCGCCATCCAGTGCTTGGCGCAGTTGGCGCGCGGCGACGACGAGCATCGCCAAGTCAGGGGTGACGTCAGCGCGCAGCTCGCGCAGCAGCGGTTCGGTATGGACGAGAACCGCCGCATGCCCTGCCGACCAGGCGCCGACAGGGTCCGATTGCGCGGCAAACTCGCTGGTCAGGACGCTCGATGCGAGGTCGGCTTGGAGCGCCGCGAGATCGTCGACAATCACCTCGACGGCCTGCTTCTGCCAGGAGGTTTCGGCAATCAGCCGAGGTGCGGCCGCCTGCATCTCGTCAAACGCAAACCGGGCGCCAACACCGTAATAGACCCGGGCGGCACGCTCGAGTGGGCTCCCCGACCGCTCGGCTAGATCGGCTATTTCAAGAGCGGCGGCGAGGAATATCGAGCCGCCCAGTCGGCCGGCTAGAGCCGGCGGTACACCCGCTTCCGTGAAGCGCGAGCTGCGCTCCGCGATGACAGCGCGATCGCGCGGCGGCAACAGCTCGGCCAGAGATATGGCCAGAGCGCTGGTACTGGGCCCAAGCCGAGCGATCTCACTCCTGAGCTCCAGGCGCTCGTGAAAAAGTAGCCAAACAGCGGCGCGTTCGATGAGATCATCGATCTCGATCAGCATGTCGATTTGGATTTCCGCCGTAACCTTATTGTCCAGCGCCTCGATTTCGCCCCATAGCTCGCGGAGCCCAAATACCTCACGCACGATTGAGTAAGCCCGGGCGATGTCCGGCGTCGATCGACCGGTGCGCGCGCGCATGTCATGAATGAATGTGATCCGGGACCGATTGACGAGCTCGTTCGTGAGGGTTGTCGCGACAATCTCGCGACGCAGCGGATGGGCGGCGATCTGTGCGGCGACACGGTCGCGCGCTGCCTTCGGAAAATAATCGCAGAGCTGTTTCGCCAGTTCCGGCATATCTGGGAGATCCGATGCCAGCAGGTCCTGGTAAACCGTCATCTTTGCGTAAGCAAGGAGCACCGCCAGCTCAGGCCGGACGAGCCCACGACCCTGAGACAACCGGGCGGCCAGCGTGTCGTCATCGGGCAGGTACTCGAGCGCACGAGGTAATCGCCCGGAGCGTTCGAGGTCACGCATCATTCGAAGCTGTCGGTCGACCGAAACGAGAGCTCGCGCTTCCGCGACTGACAGCGCTTCTCCTTGCAGGTAGTTGTCCCGCAACACCAACAAACCGACATCCTCGGCCATCGCGGCGAGGAGGGGCTCGCGTTCTTCGGATGCGATCGCTCCGGAGGCAATCGCGCGATTGAGCAGGATCTTGATGTTGACTTCGTGATCCGAAGTGTCGACGCCCGCCGAGTTGTCGATCGCATCGGTGTCGATGCGGCCGCCCGAGAGCGCGAACTCGATCCGTCCCCGTTGGGTTACTGCCAGATTCGCGCCCTCGCCTACCACTCTCGCGCGAATTTGGTCGCCATTTATGCGCAACGCGTCGTTGACACGGTCGCCGACTTCGGCATGCGTCTCGTTGGCGGCCTTGACATACGTCCCGATCCCCCCGAACCACAGCAGATCGACCGGTGTCATTAACAGTTTACGGATCAGATCGGCAGGGGTTAGGTGGTCGCCCTCTATGTCGAAAGCGCGCTTCATCTCGGGGCTGATCGGGATCGATTTGACGCTGCGCTCGAACACGCCACCCCCTGTGGATATCAACCCTCGATCGTAATCGGCCCAACTCGAACGCGGTAAGCGAAATAGCCGCAGCCGCTCGTCGAAGCTCCGCTCTGCATCCGGATCCGGGTCAACGAAAACATGCCGGTGATCGAAGGCGCCCAGCAGCCTCAGATGATGCGACATGAGCATGCCGTTCCCGAAGACGTCGCCAGACATGTCGCCGATGCCGATCACGGTCAGATCAGTTGCAGCAATATCCCACCCAAGTTCGCGGAAGTGGCGCTTGACGAGCTCCCAAGCGCCGCGCGCTGTGATGCCCATCGCCTTGTGGTCGTACCCTGTCGAACCTCCGGAGGCGAAGGCGTCACCGAGCCAAAACCCATACTCCTCCGAGATCGCGTTCGCGAAATCGGAGAAGGTCGCGGTGCCCTTGTCGGCTGCGACGACCAGGTAAGGATCGTCCCGGTCATACCGAACGACCCGTGGCGGTGGCACGATGCGATGCTCAGTCGGCCCTTCAGCAACGATATTGTCGGTGAGGTCGAGCAGCCCTCGCATAAAAAATTTGTAGCATTCGACGGCTTCGCTCTGGAGCGCGTCCCGAGATGGTGGCGGCTGCTTGACGATAAAGCCGCCCTTTGCCCCGACCGGCACGATCACCGCGTTCTTGACTGTCTGCGCTTTCATGAGCCCGAGGATTTCGCTGCGAAAATCCTCCTTGCGTTCGGACCAGCGGATGCCGCCGCGGGCAACCTTGCCGGCCCGCATGTGTACGCCCTCAACGCGCGGACTGTAGACATAGATCTCAAAGAGAGGCCGCGGCAGCGGAAGTATATCGATCTCGCTGCTGGCGAGCTTTACTGCCAGATAAGGCTTCGTCTCTCCGGAAGGCAATGCCTGGAAGTAGTTCGTGCGCACTGTCCTGAGGATTAGCATCAAGTAGGTGCGCAAGATTCGATCTTCGTCGAGGCTGCTCACCGCGTCGAGAGCATGATCGATCGCCTGAATTTCCGCGATCGAGGCCAGCGAGGATTCGGCCCGCTCAGGATCGAAGCGAGTTTCGAAGAGGCGGACGAGCCGACGGGCAATATCGGGATGGCCGCTCACCGCATCTTCCGTATACGCCTGACTGAAGATCGGGGCTGCCTGCCGCAGTAATTTCGCGTAGAGCCGCAGCACCGTCACCTGACGCGCCGAGAGCCCTGCAGCAAGAACGAGCCGATTGAACCCGTCATTCTCGATTCTGCCCGTCCACGCTGAGGCGAGTGCCTCTTCGAAACGCGCCGTGATTGCTGACGAAACAGACGTCAAAAGGCCGACGCCGAAGAGCTGAAACTCATGGA
>Ga0126371_10004423_pt1 | contig 12381 bp, 9 predicted proteins | sample PanSoiMetaPlot_4_FD_110145 | JGI IMG/M metagenome (GOLD analysis project Ga0126371, IMG submission 110145) | Tropical forest soil microbial communities from Panama - MetaG Plot_4 | ecosystem: Environmental > Terrestrial > Soil > Tropical forest > Bulk soil | place: Panama | collected 2016-02-17
CACGACCGGCAGGATTCCCGTGGGCACGTGGCAGGAACGCCCGTCGGGCCGCCGCCCGCCCCGCGACCGCCAACCTCCCGACCACCCGACTCCGGACCGCCGACTCCTCAGCCGCCAGATACGACCTGAGCAGCGCGCCCAGGTCTGCCTGAGCATTGGCAAACGGCAACGGACCTTGACCCGACCAGGACGCGATGCTACTTGACTTCGATACGGAGGGACGAAATGTCGATAATTGAAGCCCAGGGTCTGGCGCGCACGTTCACCAGCCGGAAGCGCAAGGTCGAAGCGGTCCGCGGCGTGGACCTGACCGTCAGCGGCGGCGAGATCGTGGGCTTCCTCGGCCCGAACGGCGCTGGCAAGACGACGACGCTGCGGATGCTGACCACGCTGCTGCGGCCAACCGCGGGCACCGCTACGGTTGCCGGATCCGACCTGCTGCGCGATCCCGCGGGAGTCAGGCGCAGGATCGGCTACGTGCCGCAGGCCATCGGCGTCACCGCGGGCGGCACCGACCCCAACTGCACGGTCACCGAAGAACTGACCATCCAAGGCCGGGTCTACCGGATGTCGGCCAACGACGCGACCGTCCGCGCGAGGCTTCTGACCGACCAACTCGACCTGACCGGCCTCGAGTCCAGGCAATGCAAGACGCTGTCGGGCGGCCAGCGCCGTCGGCTGGACATCGCGCTCGGGCTGATTCACTCGCCCGCTGTGGTGTTCCTCGACGAACCGACGACCGGGCTTGACCCGCAAAGCCGCAGCAACCTGTGGGACCACATCGCCGGGCTGCGCGAGAAGCTCGGCACCACGATCTTCCTGACCACGCACTACCTGGAAGAGGCGGATGCGCTGTGCGACCGGGTAATGGTCATCGACCACGGCAAGATCATCGCCGAGGGCGTGCCTGACGACCTCAAGCGCAGGATCTCCGGTGACGTCGTCACGCTGTCGGTCAACGGCGACGCGGGCAAGGCCCAGGCGATACTCGCCGATCACCAGGGGGTGCGCGAGATATCCATCGACGGCAAGGCGATCAGGATGACCGTCGAGCACGGCGAAGAGGCGCTGCCGGGAATGCTGCGCGCCCTTGACGAGCAGGACATCACGCTGAGGTCGATCCAGCTGGCGCGGCCGACGCTTGATGACGTCTTCCTGACGCTGACCGGGCGGTCGCTCCGCGACGACTCTCCCTCCGCTAACGGCAACGCCGACGAATCACAGGACTCATCCGCACAAGCGACGCAAAGCCAAGAAGGCGCCGGGCCCGCTGCCGGCGCCAGTGACCGCGAGCTTGCCGACGTTGGTCGCACAGGACGGAGATAAATGATGAGCGCGACAGTGACGACCACAACGGACTCGACGTCGCAGCAAGACCCCGGCGTCCAGGCGGAGCGGCGGCAACCAGCGCTGCTCAACTTCTTCAGTGACACCTGGCTGATCTTCGGCAGGCAGATGCGGCTCTCGTTGCGCAACCCAGCCTGGGTGATCATCGGCTTGATCCAGCCGATCTTGTACCTGGCGTTCTTCGGGCCGCTGCTCGCCAGGATCGCCAGGGCAGGCGGGCTCGGCGTCTCCGCAAGCAACCCTTACAGCTTCTTCGTGCCTGGTCTGCTGATCCAGCTTGGCCTGTTCGGCGCGGCGTTCGTCGGGTTCTCGATCATCGCCGACTGGCGCGCGGGAGTCATCGAGCGGTTCAGGGTCACCCCGGTGAGCAGGATGGCTCTGCTCGCCGGCCGGGTGCTGCGGGATATGGTGACGCTGACCGTCCAGGCCGTCGTGCTGGTCCTGGCCGGGCTGGCGTTCGGCCTTCGGGCACCAGTCGGCGGCGTGCTGATCAGCCTCGGCTTCGTCGCCGTGGTCGCCGTGACGCTCTCAGCTGTGTCCTACTCGGTTGGCCTGCTGCTCAAGAGCGAGGACGCGCTCGCGCCGTTGCTCAACATGGTCATGGTGCCGCTGATGCTCCTGTCAGGGATCATGCTGCCGATGACGCTAGGCCCGCACTGGCTTCGCGCGGTCGCGAAGGTGACGCCCTTTGGCTACATCATCAACGCGATGCGCGACGCGTTCGCCGGCCACTACTTCAACACGATCATGGTCGAGGGAATCTCGGTGTCGATCGGCATGGCGATAATCTGCCTGTGGCTGGCCAGCCGCGTCTTCATCAAGGAAAACGCCTAGCAACCCGCACCAAGCTCCGCAGCGTGGCCAGGTCGAGCTCGGCCAGCGAGCGCACAATCAGCCGCCCAGGCTGCTCTGTGACGGGTGCCAGGCCAGGCACGGCCACGGTCACGCAGCCAGCCGCCTCCGCCGAGGCAACACCGTTAGGTGAGTCCTCGAGCGCCACACAGCACCTGGGGTCGGCGCCTAGCAGCCGAGCGGCCAGCTGGTAGGGCTCCGGGTCAGGTTTCGGGTTGCGCACGTCAGCCCCCGACACGATCACGTCGAACGCCACGCCGTGCCGCGCCAGCGCCCCGAGCACAGCGTCAACGATGACCCGCTCCGACGAGGTGACCAGCGCATAAGGCAGCTCGGCGGCCCGTACCGCGCCGACCAGTTCGAGCGCCCCTGGCAGCGGCGTGACATCGCTGGAGCTGAGCAGGTCGGCCATGCCGCCGAGCAGCCAGTCAGCGACCTCAGCCTCGGTGGCAGCGGCGCCTGGCCCGCTGGCCCTGTCGAGCAGGTAGCCGACGGTGCGCGGCAATGAGCCGCCGACCAGCGCGCGCTGGTCAGCGGCCGTCCACTCGCCGCCGAGCCTAGCCATCACCGAGCTTTCGACCTCGAACCAGAGCGGCTCGGTATCAACGAGCAGTCCGTCCATGTCGAACAGGACTGCCTGCAGCATGTCAGGTGGCCGGTCGGCACCGGTCTGACTGATTACAGGGCGCATCAGGTGCTGAAGTACTTCGCCTCTGGATGGTGCACGATCAGCGCGTCGGTTGACTGCTCAGGCGCCAGCTGGAACTCCTCTGACAGCGTCACCCCGATCCGCTCCGCGTCGAGCAGCCGCATCACCTTGGCCCTGTCCTCAAGATCCGGGCAGGCCGGGTACCCGAACGAGTACCGGCAGCCCTGATAGCCCACGCGCAGGATCTCGTCGAGCTCGGCCGGATCGGCGCCGCCGATTCCCATCGCATCCCTCACCCGGGCGTGCCAGTACTCGGCGAGCGCCTCGGCCAGCTGCACGGACAGCCCGTGCAACTCCAGGTAATCGCGGTAGGCGTGCTTGGCGAACAGCTCGGCGGTGGCTTCGCTGATCTTCGGCCCGATCGTGACGAGCTGGAACGCGACCAGGTCGGTCTGCCCCGACGAGGCCGGCTTGAAGAAGTCGGCCAGGCACAGCCGCCTGTCCCTGCGCTGGCGCGGGAACGTGAACCGCTCACGCTCGGCGCCAGTGTCGTCGAACACGATCAGGTCGTCGCCGTCACTGACGCACGGGAAGTAGCCATGCACCACGGCGGCCTGGAGCATTCCCTCGGTCAGCACTCGGTCGAGCCACATCCGCAGCCTCGGCCTGCCTTCGATTTCAGCCAGCTCGTCACGGCTGGCCCCTGACCCGCCCCTGGTGGGCTTGAGCCCCCACTGGCCGAGAAACAGCGCCCGCTCGTCCAGATAGCTCGCGTAGTCGGCAAGCGGTATTCCCTTGACCACACGGGTGCCGACGAAAGGCGCTGCCGGCACGGGTACATCGACCGCTACGTCTGAACGAACCAGCCTCCGTACTGCCGTCCCCGCAGGCTGGTCGCCAGCCGCATCGGCCGACTCCGCCTGATCGCGGGAAGGCGGCCGCACCCTGCGCTCGCGGAGCGCAGGCAAGCTTGCTCCCGGCACGCCCCGCTTGACAGCCATCGCCGCGTCCATCAGCCGCAAGCCTTCGAAGGCGTCTCTGGCGTACCTGACCTCGCCTTCGAATAGCCCGGCCAGGTCCTGCTCCACGTAGGAGCGGGTAAGCGCGGCGCCGCCGAGCAGCACAGGCCACCTGGCAGCCAGGCCGCGCGAGTTCAGCTCGGCGAGATTGTCGCGCATCACGACCGTGGACTTCACCAGCAGGCCGGACATCCCGATCACGTCGGCGTCGTGGTCGATCGCTGCCTGCACGATCGCCGAGATCGGCTGCTTGATGCCGATGTTGACGACGTCGTATCCGTTGTTGGAGACGATGATGTCGACCAGATTCTTGCCGATGTCGTGCACGTCGCCCTTGACCGTGGCCAGCACGATCTTGCCCTTGCCCGCCTCGCCTGACCGCTCCATGTGCGGCTCGAGGTAGCCGACGGCCGCCTTCATGACCTCGGCGGAGGTCAGCACGAACGGCAGCTGCATCTGCCCTGAGCCGAACAGATCGCCGACCGTCTTCATGCCGTCAAGCAGGATGTCGTTGACGATCTCAAGAGCGGGCCGGTCCCGCAGCGCCTCGTCCAGGTCGGCCTCGAGGCCCTGCCGCTCGCCGTCGATGATGCGGCGCTTGAGCCGCTCGGCGAGCGGCAAGCTCAGGAGCTCGGCGGCGCGGCTGGCCTTGAGCGACGCGGTGCTGACGTCCGCGAAAAGGTCGAGAAGCTTGGCGAGCGGATCGTAGCCGGCTCTCCTGCGGTCATAGACCAGGTCGAGTGTGACCTGCAACTGCTCGTCAGGTATCCGCGAGATCGGCATGATCCGGGCGGCGTGGACGATCGCTGAGTCGAGCCCGGCGCGTACGCACTCGTCGAGGAAGACCGAGTTGAGCACCGCCCTGGCCGCCGGGTTGAGGCCGAAGGAGACGTTCGAGACTCCCAGCGTGGTCTGCACGTCCGGATAGCGGCGCTTGACCTCGCGTATCGCCTCGATCGTCTCGATGGCGTCCCGCCTGGTCTCCTCCTGGCCGGTTGCGATCGGGAAGGTCAGGCAGTCGACGATGATGTCGGACTGCCGCATGCCCCAGTTGCCGGTCAGGTCGTCGATCAGGCGGCTGGCGACAGCGACCTTCCATTCGGCCGTCCTCGCCTGGCCTTGCTCGTCGATCGTCAGCGCGACCACCGCTGCGCCGTGCTCCCGGATGATCGGCATGATCTTGGCTATTCGCGACTCGGGGCCGTCGCCGTCTTCGTAGTTGACCGAGTTCACGACGGCGCGGCCGCCGAGCCGTTCGAGCCCGGCATTGACCACTTCTGGCTCGGTCGAGTCGAGCATCAGCGGCAGCGTCGCGGCCGTGGCTAGCCTGCTGGCCAGCTCGGTCATGTCGGCGACACCATCCCGGCCGACGTAGTCGACGCATAGGTCAAGCAGGTGCGCGCCGTCCCTGGTCTGCGACCTGGCGATCTCGACGCAGCCGTCGAAGTCGCCGGCGATCATGGCTTCCCTGAACGCTTTGGATCCGTTCGCGTTGGTTCGCTCGCCGATCGCGAGGAAGGCGGTGTCCTGCCGGAACGGCACGTGCTGGTAGAGCGAGGCAATGCCAGGCTCGGGCCGCGGCCTTCGCTTGGTCAGCGGCCGGTCGGCCAGCCTGGCGCTCACCTCGGCCAGATGCTCCGGCGTCGTGCCGCAGCAGCCGCCGACCATGGCCAGCCCGAACTCGCTGACGAAGCCCTCGTGGGCGGTTGCCAGCTCGTCAGGTGTGACCGGGTAGTAGGCGCCGGCGGCGGTAAGTTCTGGTAGGCCGGCATTCGGCATGCAGGACAGCGGCACCCGCGAGTGAGCGGCCAGATAGCGCAGGTGCTCGCTCATCTCGGCTGGCCCGGTGGCGCAGTTCAGCCCGATCATGTCGATGCCGAGCGGCTCGAGCGCGGTCAGCGCGGCGCCGATCTCGCTGCCGAGCAGCATCGCGCCGGTGGTCTCGATCGTGACCTGGGCAATCAGCACCACATCAGCCAGACCAGCATCCGCTATTGCCCGTTTGGCGCCGATGATCGCGGCTTTCGCCTGGAGCAGGTCCTGGCAAGTCTCCACGATCAGGGCGTCGGCGCCGCCTGCCAGCAAGCCTGCGGCGTTGGTCTGGTAGGCGTCGCGCAGGGAGGCGAAGGACACGTGGCCGAGCGTGGGCAGCTTGGTGCCTGGGCCTATCGAGCCGAGCACCCAGCGGGGACGGCCGTCGGCCATGGCCTCGTCGGCGGCCGCCCGGGCGAGAACCGCCCCGGCGTGGGAAAGTTCATAGATGCGGTCAGAGATCCCGTACTCGCCCAGGTTGCCGAGATTGGCACCGAACGTGTTGGTCGAGATGCAGTCGCTGCCTGCCGCGAGGTACCCTTCGTGCACGCCGCGTACGACGTCCGGTCTGGTCAGGTTGAGTATCTCGTTGCAGCCTTCGTGACCCGCGAAGTCGTCAAGCGTGGCGGCGCTGCTCTGGAGCATCGAGCCCATCGCGCCGTCGGCGACAACGACGCGCTCGGCCAGGGCGGCGCGCAGGGACTGGCGTGGAGGCTGAACGACGTCGCGCGACATGATGGCCCTATCCTATGGCCATCACATGGCACGTAGGCTGGAGGCCGTCAGCAAGGCGGCGTCGGCGACGGCCCGGACGCCCGGAATGCGTCGTGGAGGTGGCTTCAGATCGAGTTCGACGGCATCTCAGCACTGAACTCGCCGGTGGTCATCGCGGCCTTCGAGGGGTGGAACGACGCGGGAGAAGCGGCCAGCGCAGCCGTGACCCATCTCAGCTCCACGTGGGAGGCCACCGCGATCGGCGAGATCGATCCTGAGGATTACTACGACTTTCAAGTGACCAGGCCGGTGCTCGAGGTGACCGACGGCCAGACTCGCAGGCTGACTTGGCCTACCACGAGGCTCGCCGTCGCACATCCCGAGGGTCTGGGGCGCGATGTGGTGCTCGTGCACGGCATCGAGCCGAACATGCGCTGGCGCGGCTTTTGCGATGACATCGTCGACGGCTTCACCAAGCTCGGCGCCGAGCTGGTGATCCTGGTCGGCGCGCTGCTCGCCGACTCGCCGCACACCCGCCCCGTCCCGGTGACCGTGGCAGCTTCTGATGAGAAGCTGGCCGTGGCCATGCAGATCGATCCGGTCGACTATCAGGGGCCGACGGGAATCGTCGGCGTGCTGCAGGACGCGTGCACGGCGGCCGGGATTCCGGCCGTCTCGCTCTGGGCTGCCGTGCCGCACTACGTGGCCCAGCCGCCGAGCCCGAAGGCGACACTCGCGCTGCTGCACGGGGTCGAAGACATACTCGACGCGCCGATGCCGCTCGGCGACCTGCAAGAAGAGGCAGACGCGTGGGTGCGCGGGGTCGACGAGCTCGCCGAGCAGGACACCGAGGTCGCCGAGTACGTGCGGGCACTCGAAGAGGCGAAGGACGCCACTGACCTGCCCGAGGCCAGCGGTGACGCGATCGCCCGCGAGTTCGAGCGCTACCTGCGCCGCCGCGGCGACCGGGGCGAGCACGGCGGCGCCCGCTAGGACGGGATGCGGCCCGCGGTCCGGCTGTCTACCGACATGTCGCCCTAGATCGGCGGCCAGGGTACCGCGGGCCAGTCGTCAGGCGGATACGGGTGCACGCGATGTTCGAGCAGCAACTCGATCCTGATCCTGGTGGCCGCGACCTCCTCATCGGTCAGCCACTGGCTCAGCTCGGTCACCAGCCCGCCGTCGCTGATTTGCTCCGCCAGCCGGCTGAGCGCTTGCACGTCGGGACCGGTGAGCGAGGTGCCCCGCCATTGCCAGAGCACGGTCCGCAGCTTGTACTCCTCGGCAAAGCAGACCCCGTGGTCGCAGCCGTATAGGTGCCCGGTGGGTGCGGGCAGCAGATGACCAATCTTCCTGTCGGCGTTGTTAATGACCGCGTCAAACACCGCCATGGCTCGCAGGTTCTTGTTGCTCCGGCTTCTGGCGAGCGCGACAAGGTCGATATCCGGGTCAGAATCGATCCACAGCTGGCACATGCCAGGACCAAACGGGCCGTCCCTGAACACCGTCGGCGGCACTATGTCCCAGCCTGATGCTCGCGAGACGACGTACGCGGCGAGTTCACGGCCTGCGAGCGTGCCGTGCGGGAAATCCCAGAGCGGCCGTTCCCCGGCCACGGGCTTGTAGACGCACGCCGCCTCGCGGCTTCCGTCTGAGATCGCACAGTAGAGCGTCGCGTTCGAGGCTTCGGCGAGCCGGCCAGCGACCGTCAGCTCGCCCGCGGTCAGCAGCTCGACAGCCGAGTCGTCGGCTAGCACGGGCCGTTCAGTTCTATCCACTGAGCTGCGTCCAATTAACTCCGGCCCAATCAACTGCGGCAATCAACGGGCGCAACCAGCTGCGGCCAGCGCGGCCCTCATTAGCCCAATCAACTGCGGCCGATCCTGTGCCCGTTCTGGCGCGGGCACACGTGACCCGATGCGTCGAGCGGCAGGCCGCATAGCGGGCAGGGCGGCCGGCCGGCGATCACGAGTTGCAGCGCCCTCCTGGCGAAGGCGCGTGCGGCCGCCGCCGTGATCGTCACGCGCAAGATGGCCGGCCCGTCGTCAGGCAGATCCTCAGTTAGTGGCTCAATCGGCTCGTCGCTTAGCTCCTGCGCTTCAATGATCACCCGCTCGGTGTCGCCGTCCCAGGCCAGCGCGATCGCGCCTACCCGGAAATCCTCCATAAGCGGCTGCTCGAGCGGCGCGTCGTCCGTCAGCGACTCAGGTGCCGTCGCCGGGATGGCAGCCGATCCGCCCGTGCGCCGCAGTACCTCGTCGAGAAGTTCGTCGAGCCGCTCCGCTAGCTGGCTGACCTGGCCTTTCTCCAGCGCCACGCTGGTAACCCTGCCGCCTCCGGTGGCCTGCAGGTAAAAGGTGCGCTCGCCGGGCTGGCCGACGGTTCCGGCCACGAACCGCTCCGGCGGGTCGTACGTGTATACCGGCATAGACCTATCCTCCCGCGCCGCCGCCCACAGGCGCATCGCCTGGTCGCAGGGCCGCTTTCCCTGCCGAATTCTTGTCTGATCCGGTCAGCGTCGCCACACTTCCGCCGGTGTCGTTCAGCCGCTCGACGAACGGGCGGAGCGGCGTGAAGCGGATGACGCTCAGCGAGCATGGATCGATGTTGATCCGCTGGTACAAATCGAGGTGCAGGCCAAGGCTATCGGCCAGGATGGCCTTGATCACGTCGCCGTGCGAGCAGATCAGGTAGATACCCTTCGGTCCGACCTTGGCGTTCCAGTCGCGGATGGCCGCGACCGCGCGGCGCTGCACATCCGCCAGCGCCTCACCGCCGGCGCCGGGAAATGTAACCGCGCTTGGGTGCGCCTGAACGACCCGCCACAGCGGTTCGCGTGACAGCTTGCGCAGCGACTTGCCGGTCCAGTCGCCGTAGCCGACCTCGATGAGACGGTCATCGGCCTGCGGCGTCATCTCACCAGACTTCTGGCTGGCCGCGATGGCCTCGGCGGTCTGAAAGCAACGCTCAAGCGGGCTCGACACAACGGCGTCAAGCTTGACGCTGGCAAGCCTTTCCGCGAGAGCGGCGGCCTGCGCGCGGCCCCTGTCGTCGAGTGGTATCCCCGGCGTCCTGCCGGTCAGCGCCGTTCCCGTCGCCGCCGTCAAGCCATGCCGGACCACGAGCACCATGGTCACGCACCGACTCTACGGCCCCCCAGGGCTAGTCCGTGCCTGACGGGCGTCCTGCGGCCACCGGGCGTTCGATGATCACGTAGGCGGCGCTGCCGAACGAGACATTGTCGCCTGGCTGGACGGGAACCGCGGACGTCACCCGCCAGCCGTTGAGCCGTGTCCCGTTGGTCGAGCCGAGGTCGGAGAGCAGCCAGTTGCCGCCCTCGTGGTAAAGCCGAGCATGCCAGCGGGACACGCTCAGGTCAGCGACCGTAAAGTCGCACGACGGCGCCCGGCCGATGGTGAACCGGCGGTCGGGCTGGCGCGGCAGGCAGAGCGATTGGGTCTCCCTGAGTACCAAAAAGCCCGCATCGGGATGGCCGGCCATCGCGGCGCGAGTGCCAAACGGCTGATCGCCAGCCGCCATCCATGCCTTCGAGGCGGCGGCCTGGCGGGCGCGCCAGCGCCGCGCGGCGAGCCGATGACGCGGCACCTGCCAGAGCGACGCCAGCCGGCCGGCTACAGACTGACCGCCCTGACTTCTCCCCCGGTGGCTTCCTGGCAGGTCGGCGAACAGGTCGAATAGCTCCGACCTGTCCTTCGCCCGCAGCGCAGCGTCCATTCGGTAAAGGAACGTCTCGTGGCTTAGGCGGCCCTCGGCGAACCGGTCCCTGAGTTCCCCGATCGCCTCATCCCGCTCGGCGTCGGAAGCACGCAGGTCTTGGCCGGTCAGAAGCCGGTTATTGGGCGCGCGCATACCAAAAAGTATCGACCGAACACGCTAGGCGCACAAGGAGAACGGCGCCGTACCCAGGGCACGCGAGATGGGAGCGACACCACGCCCCTATGGGACCGTGTCGGCTGACGGTACCGAAGCGATCGGTGTCGAAAAGGCTTGGGCGCGATCCGTCGGCGTCTGCAGCGGGAAGTGGCACGCGGCCACGTGGCCCGGGCCGAACGACCTGAGCAAGGGCTCTTCCTCGGCGCAGATCTCCTGAGCCAGCGGGCACCTCGTGCGGAACCTGCACCCGGACGGAGGGTTGATCGGGCTCGGCAGTTCTCCGGTGATCCCGATGCCGCGCCGCGCTCGTGCCACGGCCGGGTCAGGAACCGGAATCACTCCGATCAATCCTGCCGTGTACGGGTGCGCGTGCCGCTGGTAGATGTCGTCGCTGGTGCCTAGTTCGACGAGCTTGCCGAGATACATGACGCCGATCCGGTCGGCCATGTACTTGACGACCGCCAGGTCGTGCGAGATCACCACGTAGGTCAGGCCGTGGGCGGTCTGCAGTCGCTTCATCAGGTTCAGCACCTGTGCCCTGATCGAGACGTCGAGCGCGCTCACTGGCTCGTCGGCGACGATGACCTGCGGGTTGAGCGTCAGCGCGCGAGCGAGCCCGATGCGCTGCCGCTGACCTCCTGAGAACTCGTGCGGGAACCGCTCGACCGCGTTGCGCGGCAATCCGACCTCTCCGAGCAGTTCGAATACCCGCGCTTCCTGTTCCTTGTACGTGCCCATGCCCTGGATGGCCAGCGGCTCGCGGATGATGGCGCCGACCCGCATTCTCGGGTCAAGCGAGGAGTACGGGTCCTGGAACATGAGCTGCAGGTCGCGCCTGCGCCTGCGCAACTCGTTGCCGCGCAGCTTGGAGATGTCGGTGCCGCGCAACGTCACCTCTCCCGAGGTCGGGTGCTCGAGCGCGACGATCATGCGGCCGATCGTCGTCTTGCCGCAGCCAGACTCGCCCACCAGGCCGAAGGTCTCCCCGGCGTCGACCGAGAAGGAGACTCCCGACACGGCCTTGACCGAGCCTGTTTTCCGCTGCAAGACGCCTGACGTGACCGGGAACTCCTTGACCAGACCCTTGATATCGAGCAGAACCTCGCCGTCGGTACCTGGTGCCGGCACCCGGTCCTCGACAAGCACGACCGGGTCCGCGGTCGCTGCGGTCGGCACCACCTCGAGCCCAGCCGCGGCCTGAGCGGCCCTGGCCGCCCCCTCGACCTCGTCGGCCGCCAGCGGTCCGTCGACTGGGTGCCAGCACGAGTAGAGGTGCTCCTTGCTCTCGCCTGTAAGCGGAGGCTCGTCAACCCGGCACTTGTCGGTCACCCGGCTGCACCGGGCGGCGAACCGGCAGCCGGCCGGCGGGTGGCCAAGGTCTGGCGGCAGGCCTGGGATGTTGAGCAGCCTCACGTTGCGATCTTGGGTCAGCCGCGGTATCGAGGCCAGCAGCGCCTGGGTGTAGGGGTGGTGCATGTGCGCGAACAGGTTCCCGGTCTCGGTCGTCTCGACAATACGGCCCGCATACATCACGTTCACCCGGTCCGCGTGGCCGGCGATGACGCCCATGTCGTGGGTGATCAGCAGCATCGCCATGTGCAGCCGGCTCTTGAGGTTGTCAAGCAGATCGAGTATCTGTGCTTGGATGGTGACGTCGAGCGCCGTTGTCGGCTCGTCGGCTATCAGCACCTTGGGTTCGCAGGACAGCGCCATGGCGATCATCACGCGCTGCCGCAGGCCACCGGACAGCTGGTGCGGGTAATCGGACAGTCTTTCCTTAGGGCGAGGCAGCCCGACCAGCGAGAGCACCTCGGTGGCCCGGTCGTAGGCTTGCTTCTTGCTCGTTTCACGGTGGAGCAGCACCGGCTCGGCGACCTGCGAGCCGATCGTCTTGGTTGGGTCGAGCGAGGTCAGCGGATCCTGGAAGATCATCGCGATCTCGTTGCCGCGCACCTTGCGAATGTCACGGTCTGGCAGCCCGACGAGTTCCCTGCCCTCGAGCTTGATCGAGCCCCCCACAATCTGGCCTCCTGGGGGCAGCAGGCCCATCACCGAGAGCCCGGTCATCGACTTGCCGCAGCCGGACTCGCCGAC